>Ga0308176_10001419_pt1 | contig 15089 bp, 11 predicted proteins | sample PhyCR2_3_FD_203890 | JGI IMG/M metagenome (GOLD analysis project Ga0308176, IMG submission 203890) | Soil microbial communities from UC Gill Tract Community Farm, Albany, California, United States - DLSLS.C.R2 | ecosystem: Environmental > Terrestrial > Soil > Agricultural land | place: USA...
CGCCGAGGAACATGTCGGGGCAGAAGAGGATCTCCTTGTCGGCGGGGATCGCGTTGACGATCTCGACCGCGTTCCCCGAGGTGCAGCAGTAGTCGGTCTCCGCCTTCACCTCGGCGGTGGTGTTGACGTAGGAGACGACGACGGCACCCGGGTGCTCGGCCTTCCAGGCGCGGAGCTGGTCGGCGTCGATGGTCGAGGCGAGCGAGCAGCCGGCGGCCATGTCGGGCAGGAGGACCTGCTTCGCGGGCGAGAGGATCGCCGCGGTCTCGGCCATGAAGTGGACGCCGCAGAAGACGATGACGTCCGCCTCGGTCTTCGCGGCTTCGCGCGACAGGCCTAACGAGTCGCCGACGTAGTCGGCGACGTCCTGGACCTCGGGGCGCTCGTAATTGTGCGCGAGGATGACGGCGTTCCGCTGTGCGGCGAGACGGCGGATCTCCTCGTGGAGCTCGGCAAACTGTGGTGCGGGGGTGACGGGCATCAGCTGGTTCAGTGGGGGCGAGCGTTAGGCCTGACGACGAGCGTCGCGGTCACCACTCGATGTGCTTCCCGCGCCAGACGCTGCGGGCGCGGGGGAAGTCGCTTCGGAAATGACCGCCTCGGGATTCCTTGCGCAATAGCGCGCCCTCGGCGATGAGGCGGGCGGTCTGCACCATGTTCCGCTCCTCGGTCGCGCCCTCGGGAAGGCGGTCCTCGATCCCGTCGAGGAGGACGATGCACTTGCGCAGTCCGCTTGCCGTGCGCGAGATGCCGGCGTGATCCCACATCACGGTGCGGATCTGGTCGGCGGCGACCTGCGCCGCGCCGCGGTCGCTCAGCACCGGCACCCGCCAGTCGCCGCGCGGCGGCTCGTCGGTGAGCACCGGCGTCTCGACCATGTCGCGGGCGACGCGCTCGGCGAAGACGAGCCCCTCGAGCAGCGAGTTCGACGCGAGACGGTTGGCGCCGTGGACCCCGGTGCGCGCCACCTCGCCCGCGGCGTAGAGCCGCGGCATGCTCGATCGCCCGGCGAGGTCGGTGACGATCCCGCCCATCATGTAATGCGCAGCGGGGGTCACCGGGATGAGCTGCTTTCGCGGATCGATGCCGCGTGCGGCGCAGAGGGCGAGGATCCCGGGAAAGCGCTTCGCGAAGCCGCGGATCTTCCGGGCATCGAGGTACACTTTTCGGCCGCCCTTCCGCTGGGCGAAGATCGCGCGGGCGACGACGTCGCGCGGCGCGAGCTCGGCGAGCTTGTGCTTCTTCAGCATGAAGCGCTCGCCTTCCTCGTTGACGAGCACCGCTCCCTCGCCGCGCACCGCCTCGGAGATCAACGCGAGCGGATTCTCCGGGGTGTCGAGCGCGGTCGGATGGAACTGGACGAACTCCATGTCGCTGAGCGTGACGTCGGCGCGGTGCGCGATCGCGAAGCCGTCGCCGGTGGCGACGACGGGGTTCGTCGTGTGGAGGAAGAGCTGGCCGCAGCCGCCGGTCGCGAGCACGGTCGCATCGGCGATGATCTCGGTCGCGCGGCCGGCGACGCTGGCCCGTGCGCCGACGCAGCGTCCATCGTCGATGATGAGGTCGAGCACGCGCGTCTTCTCGAGGACGCGAATGCGCTTGCTCTCCTGCACCTTCGCGATCAGTGTCCGCGCGACCTCGGCGCCGGTCTGGTCGCCGTGGGCGTGGACGATCCTGTTCGTCGAATGGGCAGCCTCGCGTCCGAGCTTGAAATCGCCGCCGGGCGCGAGATCGAAGTCGGCGCCTGCGGTGTGCAGCTCGCGGACGCGAGCGGGCCCCTCGGTGACGAGCACCGTGACCGCGGCGGCATCGGCGAGCGCGGCGCCGGCAGCGAGGGTGTCGCGGCGGTGCAGCTCCGGCGAGTCGCCCGCGCCGAGTGCGGCGGCGATCCCGCCCTGCGCATAGGCAGTCGCGCTGTCGAAGAGGGAGCGCTTCGTGGTCACCAGGACGTCGGCGTGCTCCGAGGCGCGCCATGCGGTGTGCAGTCCGGCGACACCGCTGCCGACGACGAGCAACCTGGTTCGAATGCGTTCGGGCATGTGACCCAAATCAACGGTCGTGACAGCGGGCGCGAAAGTGGAAGGAATCCCGACATTCGATGCCTTGCCCGGCGGTAACACCACTGCGAGCTTTCTCCGGTGCGAAAACCGCTCATCCTCGCCGGCGCGCTGCTGCTCGCCCACGTCGCGCTTCTCGCCGTCCATCCCAGCGGCTCCGCACAGCCCCCGACCAGCGAGGGGCTCGACGTCGGCATCGTCTTCGACGTCGGCGGGCGTGGGGACAAGTCGTTCAACGACGGCGCCTTTCTCGGCGGTGAACGCGCGGAGAAGGATCTCGGTGCCCGCGTCCACTTCATCGAGCCTGGCGAAGGATCGGACCGTGAGGCAGGGCTGCGCCTTCTTGCCGCCGAGCACATGGATCTCGTCATCGGCGTCGGCTTCATCTTCACCGACGACCTGACCGCTCTCGCGAAGGAATATCCAGACGTGCACTTCGCCGGCGTCGACTACGCGCTGGCGACCGACTCGACGGGCGCGGTGATTCCGCCGCCGCCGAATCTCGCTGCGCTCAAGTTTCGCGAGGAGCAGGGCTCGTTTCTCGTCGGCGCGCTGGCGGCGCTCGTCGGGAAGTCGAAGCGCGTCGGCTTCGTCGGCGGGATGGACATCCCGCTCATCCACAAGTTCGAGGCGGGCTATCGCGCCGGGGTGAAGCAGGTCTGCCCCGACTGCACCGTCGTCGCGCAGTACGCGGGCGTCACTCCCGAAGCGTTCCGCAATCCGGGGCGTGGGAAGGAGCTCGCACTCGCGCAGTACCAGAGCGGGGTGAACATCATCTTCCACGCGTCGGGCTCGACCGGGCTCGGCGTGTTCGAGGCAGCGCGGCAGACGGGGAAGATGGCGATCGGCGTCGACGCCGACCAGTACCAGGAAGCGCCGGGCTTCATCCTCACCTCGATGGTGAAGGGTGTCGATGCCGCCGTCTTCGACGCGATCAAGCGCGTGAAGGACGGCACATTCAAGGGCGGCGTCTATCAGTTCGGGCTCGCCGAAAACGGAGTCGGCTACGTGTACGACGAGAACAACCGCAAGCTGATCCCCGACTCGGTGCGGACGCGGCTCGAGGGACTACGCGAGCAGATCATCGCCGGAAAGATCACCGTGCCGGACACGCGATGAGCGCGGCGCGCGTGCCTGACGTTTCGGCGACGCCGGTCGCCGTGCGCATGACGGGCATCGTCAAGACTTTCGGCGAGACGATTGCCAACCGCGGCGCATCGCTCGAGGTGAAGCGCGGCGAGATCCACGCCCTCGTCGGCGAGAACGGCGCTGGGAAATCCACGCTGATGCGCATTCTCAGCGGGATGTACGCTGCTGATGCCGGAAGCATGGAAGTCGAAACAGCCAGCGGCGAGCTGCGCGACGTCACGGGATGGAACACTGCGGAGGCGATCGACGCCGGCGTCGGCATGGTGCATCAGCACTTCATGCTCGTCCCTCCGCTCACCGTCGCCGAGAACGTCGTGCTCGGCCGCGAGCCGAAGCGCGGGGTGACGATCGACCGTCGCGCAGCCGAGCAGTCGGTCGCCGATCTCTCGGCGCGGAGCGGGCTGGTGGTGCCGCCGACGGCGAAGGTCGCCGATCTCTCGGTCGGCGAAGCGCAGCGGGTGGAGATCCTGAAGGCGCTCTACCGCGGGGCGAAGATCCTGATCCTCGACGAGCCGACGGCGGTGCTCTCGCCGCCGGAGGTGACGCAGCTCTGGGACGTGCTGCGGAAGCTGCGCGCCGACGGCGGGACGATCATCCTCATCACCCACAAGCTCGACGAGGTGATGGACGTCTCCGACGCGATCACGGTGATGCGTGCCGGCGAGACGGTCGCGCGGCTGCGGACGAGCGAGACTACGCCTCGCGACATCGCGCGGGCGATGGTCGGCCGCGACGTCGCCCTCGCGCTCGACGCCGCCGGCACCGCCGCGCCGTCGGGGGCGGCCGCGCCTAACGGTGCCCCGCTGCTCGAGCTGCGCAGCGTGCGCGTCGACTCGCCGCGCCGTGCCCGCGTCGTGAACGACGTGTCGCTGACCGTCGCCGCCGGCGAGATCGTCGGGATCGCCGGCGTCGAGGGCAACGGCCAGACGGAGCTGATCGAGGCAATTGCCGGGCTGACGCCGCTCAGCGGCGGCGAGATCCGGATCGCCGGCGCGGACGCGAGTCGCCTGACGGTGCGCGGGCGAGGGGATGCCGGGCTGTCGCACGTTCCGGAGGACCGGCACCGGCGCGGGCTCGTGCTCGACTACAGCATCGCCGACAACCTGATCCTCGGCCAGCAGCATCGATTCGCGCGCCGCGCGCAGCTCGACGTCGCGCGGATCGACGAGCACGCGCGCCGCCGCGTCGCCGAGTTCGACATCCGGCCGGCGAACCCGCAGCTCCCGGCGCGGGCGCTCTCCGGGGGCAACCAGCAGAAGATCGTGATCGCCCGCGAGATGGGTCGCGACTTCCAGGTGCTGCTCGCCGCACAGCCGACGCGCGGCGTCGACGTCGGCGCGATCGAGTTCATTCACGACCGCCTGCGCCGCGCGCGCTCCGAGGGGAAGGCGGTGCTGCTCGTCTCGGCGGACCTCGCCGAAGTGCTGGCGCTGTCCGATCGCATCGCGGTGATGTACGGGGGGAAGATCGTGACGGTGCTGCCGCGGAGCGAAGCAAGCGCCGAGGTGCTCGGGCCATACATGACCGGCGCCGCCGGGGTTGCGATGCGAGGCGCGGGAGCCGCATGAACGAGACGAGAAAGACGCAGCTGCTCGAGAAGCTCCTGCCGCCGGTCGTCGCGCTGCTGGTGGCGATCGTGGTCGGCGACTTCCTGATCCTCACCTTCGGCCAGTCGCCGGCGGCAGTGTACCGGCTGCTGCTCGAGGGGACGTGGGGGAACGCGTACGGGATCGGGCAGGTGCTCTACAAGGCGACGACGCTGACCTTCACCGGCCTCGCCGTCGCGTTAGGCATTCGCGCCGGGCTGTTCAACATCGGCGGCGAGGGACAGCTGGCGGCGGGCGGCTTCGTCGCGGCGCTGATCGGGCTCGCGCTGCCGGCGGCAACGCCGGCGATCTTCGGGATCCTCCTCTGCACCATCGGTGCTGCTGCCGGCGGCGGCGCCGTCGGCGCGGTGCCGGGCTGGCTGCGGGCGCGGTTCGGCGCGCACGAGGTGATCACGACGATCATGCTCAACTTCGTCGTCCTCGCGCTGCTCGGCTGGGTCGTCTCGGCGAAGATCCACGTCCCCGAGTCGCTGCACACCCCGGAGATCCGCACCGGCGCGGTGACGCGGCTGTCGGACATCATGCCGGTGTTCCACGGATCGGCGGCGAACCTGACGCTGCTCGTCGCGCTGGCGACGGCGGGGGCAGTGAGCTGGTACCTCTTCAAGACGCGCCGCGGCTACGAGCTGCGCGCGGTCGGGTTGCAGCCCGACGCAGCGGAGTACGGCGGAGTGGACGTGGCGGGGGTTCGCTGGCGCGCGCTGGCGATCTCCGGCGCACTGGCCGGGATGGGCGGGATCAACTTCGTGCTCGGCTACAAGCGCTACTACGAGGAAGGCTTCGCGACCGGGGCCGGGTTCCTCGGCATCGCGGTCGCGCTGGTCGGCGGCAACAGCCCGTTAGGCATCGTCATCGCCGCACTGCTCTTCGCGACGCTGTCGCAGGGCGGGCTGGCGGTGAACGCGCTGGTGCCGAAGCAGATGGTGGACGTCCTGCAGGCGGTCGTGATCCTCGCGGTGGCGACGGCGGTGCCCGCCGTCAGGCACAGCATCCGGGCGAGCGCGAAGAGCGTCGCTCGCTCGCTGGTCAGGAAGACACCGCTCGACGCGCCGACGCCGGAGGTGGGCAAATGATCGCGCTCGCCTTCCTCGCGCAGACGCTGCGCATCGCCATCCCGTACCTGTTCGCCGGCGCCGGGGGCGTGATGTCCGAGCGCTCGGGGCTGATCGCGCTGACGCTCGAGGGCTACATGCTCGGCGGCGCCTTCGGCGCGGCAGTTGGCGCGCTGGCGACGGGGAGCCCGGTACTCGGCGCGATCACCGGGATGATCTTCGGCGGGCTGCTCGCGCTGCTCTACGCGGTGTCCGCGCTCAAGTTCAAAGCGAACCAGGTGGTCACCGGGGTCGCGATCAACCTGCTGGTCATCGGGCTGACGCGCTTCTTCCTGCGGCTGCTCTACGACAGCTCATCGAACTCGCCGCGCGTCCCCGGCTTCGGGCACGCGGAGAGCGGGAGCGGATTCGCGGCGCTGGCGATCAACCCGCTCGTCTGGCTCGGGCTCCTCTCGCTGGTGGTGATCGGCTGGCTGCTGGCACGGACGGCGTTCGGGCTGCGGGTACGCGCGGTCGGCGAGCATCCGGAGGCGGCGGCGTCGGTCGGCGTGAACGTCGAGCGGACGCGGTACATCGCGGTGGTACTGAGCGGGATGCTCGCGTCGCTAGGCGGGGTCTACCTCGCGCTCGACCAGCACCAGTTCACCGACCAGATGACGGCGGGGCGCGGGTTCATCGCGCTGGCGGCGACGATCTTCGGCCGCTGGCAGCCGAAGCGGGTGGCGATCGCCTGCCTGCTCTTCGCTGCGGCAGAGACGCTCCAGATCCGGCTGCAGGGGACGCAGGCGATCCCGTCGCAGTTCATCGAGATGATCCCCTACGTGCTGACGATCGTCGCCCTCGCCGGCCTGGTCGGCAAGGCCGTGCAGCCGGCCGCGCTCGGACGCGAGGAAAGCGCCTGACGGCGCGCTTCCGCGCACGCACTCACGAATCGCAACAACTGTCGGCGGAGAATCGGTGGGGAAGCTCCTCGTATTGATCGTCACGGCGATGCTGGACATGGTTGGCGTCCTCATCGTCATCCCGCTCCTGCCGTTCTATGCGACGAAGCTCGGCGCTTCGCCGCTGATGTACACGGTGCTCGTGTCGGCGTTCTCGGTCGCCGCGCTGGTGAGCGCGCCGGTGTGGGGACGCTTCTCCGACCGCTACGGCCGGCGTCCCGCGCTCCTCGTCGCGCTGTTCTCGAGCGCGATCGCCTACGTGATCTTCGCCTACGCCGGCTCGATCTGGATGCTCTTCCTCTCGCGCATCGTGCAGGGGGCGGGCGGCGGCACGGTGGGCGTCGTCCAGGCCTACGTCTCCGACGCGACCGAGCCGAAGAACCGCGCGCGCAGCCTCGGCTGGTTGTCGGCGGCGACGAACCTCGGAGTGACGGTCGGCCCGCTGCTCGGCAGCTGGGCGCTGCGGGCGGGGCGTCACCCGATCACGATCGGCCACTGGTCGGTGCTCCTCGCCGAGAAGGCGCCGGGGCTGCTCGCGGCGACGCTGTGCCTCCTCAACATGCTGTTCGCCTACATCTACCTGCGAGAGTCGCGCGTGGTGGTCGAGGCGACGCCAGAGCGCCCGCGCGTCGCCGGCCGGTCGTGGACGGCGGTGATGAGCGTGGTCACGCACCCGCGCACCCCGGCGTCGCGGCTGATCTGGATCTACGCGATCGGGATCGGCGCCTTCATGGGAATGAACGCGATCCTCGCGCTCTACCTCGCCCGCTCGTTCGGGGTGACCGCCGAGAACATCGGCTACTTCTTCGCCTACGTCGGGTCGATCTCCGTGCTGACGCGCGCCGTCTTCCTCGGCCCGGCGGTTGACCGTTATGGCGAGGCGCGGCTGTCGCGGATCGGGATCGTCCTCCTGACGGCCGGGCTGGTGCTCATCCCCGTCGCCCACAACATTCCGGTCCTCGCCGCCGCGGTCGCCCTCATACCGTTAGGCACCGCGTTCACCTTTCCCTGCGTGACCGCGCTCCTCTCGCGGGTGATCTCGCAGCACGAGCGCGGTCTCTACATGGGCACGCAGCAGACGTGGGGCGGGATCTCGCGCGTCATCTTCCCCCTCATCGCCGGCTGGGCGTTCCAGTCGATCGGCATCAGCGCCCCCTTCTGGATCTGCGCTGCCTTCGTCGCCGCGACCCTCCTCCTCGGCCGAGGCATGGAACACTTCGCCCGCGACGCCGAGCTGCAGGCGGCGAGCGGATCATCGTGATGCGGAGATGACGCACCGCGGGCTGGGGTAGGGGGCTGAACTGCCTAACGGCGCCGCAGAGACGCACGGGCGCAGAGGGTTCGCAGAGACAGCCTGTCAGGGCTGAGTTGGTCGCACCGGGGTCGAACAGCTTGGGGGCAAGTGGGTGAGATGGTCTCGCCCGGCTTGCCCCCGTCGTGTCACGGGCTGGTGTCGTGAACCCTTTCGCGTTCCGTAGAGCGGGGAGCATCAACAGCTGAACTTCGATTGCACGGATTACACGGATTTCGCGGATCTGCTGGATCGTTGCTGGTAGCGCGCTGCGATTCCCTCTCCTGACCGGGGATCGATCCGCCTAATCCGCGTAATCCGCGCAATCGTCGTTCAACCCGTTAGGTCTACGAATGACTTCGAGGCAAGCCGGGCGAGAAAATCTCACCCCCTTGCCCCAAGCTGTTCGACCCCGGTGCGACCAACTCAGCCCTGACGGGCTGTCCTCTGCGTCCCTGCGTCTCTGCGGCGCCGTTCTCCAGTCTCGCCCAGCCTCACTCCGCCCCGAGCAGCTCGCCGACGCAGCCGACGAGCGAGTCCGGCGTGAAGGGCTTCTGCAGGAAGCTGACGTTGTCCATCTCGCGCTGGAAGGCGCCGACGTCGCGGTCGGTGTAGCCGGACATCAGCAGGACGCTGAGCGCGGGGCGCTTGTCGCGGAGGCGCTTTGCGAGGTCGATGCCGCCGATGCCGGGGAGGACGAGGTCGGATACGAGGAGCGCGACCTCGCTTCCGTTGCTGGCGAACACCGCTTCCGCTTCCGCGGCGTTGGAGGCGACGTAGACAGTGTAGCCCTCGCGGCGGAGGATGCGCATGGCGAGGTTGCGGACCGCGTCTTCGTCCTCGACGATGAGGATCGTCCCGCGCGATCGTGGGGCGATGACCCCGGCCGGGCTGGCGCGGCGGGTCGACGGTGCCTCGCGGTAGCGCGGGAAGAGGATACGGAAAGTTGCGCCGCTGCCTAACGTCGTCTCGACTTCGACGTCACCGCCGCTCTGCTTGACGATGCCATAGACGGTCGAGAGGCCGAGTCCCGTGCCCTTGCCCTGCTCCTTCGTCGTGTAGAACGGCTCGAAGATGTGGGGCAGCGCGTCGCCGCCGATGCCGACGCCTTCGTCGACCACCTCGAGCGCGACGAGCGGGTCACCCTCGTTCTGCGGGATGTTCCGCGTGCGGAGGACGATCCGTCCGCCACCAGGCATCGCGTCGCGGGCGTTGACGACGAGGTTCATCAACACCTGCTCGACCTGTCCATGGTCGGCGCGGACGAAGCCGAGATCGGGGTCGAGCGCGGTCACCAGCGCGACCTCCTCGCCGAGCACGCGGCGGAGCATCTTTTCCATCTCGCTGACGATCGCATTGAGGTCGAGCATCGTCGGCTGGAGGATCTGCTTGCGGCTGAAGGCGAGCAGCTGGCGCGTGAGGCCGGCGGCGCGCTGGGCCGCGCGGCGGATCTCCTCGACGTCGCCGCGCCGGCGGTCTTCCTGGGTGAGGTCGAGCAGGAGCAGCTCGCTGCAGCTCGACATCACCGTCAGCAGGTTGTTGAAGTCATGGGCGATGCCGCCGGCGAGGCGGCCGACCGCTTCCATCTTCTGCGCCTGGCGGAATTGCTCCTCGAGATTCTTCCGCTCGCTCACCTCGAGCATCAGCGCGCCGACGCCGAGCACCGCGCCGCTCGCCGTGCGCACGGGGTAGAAGCTGGCCAGCCAGTGGCGGCTCGATGGCCGTGCCCCGTTGCCGTTAGGCAGGCCGTCGAGCGAGAGCTCGACGTCGCGCAAGGGAATGTCCTCGGCGAGCACGAGGTCGAGCGGAGGCGCGAGCACGCGCGCCAGCGCGGGGGAAAGCTCGGCGAGGGTCTCGCCGATGTGGTCCATCGGCGCATGGCCGGTCAGCTCGGCGAATGCGCGGTTGATGCGGATGAACCGCAAGTCGCGATCGTAGAGCGCGAATGCGACCGGCGAGCTGTCGAGCACCGTGTCGAGGATCGCGAGCACCTCTTCCTTGCGGTGCACCGCCGCTTCCGCGCTCTCACGCGCGTGATGCGCTTCAGCGTTCGCCTCGACCAGCTCGATGTTCGCCAGCTCCAGCTCGGCGCGGAGCGCTTCCGAGCGGCGCCACGCGCGGCGGAGCGTGATGACCACCAGCCCCGCGGCGAAGAGTAGTAGCGCGCCGATCGTGACTGGCGCCTGCCACGGGCTCACGCCGACCCCGCCCTACTTCTTCGGCGGAGTCGGAGGCGAGGCCGTCGGCTCGCTGTCGAGTACCGCCTTCGCGATCTCGACCATCGGAACCGAACGGTCCTGGCTGGTCCGCTGCAGGATGCGATACGCTTCCTGCTCCGAGGATCCGGTGCGGCGCATGAGGATCCCCTTCGCCCGCTCGATGGTCTTTCGATTCTCGAGCTGCTGCTTCGCATCCTGTGCTTCGCTGCGCGCGGTGAGCAGCTCCTTCGCGCGCATCGCCGCGAGGCGAATCGTCGAGTCGAGCATCTTCGGCGGCGTCGGCTTCGGCAGGAATGCGATCGCCGACGTCGCGGTGATGTCGTGCTCCGAGAGCGTGATCGTCTGGTCGCCGCTGAACAGCACCACCGCCGCGCCGGGCACGCTGCGGCGGATCTCTTCCGCTGCCTCGAGTCCCGAGCCGCCGGGCATGTGCACGTCGAGCAGCACGACGTCAGGCGTCACCTCGACGGCGCGCGCGATCGCCTCGCGACCACCGCTGACGTGCGCGACTACCGTGTGGCCGAGCGCGGCGAGCAGGTCGACGAGCAGCGAACGCGCGTTGTCGTCGTCTTCCGCGAGCAGGATGCGGATCGGTCCTGAAGATGCTGCGGTATCGGGCATTGATCGAAAAAAAGCCAGGATCGTGAAGGTCCTCTGGCGCGGGTGCGTCCCCGCGCGCGTGAGGCCATGCAGGAACCTTACTCGGCGGCGGCCACCAGCGACAGGAGTTCGCGCGCCGCAACTGGTTTGCGAAGGGTAAAGTCCGCACTCGATTTCGAGGCGGTGCGAATCTCCCATCCGGTGACGACGCCGATCCGCAGCGAGGGATAGGCGGCGCGCGCCGACTCGACCAGCTCCCAGCCGTTCCCGTCGGGGAGGCCGATGTCGGTGATGAGCACCCCGTAACGAGTGCCGAGGGTGCCGAGCCGCTCGAGTGCGTCGTGCATCGAGCCGACCGCATCGACGGTGTGGCCGTCCGACTCGAGCAACGCCTTCATGAAGTCGCGGCCGTCCTCGTTGTCCTCGACGATGAGGATGCGCTTTGGGGCCCGCGTGCGCGGCTCGGTCTTCGGCCCGGCCGGCGTCTCGTCGAGTCGCGCGAGCGGAAAACAGAGCCTGACCGTCGTGCCCGCTCCGACGGCTGACTCGATCTCCGCCTGTCCGCGATGGCGCTTGACGATGCCGTAGACCTCGGAGAGCCCGAGCCCCGTGCCGCGGCGTCCCTTCGTCGTGAAGAACGGATCGAAGGCGCGCTCGCGCACCTCCTCGGTCATCCCGATCCCGGTGTCGCTGACCTCGATGCACGCCATGTCGCCGCGCGCGAGCGTCCGGATGCCGAGCGTCCCGCCACCGGTGAGCGCATCGAGCGCATTCTGGACGAGGTTCATCAGCGCCTCGCGAATCTCGCCGCTGATCCCGCGGAGGGCGACGTTCGGCGCGAGGTTGCGGGCGAGGGTCACCGGCGCGCCGCGCGCGCGCTCGGCCCAGAGCGGCTGCGTCATCGCGACCACTTCGTCGGCCATCGACGAGAGATCGACCAGCTCCTCGCGCTCTCCCTGCAGCGGCTCCTGGCGGATGAAGCGCCCGACGCGCGCCGCGGTCGCGGCGCCGGTCTCGGCGGCCTTCGCGATCCGCTGCGCGTAGTCGCGCACCGCGTCGGGGTTGGTCGCATTCGCCTCGAGCAGGTAGGCGGCGGCCATGATCGGGTTGAGCGCATTGTTGACGTCGTGCATGACGCCGGCGGCGAGCTGGCCGACCGCCGTGAGGCGGCGCTCGCGCGCCCGCTCCTCCTGCAGCTCGAGCAGCTCCTGCGTGCGTGCCTCGACCATCCGCTCGAGACGCTCGGCTTCCGTCGAGACCCGCTCGTACAGCTCGGCGGTGCGGCGCACCTGCTCCTCGAGCTGGCGGGAAAGCCGCGTCCGCTCGGTGACGTCGCGCTCGACGGTGACCGCGCCGCGGATCTTTCCCGACTCGTCGCGCAGCGGATTCGAGTTGACCTCGACGACGGCTGGCCCGGTCTCTCCTTCGCCGCGGCGGACGGCGAGGCTCTCGCCGCGCACGCGCTCGCCGCCTAACGCTCGGGCCGTCGGGTGCTCGTGGACGAACAGGCTCACGCCGTCGATCGTCCGCGGCCGGTCGAGCCGCCAGAGATCCTCGAGCGCTTCGGGACGGTCGGCGCCGTGCTCGAGCGCGGCCTGCGCGTTCGAGCGCGCGATCTTGCCGTCGGCATCGAAGACGCGCACGGAGTCCGGGATGACGTCGAAGATCGTTTCGAGCTGGGCAATGCTGCGGGCGAGGTCCGCGCGCAGCTGCTCGCGATCGGTCACGTCGGTGCCGACGAAGAGCAGCCCGCCCTCGTTGCCCGGCGCCACGCTCGCCGGCGCGACGACGGCGAACATCACGTCGATCATTCGCTCGGCGCCGACGCGCGGACGGAAGGCGATCCGCTGCGGGGACATCGGTGTCCCGCTGACGACCTGGTCGATCAGGTCGTCGAGGTCGGCGAGGGCGTTTGGAAACGAGTCGTAGACCGAGCGGCCGAGCGCACCGACGGTGTCGGTGCCGGTGAGGTCGCGGTAGCGCTGGTTCGAACGGAGCAGGCGCAGCTCCTCGTCGAAGAGCGCGACAGCAAGGGGGACGTGCTCGAGCACCGAGTCGAGGCGCGTCAGCTGCGCGCTCAACCGATGATCTTCACCCGGCGACATGTCGTCGTGGAGCGCGTCTCTCACACCAGCCATGCGTCCCATGCGCTCAGGGTCGCTCCGCGCATCGTGAGCGCGGAGTGAGGGGTCAGCGGCATCGACGCCGGCCAAACCCGTGGTGGGTTCGGCAAGAATAGACCTCCGCAGATGACGCGTCAATGACGGCTCGCGTTACGCGGCGGCGCATGCGCCGCCGCGCCGCATTCAACGGGACTTCAGGCGGCTGCCTCCCGACGAATCTGACGTGGCGAGGACTCCCGGATTTCCTCGAGGACGCCATGCAGGTCGGAAACGACCCAGCGCTCCATGAGCTTTCCACCTTCGACGCGGTAGATCGCGATGCCCTTGAGCACGATGGCTCGGCCAGTTGGCGCGATACCGCGGAAATCGCCCTCGTGCGTTCCGAGCAGTCTCCACCGCACCGCCACCCTGTCACCTTCCGCAACGATATCATCGACCGTATATCGGGCGTCGGGCAACGCCGACCGGATCGCCGCATAGAAATTCCGGAACCCCTGCGGCCCGATCGGCCCGCCTTCGGGCCAGTCGTGGGACGTGAACCGAGGTGAAACGACTTCGTCTACCAGTGCCATGCTCCAGTCGACGTAGACTTCCTTGTAGAATCGGCGGAGGAGATTCTTGTTCGCAGCTGCGACGTCGCCAGTCATTTTTCAGTTCCTTCGGTTCGGGTTTGTCATGTGAACGGAGCTACCTTCGGAATGACAACCCGGCGCCGGACGATGTGACGAGTAATCGCGCTTCAGTGGACGTCAGCTTCCGGGACGGAGACGTCCAGCTCACGGAGCCGCACAGGGTCAGCGATCACTTCGATGCTCGTGACCCTGTCCCCGGCGAACGAGAAGACGAGCGCTCGCGTGAGATGCCCGCCGGGCGCCATCACGAGGCCCGGGCTGCCATCGAGCAGGGCGACTCGACAGAAGCGTGCGGCGCGGGAGAAGTTGCGCGCGCGCTCGAGCAGCACGCCCGCGCCGCGGATCTCCCGTCGGCCGCCGGGATGCTGGGGCACGTCTTCGACGCGGAGCACGACGTCCGGATCGAGCAGCGCGAGGAGCGCGCCGAAATCGCCCTCGCGCGAGGCCGTCAGGAACGCCTCGACGACCGCTCTCCGCCGATGAACGTCAGCGTCCCCTGCCCCGCTGCCACCGCGTACGCGCCTGCGGGCACGACTCGCCAACTGGCGCGCGGCGGCGGGAGAACGCCTAACGATCGGTGCGATCTCATCGAACGGCAGGTCGAACATGTCGTGGAGCACGAACGCCAGACGCTCGGCCGGCGTGAGCCTCTCGAGAACGACGAGAAGCGCGAGCCCCACTGAATCGGCGAGCACCGCCTCCTGCTCGCTGTCCGGCGCACCGCTCGGCATCGTCCGGGACAACTCGTCAGTGTCGAAGAGTGCCTCGCGGCGTGCGGTCCGCGCCCGGAGCATGTTCAGACTGATCCGCGCGACCACGGTCGTCAACCAGGCGCGGAGGTTCAGCACGTCGGCGGTTCCGGCGCGCCGAACGCGCAACCAGGCGTCCTGCACCGCATCGTCGGCGTCGCTCACCGAGCCGAGCATGCGGTACGCGACGTCCCGCAGATGATCCCGATGCTCCTCGAATTGACTTGCGATCCCTTCGCCCTCGCTCATCGCTGCTCCTCCGTCGTCACATATCGGTCGCGCAAACTGTCCTGGTGATGACCCGCGTCTGCACCACGATGTGACAACTGCAACCAGGATATCGACAATGCGAACCACAACGGCCATCAGTCTCTGGATCGTGCGCATCTCCGGCACTCTCCAGCTCCTGCTCGGTGTCCTGTTCTGGACGGGCCACGCCTACAAGTATCTCCCGCTCCACATCATCAACGGCGTCGTGATCGTGCTGACGCTCTGGACAGTCGCCGTGCTGGCGCTCGTCGCGCGAACTCACCGGGGGCTCGCCGTGTTCGGGCTCCTCTGGGGTCTGGCCCTGCCGGCGTTCGGCATCGAGCAGGTCGCCGTGCTCGTCGGGTCGACGCACTGGATCATCCGCGTCACTCACCTGCTGATGGGACTTGCCGCCATGGG
>Ga0308176_10001420_pt1 | contig 15088 bp, 10 predicted proteins | sample PhyCR2_3_FD_203890 | JGI IMG/M metagenome (GOLD analysis project Ga0308176, IMG submission 203890) | Soil microbial communities from UC Gill Tract Community Farm, Albany, California, United States - DLSLS.C.R2 | ecosystem: Environmental > Terrestrial > Soil > Agricultural land | place: USA...
CTGTGACAGCCTCTCCTGCTGTCACAGCGCGGCGCGATCGCCGTCTTTCCTTCTCATGAGACATTCCATCGAGGCGGTCGAGGAGACCGACGGATCGGCAGATCGTGTGGCACTGTTCGAGCGCTACCGTGCGCGACTCTTCGGCATCGCGTATCGCATGCTGGGCACGGTGGACGACGCGAATGACCTCGTGCAGGAGTGCTACCTGCGCTGGCATCAGGCCGATCCGTTCGCCATCGAAGCGCCGGAAGGGTGGCTGGTCGCCGTGATCACGCGCCTGGCGATCGACCGGTCTCGTCGCGTCGACGTCGAGCGCCGCAGCTACGTGGGCCACTGGCTCCCCGAGCCGCTGGCGATCGGTGCACCACCGCCAACCGACCGGCGCGCCGAGCTCGCGTCCGATCTGTCGCTCGCGTTCCTCGTCCTGCTCGAGCGGCTGGCGCCCGAGGAGCGAGCCGCCTTCCTCCTGCGCGAGGTGCTCGGGATCGAGTACGCCGAGCTCGCGCGCGTCCTCGATCGCAGCGAGGCGGCCTGTCGCCAGATGGTGCATCGTGCGCGCGAGCGCGTCCGCACAGAGCGCCCACGATATCGCGTCACCCCCGAGGCGAAGCGCGACCTCCTCGAGCGCTTCATGCGCGCGCTCGAGCACGAGGACCGCGAGGCACTCCTCGCCGTGGTCGCTCCCGAAGCGACCTTCATCTCGGACGGCGGAGGCCGGGTCCGCGCCGCACGCCGCATCATCCAGGGCGCTCCGCGGATCGTCCGTATGCTGCTCGGCGTCCAGCGCAAATGGGGCGATGTGCGCGATGAGATCACATGGCTGAACGGCGAGCCGGCGCTCGTCAGCTACCGCGGTGACCAGCTCTTCTCGACGACGTCGTTCGACGTCGACGGCGACCGGCTGATCGGGTTCTACCGCGTGCTGAATCCCGAGAAGCTGAGAAGGCTGGCCTTGGCCGGAGCACGCCCGACGTCCGCTGCCGCTGAAGACGCACGGCCGACATGAAGAACGACGGGCCCGTCCTGGAGACGGGCCCGCCGTGAGCACGCTGGCGTCGTGGGTCTATTTCTTCTTTGCTGCCGTTTTTCCGGTTTTCGCATCAGGCTCGTAGAACGCCATGTTCTGGCCGATCCAGCCGAACTGGAGTCCCGTGCTCTGCGCGATGCCGCGGGTCGCCTGGCTCAGTGAATCGAGCGAGGAGCGGAAGCTGGTCTTCCGCTCGAGCAGCGTCTGGTTCGGGGTGAGGATCGTCGAGCCATACCACCGCCTCACCACCGAGAGCGCCTGGCCCAACGACTTGTCGGTCAGGACGATCGTCCCGGTGCGCCACGCATCGGCGGCGTCACGCTCGGCCGGCGTCGCGGCACGCGCGCTGGTGTCGTTCGCGACGACTGCGCTCCCCGCGGTCACGTCGTGCGTGTGCTTCCCCTTTCCGACCTTCACCGTACCGTCGCTCACGACGACCGTCACCCCCGAGTCACCGGGGTAGCTGCTGACGGTGAACGCCGTTCCCGTTGCGACGACCGTGGTGTTCCCCGCGATGACATGGAACGGCTGTTCGATCCCGGGCGCGACGTTGAACTCCGCCATCCCCTCCAGCTTCACGGCGCGCATCTCGGCGCCGAACCCCTTCGGCACGGTGAGCTTTGACTCCGGCGCGAGCTTCACCTTGGTGCCGTCGTCGAGCGTCAGGTTGCCGATCTGCGCCGAGACCGTGGCGACGGGCTTGAGGTCGGGCTGCGCGAGCGCGCGCGCGAACTTCGCGTCGGTGCTCAGGCGGGTCATGTAAGCCGCGAGTCCCAACAATCCCATCAGCACCACGGCGCCGATCAGGATCGGGATCCACAGCGGCGTCTCACGCGTGGAGACCTTGATGTGCTCCGCCGCTTCGTGCCGCGAGTGCGCCGCCGCATCCGCGAGCGCCTGCGGGCTGTGTGCCTCACCATGCAGCGCGTGCATGATGTGCTTCCACGCGTCCTCTTCCGTCTCGTCCTGCACGACGTGCGCTTCCTGCTTTCCGCCCCCCGACAGGCGATGCGCCGCCGAGCGCCGGCTCAACGCGCGTGCCGCCGCGTGATGCACGTCCTCGACGAGAAACGCATGAACCTCGGCCGGCGTCCGGAACCGCGCTCTCGCGTCCCACGCGCGCACGAACGCGCCTTCCACGACTTTCGGTGCGAGCGCCAGCGCGTTGTCGCCGAGCTCCGCTCGCGCTTCGGCATAGAGCGCCGAGTACTCCGTGTGAAACACCTGCCGCAGTGATTCCTCGTCTGCGAGTGCGACGCCAGTCGGTGCGGGAGTCTGCGTACCGCCGTCGCCGGCATTGAACGTGGTCGACATGAGGCCTCTTTTGGGCTGACGTGGTCCGACCCGATCACATGGCGCGAATATGCGAGTGTCCCCCGGCAATGTCACGTCGGGGAGAGTGCCGAGCTCGTGATATGAAAGTGCCTACAGCGAGCTCGTGAGTCTTCGGCTCGTGCAGCCACTTGCCGCCGCCCCGCGCGCGGCGCGAGATTGCGGTCTTCCTCCCTATGTCGTTGCGCGGCAACGACATGACTCTACCAGGTACGCTCATGCCCACGCTCGTTCGCACGCGCTCGCGGATCGCCGCCGGGATGCTCGCCTCGCTTCTCGTCGTTCTCCCGGCCGTCGCCCTCGCTCAGATCCCTGCATCGGAGTTCGCCGCGCGCCGCGACTCGCTCGCCGCGCGCGTGCAGAATGGCGTCGTCGTCGCCTTCGGTGGTCGGACACCGGTGAGCGACTTCGGTCCGTTCTATCAGCTGCCCGCCTTTCATTATCTCACGAACTTCGACGAGCCCGACGCGGCGTTCGTGATGGTCGTGCAGAACGGGCGCGGTACGAGCACGCTCTTCCTCACGCCGGTCGGCGCACGCCAGGCGTTCTACTATGGTCGCCGCCCCGACTCGGCGGCCGTCGTCCGTGACCTGGGTGTTCGAGCACGTGCCTTCTCCGCGCTCGCGTCGTACGTCGATTCACTCGCCGGCGCGCGGCTCCCCTTCTATACGTTGCACGACTTCGCCGACGCCGACTTCGCCGAAGAGGATTCGCTCACGCGCGGCCAGCAGTTCATCAAGGCGGTGAAGGCGAAGCACACCGCGCTCGAGATCCATGACGGACACGAGATCGTCGACGAGCTCCGCGCGAAGAAGAGCCTCGCCGAGATGGCGCTGCTGCGAAAGGCAGCCGAGATCAGCACGGAAGGACACCGCGCCGCGATGCTCATCCCCGAGCCGAGCAAGGAGTACGAGATCCAGGCCGCGCTCGAAGGAACCTTCCTCCGGCTCGGCGGTGCGCGTCCGTCGTACGGCTCGATCGTCGGCGGCGGCATCCACGGCACGCAGCTGCATTACATGCGCGATCGTGGCGACGTGAAGCCGGGCGACGTCGTCGTGATGGACGCCGCGACCGAGTACGAAGGCTACGCGGCGGACGTGACGCGCACCCTTCCGGTGAGCGGCAAGTTCACTCCGGAGCAGCGCGCCATCTATCAGCTCGTGCGCGACGCGCAGGCCGCCGCCGAGCGCAACTCGAAGCCGGGAATGTCCTCCGTCGCGGCCCAGGATTCGTCCATCGACGTCCGCGTGAAGGGGCTCGCGAAGCTCGGACTCGTCGAGAGCGCCGACGCGCAGTTCGATCCGCCCTGGCCGGCCGACTGCAAGGCGCGTCCGCGCGCCTGCAACCAGGCGATGTTCTGGATGATCCATGGCATCTCGCACGGCATCGGCCTCGCCGTACACGACCCCGCGCAATTCTACGCGAAGGACCATCTATTCAAGGAAGGCGACGCGTTCACGATCGAGCCGGGCATCTACGTGAGCACGGCAGCCCTGGATGCGCTGCCCGACACCCCAAAAAATCGCGCATTCATCGCCAAGGTGCTCCCCACGGTGCGCCGCTACGAGAACACCGGCGTTCGCATCGAGGACGACTACCTCATCACGGGCAATAAGCTCGAGCGCATCAGTCTCGCGCCCCGCGAGATCGACGAAGTCGAGTCGCTCATGAGCAAGCGGCCGGCGCGCGTGGTGCCGTGACGGTGCGCTCCCCCTCGATGGCGTCCGAGCGCGCGCTCTTCGCCATCCCCGACGACGTCACCTACCTCAACTGCGCGAGCATGTCGCCGCAGCTGCGGACGGTGACGGCGGCCGGGCTCGTGGCGGTGCGCAGCAAGGCGTCGCCCTGGCACCTTCGTGCCAGCGACTGGTTCGTGCACGCCGAGCCGCTGCGCGCCCGCTTCGCCCGCATCGTCGGCGGCGACGCGGAATGCGTCGCGCTCGTTCCATCGGCGAGCTATGGCCTCGCCGTCGCGGCAGCCAACGTGCCAGTGCGTGCGGGGCAGACGCTGCTCGTGATCGACCGCGAGTTTCCCTCGAACGTGTACGCGTGGCACGAGCTGGCGCGGCGCACCAACGCTCGCGTGCGCACCGTGACGCGCGAGCCCGGTGCGAGCTGGGCCGACTCGATCGTCGCGGCGTTGAGCGAGGGCGACGTCGCTCTCGTCGCGACGCCGGTCTGTCACTGGACCGACGGCACCCTGATGGACGTCGAGCGCATCGGCGCCGCCGCCCGCGCGGTCGGTGCCGCGCTCGTCGTCGACGCGAGCCAGGCCGCTGGCGCACATCCGATCGACGTCGGCGCGCTGCAGCCGGACTTCCTCGTTTCCGTCGGCTACAAGTGGCTGATGGGTCCGTACAGTCTCGGCTACCTCTACGTCGCACCGAAGTGGCACGAGCGCGGCGTCCCGATCGAGCAGACGTGGATGTCGCGCGCCGGCGCCGAGGATTTCGCGCGACTCGTCGACTACAGCGAAGCGATGCGTCCCGGCGCTCGCCGCTTCGACATGGGCGAGTTCTCGCAGTTCAATCTCCTCCCCATGGCCTGCGCCGCGCTCGAGCAGGTGCTGGCGTGGGGAGTGGACCGCGTCGCGCGCGACGTGGGCGCGATCAGCGCCTGCATCGCGCGCGAGGCCGCCGCGCTCGGCTGCCTCGTCGCCGACGAGCGGGACCGCGTGCGCCACATGCTCGGCGTGCAGCTGCCCGGCGGCCTCCCGGCGGGCCTCGCCGACCGGCTCGCCGCGGCGCAGGTGTTCGTCAGCGTCCGCGGCCACTCGATCCGCGTCGCGCCGTATCTCTACAACGACCAGCGCGACGTCGAGCGCTTCATCTCGGTCCTGGGCGAGGCGATGCGGGCCTGAGCAGCTCTGTCATCCCGAGCGAGCGGGCAGCGCAAGTGACTCTGACCCTCTTGAATCTGGAGCGTCGTTCGGCTCGGCGTCTCTCGCACGGAACGCCTCTTGATTCGCTCGCGGCTGCCTAGCTCGGCCAACACTCGAGCCGGTCGCGGCCGTAATATCCCATCATGTTCATCTCCGACTTCGCGATCCGCCGACCGATCATCACCGTCGTGGTGATGATCGCACTCGCCGTCTTCGGCATCGCCGCGCTGGCGAAGCTGCAGACCGACGAGTTCCCCGATATCGATGCGCCGATCGTCTTCATCGGCATCGTGTATCCCGGGGCTTCGCCGGAGCAGGTGGAGCGTGAAGTCGTCGATCGGCTGGAAGACCGCATCTCCGGGATCTCCGGGCTCGACAAGCTGACCTCCACGTCGAGCGACGGCTTCGCGCAGATCATCGTCCAGTTCAAGTTCGACAAGCCGACCGATCAGGCGACGCAGGACGTGCGCGACGCGATCAGCGCCGTCCGCGCCCAGCTCCCGACGGAGATCGTGGAGCCGATCGTCCAGCGCTTCGATCCGACCTCGCTGCCGATCGTCTCCCTCGCCCTCACCTCGCTCACCCTCACGCCGGCGCAGCTCACCCAGATCGCCGACCAGACGATCGGCGGAGAGCTGCGCTCCATCGCCGGCGTCGCCCAGGTCAACGTCGCCGGCGCCGACAGCGCCACCCTCAACGTCGTGCTCGACCCGGGGCGCCTCGCGGGGACCGGGGTCGGCGTCGACCAGGTGGTCAACGCGCTCCGCGCCCAGAACCTCGCCGCGCCGGTCGGCCAGGTGACGGGACCAGTGGTCGAGCGCGCGATCCGGCTCGAGGGACGCCTCGAGCACCCGGAAGACTTCGGCCAGCTCATCGTCACGCAGCGCAACGGCGTTCCGGTCCGGCTCGGCGACGTCGCCACCGTGCAGGCCGGCTCGGCGGAGCGGCGGTCGGCCGCGCTCTACAATGGGCGCGAGGCGATCGGCCTCGACGTCGTGAAGTCGCGCGGGTACAGCACGACCACCGTGAGCGACGCCATCATGCAGCGTCTGCCAGAGCTGCGGAAGCGACTGCCGCAGGGCACGACGATCGAGGTCGTGCGCGATGCGGGGCAGCGCGTGCGCGCCTCCGTGCGCGACGTGCAGTCCGCGCTCGTCGAAGGGGCGCTGCTCACCGTGCTCGTCGTCTTCCTCTTCCTCAACTCGTGGCGGTCGACCGTCATCACGGGGCTCGCGCTCCCGATCTCGGTGCTCGCGTCGTTCGTTCCGCTCATGCTGTTCGGCTTCACGCTGAACACCATGTCGCTGCTCGGCCTCTCGCTCGCGATCGGTATCCTCATCGACGACGCGATCGTGGTCCGCGAGAACATCGTGCGACACGTCGAGATGGGGAAAGATCATCTCACCGCCTCGCACGAGGGCACCGACGAGATCGGGCTCGCCGTCACGGCGACGACCTTCTCCATCGTCGCCGTGTTCGTCCCCGTCGGCTTCATGAGCGGGTTCGCCGGCCAGTGGTTCAAGCCGTTCGCGCTCACGATCGCCGCCGCGGTGCTCGTCTCGCTGTTCGTTTCGTTCTCGCTGGATCCCATGCTGTCGGCGTACTGGGCCGATCCGCAGATCGAGGCGCACGAGCGCAGGAACCCGATCGCGCGCGCGCTCGACCGCTTCAACGTCTGGTTCAACCACCAGGCGGATCGCTACCGGCGCGGCGTCGCGTGGGCGCTCGACCATCGCAAGACGATGATCGCGCTCGCTGCCGCGTCGTTCATCGGCGCGATCGCGCTCCAGGTCACGATCGGCGGCTTCGGTTTCGCGCCCGACAGCGACCGCAGCGAGCTCACCGTCACCGTCGAGGCGCCCCCCGGATCGAGCCTCGAGTTCACGCGCGTCGTCACCGAGCAGGTCGCACGGCAAGTGCGCGCGCATCCCGAAGTCGAGTACACCTACGCCACCGTCGGCAGCGCTTCCGGCTCGGGCAGCGTGGACATCGGCTCGGTGTACGTCCGTCTCCAGCCGCGCAACAAGCGCAGCGTCAGCCAGCAGGCGCTCGGCCGCGAGCTGCGGCGCGAGCTCAAGCGCATCGGCAGCGCGACGGCGTACCTCCTCGAGGCCGGCGGCCCTGGCGGCGGGATGAAGCCGCTCCAGATCCAGCTCAAGGGACCGGACGCGGCCACGCTCGCCACGCTCGCCGATTCCATCGCGAAGATCGTTCGCGGTACGCCCGGCGCGGTGGACGTCGGCCTCTCGACCAAGGGGCAGAAGCCCGAGCTGCGCGTCTCGATCAATCGCGGCCTCGCCGGCACGATCGGCCTCAGCGTCGGCCAGATCGCCCAGGCGCTGCGCCCCGCGTTCGCCGGCGTCGACGCCGGCAACTGGGTCGATCCCACCGGCGAGACGCGCTACGTCCGCGTGCGGCTCCCCGCCGCGCTGCGCACGAGCCCGGCCGATCTCGCCGCCATCCCGATCGTGCTACCCACCGCGGGACCCGGTGGCGGTCCGACCGTCATTCCGCTCGGCCAGGTCGCGACGATCACCGCGAGCGCGGGGCCGGCGCAGATCGACCATCTGGATCGCAGCCGCGTCATCACGATCGGCGCCAACGTCGAGGGCTCCATCGGCAACGTGTCGCGCGCCGTGCTGCAGCGGCTCGCGGGCCTGCACCTGCCCGCGGGCTACGACCTCAATGCCGGTGGCCAGACGGCGGATCAGGCCGAGGTGTTCGGTTCGATCTTCACCGCGCTCGGCGTCGCGATCATGCTGATGTACCTGATCCTCGTCATCCAGTTCGGATCGTTCCTCGATCCGCTGGCGATCCTCTCGTCGCTTCCGCTCTCGCTCATCGGTGTGGTCCTCGCCCTCCTCGTCACGCGCGACACGCTGAACATCATGTCGCTCATCGGCGTCATGATGCTGATGGGGATCGTGGCGAAGAACGCCATCCTCCTCATCGACTTCGCCAAGTGGACGCACGAGGAGAAGGGGCTGCCGATGCGAGACGCTCTCATCGAGGCGGGCGCGATCCGGCTGCGCCCGATCCTGATGACGACCCTCGCCCTGATTGCCGGCATGATCCCCGTCGCCATCGGCGCGGGCGAGGGCGCCGACTTCCGCGCTCCCCTCGGTCGCGCCGTGATCGGCGGCACGATCACGTCCACCATCCTGACGCTGTTCGTGATCCCCACCGTCTACGAGATCCTCGACGACTGGCGCGAGCGGCTCGGAGCCCGTGTGCGCCGCCGGCGGGGTACGGGGCACGAGGTGCCCGTCCACGGCAAACCGGCCGTCCCCGCCCTCGGCGACTGAGCCCGGCCTGTCTCGGGAAGCTTCTGTCGTCTGGAGCCGTCCGCATGTACGCAGGCCGCACGGTGCAACGCCGCCAGTCCCCGCGCCGTAATTCTTGATCTCGGGCCTTCTTCGAAAAGGTGACGCCCGAACCTCTGCGTGCGGTCTGGTGTCTCAGAGGGGCGACAATTGTTGAGGCCCCGGCGGCCGCCTAGACTTCGCTTCCCACTTTGTGAAGGGTTCATGACCGTCTCTCCGCTGCGGCGCCTGCTCGCGTCGCAACTCCTCTTCGTATTCCTGGGGCTGGCTGCGCCCGCCGCGCTGTCCGCGCAGGGGGCGTCCGTCCTCACCGGCCAGATCGTGGATTCCGCTGGAGCCCCCATCCGCGGGGCGACCGTGCGCGTCCCCCAGCTCGAGCGGGCGGCCAGGGCGGACTCCACCGGCACCTTCCGGCTCGAAGGGCTCCCGACCGGTCGGGTCACGATCGTCGGTGAGGCGCCCGGCTTCGTCGGCAAGCGCGCGGAAGTGACCATCCCCGCGAACGGCACGGTCGAGCAGGCGTTCTCCCTCGTTCCCAACGCGCACGTCCTCGCGAACGTCGAGGTGCGCGCCCGCACGCGGAAGCAGCTCCCGCTCAAGCTGCACGAGTTCGCGATGCGCCGGAACTCCAGTACGGCCGGGCGGTTTCTCGGCCCTGAGGACCTCGTGAAGTACAACGGACGGCCACTGACCGACGCGCTCAAGACCGTGATGGTCGGCGCTCGCTTCCAGCGGAACGCGCAGGGCGAGATGAACATCATCAGCTCGCGCTCGCTCAACCCGGCATCCATCCGCCAGAGCACCAACATCAAGCCCTGCGGCATTCAGATCTGGGAGGACGGAGCGCTCCTCTCCGATCCGAACCAATCGCTCGAGGTCATGCTTCCCCCGCGGAGCAACGGCAGCGAGAACGCGTCGCGCTCGCTCAGCACGATGAAGGTCGGTGCGGATCACGACTACGACGTCTCCAATCTGCTGTCGAACAACTACATGGCGGTCGAGTACTACTCCGACCTCGCCTCCACCCCGCCCGGCTTCCGCACCGGCACGCCGAGCTGCGGCACGCTCGTGCTCTGGACGCGCGTGCCCGATGACGCCCCACAGCAGAATGGCCAGCAGCAGAACGGCCAGCAGGGAACGCGGCCACAATGAGTCGGGCATCGTTCATCGTCGTTGCGACGGCAGCCGCCGTCGCGCTCGTTCCGTCCGCGCACGCCCAGAGTGCCACGCCACGCATGAGCGCTCTCTCGCCGGCCTCCGCGATGCTCCTCACGCGTCCGGAATCGAGCGCGTATCGCGTCACGATGGCGCCGGTCGCTCCCGCCCCTGTCGTGCCGGACGCGGACGACGATCATCAGAGCGTCGCCGGCAGGATCCTGCGCTCGGCGGTCGGCGTCGGTGTCGGCGCGGCCGTGGGCGGATGGCTCGGCTACTTCGGCGCGCAGGTCACCAACAGCGATTGGGCGCGCATCTCCGACGAGCGAAAGACGAGCCTCCGACAGGGCTACACCCGCATCGGCGTCGGCCTCGGCGCGATCACCGGCTACTTCCTGCGCCCCAAGCCGCACGTCAGCCGCCTGCCGGGACTCTACAACATCCCGGCACGCACCGGTCGCCTGCTGCTCGCCAGCTCCGAGCTGCGCCGCTCCGTCGCGACGAACGCGCTCGAGGCGGTCGAGATGGGCCGTCCGGAGTGGATCAAGCAGCAGCGCAGCGACGAGGCCGCACGTGGCAGCGCGCCGGCCAACGGCCCGGTGGAATCGACCTCGCTCGTCGTCTATGTCGGCGACGAGAAGGTTGGCGCCATCGAGACGCTGCGCGACATCGCCATCCCCGAGATCTCCGAGCTCCGCTTCTACGACGCTCACGACGCGCGCCGCCGCTGGGGCACCAACCACAAGTACGGGGCGATCGAGGTCGTGCCCGCGGATGCCTCTGCCGCGGAAGACACCGCGGCGCCCGCTGGACGGTGAGGTGATCGCCGCCTATCCCTCCAGCTCCTCCACCGTCCTCGGCCAGTCTTCCTTCAGCAGTCGTGACAACGCCCGGTCCGCGAGCAGACGACCTTCCGTCTGACAGCGCGGGCAGTAGTTCGTTTCGTTGTCGCGATAGCGGATTCGCTGGACGGCGGTGCCGCACACGGGGCAGGGGAGTCGATAGCGACCGTGGACGGCCATGTCGCCACGGAACGCCGTGACCTTCTCGGGAAATCCATCGCCCGCCTCGGCGCGAAGTCGAGCCGTCCAGTCGAGCAGGGTGGCGCGCGTGGCTTCATGGAGGCGCGTCACCTCCTCGTCGCTCAGTCGGCTCGTCAGCTTGAGCGGCGACAGCCGCGCGCGGTGGAGGATCTCGTCCGAGTACGCGTTGCCGATGCCGCTGAACAGTCGGGGATCGGTGAGCGACCGCTTGAGCGTGTGGTTCTCTCGCGCGAGCCGCTCGGCGAACTCGTCACGCGACGCGTCGAGTGGCTCGAGACCACCCCGCTCGAACGGCGCCAGCGCATCGGCGCCCTGTACGACGTGGATCGACGCGCGGCGCTTCGAGCCGGCCTCCGTCAGCACGAGCCGCCCAGACGGAAAGGTCAGCTCTGCGAGCGCGATCCGCGCCGGCACGCGCGCACGACTCCCCGCCGGGATCCAGCGGAATCGGCCGGCGATCATGAGATGCACGACGAGCCGCAGCTCGCCGTCGAACTCGAGCACGATGCGCTTGCCGAGCCGCCGAACCCCGCGCACGACGCGCCCCACGAGGACGTCCAGGGGCGGCTCGACGCTGCGCAGCGCGAAGACGTTGAGGATCGCGTAGCCGGTCAGCGGCTCCCCGACGATGCGCCGCTCGAGTGCTTCAACGTAGACGGTGACGTCGGGGAGCTCGGGCATGCGCTCGGGTGACCGTTGGTGATCGTCGGATGCTCGCGCGCCGACGCACCGTGCGCAATGGCGCTCCGCTTCGAGCCGAAGCTCGAGGCGGAAGGCTCAGTCGCCGAGCGTGACCGTACAGCGGCCCGTCGCCGTGTCCAGGCGGAGCGACACGTCGCGGCCGGAGGCGTCCGTGCTCACCATCACCGCGCGCACGTTCGAGATCCGGTGGCTCACCTGGAGGTTCGAGCTGTCGGGATCGGTGAGCACGATCTCGGCGCGCGCGGCCGCGGGGGCGAAGGTCGCCTCTACCAGCCGGTAACCCTGCTCGATGCTGCTCGCGCCCTGCGGGCTCGCGGTCTTGAAGCGCAGGGCCGTCGGACGTCCGGCGTTCCGACGGCCGAACCGCTCGATCAATCCGGCCCACGCGTTCCCGTCCCAGCTCTCGACGACACCGCCGACGGCGACTGGCTGTTCCTCCGGCTCGGCCGCGCCGCGATCGGGCACGATCAGCACCGGGCACTCGGCGCGGCGGATGAGCTGCGTCGACACGCTGCCGAGCAGCATGCGCTCGACGAACGAGTGCTGGCGTCCACCGCACGCGATGAGCCCCGCGTTCTGGCGCGCATACGCGAGGATCGTGTCGGCGATGTCGCCGTGCAGCAACCGCGTGACGACGCGGATGCCGCGGTCAGGGCGCAGGAACGCGGTGAATCGTCTGAACAAATCCGTCGCCCGCTTCCGGTACGCTTCCTCCCACCAGCCGGCCCCCTCTTCGGTGAGGTTGACGGCGCTCCTCACGTGCACGAGCACGAGCTCTCCCTCGTCGGCGACGAGGTCGAGTGCGAAGCGGGCGGCGCGCCGGCTCGCCGGACTGAAGTCCACGGCGACGATCGCCTCACGGATCGGTCCGATCTTCGCCACGGACGGCACCGCGATCACCGGGCGATCGGAGAGCCGGCTGATCTGCACGGCGCGTTCGCCGTACACGAAGCGCCCGATCGGGTTGTGCTGTCCGGTGCCGACGACGACGACGTGCGCGCCGCGATCGTGCGCGAGGTCGACGACCGATCGGGCCGCCGGCCCCTCGAGGACGTCCACATGCTGCTCCAGGCCGAGGGCGGCCGTATCGTGTCCGAGCCGTTCCTCCAGCACGTCGGTGATCGCGGATAGATCTTCCGCGTGATAGGTCGGAACCACCGGCACGCCGCCGGCGAGCGCGAGCGTGTTCTGCGGCTCGACGACGGTGACCGCGTGCAGCGGGCGGCTCTGCGTGGTGGCGATCCACTTCGCCAGCTCCAGTGCGCTGTCGACTCCCTCGTACGGCTTCATCGCCACGAGCACGGGCTCGTGTCCCGGCCCCGGCGCGTGGGGGGATGACATCGCCGCGCCAAATGTGCTCGCCGTCATGGTGGTCCCTCCCTCGTCAACACTCGCCGCCGGGCCGCGCCGAGCGGCCGCTCAGCTCGTCGATGTGCACGGCGAATGGAATCACGCGCTCGGGCGCGGGATCCTCGTCCGTGAACGTGCCTGGAATGAACTGTTGCAAGCGCTCGATCGCGCGCGCGTACAGGTCGCTGGACCCGAGCTTTGGATCGAGCAGGGTGAAGCTCCCGTGGACCACGACGCTGTCCCAGTGGAAGGGCCCATGGATCTCGTCCACTTCGAAGGCACACCAGGGATGGTGGGCGAGCCTGACGAGCTTCGATCCGACCCCCGTCCTGCCGAGCAGCCACCCGTTGTCGTAGACGTAGTGGATCGGCTGGATGTCCACCCGGTCGCGGTACGAGAACGCGAGCCGACCGACGTGGTTGCGTGCGAGGAGCGCGCGCGCGTCCGCATCGCGGAGATCGGAGAATCTGGGGGCCGGCTTCGTCGCGGTCATCGGTTCGCTCCGGCTGCGTTGCTGGTACTCGGGCACCCACAATCTGTCCGCGACGGTCACGCGGGCCGATCGGGCCTTTTCACCATTGTGGCGCGGTGCATTCCCGGACCTGCGTGGAGACTTCTCCCGACGCCGCCGGTCAGCGGCTCATCGACGGCGAGGCGGCCTCGAGCCGGCGCTGTCGCTCGAGCGCGTCGAGCCGCTTGCGCCACGCTGGCCCGATGCCGTCGAGCCATTCCTCGATCTCGGCGAGGCCGTCGGCGTCGAGCTCGTAGATGCGTTGCTGTCCAGCGACGCGGACGCGGGCGAGGCGAGCGTCGCGGAGCACCCTGAGGTGCTGCGAGACGGCGGAGGGCGAGATGGTGAAGCGGCGAGCGATCTCTCCCGAGGTGAGAGGCCCGCGGGCGAGCATCTCGACGATGGCGCGCCGGGTGGGATCGGCGAGGGCGGCGAAGGCGATCACATCCCGAAGATATCGACGTCGATTAATTAAGTAAATACTGAATTACAAAGACGACTGTCTTGCAAAGTTTGCGAAATTTGCCGAAAAAAAGGCACAAACAGGAGTATGAAGGCTCAAAAGTGCAAAAACAGCGCTTGACGAGCCACAATTAGTTGTATATTCTCGCAGCGCCCGCCGTATGGCCGGTGTGCGCCGCCGGTTTGCCCACAACCTCCCGCCTGGAGCTTTCCGTGGTCCCGTCGCTTCTCCCTGCTGCCGCACTGCTGGCGGCCATTCAGGACGCCGCGCCCGCCGCGGCCGCGCCCCCTCCGGCGCTCGTGCCCGCGGATACCGCCTGGATGCTCGTCTCCACCGCGCTCGTACTGCTGATGACGCCCGGTGTGGCCTTCTTCTACGGCGGCCTGGTCCGGGCGAAGAACGCGCTCAACACGATGATGATGTGCATGGCCGCCTTCGGCGTATGCGGCATCGTCTGGGCGCTCCTCGGCTACTCGCTCGCCTTCGGCACCGGCGGCGCGTTCCTCGGCGACCTCCACTACGCCTTCCTCAACAACGTCGGCGTCGACCCGAAGGGCACGATCCCGCACGCGCTGTTCATGGCCTATCAGGCGTCGTTCGCCGTCGTCACCGCGACGCTGATCGCCGGCGCGATCATCGATCGCATGCGCTTCGGCCCCTACCTCGCCTTCATCGCGCTCTGGACGATCTTCGTCTACGCCCCGATCGCGCACTGGGTCTGGGGTGGCGGCTGGCTCTCCAGGCTCGGCGTCCTCGATTTCGCCGGTGGCACGGTGGTGCACATCAACGCCGGTGTCGCGGCCGTGGTCGCGGCGCTCGTCGTCGGAAAGCGGAAGGACTTCGGCCGCACGGCGATGCTGCCGCACAACGTCCCGTTTGCGATGCTCGGCGCGTCGCTCCTCTACTTCGGCTGGTTCGGCTTCAACGCGGGGAGCGCGCTCGCCGCGAACGGCAGCGCGGCGGGCGCCTTCGCCACGACGATGCTCGCCCCGATGGCGACCCTCTGCGTCTGGATGGCCCTCGACGCCGTGCGCACCCAGCGTGCGACGGCCGTCGGCGCCGCGACGGCCATCGTCGTCGGCCTCGTCGTCATCACTCCGGCGGCCGGCTTCGTCTCCCCCAAGTCGGCGATCATCATGGGCGCGCTCGGCGCGCTGCCCAGCTACTACGCCATCCTGTGGCGCTCGCGGACGCGGCTCGACGACTCGCTCGACGTCCTCGCCGGTCACGGCGTGGGCGGCATCACGGGCGCGCTCCTCACCGGCGTCTTCGCCGAAGCGGCGTGGGGAGGCACGAACGGT
>Ga0308176_10001422_pt1 | contig 15067 bp, 13 predicted proteins | sample PhyCR2_3_FD_203890 | JGI IMG/M metagenome (GOLD analysis project Ga0308176, IMG submission 203890) | Soil microbial communities from UC Gill Tract Community Farm, Albany, California, United States - DLSLS.C.R2 | ecosystem: Environmental > Terrestrial > Soil > Agricultural land | place: USA...
TGCGCTGCTCGTACCAGGAGCTCTCGAACTTCCACGGGTCGTCGGTGCCGTCGAACATCGCGTCGAAGGCCCGGTCGCTGGCGTGCGACACCGCCGTCCGCTCGTCCTGCGGGACGGGCACGTCCTCGCCGCGCTGCCCGGCCACCACCGCTTCGGCGGCAGCAGGCTCCGGTCGGGCGGGCTGCGGTCGGGCGGGCTGCGGTCGCGCGGGGAGGAACACCTCGAAGGGCCGGGCGAAGTGGGCCAGGAAGCCGGGGGTGAGCAGTGCCTCGTCCCCAGGCGCCGGCGACAGCGCCGACGTCTGCGACCCGTGGCACGCCAACGCCTGCGCCTTGAGGTGGCGCAGCTCGGGGTAGAGGTCGAGGCACACCACCTCCGCACCGTCGAGGGCGCGCGGGCTGCCCCAGTGCCAGAGCCACACGGGGTACTCGAGCAGCCGGGCACCGGCCGCACCGGCCACGCGCGCGGCGACCCGGCCGGCAGCCTCGTGGTCGGTGTGGCCGTCGCTGCGCCAGGGTGCGGCCACGAGCGTGCGTGGCCCCACCAGAGGCGTCAACGCCTGCGCCAGCGCGTCCTCGTGCCCTGCGAGGCGACTGTCGGGAAGCCCGAGCAGCAGCACGGCAGCCCCGGGGTGCACCCGGGCCACGGCACGCCGTACCTCGTCCTCGCGCACCGCCGCCAGCTCGTCGGGGCGGTGTGTCGGGGAGTCGGGGTGGGACGCCTCGCCCGAGGTCGCGACGACCACGGTCGCCGGCAGGCCCGACCGCCCCGCGGCTGCGAGCAGCCCCGCGGCAGCCAGTGTCTCGTCGTCGGGGTGCGCCGCGACCACGACGACGTCCGTCGAGGTGCCGAGCAGCTGCCGGGCACCGACTCGGGTGCCCCGGGTCCACAGGTCCGTGAGCCACTGCGACTCGGGAGTGCCGTCTGCATGTGGGTCGAAGCCGGGCGCCCCGCCGTCGGGCCGGGCGACGATCCTGCTCACGGTCGGTCGCTGACGGCCGCCAGGACCTGCGCGCCCAGAGCGGCGTCGTCGCGCTCGGCGTGGTGCTGGCGCAGGTAGACCTGCAGGTCGGCGCTGCGGGCGGCGTGGGCGGCGTCGGAGGTCAACGGCCCCGGCCCCAGGGCGTGGCCCACCCGGGTGGCCACGTCCTCGGCCACCGAGGCGACCACGCCGCGTACGCGTGCGGCCAGGAGCGCGCCGTCGGCACCGTCGGCCCGCCCAGCGTCCACGGCGGCCGCGGCCTCGGCGAGCACCGCCCGGGCGGCGTGCAGGCCGGCGTCCACGGCACCGAGGTGCATGAGGGCGACCTGGTCGGGAGCCCTCCGGGCGCCGGCTGCGGCGAGGGTGCGTGCCAGGCCCACCGCGCCGCCGTACCAGCAGGCAGCGACCCCGATCCCACCCCAGGCGAACCCAGGACGCTCGAGGTACCAGTCGTCCCCGCCCACCGGGCGCGCCGGCACCGCGTCGTAGTGGGTGGCCACGCTGGTGAGCTCGCGCAGGCCGCGGGAGACCCAGCCGGTCGGGTCGTCGTGGCTCACGCCGGGGTGGTGCAGGTCGACGGCGAACGCCCGCCGGGCCGTCGGCGAGGTGTGGGCGGTGACGACGGCATGGGTCAGGTGCTGCGCCAGGGAGCACCAGGGCTTCGTACCGGTGAGCGTCCACACGCCGTCAGCGTCGGCCACCGCCTCGAGCCGCACCCCGGGTGCATGGGCGGCGTAGACCCCCCAGACCTGACCCGGTCCTGCACAGTCCTGCTCGCCGGACTGGTCGAGGATCGCCAGGGCGTCGAGGTGGGGCTCGACCACTCGCGCCACGGTGAGGTCGACCGCGGCCAGCGAGGCCAGCAGCGACCACAGCTCGACGGTGCGGCCCCGGCCCGGCAGCGGCACGCCGTCGAGGTCGCCGACGAGCGCCAGCGCTGCGAGCGGGTCACCTGCTGCCGCTCGCGCCCGGCACAGCAGGTCGCGGGCGTCCATACCTGCGGTCGGTCCGCCGGGAGCGGAGGCGTGCTCGGCAGCGAGCCCCACCCATGCCGGGTCCGCCCCGGCCAGCTGCCCCGCCATCGAGTGCGTGGCGGGTGCTACTGGATGAGCTTGCGGTCGCGCAGCGTCGCCAGGGCCTCGTCGAGGATCGCCTTGCCGTCCGCGTCCGAGCGACGCTCCTTCACGTACGCGAGGTGCGTCTTGTAGGGCTCGACCTTCGGCGGGGCAGGCGGGTTGGCCTCGTCCTGGCCGGCCGGGAACCCGCACCGCGGGCAGTCCCAGGTCTCGGGGACCGCGAGGCCCGGCTCCTCGGCGAAGCTGGGACGGGTCTGGTGGCCGTTGGCGCACCAGTAGGACACGAAGACGCGGGGGGCCGCCTCACCACGCTCGGCCTCACCCATGGGGCCGGCGCCGACTCGGCTGCCGCGGATTGCGTTGCCACCTGCCATGTTGGGAGTACTTCCTCTCGGGTCAGGCGGAGAAGCGGTCGATGAGACCGATGCCGACGATGCACGCGAACCAGACGATGCCCACCGCGATGGTGAAGCGGTCGAGGTTGCGCTCGGCCACGGACGACGAGCCCAGCGACGTGGACATGCCACCGCCGAACATGTCGGACATGCCGCCACCCTTGCCCTTGTGGAGCAGGATGAGCAGCGTCAGGAACAGACCACCGATGACCAGCAGCACCTGCAGGCCAATGCGTACGGCTTCCACGGTTCACCCATCTTCGTCGACAACAGTCCGCCACCGAAAAGGCAGCAGCGGTCAGGATACCTGTTCACCGCGCCGGCCTGAACCGGCCGCGCCGAGCGCCGGCGCGCCAGACCTCACGCGGTCTTGTGGTGGTCGCGGTAGCGACAGATGGAGGAGAACTCCTCCGGCACGATGGAGGCGCCCCCGACGAGGGCGCCGTCGACGTCCTCCTGCTCCATGATCGCCGCGACGTTGGCCGCCTTGACCGAGCCGCCGTAGAGCACGCGCACGGAGTCGGCGAGGCTGCCGCTGTAGAGCTCGGCCAGCCTGGTCCGGATCGCCGCGCAGACCTCCTGCGCGTCCTCGGGGGTGGCCACCTCGCCGGTGCCGATCGCCCACACGGGCTCGTAGGCGACGACGAGCGTCGCGGCCTGCTCGGCGGTGACGCCCGCAAGCCCGGCCTCGACCTGGGCGAGCACGTGCTGGACGTGCTCCCCGGCCTGGCGCACCTCGAGGCCCTCGCCCACGCAGAAGATGGGCACGAGGCCGTGCTTGAGCGCCGCCTTGACCTTGGCGTTGACGACCTCGTCGGTCTCGGCGTGGTACTCGCGGCGCTCGCTGTGGCCGACCACGACGTAGCTGCAGCCGAGCTTGGCCAGGAACGCCCCGGAGATCTCACCGGTGTAGGCACCGGCGTCGTGGGCCGACACGTCCTGCGCGCCGTGCCGCAGCTTCAGCCGGTCGCCGTCGATGAGCGTCTGCACCGAGCGGAGGTCCGTGAACGGCGGGAGCACGACGACCTCGACGGCGGCGTAGTCGTGGCGGCCGTCGCGCAGGGTCCAGTCGAGCTTCTGCACGAGGTGGGTCGCCTGCAGGTGGTCGAGGTTCATCTTCCAGTTGCCCGCCATGAGGGGCGTGCGCCCAGCGGTCCTGGGCGCCATCAGGCGGGGTCCTTCGAGCTGTCGCGGCTGTCACCGGCATCGGTCGCGGGCCGGTCGGTCCCGGCGTCGCTCCCGGTCTCGTCGAGCACGGTGAGGCCAGGGAGCTCCTTGCCCTCGAGGTACTCCAGGCTGGCGCCACCGCCGGTGGAGATGTGCCCGAACTGGTCGTCCTCGAAGCCCAGCTGGCGCACCGCGGCAGCAGAGTCGCCGCCCCCGACGACCGTGAGGGCACCCTTGGCGGTGACCCCGACGAGGGCCTGGGCCACGGCAGCCGTGCCGGCGGCGTACGGCTCCATCTCGAACGCGCCCATCGGCCCGTTCCAGAAGACGGTCCGGCAGTCGGCGAGCTTCTCGGCGAACAGCACGCCGGACTCGGGGCCGATGTCCAGACCCATCCGGTCGGCCGGTATGGCGCCGGCGGGCACCACGTCGTGCTCGGCGTCGGCGGAGAACTCGGTGGCAGCGACGATGTCCACCGGGAGGACGATCTCGACGCCACGCTCCTTGGCCTGCTCGAGGTAGCCCTTGACCTTGTCGACCTGGTCGGCCTCGAGGAGGCTCTTGCCCACCTCGTAGCCCTGGGCCGCGAAGAAGGTGAAGACCATGCCGCCGCCGATGAGCAGCCGGTCGGCGGTCTGCAGGAGGTTGTCGATGACGCCGAGCTTGTCGGACACCTTCGCCCCACCGAGCACCACGGCGTACGGGCGCTCGGGGTCCTCGGTGAGCCGCTTGAGCACGCCCACCTCGGTCTCGACGAGGCCGCCCACGGCCGACGGCAGCAGGCGCGCCACGTCGTAGACGCTCGCCTGCTCGCGGTGCACGACACCGAAGCCGTCGGACACGAAGACGTCGGCGAGCCCGGCCAGCAGGTTGGCGAACTCCGCGCGCTCCTCGTCGGTCTTGGCCGTCTCCCCCGCGTTGAACCGCAGGTTCTCCAGCAGCACGACGTCGCCGTCCTGCGCGGCGTCCACCGCCGCCCGGGCGCCCTCCCCCACCGTGTCGGTGGCGAAGATGACCTCGCGGCCGAGGACCTGGCCGAGGCGCTCGGCGACCGGGGCGAGGGAGTACCTGTCCTCCGGCGCGCCCTTGGGGCGCCCGAGGTGGGCGCACACGATGACGCGTGCGCCCGCCTCGGAGAGGGCCTTGATCGTCGGCGCGGACGCCCTGATCCGGCCGTCGTCGGTGATGACGGGGGTGCCGGCGGGTCCAGGTTCCAACGGCACGTTGAGGTCAGACCGGACGAGGACGCGCTTGCCGCGCAGGTCGCCCAGCTCGGAGATCGACTGCATGGTTCGGCTCAGTCCGTTCGGTCCGGCGTGGTCAGGGGTGGTCCGGGGTGGTCAGGGCGTGGGCGTCGTCAGAGCGACGAGCCGACGAGCAGGACCAGGTCGGCGAGCCGGTTGGAGTAGCCCCACTCGTTGTCGTACCAGCCGACGACCTTGACCTGGTTGCCGATGACCTTGGTGAGGCCGGCGTCGAAGATGCAGGACGCGGGGTCGGTCTCGATGTCCTTGGACACGATCGGGTCCTCGGTGTAGACGAGGATGCCCTTGAGCGGGCCCTCGGCGGCAGCCTTGACCGCGGCGTTGACCTCCTCGACCGTGGTCTCGCGCCCGGCCTCGAACGTGAGGTCGGTGGCCGAGCCGGTCGGCACCGGGACGCGCAGCGCGTAGCCGTCGAGCTTGCCCTTCAGCTCGGGCAGCACGAGCGCGACGGCCTTGGCCGCACCGGTCGTCGTGGGCACGATGTTGAGGGCGGCTGCGCGGGCGCGGCGCAGGTCCTTGTGCGGGCCGTCGTGCAGGTTCTGGTCGCCGGTGTAGGCGTGGATGGTCGTCATCAGGCCCTTGACGATGCCGAACTCGTCGTTGAGGACCTTGGCCATGGGCGCCAGGCAGTTCGTCGTGCAGGAGGCGTTGGAGATGACGGTGTGCTGGGCGGTGTCGTAGACGTCGTCGTTGACCCCCATCACGATCGTGACGTCCTCGTTCTTGGCAGGAGCCGAGATGATGACCTTCTTGGCACCGTTCTCGACGTGCACCTTCGCCTTCGTGGCGTCGGTGAAGAAGCCGGTCGACTCGATCACCACGTCCGCGCCCAGCTCGCCCCACTTGAGGTTGGCGGGATCGCGCTCGGCGAACACCTTGAAGGCCTTGCCGTCGACCGAGATCTCGTCCTCGGTGGAGGTGACGTCGCCGGGGAGGCGCCCGAGGATCGAGTCGTACTTGAGCAGGTGGGCCAAGGTGGCGTTGTCGGTGAGGTCGTTGACGGCCACCACCTCGATGTCGGCGCCGGACGCCTGCACGGCGCGGAAGAAGTTGCGGCCGATGCGGCCGAAGCCGTTGATGCCTACGCGAACAGTCACGATGCCTGGTCCTTCTCAGATGGGGACGGGTATGCCGCGAGGCGCGGCACGAGTGTTCGCCCCGACCCTATTGGATGGGGCTGCCACGTCGACAGCGCGGTCCGGTGTACGGGCCGGTAACCCCGCCGCCCCGCGAACCAGGTCGAGGTGTGCGTCGGCAGCCCCTGTCCGGGCTAGGAGTCGCCGCCGTAGAGGTCGCGCGTGTAGACCTTGTCCTCGACGTCGCGCAGCTCCGCCACCATGCGGTTGGCCACGATGACGTCCGACTCGGCCTTGAAGGTCGCGAGGTCGCGCACCACCCGCGAGCCGAAGAACCGCTCCCCGGCCAGGCCGGGCTCGTAGACGACGACCTCGACGCCCTTGGCCTTGATCCGCTTCATGATCCCCTGCACGCTGCTGGACCGGTAGTTGTCCGACTCGGACTTCATGATGAGCCGGTGGATCCCCACCACCTTAGGCCGGCGGCGCAGGATGTCGTTGGCGACGAAGTCCTTGCGCGTCGTGTTGGCGTTGACGATGCCCTCGATGAGGCTCTGGGGCACGTTCTGGTAGTTGGCCAGGAGCTGCTTGGTGTCCTTGGGCAGGCAGTAGCCGCCGTACCCGAAGGAGGGGTTGTTGTAGTAGTGCCCGATCCGGGGGTCGAGGCCCACCCCGTCGATGATCTGCCGCGAGTCCAGGCCGTGGGTGGCGGCGAAGGTGTCGAGCTCGTTGAAGAACGCCACCCGCATCGCGAGGAAGGTGTTGGCGAACAGCTTGATCGCCTCGGCCTCGGTGCTGTCGGTGAGCAGGACGGCCACGTCGTCGTCCTCGGCGGCCTCGAGCAGCAGGTCGGCGAACCGCTGGGCCCGCTCGCTGCGCTCCCCAACCACGATCCTCGACGGGTGCAGCAGGTCCCACAGGGCCTTGCCCTCGCGCAGGAACTCGGGGCTGAACACGACGGAGTCCAGTCCGAGCCGGCCGGACACCTCCTTGGTGAAGCCCACCGGCACCGTCGACTTCACGACCAGCGTCGCGGACGGGTTGCGGCTGGAGGCGTCCTTGAGGACGGACTCGACGCTGGAGGTGTTGAAGTAGTTGGTGTCCGGGTCGTAGTCGGTGGGGGTCGCGACCACCACGAACTCCGCGTCGGCGTAGGCCTCGTCCGGGTCGGTGGTGAACGTGAGGTCGAGCCCACCGGCCGACAGGAAGCGGGTGATGTCGGCGTCGTGGATGGGGCTGGCGCCGCCCCTCAGGGTCTCGACGCGGGCCTCGTCGATGTCGAGGGCGACGACCGGGTGCCGCTGGGCGAGCAGCACGGCGACCGAGAGCCCGACGTAGCCGGTGCCGACGACCGCGATCCGCGTGGTCGCGTGGTCCCGCTGCGGCTCGGCGCTCACGCGTCGAGCATGTCGGGCGTCAGGTTGGCATCGGTGCCGGGGATGCCGAGGTCCTGGGCCCGCTTGTCGGCCATCGCGAGGAGGCGCCGGATCCGTCCGGCCACTGCGTCCTTGGTCATCGGCGGCTGCGCCAGCTGGCCCAGCTCCTCGAGCGAGGCCTGCTTGTGCTGCAGTCGGAGCTCGCCCGCCTCCCGCAGGTGGTCCGGGATCTCCTCGCCGAGGATCTCCATCGCCCGGTGGACGCGGGCCCCGGCCGCCACGGCCGCGCGGGCCGACCGGCGCAGGTTGGCGTCGTCGAAGTTGGCCAGGCGGTTGGCGGTGGCGCGCACCTCGCGCCGCATCCGCCGCTCCTCCCAGGCGAGGACCGCCTCGTGGGCGCCGAGCCGGGTCAGCATGGCCCCGATGGCGTCGCCGTCACGGATGACCACGCGGTCGACCCCGCGCACCTCACGGGCCTTGGCCTGAATGCCGAGCCGCCGGGCCGCGCCGACGAGGGCGAGCGCCGCCTCCGGTCCGGGGCAGGTCACCTCCAGCGCAGATGAGCGGCCGGGCTCGGTGAGCGAGCCGTGGGCGATGAAGGCGCCGCGCCACGCCGCCTCGGCGTCGCACGCCGAGGCGCTGACCACCTTGGGCGGCAGGCCACGGACCGGGCGGCCACGGGAGTCGATGAGACCGGTCTGGCGGGCGAGGGCCTCGCCGTCCTGGACGACGCGCACGACGTAGCGGCTGCCCTTGCGCAGGCCGCCGGCGGCCAGCACGAGCACCTCGCAGGGGTGGCCGTAGAGGTCACCGATGTTCTTGCGCAGGCGCCGGGCGGCGTTCGCGGTGTCGAGCTCGGCCTCCACCACGATGCGGCCGCCGACGATGTGCAGGCCACCGGCGAAGCGCAGGGTGGCCGCGACCTCGGACTTCCGGCAGCAGGGTTTGGTGACGTCGAGCCTGCTCAGCTCGTCCTTGACCCGCGCCGTCATCGCCATGCCGTCATCCTGCCATCTCGCCGTACCGCGCCGGTGGGGTACCGGCCGCTGCTTTCGTCCTGCCGGCCGTCTGTCCCGGCCGCATCACCCGAAGACGTCACGGTATGCCGCGGCGAGCCGCAGCGAGTCGTGGTGCCCCCGCGCTCCGCGCTGCGCGACCGGGGCGACGACCACCTCGGCGCCGAGGCGACCGGCGGCCGCCCGCAGCTCGTCGACGTCGTCGACCGCGACCGGGTCCGCCAGGACCACGTCGAGGCGCATCCGCGGCGCGTGGTCGGCCAGCGCCTCCACCTGGCGGGCACAGCTGAACCCAGCGGTCTCCCCCGAGTGCTCGAGGTTGAGGGTGAGCAGCCGCCGGGCGGAGGTGTCGTGCAGGGCGTCGCGCAGCCCGGGGACCAGGAGGTGGGGCATGACGGAGGTGAACCAGGACCCGGGGCCCAGGATGACCCAGTCGGCCTCGTTGACCGCGTCGATGGTGGCGGGGGCCGACGGCGGGTCGTGGGGCTCGAGGGCGATGCTGCGCACCCGTCCCGTGGTCGAGGCCACCGCCGCCTGCCCCCGGACGGTCTGCACCCGGGCGGGGTCGGCCGGGTCGAGCCCCTCGACCCGGGCGGTGATCTCGAGCGGCACCGCTGCCATGGGGAGGACCCGTCCCCGGGCGTTGAGCAGGCGGCCGACGAGGTCGAGACCGGCCACGGGGTCGCGGTCGAGGTCCCACAGGGCGGTGATGAGCAGGTTGCCCAGCGCGTGCCCGCCGAGCGGCCCGTCGCCGGGGAAGCGGTGCTGCAGGACGTCGCGCCACGTGTGGCCCCACTCCGTGTCGTCGCACAGCGCGGCCAGGGCCATCCGCAGGTCGCCCGGCGGCAGCACGTCGAACTCGTCGCGCAGCCGTCCCGACGACCCGCCGTTGTCCGCCACCGTGACCACGGCGGTGATGTCGTCGCAGACCAGCTTGAGGGCCTCCAGCGAGGCAGCCAGGCCGTGACCGCCCCCCAGGGCGACGACCGCGGGTCCGCTCACTCCTGCCCCAGGTCGCGGTGCACGACGAACGTCGCGACGTCGCCGGTGGCCAGCCGGGCGCGCAGGGCCTCGGCGACGGCCACGGAACGGTGCTTCCCGCCGGTGCAGCCGACGGCCAGGGTGGCGTAGCGGCGGCCCTCCCGGACGTAGCCGGCGACGACCGGCTCCATGAGGGCGGCCACGCGCTCGACGAACTCCGGCGCCCCCTCCTGGCCCAGGACGAACTCCGACACCTGGGGGTCCCGGCCGGTGAAGCTGCGCAGCTCGGGGATCCAGAACGGGTTGGGTAGGAAGCGCATGTCGAAGACGAAGTCGGCGTCCAGGGGCACGCCGTACTTGAAGCCGAAGGACATGACTGCGATCCGCACCTTGGGGCCGGCGCCCTCGCCCGCGAAGACGGGGTGGACCTTCTTGGCCAGCTGGTGCACGTTGAGGCCGGAGGTGTCGATGACGACGTCGGCGACGGACCGCAGGTCGGCCAGCATGTCGCGCTCGCGGACGATGCCGTCGAGCAGGCGCCCCTGGCCCTGGAGCGGGTGTGGACGCCGGACCGACTCGAAGCGCCGGACGAGGGCCTCGTCGGTGGCGTCGAGGAACACGAGGTTGGGGTGCCAGTCGCGCAGCCGCAGCTCGTTCAGGGCCGTCTGCAGGTGGGCGAAGAACCCCCGGGCTCGCACGTCGACCACGGCCGCGATGCGCGGCAGGTGCGCGGACCGTCCATCGCCGCTGGCGAGGTCGGCCAGGGAGACCAGCAGCTGGGGCGGGAGGTTGTCCACGACGTACCAGCCGGAGTCCTCCAGCACGTTCGCCGTCGTCGAACGCCCCGCACCGCTCATGCCCGTGACGATGACCAGCTCCGGGCGCTGGCCCTGCTCCTCGTGCTGGCCCTGCTCCTCGTGCTCCGCGCTGTCCCCTGCGTTGTCCCCTGCGCTGTCCCCTGCGGTGTTCACTGCCCTGCCCCGTCCTCGTCGATGATCTCGCCGGTCATGAGGTTGACCGCCGGTGTGGCCGGGGCCTCGCTGGACAACTCTGCCGCAATCGTGGCCGCCAGCGCAGGGCCGATGCCCGAAACGGCCACCAGCTCCTCGACCGAGGCGGCCCGGACCTTCTTGACCGACCCGAAGTGGCGCAGCAGCGCCTTGCGCCGCGTCTCCCCCAGCCCGGGGATGCCGTCGAGGGCGCTGGCCGTCATGGCCTTGGACCGGCGCTGGCGGTGGAAGGTGATGGCGAAGCGGTGGGCCTCGTCGCGGACCCGCTGGAGGAGGTAGAGCCCCTCGCTCGTGCGCGGCAGGATGACGGGGTGGTCCTGGCCCGGCACCCACACCTCCTCCAGCCGCTTGGCGAGCCCGACGACCGCGATGTCGTCGATGCCCAGGGCGGTCAGGGCCGCCCGCGCTGCGTTGACCTGCGGCAGGCCACCGTCGACGACGACGAGGTTGGGCGGGTAGGCGAACTTCTTGGGCTTGCCCGTGTCGGGGTCGATGCGCTCGGGCCCGGCCTCGGGGTCGGGGCCCAGCTCCACGTCCGAGGACTGGTCGCGCTCCTCGAGGTAGCGGCTGAACCGCCGGGTGAGGACCTCGTCCATGGCCGCGGTGTCGTCGACGTCCTCGCCCCGGATGACGAAGCGGCGGTACTCGGACTTGCGGGGCAGGCCGTCCTCGAAGACGACCATCGACCCCACCACCTGGGAGCCCTGGATGTGGCTGATGTCGTAGCACTCGACGCGCAGCGGCGCGTCGGCGAGGTCGAGGGTGGTCTGCAGCTCCTGGAGCGCCTGGCTGCGTGCGGTGAGGTCGCCGGCCCGGGCCAGCTTGTGCCGGGCGAGCGACTGCTTGGCGTTGCGGTGCACGGTCTCGAGGAGGGTGCGCTTGTCGCCGCGCTGGGGCACCCGCAGGTCGACGTTGGAGCCACGCAGCCCCGCGAGCCAGGCGGAGACCGCCTCGGGGTCGTCGGGGAGCACCGGCACGAGGACCTCGCGCGGCACGCCCTCGCCGGACTCCCCGCCGTACACCTGCTGCAGGAGGTGGCCCACGATCTCGGGGACGGACTCGGCGTCCATCTCGGCGACCCAGCCGCGCTGGCCGCGGACGCGGCCGCCCCGCACGTGGAAGACCTGGACGGCGACCTCGAGGCCGTCCTCCTCCAGGGCGAACACGTCGGCATCCGTGCCGTCGCCGAGGACCACCGCGGACTTCTCCAGCGCCTTGCCCAGGGCCACGAGGTCGTCGCGCAGGCGGGCCGCCTGCTCGAACTCCAGCTGCTGGGAGGCTGCGGCCATCTCACGCTCGAGCCGCTTGACGAAGCGGGTGGTGTTGCCGGCCATGAAGTCGCAGAAGTCGGCGGCGATGGCACGGTGCTCGTCGGGGCTCACCCGGCCGACGCAGGGGGCGGAGCACTTGTCGATGTAGCCGAGCAGGCAGGGGCGCCCCACCTGGCCCGCCCGCTTGAAGACCCCCGAGGAGCAGGTGCGGACCGGGAAGACCCGCAGCAGCAGGTCGAGGGTCTCGCGGATCGCCCAGGCGTGGGCGTAGGGGCCGAAGTAGCGGGTGCCCTTGCGCTTGGCGCCCCGCATGACCTGCGCGCGGGGGAACTCCTCCCCCATCGTCACGGCGAGGTAGGGGTAGGACTTGTCGTCGCGGTACTTGACGTTGAAGCGGGGGTCGAACTCCTTGATCCAGGAGTACTCGAGCTGCAGCGCCTCCACCTCGGTGGACACGACGGTCCACTCCACGCTCGCCGCGGTCGTGACCATGGTGGCGGTCCGCGGGTGCAGGGCGGACAGGTCCTGGAAGTAGGACGACAGCCGCGGGCGCAGGGACTTCGCCTTGCCGACGTAGATGACCCGCCGGGCCGAGTCGCGGAACCGGTAGACGCCCGGGTCGACCGGGATCTCCCCCGGGGCGGGGCGGTAGGTCGACGGGTCAGCCACGAGCCCACTCTATGGATCGCCACCGACGCCACCGCGTCGAGGGTGCGCCCGGCGGGGACTGACCGGACGCACCCCGGCCGACGCCTTTGTCGGCCCCGACGACACCGTTGCCGGCCCCGTCGACGCGCCGGTCGTCAGGTGACGGTGATGCCGTCGCCGCTGAGGGTGACCTTCTTCTCAGGCAGCGGCGAGGAGGCCGGGCCGTTCTTGACCGCACCCGTGGTGATGTCGAACCTGCTGCCGTGGCAGGCGCAGTTGATGGTGCCTCCCGAGACGTCCGCCACGATGCACGCCTGGTGGGTGCAGACCGCGCTGAACGCCTTGAACTCGCCGGAGGTCGGCTGGGTCACGACGACCTTCTGGTCGGCGAAGATCTTGCCGCCGCCCACCGGGACGGCGGCCTTGGAGATCGCGTCCTTGACGGCGTTGGTCGCCGAGCCGGCCGCGTCGCTCGCAGCCTGGCCGGCGGAGCCGCAGCCCGCGAGGGTGACCGCGCCGACGGCGCCGATCCCCGCAGAGGCGAGGACGGCCCGGCGGGAGGGGCCCTCGGCAGCCCGGTCCTCGGGAGTCCGGTCTTCGGTCTGGGTCATGGTGCGCCTTTCGGTGGGGGCCCAGGGGGCGATCGGTGCGGTGCACGAGCGGCACGACGTAGAGCCGTGGTCCGGCGCGCGCTTCAGTGCGGTGGACCGAGTATGCGGCCACCACCCGGTAGGACGAACGGGGCCCGTCGAGAGTTCACGCACCTGTTCGCGCGGTCTGTGGCGGGATGCGCCGAATGGTGGGACTCGCGGTAACGACACGGTCACGCCTGAGACCAAGGTCCCCCCAGCGGGCTCGCACGGCGTCATGATCTGCACAACACCCCAACCGGGGTGACCGTGGGTGCTGCGTTCAGCCGTCTCCACGAGCACCAAAGTGACTTCAGGAGGAGTCTTGCGTTCCGTCTTCAAGATTGGCGCGCCCGTCGTGGCTGCTGCCCTCGCGCTGAGTGCCTGTGGTGGCACCACCAACGACGCCGGCTCCGGCAGCGGCGGCAAGGCGTGTGACCTCAAGATCGGTTTCTTCGGTGCCCTGACCGGAGACGCCGCCAACCTCGGCATCAACATCAAGAACGGCGCCGAGCTCGCCGTGACGCAGTACAACGAGAAGCACGCCGACTGCAAGGTCTCGCTCACCTCGTTCGACAGCCAGGGCGACCCGTCCATCGCTCCCGGGCTGGCCCAGAAGGCCGTCACCGACAAGAAGCTGGTCGGCATCGTCGGCCCCGCCTTCTCTGGTGAGTCCAAGGCCGCCGACCCGATCTTCGACAAGGCCGGCCTCAACACCATCACGGCCTCTGCCACCAACCCGGCGCTGTCCGAGAACGGCTGGAAGACCTTCCACCGCATCCTCGGCAACGACGCCACGCAGGGACCCGCTGCCGCGAAGTACATCAAGGACATCCTCAAGGCGCAGAAGGTCTTCGTCTCCGACGACACGTCCGAGTACGGCAAGGGCCTGGCGGACATCGTCAAGAAGGACCTCGGCTCGTCCGTCGCGGGCAGCGACGAGACCGCTGCCGACGGCAAGCAGGACGACTTCTCCCCGACCGTCACCAAGGCCAAGGCCTCCGGTGCCACCGTGTTCTTCTACGGCGGCTACTACTCCAACGCCAGCAAGCTCGTGAAGCAGCTCAAGTCGGGCGGCTTCACCGGCACCTTCGTCGCCGCCGACGGCGTCAAGGACGACGGCTTCATCAAGGGCGCCGGCGCGGCGGCCGAGGGCTCGATCCTCACCTGCCCGTGCCTTCCCCCGGACAAGGCTGCGGACTTCTCGGCCGCCTACAAGAAGGCGTACAACTCCGACCCCGCGACGTACTCGGCCGAGGCCTACGACGCCGCGAACGTCTTCCTCGCCGGCATCGGCGCGGGCAAGACGACCTCGGCGGACATGAACGCCTTCATCGCCTCCTACAGCGCGAAGGGCGTCACCAAGAACGTCAAGTTCGACGCCAAGGGGGAGCCCTCCGAGGTCTCCGTCTGGGCCTACAAGGTCACCGGCGGCAAGATCGTCCCGGACCAGGAAATCAAGTAGCACCACGCGAAGCGGCCAGGGCTCTCTGCAACGAGGGTCCTGGCCGCTACCGTGTTCCCGTCCGGACCCGGACCGGTGGCGCTGACGCGCCCAGGTCCCCCAACACGGAGGTCTGATGGATCTTCTGCTCAACCACTTCTGGGAGTTCACGATCACCGGGCTGGCCTTCGGGGCCGTCTACGCGCTGATCGCCCTCGGCTACACGCTCGTCTACGGCGTGCTCCGGCTCATCAACTTCGCCCACTCCGAGGTCTTCATGTGGGGCAGCTTCGCCGCCGTGTGGGTCCTCACCGCGCTCGGGGCCAGCAAGGCCAGCGGTGTCGGTGTCGTCGGGTTCCTCGTCATCGGCTTCGCCGCCGCCATGGTCACCTCCGCGCTCGTCGCGCTGGGCCTGGAGTTCGTCGCCTACCGGCCGCTGCGCAAGCGCAACTCGCCGCCACTCATCGCGCTCATCTCCGCGATCGGCGCCTCGTTCGTCCTCTCCGAGGCGATGGGCCTGCGTGACAAGCCCTTCAAGTGGTTCGGTGTGCAGAACGACCTCGCCAGCTACGTGGGCCGCCCCCGTGAGGCGTCCCCGCTCCCACTGAACATCGACACCGTCCGGCTGTTCCGCGTGTTCGACTACCGGGTCTCCAACATCGACCTCATCGTGCTGGGCTCGGCCCTCGTCATGATGGTCATCCTCGACCAGTTCGTGAAGCGGTCCCGCC
>Ga0308176_10001423_pt1 | contig 15060 bp, 16 predicted proteins | sample PhyCR2_3_FD_203890 | JGI IMG/M metagenome (GOLD analysis project Ga0308176, IMG submission 203890) | Soil microbial communities from UC Gill Tract Community Farm, Albany, California, United States - DLSLS.C.R2 | ecosystem: Environmental > Terrestrial > Soil > Agricultural land | place: USA...
CGCCTGGGGATGGTTTCGGTCCCTACGCGGGCCGGTCAGCGCGGCGAGACGACCACCGCGACCATGCCCGGGCCGACGTGTGCGCCGATCACGGCGCCCACCTCGCCGACGACGACCGCGCGGTCCCCGAGGTTGCCGGCGAGCCGGCGGCCGAGGTGCTCGGCGAGCTGCGCGGCCTTGTCGGGGTTGGCCAGGTGCGCGACCGCGACGTCGACCTGCCGGTCCTCCGCGGCCGTGACGGCCAGCTCCTCGAGCCGGGACAGCGCCCGGGCCGCCGTACGCACCTTCTCGCGGGTGCCGATCCTGCCATCGACGACCTCCAGCAGCGGCTTCACCGCCAGCGCGGAGCCGAGCAGCGCCGCGGCGGCACCGATCCGTCCGCCGCGCCGGAGGTACTCCAGGGTGTCGACGTAGAACAGCGACGTCGTGGCGGCGGACCGGGCCAGCGCCGCGCCGGCGGCCTCCTCGGCCGACCCGCCGCGGGCGAGCACCTCGGCGGCGGTCACGACCGCGAAGCCGGTGGCCATGCCGATCTGGCGCGTGTCGACCGCCCGCACCGGCAGCGGCGCGTCCCGGGCCGCCAGCTGGGCGGACTCGTAGGTGCCGCTCATCTCGCCGGAAAGGTGCACCGACAGCACCTCGTCGGCGCCCCCCGCGGCCGCCTTCTCGTAGGCCTCCAGGAACCGCGCGGGCGTGGGCCGCGAGGTGCTCACCGGGGTCCACTCGCGCAGCGCGGCGGCGATGGTCTCCGCCGTCACCTCGGGGTCGACCCCCTCGTCGTGCGAGCGCGCGCCGATCACCACCTGCAGGGGAACGACGAGGATGCCGTGGCGCTCGACGAACTCACGCGGCAGCATGGCCGTGGAGTCGGTGACCAGCGCGACGGTCCGAGACATGCGGCACAGGCTAGCGTCCGCGTCCCGGAACGGCGGGAATCCTCGACCGGAGCCACTGGTTGGACCGATGACCTCGCCCGCAACGGAAGGAACCCCATGCGTGTCGTGATCGCCGGAGGACACGGACAGATCGCCCGGCTGCTCGAGAAGGTGCTCGCCGACCGCGGCGACTCCGCCGTCGGCATCGTCCGCAACCCCGACCACGTCGGCGACGTCGAGGCGGCCGGTGCCGAGGCCGTCGTGCTCGACCTCGAGCAGGCCGACGTGGCCGACCTCACCGACGTCGTGAAGGGCGCGGACGCCGTCGTGTTCGCCGCCGGCGGCGGCCCGAACAGCGGCGCCGCCCGCAAGGAGACCGTCGACAGGGGCGCCGCGGTGCTGCTGGCCGAGGCCGCGGAGCAGGCCGGGGTACGTCGCTACGTGATGATCTCCTCGATGGGCACCGACAAGGCCGACCCGGACAGCGACGACGTGTTCCAGGTGTACCTCCGGGCCAAGAAGGCCGCCGACGACGACCTGCGCTCGCGTGACCTGGACTGGACCGTCGTACGCCCCGGACGGCTCACCGACGACCCACCCAGCGGCCGGATCCAGGTCGGCACGCTCCCGCGTGGCGAGATCTCCCGCGCCGACGTCGCCGCGGTCCTCGCGGCGGTGATCGACCAGGACGCCACGATCGGCAAGACGTTCGACCTGCTTGCCGGCCACCAGACCATCGAGGCGGCGCTCATCGGGCTGTGACCGGGGGCGTCGAGCCGGGAACTTTCACCCGGCTCGACGGGAACTTTGCCCCGGCTCGACGGGATCAGCCGGTGACGATGTTCACCAGCTTGGGCTCCCGCACGATGACCTTGCGGACCGGCCGACCGTCCAGCGCGCGCTGCACGGTCCCGTCGCTCAGCGCCAGTGCCTCCAGGTCCGCGGCGGCGATGTCCGGGGACACCTCCAGCTTGGCCCGCAGCTTGCCCTGGACCTGCACGATGGCCGTCACCGAGTCCTCGACCAGCAGGGCCGGGTCGACGGTGGGCCAGCCGGCGCGCGCGACCGTGGGCCGGTGGCCCAGCCGCTCCCACATCTCCTCGGCGGTGTACGGCGCGACCAGGCTCAGCAGGATCGCGACGGCCTCGGTCGCCTCACGCACAGCCGGGTCGGTCGGGCCGCAGCCGGAGTCGATCGCCTTGCGGGTGGCGTTGACCAGCTCCATGACCCGGGCCACCAGCACGTTGAACCGGTAGGTGTCGACCAGCTGCTCGGCCTCGTGGACGGTCTTGTGGGTCGCCTTGCGCAGCGCCACGTCGCCGCCCTCGGGTGCGGTGCCCGCCGGCGACGCCACGTCACCGCTCAGCCGCCAGGCCCGCTGCAGGAACTTCAGCGACCCGCCGGGCGACAGGTCGGCCCAGTCGATGTTGTCCTCGGGCGGCCCCGCGAACACCAGGGTCAGCCGCACCGCGTCCACGCCGAAGGCCTCTAGTTGGTCCCCCAAGCTGACGCCGTTGCCCAGCGACTTGCTCATCTTCTTGCCCTGGTTGATCACGACGCCCTGGTTCATCATCCGCGTGAACGGCTCGACGAAGTCCACCATGCCCATGTCGTGCAGCACCTTGGTGAAGAACCGGGCGTACAGCAGGTGCAGGATCGCGTGCTCGACCCCGCCGACGTAGATGTACGTCGGCATCCACCGCCGCACCGCCTCCACGTCGAACGGCGCGGTGTCGTCGTGCGGGGAGCAGTAGCGCAGGAAGTACCACGACGAGTCGACGAACGTGTCCATCGTGTCGCTGTCCCGCTTGGCGGGTCCGCCGCACGACGGGCAGTCGACGTTGACCCACTCCTCGGCCGCGGCCAGCGGCGAGGTGCCCTTCGGCTTCAGGTCGGCGCCCTTCAGCTCGGGCAGCTCGACCGGCAGCTGGTCGTCCGGGACCGGCACCTCGCCGCAGGTCGGGCAGTGCACGATCGGGATCGGGCAGCCCCAGAACCGCTGCCGGGACAGCAGCCAGTCGCGCAGCCGGAAGTTCACCGACCGCGTGCCGGTGCCCCGCTCCTCCAGCCAGTCGATGATCGCGGTCTTGGCGGCGTCGACGTCCAGGCCGTCCAGGCTGATCGACTCGTTGCTGGAGTTGATCGCCGGGCCGTCGCCGGTGAACGCCTTGCCGCCTGAGGACTCGAAGTCCTCGGTCGGCTGCACGGTGCGGCGGATCGGCAGGTCGAACTTCTCCGCGAAGTCCCAGTCCCGCTGGTCCTGGCCGGGCACGGCCATGATCGCGCCGGTGCCGTAGTCGGCCAGCACGTAGTCCGCGGCGTACACCGGGATCCGCTCGCCGGTCACCGGGTTGGTGGCGTGCCGACCCAGGAACACGCCGGTCTTGGGCCGCTCGGTCGACATCCGGTCGATGTCGGACTCGGTGCGGACCTGCTCCAGGTAGGCCTCGAACGCTTCGCGCTGCTCAGCGGTGCACAGCTCGGCGGCCAGCCGGGCGTCCGCCGCGACCACGAAGAAGGTGGCGCCGAACAGGGTGTCCGGCCGGGTCGTGAAGACCGTGACCGGCTCCGCGCGGCCCTCGACGGCGAACTGGACGTGCGCTCCCTCGGAGCGGCCGATCCAGTTCCGCTGCGCGGTCAGCACCCGCTCCGGCCAGCGGCCCTCCAGCGGCGCCATGTCGTCCAGCAGCCGCTGGGCGTACTCGGTGACCTTGAAGTACCACTGCGACAGCTCGCGCTTGGTGACCACGGCGCCGCACCGGTCGCACAGCCCGTCCACGACCTGCTCGTTGGCCAGCACGGTCTGGTCGTTGGGACACCAGTTGACCGGCGAGAACTTCCGGTAGGCCAGCCCGCGCTCACGGAAGCGCAGGAACAGCCACTGCGTCCACCGGTAGTACTCCGGGTCGCTGGTGTGCAGCCGGCGGGACCAGTCGAACGACACGGCGTACCGGCGGAAGGACTCGGCCTGGGTGTCGATGTTCGCGTAGGTGTACGTCGCGGGGTGCTCGTCGTTGCGGATCGCGGCGTTCTCCGCCGGCAGCCCGAAGGAGTCCCAGCCGATCGGGTTCAGCACGTCGTAGCCGCGCTGCCACCAGTAGCGGGCCATCACGTCGTGCAGCGCCATCACCTCGGCGTGACCCATGTGCAGGTCACCGCTCGGGTACGGGAACATCGTCAGCGCGTACCGGCGCTCCTTCACGCCGTCGTCGGCGGCCTGGAACGGGTTCAGGTCCTCCCAGACCTTGCGCCACTTGTCCTGGGTGGCGGCGACGTCGTAGTGCTGCTCCTGCTCGCTCATCTGTCCGACTTCCTCGTGGTTCCTGGTCCTGCTCGGCGGTCTCGGTGCGGTTCCGTGCGGGGGCACAAAAAAACCCCTCGACAACGAGGGGTAGCCGCGTGTCCTGCCCGGGTGCGGGCGTAGGTCAACGCGGCTGCACAAGAAGGAGTCGCTTCTCCATGGCACCAGGCTAGCGCACGGCCGGGCGGGAACGCAGCGGCATATCCGCTCAGCGGCGCGCGCTGACCTCGTCGTCGAGCAGCTGCTCGAGCCGGAGCAGGGCGTGGGCCAGGCCGGCGTACAGCTCCGGGCCGAGGGCGTCGGCCCAGTGCTGCTCGAGCCTTGCGGTCGTCTCCCCGATCACCCCGAGGGCGGCCCAGCCGCGCTCGGTGAGCCGGACCACGCGGGTCCGCCGGTCGTCCGGGTGGGACTCGCGGGTGATGTAGCCGCCCTCCTCGAGCTGGTGGAGGAGGTGGTTCATCGCCTGCTTGGAGGCCGACGTCCGCAGCGCCAGGATGCCCGGCCGCTGGCCGTCCGGTCCCGGGTGCTGGAAGACGCCCAGGTGCGCCGGCAGCACGTCGTCGAAGCCCGCGTCGTGCAGGCTCGCCATCACCTCGTGGCGCACCAGCACGGCGGGCCGGCGCAGCAGCGCCCCCACCGGCGGCAGCGCAGCGTCGTCGAAGTCGATCGCCATCTCGTCCCCCCGGACACGGTTATTCAGCAAGGCCCCCCGGCCTCAGGAAAAAGTGTGCCCCTTTTTACGGTATAGAAGCCGGTTTTTACGGTTTCTCGCCGGAGCCTTTACCGTGCGGGGTCGCGGGGACCACCACGGGGCGCATCCTGGCCCACAGCAGGAAGGCCGCGGCCACGACCACCATGCCGATCCCGGCCATCAGGTTGATGTTCAGGCCGTCGGACTTCTTCAGGTCGGTGGCGCTGGTCGCCACGAGCCCGACGACCACGAGCACGAGGCCGTAGATGCCGATCAGGGACGCGATGAAGGTGCGGATGTCGAAGGCGCCCGCGCGGTGCGGCACCTTGCCGCCCCGGCCGGTCTTGCTCCCGGTGCTGGACATGGCTGCTCCTTACCAGAACAGGATGTTGAGGATGATGACGATGACGGCGCCCACCCCGGCGAGGTGGGTCGGCTTCTGGTACCACGCGAGCGAACGCTCTCCGGGGTCGTGGAAGTCGTTCCTCGGGGTGAGCGAGTAGACGAGGCCGCGCAGCTCGGACTCCGCCTTGGGCCGGGTGACGGTGCTGACCGCCACGCTGACCAGGATGTCGACCGCGAACGCCGCGCCGGCCGCCACGAAGCTGGCGCCCTGGCCGGTCAGGCCCACCGCGCCGATCGACATCGGCCCGAGCGCGTCCTTGCTGAGCACGCCGACGAGCACGGCCGCCAGGGTGCCGCTGACCAGACCCGTCCAGCCGGCGGTCGGCGTCATCCGCTTCCAGAACATACCGAGGATGAAGGTGGCGAACAGCGGCGCGTTGAAGAACCCGAACAACGTCTGCAGGTAGTTCATGATGTTCGTGTAGTTGGAGGCGAAGAACGCCGTCCCGATCGCGACCAGGGTCGCTGCCACCGTCGCGAGCCGGCCGATCCGCGTGTAGTAGTCGTCGGGCTTGTCCTTCTTCACGTACGTCTGCCACAGGTCGTAGCTGAACACCGTGTTGAACGCGGAGATGTTGGCCGCCATACCGGCCATGAAGGACGCGAGGAGACCGGCGATCGCGACGCCGAGCATGCCGTTGGGCAGCAGGTCGCGCATCAGGTAGAGGATCGAGTTGTTGTAGTCGGGCTTCGTCCCCGCCGGCGGGTTGGCGAGCTCGCTCACGATCACGCCCGCGATCATGCCGGGGATGATCACGATGAACGGGATGAACATCTTCGGGAAGGAGCCGATGATCGGCGAGCGCTGCGCGGCCGAGATGGAGCTCGACGCCATCGCCCGCTGCACCTCGACGAAGTTCGTGGTCCAGTAGCCGAACGACAGCACGAACCCGAGACCGAACACGATGCCGATCACCGACAGGACCGGGTTCTCGATCCCGGTCAGGTTGGTGCCGGGCCACGACGAGAGCCGTTCGGCGCCGTCGGGCAGCCGGCTGATCCGGTCGGTGAGACCGGAGTAGCCGCCGACCTTGTGCAGCCCGACCAGGGTCAGCGGCAGCAGCGCGGCGACGATCACGAAGAACTGCAGGACCTCGTTGTAGATGGCCGCGGACAGGCCGCCGAGGGCGGTGTAGGTGAGCACGATGGCCGCGGCGATCAGCAGTGACACCCACAGCGGCCAGCCGAGCAGCACCTTCACGATGCTGGCGAGCAGGTAGAGGTTGATGCCCGCGATCAGCAGCTGCGCGAGGGCGAAGCTGAGCGCGTTCACGAGGTGGGCGGCCGGCCCGAAGCGCCGGTTCATGAACTCGGGGACCGAGCGCACCTTGGAGCCGTAGTAGAACGGCATCATCACGACGCCGAGGAACAGCATCGCCGGCACCGCGCCGATCCAGAAGTAGTGCACGGTGGGGATGCCGAAGTTCGCGCCGTTCGCGGACATGCCGATGATCTCGACGGCGCCGAGGTTCGCGGAGATGAACGCCAGGCCGGTCACCCAGGCGGGCAGCGCGCGACCGGACAGGAAGAAGTCGATGCTGCTGGACACCGAGCGTCTGGCCATGATGCCGATGCCCAGGACGAAGACGAAGTAGAGAGCTATCAGGATGTAGTCGACCCAGTTGGCGTCGAGTCGAAGCGGGGCACCCGCAGCTAGAACCATCGAATCTCCTTTGACCCGGACCGAGGCGTCCAGCCCGTCTCCTCCCCCGTATCCGGTCGCGTTATGCACGCCGCGGCGCACGGATTCCGGCCGTGGCCGGGCCATGTCCTAGGGTCGGCTCGGACGACAGGACGACGGCCGGATCCCAGAGCGGCGAGGACGGAGACGACGGCATGGCGTGGTTGGTGACCGGAGGTGCGGGCTACATCGGCGCGCACGTGGTGCGGGCGTTCCGCACGCAGGGCCTCGAGGCCGTCGTGCTCGACGACCTCTCCAGCGGGCACCGCCGGTTCGTGCCCGACGACGTGCCGTTCGTGCAGGGCAGCATCCTCGACACCCCGCTGCTGGTGCGCACCCTGTCCGAGCACGGCGTCACCGGGGTGGTGCACGTCGCCGGGTTCAAGTACGCCGGCGTCTCGGTCCAGCGGCCGCTGCACACCTACGAGCAGAACGTCACCGGCACGGTCAGCGTGCTGAAGGCGATGGCCGAGGCCGCGGTCGACAAGGTGGTCTTCTCCTCGAGCGCCGCCACCTTCGGGACCCCCGACGTGGACACGGTCACCGAGGAGACGCCGACCCGGCCCGAGTCGCCGTACGGCGAGTCCAAGCTGATCGGCGAGTGGCTGCTGCGCGACCAGGCGACCGCGACCGGGCTCGCGCACACCTCGCTGCGCTACTTCAACGTCGTCGGCTCCGGATCCGACGAGATCTACGACACGAGCCCGCACAACCTGTTCCCGCTCGTGTTCGAGGCGCTCCTCGAGGGTCGCACCCCGCGGATCTACGGCGACGACTACCCCACCCCGGACGGCACCTGCGTGCGCGACTACATCCACGTCGCCGACCTGGCCGTCTCGCACGTGGCGGCCGCGCAGGCGCTCGAGGCGGGTACGCCGCTCGCGCCGGTCTACAACCTGGGCAGCGGCGACGGGCTGTCGGTCCGGCAGATCATGGACGCGATGGCCCGGGTCACCGGGATCGGCTTCGAGCCGGAGGTCCACCCCCGCCGCCCCGGCGACCCGGCCCGGATCGTCGCCTCCGGCGAGCTGGCCGCCCGTGACCTGGACTGGAAGATGCGGCACACCGTCGACGAGATGGTCGGCAGCGCCTGGTCGGCGCGCCGCGCCCACCACGAGGAGACCCCATGAGCGTCCTGGACCTGTTCCGCCTCGACGGGAAGGTCGCCGTCGTGACCGGCGCCTCGTCCGGGCTCGGTGTCGCCTTCGCGCAGGCGCTCGCCGAGGCCGGCGCCGACGTGGTGCTCGGCGCCCGCCGGGTGGACCGGCTCGAGGAGACCAAGGCGCTGGTCGAGGCCGCGGGGCGACGCGCCCTCGTCGTGGAGACCGACGTCGCCGACCCCGCGGCCTGTCAGCGGCTCGTCGACGCCGCGATGCGGGAGCTCGGCCGGGTCGACGTACTCGTCAACAACGCGGGCGTGGGCACCGCCGTGCCGGCCACCCGGGAGACGCCCGAGCAGTTCCGGCAGGTGGTCGACGTCAACCTGAACGGCTGCTACTGGATGGCGCAGGCCTGTGGACGGGTGATGCAGCCGGGCAGCAGCATCATCAACATCAGCAGCGTCCTCGGCCTCACGACCGGAGGTCTCCCCCAGGCGGCGTACTCCGCGACCAAGGCCGGTCTGATCGGTCTGACCCGCGACCTCGCCCAGCAGTGGACCGGCCGCAAGGGCATCCGCGTCAACGCGCTGGCGCCCGGCTTCTTCGCCTCGGAGATGACCGACACCTACCCCGACGGCTACCTCGACCAGGCGATGGCCCGGGTGCCCGTCGGTCGCAAGGGCGAGGGGGTCGAGCTGGCCGCGGCGCTGGTGTTCCTGGCCAGCGACGCCGGCGGGTACGTCACCGGGCAGACCCTCGCCGTCGACGGCGGGATGACCATCACCTGAGGGCACCGCTCTGGCACAGCCCGACCTTGCGATCTGGTGGGAGGATGGTGCCATGAGCAGCCAGCAGAACATCCGCGCACTGCGATCCGGGCTCACCTTGGAGTTCCCGCAGTCGCTGGGGGTCTACGACAAGTACGAGCAGGCGCAGAAGGCGGTCGACTTCCTCTCCGACAACGAGTTCCCGGTCGAGAACTGCATGATCGTCGGCACCGAGCTCAAGCAGGTCGAGCGGGTGACGGGTCGGCTCACCACGGGCCGGGTGGCGCTCGGCGGCTTGCTCTCCGGCGTCTGGATGGGCCTGTTCATCGGCCTGATCTTCTCGTTCTTCGGCACCGGCAACGCGCTGCCGATCATCCTCGCGACGGTCGCCTTCGGCGCGCTGTTCGGGATCATCTGGGCACTGGTGGGGTACGCCGCGACCCGGGGTCAGCGCGACTTCAGCTCGGTCAGCCAGATCGTCGCGACCCGGTACGAGGTGCTCGTCGAGCACAAGTACGCCGCCCGGGGGCGCGAGCTGCTGACCCAGCTGCCCGGCCACACCGCCTCGCAGCAGCACTTCTGACGAGCGCTTCCCGCCGTTCGAGGCGGGCAGCACGGCGCCGCAGGTCGCTGACCTGCGGCGCCGTCGCGTACCTGGGGCTCAGCTGCCGCTGGTGGCGGCGGCCAGGTTGTTCAGGGAGTCCTCGAGCTGCGACTTGTCGACCAGCGGGAAGCTCACCTTCGACAGGATGTCCGGGTCGGTGACCTTCCCCCAGTCGTAGGTCAGCGTGACGTTGGTGGCGCCGGCGCCCTGCGGCTCGAGCTCCCAGACCCACTCCCAGCCGGGCGGCTCGACACCGGCGGGAGCGGTGTTCCAGGACACGAGCTTGTCGTGCTCGAACCCGTTGACCACGTTGTCGGTCTGGTACTCCCCACCCATGTGGTCGCCGGTCATGTTCATCCGGAACGTCTGCCCGGTGCCGGTGATCCGGTCGGCGTGGTCGTCGCCGCGCACGAAGCCGGAGCCGTCGAGCTCCTTGTGGCGGGACGGAAGCGTGAGAACGTCGAAGATCTCCTTGGCCGAGGCGGGGATCTCGCGCTGGACGGTGATCGCGGTGTCGTTCGTCATGTCCGTTCCCTACCCGATCGTCCCGTGCGCACACGGGGCGCGCGTCTCACCCGGACAGCACGAAGGCCGGCCCCCTGCACGGGAACCGGCCTGCCGAAGTGATGGAGCATCGGTGAAGAATTCGGTGGAGCTGAGGGGACTCGAACCCCTGACCCCCTCCATGCCATGGCCGGAGATGGCGGAGCCGCTACCAGCTGCGCCACAGCACGAAGGCCGGCCCCCTGCACGGGAACCGGCCTGTCGAACCTGGTGGCGAATCGGTGGAGCTGAGGGGACTCGAACCCCTGACCCCCTCCATGCCATGGAGGTGCGCTACCAGCTGCGCCACAGCCCCGCCGCCCTGGTCCGGGCAACTCGGGAATCTTAGCCAACGCCCTGCGCGGATGCGAAATCGGGCCCGGTCACCTGCTGGTTGTACGTCGTGAGCCGCAGCCCGTCGAGGGTCGGGTGCTCGACGAGGACCGCCCAGGCGCAGTTGTCCATGCCCCGCAGCGACGGCTCCATCTGCTGGGACCAGCCCAGCAGCTCGAACAGGGCGTCCTTGAGGCAGGCGCCGTGCGTCACCACGACGGCGGTCTCGCCGTCGTCGAGGGAGCCCAGGCACTCGCGCAGCGCCGGCACCATCCGGGCCAGGACGTCCGCGGTCGACTCGGCACCAGGGACCAGCACGTCCTCGACCCCGCGGACCCAGCAGTCGAAGGCCTCGGGGAACGCGTCCCGGAACTCCTGGCTGGTCATCCCCTGCCGGTTGCCGACGTCGTACTCGCGCAGCCGCTCGTCGACCTTGGCGGCCAGACCGGTGGCGCGTTCGACGTACCCGCAGGTCTGCCGGGCCCGGGCCAGGTCGCTCGTCAGCAGGACGCTCGGTTGCAGGGCCGCGAGCACCGGGGCCGCCGCCTCAGCCTGCGCGTGGCCGACCGGGTCGAGCTCCACGTCGGCGTGGCCCTGGGCCCGGCCGGAGTCGTTCCAGGCGGTGCGGCCGTGCCGGACCAGGACCAGGCGACGGCCGCGGCTCACCGGTTCCGGCCCGAGGTGACGGTGTCGGGCAGCGGGATCAGCGGGCAATCGCGCCACAGCCGCTCGAGGGCGTAGAAGGACCGCTCCTCCTCGTGCTGCACGTGCACCACGATGTCGGCGTAGTCGATGAGCACCCAGCGGCCGTCGCGCTCCCCCTCGCGGCGCACCGGCTTCGCCCCGATCTCGCGCAGCGCGTCCTCGATGGCGTCGACGATGGCCTTGACCTGACGGTCGTTGGGCGCCGAGGCCAGCAGGAACGCGTCGGTGATGACCAGCTGGTCGGACACGTCGAAGGCCACGATGTTCTCGGCGAGCTTGTCCGACGCGGCCTGCGCGGCGGTGCGGACGAGCTCGAGGGCCCGGTCGGTGGCGGTCATGGGGTCGGTCCTAGCCTCGAGGTCGGTTTGTTCGGGGTGTAGAGGGCGTACTTGGTGATGTACTGCACGACGCCGTCGGGGACGAGGTACCACACCGGCTCACCCCGCATGCGGCGCTTGCGGCAGTCGGTCGAGGAGATGGCCAGCGCCGGGATCTCCAGGATCGTGACCTTGTCCCCGGGCAGCCCGGTCAGCGTCGAGCGGTCCATGGTGAAGCCGGGCCGCGTGCAGCCGACGAAGTGGGCGAGGTCGAAGAGCTCGTCGGCGTCGCGCCAGGTGAAGATGTCGCTGAGCGCGTCGGCGCCGGTGATGAAGAACAGGTCCGCGTCCGGGAGCTCCTTGCGGAGGTCGCGCAGCGTGTCGATGGTGTACGTCGGACCGTGCCGGTCGATGTCCACGCGGGAGACCCAGAACCGGGGGTTCGAGGCCGTGGCGATCACGGTCATGAGGTAGCGGTCCTCGGCCGGCGAGACACCCTGGTCGTGCTTCTGCCAGGGCTGTCCGGTCGGCACGAAGACGACCTCGTCGAGGTCGAACCACGACTGGACCTCGCTGGCGGCGACGAGGTGACCGTGGTGGATCGGGTCGAACGTGCCGCCCATGACGCCGATGCGACGGCGGGCCGGGTCCCGGCGCTGCTCAGCCACGCGTCCTCATACCCGCACCGTCACTGCGCCCAAGGCAGGTCAGGAGTGGTCGCGGCCGCCGCCGAAGGCGAGCAGGCCGCCGAGCATCAGCAGCAGCATGACGAACACGCCGAGGCCGACGAACCAGTGGTTGACGCCACCGCTGGACTCGGCGGCGGCCATGGTGACGAGAGGCGGGAGCGACATGGGCCAGACTCTACCGTGCCTCAGCGGGCGGGCACCGGCAGCCCGATCCGGCCGAGCCGGACCAGGGAGGCGCACTTGAGGACCAGCAGCCCGGCGGCGATCACGGCGCCCAGCCACACCCAGCCGGTGACCAGCAGCAGCACCGCGAACAGCGAGGAGTTGACCGCCTTGCCGGGTTTCGACCAGTTCCACAGCCACAGCGGCCGGTCCACCACGTAGAAGTAGTTGGGGCTGCGCACCGGCCAGGCGAGGAACGCCAGGGACAGGAAGCAGTCCACGACCATGAACTCGGCGAGGTAGAGGAAGACCGGCACCGCGAACTCGGGCCGCAGCCAGACCAGACCGAGGTAGAACGAGGCCGCGCAGAACCGGTCGGACAGGATGTCGAGCACGGCGCCCATGCGGGTCTCGCAGCCGCGGACCCGGGCGACGAACCCGTCGAGGCTGTCGCCGGCCCAGTAGACGACCAGCGCGGCGACCAGCAGGGGCAGGCTGCCGCTCTGGGCCGCGAGCCCGGCCAGCACGACCGACGCGACGGTGCGCACGCCGGTGACGACCGTCGCGGACGTGCCGACGCGCTCCTGCTCGGGGTGCGTCCAGACGTCGAGCGTGCCCGCGTCCACGGGTGCGGCGGTGGTCATGGCGTCAGCCTAGGAGATCCTCCTCACCTCCTTGGAGCAGCGCGGCCGACAAGGTGCTCGGGAACCGCACGGTGAAGCGGGTGTCGCCGAGCAGCTCCGCGAGCTCGTCGGCGCGCGTGCGCAGCGCCCGGCGACGGGCGGCCGGCAGGTCGACGTACGCGCGCATCCGGATGTCCCCGTTGGGCGCCTGCACCCACCCGCCGACGACCTCGCCGTCGACCCAGAGCGTCGGACCCGCGTTGCCCATCCGGTCGAAGGTGTCCGCGTGGCCGTCGGGGAGGTACCACCCGCGCTCCTTCCAGCCCATCGTGGTCGGGTCGAGCCCGGGCAGCAGCGCGACCCAGGGCCCGACGTCGTCGACCGGGCCCTCGTCTCCGGGCGCCACCCACGCAGGCCCCGTGTCCACGAGCACCTCGACCGCGCCGCTGTCGGCCAGCGCCCGCCTGGTCGTGGCGACCGTCCAGCCCGTCCACCACTGCAGGTCGGCCGTCGTCGCCGGCCCGAACGCCCGCAGCCACCGCAGCGCGAGCTCCCGGGCCGCCTCGTGCGGGTCGGTCTCCCCCAGCCCGCCGTCGAGCCAGCTGTCCGCGGCGGCGTAGGTGTAGGCGCCGTTGACCCAGGTGCCGGTCGGGCGGGTGCGCAGGATCTGCCCCTCGAAGCCGAGGTTGAGCAGCACCCGGGTGTGCGCCGAGACGGTCGCGGAGTAGGACTTGCCGGGCGCCATCACGATCTTGTGGGTGAGCGCGGGCACCTTCTGACCCAGCGCCCGCGCCGTCAGCGGCCCGTGCTCGTGCAGGGCCGCGAGCACCCGCGCGCGGGCGTCGGCGAGCCAGGCGTCCGGGTCTTCGACGCCGTTGGCGGCCAGCAGCTTGGCGGTCCGGCGGTGCTCGGGCCCGGCGAGGGTGCGGGTGGCGGCCGCGTGCATGAGGCGTACGACGGGCGGGGTGGCCACCCACAGGGTGCGGCGCATGGCGTGGTGCCGGACCACGGCCCGGTCGACGTACAGCGCCTGCTCGACCGCCGCGACCGACGGGTGCGCCATCCGCAGCGCGGCGGACAGGTACACGGTCACCGGGTCGGTGGAGTGCAGCGCGACGAGCCCGTCCGCGATGGCGGCGACGTCGTCGGTGCGCAGCGCCGGAAGCAGCCGGTGCCGGCGGGCGAGCCGGGCCCGCCGCTCGGCGACGTCGATGGTGCGAGGCATGCCGCGATCCTGCCAGGGAGCTCCCCCAGCCGACCGGTCTAGCGGACCTGCCCGTCGCCGGTGACGACGTACTTCGTCGAGGTCATCTCCGGCAGCCCCATCGGGCCGCGTGCGTGCAGCTTCTGGGTGGAGATGCCGATCTCGGCGCCGAAGCCGAACTCGCCGCCGTCGGTGAACCGGGTGGAGGCGTTCACGATCACCGCCGCGGCGTCGACGGCCGCGGTGAACCGGCGGGCGGCGTCCAGCGACCCGGTGACGATCGCCTCGGTGTGCCCGGATGAGTAGCTGCGGATGTGCCGGACCGCCGCCTCCAGGTCGGGTACGACGGACGCGGAGATGTCGAGCGAGAGGTACTCGGCCCGGTGGTCCTCCTCGGTCGCCGGCACCACCCCCTCGTGGCGGGCGAACGTCTCGTCGCCGTGCACGGTCACGCCGGCGTCCTGCAGGGCGGCGACCACCCGCGGCACGAACGCGTCGGCGACGTCGGCGTGCACGAGCAGCGACTCCGCGGCGTTGCACACCGACGGCCGGTGGGTCTTGGCGTTGAGGACGATGGCCAGCGCCCGGTCGAGGTCGGCGTCCCGGTCGACGTACACGTGGCAGTTGCCGACCCCGGTCTCGATCACCGGCACCGTGGACTCCTCGACCACGGACCGGATCAGCCCGGCGCCGCCCCGCGGGATCAGCACGTCGACGAGGCCGCGGGCCCGCATCAGCGCCTTCGCCGCCTCGTGCCCCTCCCCCGGGACCATCTGCACGACGTCGGCCGGCAGACCGGCCCCGGCGGCGGCCTCCCGCAGCACCGCCACGATCGCCTCGTTCGAGCGGCGGGCGCTCGACGATCCGCGCAGCAGCACGGCGTTGCCGCTCTTGAGGCAGATGCCGGCCGCGTCGGCGGTGACGTTGGGACGGGCCTCGTAGATGATCCCGACGACGCCGAACGGCACCCGGACCTGCCGCAGCTCCAGCCCGTTGGCGAGCGTCGAGCCGCGGACCACCTCGCCGACCGGGTCGGGCAGGCCGGCCACGTCGCGGAGCC
>Ga0308176_10001424_pt1 | contig 15051 bp, 15 predicted proteins | sample PhyCR2_3_FD_203890 | JGI IMG/M metagenome (GOLD analysis project Ga0308176, IMG submission 203890) | Soil microbial communities from UC Gill Tract Community Farm, Albany, California, United States - DLSLS.C.R2 | ecosystem: Environmental > Terrestrial > Soil > Agricultural land | place: USA...
CAGGTGACCCACGAGCCGACCGCGACGCGCTGCGGTGGCTGCCATCCGTTCGGTCGCGGTGCGCACGGTCCCGACGGCCGGTGACCACGCCGGCTGTCACGATCCAGCGCCCCGGATTCCTGCACCGGTTGCCGGCCATTCCCGGCGATACGCAGGAATTGCGCGAAACGAACATCCCCGGGAGCCGTATCACCGGCCCAGCGTTTGCGAAGAAAGCTTACATGAACGCAAACGAAGCCCGGGCCATGTTACTCGCACAGCACACTCGGATCCGTGTCCAGCTCGACGTCTGTATCGGACTGGCAAGGATGTACCGCTCCGATCCGACGGTCGAGAGCCAGCTGGACAGCGAGCTCTGGCAGTTGCGTGAAGATCTGGATCAGCACAACCAGCTGGAGACCACCATCATCGGGGAGCTCCTGCATGGCCCGGCCGCCTGGGGCGCGTTGCTCATCGACCGGATGCTCGAGGAGCATATCGCCGAGCACGCCGCGTTCTGGGACTACCTCAAGGGAACACGCGCGGAGGTCGCCGACCAGATCAGCGACCTGGCCGAGGAGCTCGATGCTCACATGGCCGCCGAGGAGCGCACGTTCCTCAGCCCGGTGACCTTGCGCGATGAGGTGATCCAGGCGCGACTGCGAGCCCGGATGAACTGATCGAGCGGGCGCGCTTCGCTAGTACAGCGGCCACTCGTTGGGCCGAAACTCGAGGCGGCGATCTTCGTACGAGTAGCGGTGGGGTGGGACATACGACAGGTGAGGCTCGACCTCGATGATGTCGTCGAGCGCGACGTACTCGTAGGTCTTGGGCCGCGCGACCTCCACCGTGCACTTCGCCTCACGAACGACTTTCTCGGAGACCGAGCCAAGGAGCAGGCGCTCGACCCCGGTGAGGCCCTTGCTGCCGACGATGATCAGATCGGCGCCGATCTCGTGCGCCAGGGCGAGGAGCTCGTCCGCGGGCTTGCCGATCCTGACGTGTACGAAGAAGTGGACGCGACGCTGGAGGTCCGCGGCGCGGAGCTCCTGCGCGACGACGTCGGTCAGCGCTTGCTGCAGGCGTTCGGTGTACGCGTAGTCGATGTGATCATGGGCCACGCTCACCGGCAGGCCTGGTCCGTGTCGATCGACGACACATGCGAAGTGCAGGACATGAAACGGCGCGCGGGCCGCGACGGCGATCGCGCGATACAGCGCGGCATTTCCGCTAGGGCTGAAGTCATACCCGACGACGACTTGCAGGTTGAGGTTGGTCATGATCGCGGACATCGCAACTCGCATGCCAGGGTGTGCTCGTGATCCTGCGCAAGGCTGGCGCGTCCGCGGATCCACCCCGGATCCGCGGGTCACCGGCCATCGCCGACGGACATGATGAAGCGGGGCGGTGTCTCCTCCGCAAACCGGACACACTCGACACACTCGGCAGCCTCGGGCAGCACCCGCAGCCGCGCGAGCTTGATCGGCTCGCCGCACACCGCGCATTTGCCGTAGGTCCCGGCGTCGAGGCGGCGCAGCGCGCCGATCACCGCCTCGAGCGCGCGCGCATCGACGTCGCTCATCTCCGACAGGATCTGCGCGTCCCATTGCTCGGAGGCGATGTCGACGAGCTCGTGCGCCGGCGTGGCGAGCTCCTCGTCGGCTCGCTCGAGAGCCCCTTGGTAGCGTGACAGCAGCGCGAACCGGCGAGCCTGGAGCCGTTCGCGAAGATTGCGCATGTTGGCGGACTCGGTGGTCATATGATGATGAGGTGCATTGCCCGCGCCAGGAGCGCTCGCCCCGGCGGGGCGCTCACCACGGCTGGCCATCACACGGGGTGTCACCAGGAGGAAACGCCGTCGGAGAGCACCGTAACCTCGCCCGCAAATCCTGCGGCGCGCAGCCCCATCGCGCTCGGATTGCGCCGCGGGACGTCATCGCGGCCGGGTTGCGACGGCACGGTCCATGCTGGGACCCAAGCCATGCGTGTCTTCGCCTCGTTCGTTATTGGCTCGATCAGCCTGATCGGCTGTGCCACGACCCCACCGCCCGAACCCAAGGGCGGACCACGCGGGCTGCGCGCGAGCGAGCACCTCGATGCCGCACGCCAGCACGATGCCATGGCGCGCGAACGGCAGGCGTGGCCCGAGCCCCACGCGATGGTGCCCGGTGATCCGCAGCAGCCCGTCGTCATGCCCTGGTTCCGCTCGTGGGACACCAGCGCCGAGCACGAGCGGCTGGCCGAGACCCATCGTGCGAAGTCCGCCGAGATCTACGCGCAGTACGAAGCGGCCTGCGGCGCCGCACCGGGCAGCGAGACACAGGTCTCACCGCTCGAGGCCTACGGCGTCGGGGGCTGGAACACGGCGACCGGCGTCATCGTGTACCTCGCGCCGGATGCCGGTCCGCCCGACCTCTTGCTCGCGAAGCTGAAGTGCCATCGTGCGGCGATGATGCTCGCCCCCGGTGGCATGGATGACTGCCCGCTCGATCTCCCCGACATCACCCTCGATGCACGGGGCGATACCGACGGGATCACCGTCGCCATCGGCGTGCGCGATCCCAAGCTCGTCCCCGAGCTCCAGCGCCGCGCGGCCCACGATCTCGAAGCGGCGGCCCACCTGCGCACGAAGAGGCCCTGAGTGCAGCCCTACAGCGCCGAGGCCATCCTGCGCGATGGCGCCTCGATCACGATCCGCTCGCTCACCGCCGGTGATCGCGCCCACGTGCTGGCGGTGTTCCGCACGATGGGCCCGGCGTCGGTGCGCCATCGGTTCTTCACCTCCAAGCGCGAGCTCGCCGAGTCCGACCTCGCGTTCCTCGACAAGCTCGACGACGGGCGCGAGATCGCCCTCGCCGCGATGATCCGCGAGCACGACCGCGAGCGCGCGCTCGGCATCGGCCGCTACGTCGTGCTCGACGACCCGAGCTGCGCCGAGGTCGCGTTCGAGGTCGGCGACGCCGATCAGGGCCGCGGCATCGGCACGCTCTTGCTCGAGCACCTCGCGGTGATCGCACGGGCGCGCGGCGTCACGACGTTTCGCGCCGAGGTGGAGGCCGACAACAGCGCCATGCTCGACATGTTCGGCAAGAGCGGGTTCACCGTGCACGAGACCCTCGACGAGCGCACGTTTCACGTCGCGTTCTCGACCGCGGATACCGAGCGGTTCGTCGCGGCCGCCGGGACGCGTGAACGCGAGGCCGCCGCGCGCAGCCTGCGGGCGTTCTTCGCCCCGCGCTCGGTCGCGGTGGTCGGCGCGTCGCGCACCTCGAACACGATCGGCCGCGCGATCCTCGACAACCTGATCCGCGGCGGGTTTCGCGGACCGATCTACCCGATCAACCCGTCGGCCAGCGAGATCGCGGGCCGGCGCAGCTTTCCGTCGATCGCCGCCGCCCACAAGGCCATCGATGGACCGATCGACCTCGCCGTCATCGCCGTCCCGGCGGCCGCGGTCCTGGCCGTGGTGGACGAGTGTGCGGCCTCCGGGGTGCGCGGGGTCGTCGTGATCTCGGCCGGCTTCGCCGAGATCGGCGCCGGGGCGGCCGAGCTGCTGCTGCGCGAGCGCGTGCGCGCCTCCGGCATGCGCATGGTGGGCCCCAACTGCATGGGCGTCCTGTCGACCGACCCGGCGGTGCGGCTCGACGCGACATTTAGCCCGGTCCGCCCCCCGACGGGCAACGTCTCGATGATCACGCAGAGCGGCGCCCTCGGCCTCGCGATGCTCGACTACGCGAGCGAGCTCTCGCTCGGCATCGCCGACTTCGTCTCGATCGGCAACAAGGCGGATGTCTCGGTCAACGATCTGCTCGCGTACTGGCACGACGATCCGCGCACCAAGGTGATCGCGCTGTACCTCGAGAGCTTCGGCAACCCGCGCACGTTCGCGCGGCTGGCCCCCGAGGTCGCGCGCACCCGGCCGATCGTCGCCGTCAAGTCGGGCCGGTCCGCCGCGGGGACGCGCGCCGCGTCGAGCCACTCGGCCGCGCTCGCGAGCCTCGATGTCGGCATCGACGCCCTGTTCGCGCAGACCGGCGTGATCCGCACGACCACGCTCGAGGAGATGTTCGACGTCGTGGCCCTGCTGTCGAGCCAGCCGGTGCCCCGGGGCCCGCGGATCGGCGTGGTCACCAACGCCGGCGGCCCGGGCATCCTGCTCGCCGACGCCTGCGAGGCGCACGGCCTGTCGCTGCCGCCGCTCGCCCCCCAGACCGCCGCGGCGCTGCGCGCGTTCCTGCCGCGCGAGGCCAGCGTGCAGAACCCGGTCGACATGATCGCGTCGGCGCCCGCCGATCACTTCGAGCTCGCGATCGAGCTCGTCGGGCGCGATCCCAACGTCGACGCCGTGGTCGCGATCTACGTGCCGCCGCTGGTCACCCGCCCCGAGTCCGTCGCGGCGGCGATCGCGCGCGGCGCCGGCAAGCTCCCCGACGACAAGCCGATCGCGACCGTGTTCCTGTCGTCCAAGGGCACCCCGGAGGTGCTGTCGTCCGGGCCGCGCGGGGCGATCCCGTCGTACAGCTTCCCCGAGAACGCCGCGCTCGCGCTCGGAGCGGCGGCGCGCTACGGGGCGTGGCGCCAGCGGCCGGTCGGCACGCCGCTCCGGTTCGAGGCCGATCGCGAGCAGGCCGTGCGCGCGTGGGTGCGAGCGCGGCGGGCCGCCGGGGCCAGCGGTTGGCTATCGTTCGACGAGATCGCGCAGCTGCTCGCGATCGCCGGCGTGCCGGTGGTCGCGCACCGCACCGTGCAGGACGCCGCCGCCGCGGTCGCCGCCGCGGACGAGCTCGGCTACCCCGTCGTGCTCAAGGCGATCGCCCCCACGCTCGTCCACAAGACCGACGCCGGCGGGGTCGCGCTGGGCCTGCCGGACGCCCCCGCGGTCGCCGCCGCGGCCGCCGAGATGCGCGCGCGCCTCCCCACGCTCGAGGGCTTCCTCGTCCAGCGCCAGGTCGTGCGCGGCGTCGAGGCCCTGGTCGGCGTGACCAAGGATGCCTCGCTCGGGCCGCTCCTGGTCGCCGGGATCGGCGGCGTCGCCGTCGAGCTCTACAAGGACGTCAGCTTCCGGGTCACGCCGGTCAGCGATCGCGACGCCGCCGACATGCTCGACGAGCTACGCGGCGCCAAGCTGTTCGACGGCTTTCGCGGCGCGCCCGCGGCCGATCGGCCGGCGCTCCTCGAGGTGCTGCAGCGGATCTCCGCCCTGGTCGAGATCATGCCCGAGCTGGTCGAGCTCGATCTCAACCCGGTGATCGTGCGTCCTCCCGGTGAGGGCGCGATCGCCGTCGACGCCCGGATCCGGCTCGCCCTCACGTGATCGGCGCCGGATCGCGCGCCCGGCGCTCGCGCGGCACCACGTGCTCACCGGCGTCGCCTCCCGCGCGGCTCACGGCAGGCACGCCGCGTGGCTCACGGCCAGCGGGGGAGCGACACTTCGAAGGTCGTCCCGCGCGGACTGGTCTCGAGATCGATCGATCCGCCGTGCAGCGACACCAGGCTGTGGACGATCGACATCCCGAGGCCGGTCCCGCCCTCCTTCGTCGAGAAGAACGGCTCGTAGATCCTCGAGCGCACCTCATCCGGAATCCCAGGTCCATCGTCCTTGACCGCGATCTGACAGCGACCGTCGGAGGCGCTCACGCGGACGAGCACGTGGCCCCCGGCCGAGACGGCCTCGCCGGCGTTGCGGACCAGGTTCAAGATGAGCTGGTGCAGCTTCGCGGCATCGACCTGGGCGGTCAGCAGCGGCGGGTCGGCGGACAGCTCCAGGCTCGCCCCGCGCTGCTCGATGGCGATGCGCTCCAGATCGAGGACGTGGCGCACGATCGCGACGATATCGTGCTCCTGCGGGTGGAGCTCGGGCGGCCGCGCGAAGATCAGGAACTCGTTGAGCAGCGTCGTCAGCCGCTCGATCTCCTTCTGGGCCAGCTCGGTCGGTTCGGTGAGCCGCGGATCGTCGCTCGAGCGGCGCAGGCGGCGCTCGAGCAGCTCGAGCTGGAGCTTGGCGGCGTTGAGCGGATTGCGCACCTCGTGGGCCAGCCCCGCCGACATCGTCTGGATCGCGAGCACGCGATCGGCCTGAGATCGACGCTCGCGCTCGAGCAGCTTGTCCTGGGTGTCCAGCTCGTAGTGCTGCACCATGATCGCGAGCTCGCAGTCGAGCAGCTTGTGGACCGAGCGCATCACCAGGGCGGCTTCGCCGGCGGGATACAGCGCCATGATCCGATCCTGATACGCGAGCCGCACCACGTTCATCGCGGTGAACATGAACTGAGACCCGAGGCCGATCCCGACGTGGCGCCGGCCGATCCGCGAGCGCTTCTCGTAGAACCGCTCGTCGTAGGGGCCCAGGAGGCCGGTCGACATCCAGTCGATCAACGAGGCGCGGAGCCGCTCGACCTGCGAGGGCCCCGATAGCACCGCCGCCGCCGCGGGACTCGCGAACACCGCCTCGTAGAACCGCTCGGCGATCGCGGGGAACGCGGGCGCCATGCGCGGATGCAGCGCCTGCAGGCGGGCACGGTCATCGGCGCCGAGGCCGACGTAGTCGAAGAGCTCATCGAGGAAGCTCACTCGGTGACGCTCTCCTCCGCGCCCGCGAGCTTGCGAACCACCTCGATCTCCGAGCGCGGCGCATGGTTGTATTCATGCAGACGATACTGGATCGTGCGCACGCTGATCCCGAGCAGCTCGGCCGCCTTCGAGGTCGAGCCGCCGGTTGCCCGCAGGGTCTCGAGGATCGCGTAGCGCTCGAGGTCGCGCAGCGTCGCCCCCGGGATGATCGGCATGCCGGCCGGCGTGGTGCGGGGCCGTACGTTGGGGGGCAGGTGGCGGGGCTCGATCAGCGGCCCGGCCGCGAGCACCACCGCGCGCTCGACCGCGTTCTCCAGCTCGCGCACGTTGCCCGGCCAGTCATAGGCCATGAGTAGCTCTAGCGTTTCGGGCGCGAACCCGTCCAGCGCTTTGGCGTTTTCCTGCAGGTAACGATCGAGAAAGAACTTCGCGAGCGCCGGGATATCGCTCTTGCGGTCGCGCAGCGGCGGCATCTCGAGCGCGACCACGTTCAGCCGGTAATACAGATCTTCGCGGAACCGGCCCTTCGCCACCTCCTCGACGAGGTTGCGGTTGGTCGCCGCGATCACGCGCACGTCGACGCGGATCGTCTGAGTGCCACCGACGCGCTCGTACTCGTGCTCCTGGAGGAACCGCAAGAGCTTGACCTGGATCGCCGGCGAGATCTCGCCGATCTCGTCGAGGAACAGCGTGCCGCCGTCGGCGAGCTGGAACCGCCCGTCCTTGCGCATCATCGCCCCGGTGAACGAGCCCTTCTCGTGACCGAACAGCTCGCTCTCGAGCAGCGACTCCGCCAGGGCCGCACAGTGCAGCTTGATGAACGGGCCGTTCGCCCGCGGCGATCGCTGGTGGAGCGCGTTGGCGACCAGCTCCTTGCCGGTGCCGCTCTCGCCGGTGATGAGCACGGTCGCGCGGCTCGGCGCCACCTGCTCGACCACCTCGAACACCCGCTGCATCGGCGGGCTCATCCCGACGATATTGCCGGGCGCCACCCGATCGCGTACCCGCTGGCGCAGCTGCCGGGTCTCGCGCCGCAGCGCCTGGGTCTCGAGCACCTTGGCGAGCACCACGAGCAGCTCGCTGAAGTTGAGCGGCTTGGTCAGGTACTCGGCGGCTCCCGCGCGCATCGCGTCGATCGCCGACTGCACCGCGCCGAACGCCGTCATCACGACGATCCCGGCCGCCTCGTCGATCGCGCGGATCTTCTTGACCAGCTCGATGCCGTCCATGCCGGGCATCTTCAGGTCGGTCACCACGATGTGAGGGGCGAACGACTCGTACTTGCCGAGCGCTTTGAAGGCGTCGGCAGCGGTGTCGACCTCGTACCCTTCGTCTCGCAAGAGCTCTGCCAGCGCAGTCCTTGCGTTGGCTTCATCATCGACAACAAGAATGCGTCCCAGGCGGCTCATGTCCGAGCGAACTAGCGACGATCATGCCAGGGCAATTCACGTAGTTGCGTGCCAGTTCGTGCAAACGCGGCGTTTCTGGCGCCAGCAGCGCAAGTCTTGCGCAAATTGGCGGTTCGGCCGACGCGGCCTCATGCCGCGCGCCCCAAGTCGAGCTGGCATTCGATCGCCGCCACCGCGGTATCGTCGAGCCCACCGGCGGCGATCACCTCGGGCACGAGCGGGGGCTCGTACGCCACCCCGACGCCGGGCAACTCCGTGACCTCGCCGCGTCCTGCCTGCGCATATAACCCCTTGGGATCACGGGCCGCGCACTCCGAGAGGGGCGTCTTCACCCAGACCTCGATGAACACCCCGTCCGCGACCATCTGCGCGCGCGCGCGATCGCGATCCTGGCGCCTGGGCGCGGTTGCGGCGACGAGCACCACGAAGCCCTGGTTTGCGAGCAGGGCTGCCAGCGCGGCGAGCGAGCGATAGAACCGGTCGCGGTCCGTCCGCTCATAGGCGTGGGCGTCCAGGACGTTGCGAAGCTCGTCACCATCGAGTAACACCGCCGTGCGGCCGGTCGCCACGAAGTGTGCGTGGACGCGGCGCGCCAGCGTCGATTTCCCCGAAGCCGGCAAGCCGGTGAACCAGACGATCGCCCCGCTCACGGCGATCGCCCCTGCCCGCCGTGCGCCGGGACGGCCGGATACCGCTGGATTCGTGCCATGTCCCCCCAGACCGTGCATCGCGCGTGCCTCGCAAAGACTGCGCGTTCCCATCGTGCGTGGAGGTTTGGCGCCTTCGATGCAGGGGCAGTCATCCATGATTCCAACCCGCATCCTCGTTCCCACCGACTTCAGCGCATGTGCGGAGCGCGCGCTCGACTATGCGTGTGCGCTCGCCGGCAAGCTGGGTGCAAAGATCCACGTCGTCAATGCGATCGACGCCGCGTTCCCCGAGCTCTCCGTCGCGTTCACCGACGTCCTCGCGTCGCTCCGGCAGCACAACACCACCGCCCTCGAGAAGCTGCTCACGCCGCGGCGGGCGCGGGTGACGTTCGGCGAGACCCACGTGGTCGACGGCGATCCGCGCGACGTGATCCTCGGCATGGCCGGCACCGTCCACGCCGACCTCATCGTGATGGGCACCCACGGTCGCCGCGGCCTGTCCCACCTGCTCCTCGGCAGCGTGGCCGAGGACATCGTTCGCCGCGCCCCGTGCCCCGTGCTCTCCGTTCGCCTCGAGAGTCCGCGATTGAAGCCGGGCGCGGCCTACACCCCCGGTCCACCGATCCCCACCTCGACGTAGCGATGCTGCGTCGCCTCGTAGGTCCACAGCGTCCGCACGCCGGACGGAGCGCGATACACCAGCGCCCCCCGCAGCAGCGTCACGTCCCCGAGGCGGCTCTGGTCCCTCGTGAAATCTTCGACGATCCCCGCGAAGATCGGCGCGACCACGCCGTCGGCGACGCGGTACAGCACGAGCCAGGTGGCGGCCTCGCGGTGCCCGCCCGTCGTCACGGCGAGCGCGATCACGGGCTCCCCGATCTGCGCGTCGCCGACCGCGAGCCCCACGAGCTCGTCGGCGGACCCTGCGCACGCCAGCGGCATCGCCGACGCGATCAACCTCGCCTTGGCATCGAGCACGAGCACGCCCTGCGTGAACGACGCCAGCACCGTCTCGGGCCCCGCGGGCGCGGCGGTGATCTGGGCGGTGACCGCAAATCCGCCGTACGCCGTGGCACTACACGACGGATCCGCGGCACGCCATGCCGCCATGCGGGCGGTCACGCTCGGGGTGGCCTCAGAGGTTTCCGCAGCCGGCGCGAACGGATGCAGCCACGGCAACACGCGCGACACCGGCGCCGCCCCCGCCGTGGCGGTCACCCACCCGAGCACGAGCGCCACGACGAGGATCTTCACGCTCATACCTTCCCTCGTAGCAACTCACGTTCCACCGCCATCCTGCGGCAGGTGGGATGCGCTCCACCTGCGCACACTCCATTCTCCAGCGCACGACCTGCGCGATCCGGCTCGTCGCACGACAGCAACACCGCGATCTGTCGCGGATCACGGCACACGCCTGACCAAACCGCGCTGTCATGCCTTGGCACGCCAGCTGCTCGAGATCGAGACATGTTGATGCCAACGATCAGCCGTTACATGACGCGACAGCTCTGGACCATCGAGCGCGGCGCGACGCTGACTGCTGCCCATCAGCTCATGCGTGCCCACGCGATTCGCCACCTCCCCGTGATGGACCACGGGAAGCTCGTAGGCATCGTCACCGAGCGCGATCTGCACGTGATCGAGACCCTGCCCGACGCAGATCCCGACGAGATCCAGGTCGACGAGGCGATGACCGAGAACCTCTACACCGCCGCGCCCAGCGACGAGGTCGCCGACGTCGTCGAGCGGATGGCCGAGCGCAAGATCGGCTCGGTCATCGTCATGGACGCCAACCGCGTCGAAGGGATCTTCACCGCCGCCGACGCCCTGCAGGTCCTCGCCAACGTCCTGCGCCGCACCGTCGACCCGCGCTAGGCGCGCTGGCGTCCCTGACGCTGACGACCGCGCCGATCTACTCGCCGGCAGAGTCGCGCGAGACACCGGCACCGAGCCGGTGTGCATGTCAGGACAGATCTATTTCTCGTGTTCGTCGTCGCTCTGCTTCCTTGTCGCGATCTCGGCGTCGAGATCGGCCAGCACGGGATCCGCGGGTGGCGGATCATCCGGATGCCGAAGCAGCACGCGCCACGTCATGAGTACCGCGGAAGATCCGGCCTCCTCTTCGTCCGGCATGAGTACCTGTCCACCACGCGCGATGAAAGCGTGGAGCTCGTAGCCGATCATCTCCAGCGCGAGCATGAGCGGCTGCAGGCTTCCTGCCCCGAGCGCAGGGCGGGGCTGATGCCAGAGGCCATCCATAAACCACCAGCATGCCCACGTCGTGTCATTCTCGACATCTGGATCATGATACGGATGCGGTTCCGGAGCGCATATTGCGATGCGACCATGACGCCGTTCACCGGATGGAAACACCCAGATCACCGGATCCTCGGCAATTGGCATCCGTCCTTCGACCGGCATGAGCTTCCGCTGCGGCGACCAGCTCCGCACCGCGCGTCCGCGTCAGCCCGGCTTTCACCGCGCGGCCGGAGAGCAGGAGCCCGCGGCGTGGCGCGCGACGCTGGTCGCAGTCCCCCGCAGGAAACAGGGTCGCCGCGTCGATTCCACGGCCACGTCCGGATCCCCCGGACACATCACGGAGTTCGTGTGCGGCACGACGCTCGAGAGTCGAGCTCGGTGCGGGCGGCGGCCGGGCCTCGCGCGCCGTCGCGAGGCCCGGCCGCGAGAGGCACGCGACTTGCTCCTCTCGTGCGTAGACGCTTTCAGGAAGCCTGTCATGACACGCAATGGATCTAGTGAACAACCAAGCTTGGGTATTCCGATGACGATGGGTGTGTTGATGATCGTGGGTGGAACATTCGCGCTGTTCGCCACGGTGCTGCCGAGCATCATGTCCGTCCTGTACATCGGCGCGATGCTCGTGGCGGTCGGCGTGCTCGAGATCGGGACCGCGTTCCGCGTCAGGCACGGCGGCCCGTTCGTGATGTTCCTGCTCGCGGGGTTGCTCGCGCTCGTCGTCGGCGCGCTCTTGCTGTACCGGCCGCTTGCCGGAATGGCATCCCTGACGCTGCTCGTCGCCTGCTACATGTTCGCCAGCGGCCTGTTCCGGGGGATCACGGCGATCGCCGATCGCCACCGGGCTGGGAATGGGACTTGCCTACGGCATCATCGCCGTTCTCCTCGGCGCGTACGTCGTTGCGTCGTGGCCGATCTCCTCGCTGTGGGTACTGGGCACGGTGGTCGGCGTCGAGATCGTCATGCGCGGCTTCGCCCTGGTCGCCGCATCCTGGCTGATGCGCGAGCGCGAGATCGAGCACGGCACGCCGCACCCGGCCGCGTAGCAAACGCGCAGGACGCGCGCGAGGCCGGTGCGATGCGTGCAGCTTCCGCGCGAATTGCGTGGTCTCGCTCCCGGGACTTCCCGCGGCGCGGGGGCGGGCGGTTTCCGACGGAAGTGCCGATGGAGGTGGTGATGAGGTGAGGGTCGCGCTTGACCGGAGCTGAGATTCTGGTACGTTTACGCAGGCCTGCGGGATTAACTCAGCGGTAGAGTGTCAGCTTCCCAAGCTGAAGGTCGCCGGTTCGAATCCGGTATCCCGCTCGATACTTACGCGATCGCCGGTCTGCTTTGGTGCCCGGTTGGTGCCCGGTCCGCCCTCCCACGCTGCGGGCCGAGCCATGGGCGGCAAGCGCCGCGCGGTCGCTCACCCGCGGCCGGCGCCAGCGCGCCGGGCCATCACCGCGGCTTTCACCTACGCCGCCTACGTGCGCCGCGGGGTTCGAGGTGGCGGTCGCCTCGTGCGGGTTCGTGTGGTTTCCGGTGAAGTGGATCCGGCCAACACGTGATCGGCGGCCTTCAGGGCAACCTGCCGCAGCCACGTTGCGACCTGTAGATGCTCGCGCTCCGCGGCCTGTTCCAGCTTCGCCTTCTCGCTGTCCGTGAACCGCACGCCCAGTACGTGGCGTGCTGCGTCGCCCGCGCGGGGCTTACGTCCTCGGACCATGGCGTACGTTCCCATATTCGTTGACGAAAAGGCAACACTGTAACGCTTGTTACTGTTTCGTTGTTTTTTGAACTACGAAATACCAGAGCGTGAAGCTTCGAGCGTAATCCCGGCGGGTCCTTGGTTAATTACGTTGATTGTTAAACAACGTAATTGGCAGGATAGCGGCATGCAGAAACCCCTCGTTGCCGTCCTCGTCGACACGGCGCACGTCGCACACCCCGAGCGCATCGCGCTCGACGGCGCGCCGATGCTCACGTCCAGAAGCCAGCTCACCCTCGACAGATCCACCGGCGAGACGATCACGGATGACGAGCTCCGGGCGTTGCGCGACGAAGCGATCGAATCCGGCGACGACGGCACGCGCAACATCGCTTGCGGCGCGTTGAACGCCGTCGACGAGTTTCAGGGCTTCGCCTGTCGCCAGGCATGCGCGGCCGTGCTCAATGCCAAGCGATCAACGACGCTCCAGTTACGGAATCCCGCGCACTTAGGTTGGTCGATGGAACCGGGAACGCAGTGGACCGCAGCGGAACGCAGCGAGATGCAGCGGAACCGCTGCAGGTGGTAGCGGATCCCGTCGCTGCCGAAGCGGATCCCGTCGCTGCCGAGCTCGAGACGGCACTGGCGCTGCGCTGCTCCGGGGCCGATGCGAAGGCCCTGCGTCGCGCGCTGCGCCGGATCGAGGAGCTGCTGGACGAGTAGCCACCGGGACCCCATGATCTCCGAGCTCGAGGCCGCTCGACACGTGGATCGCGCAGACCTCGCCAGCGTTTCTCCGCGCGCAGAACAGGTGCGCGCGGAAGCCGCGGCGGTGGCCAGTATCGTTGCCGGCGTCCGGCTTTCGGACGCCTCGCTTCGCAAGTAGGCGGCGTGCAGCGAGCCGGCGCTGGCGCGGAACTTTCACAGGGCCCGCCGGTGCTCGCAGGCGGCATCTACGAACGAACGTCCGGCGCCGCCGGACAGCCACTGGAGGGTGGCTACCGGCGACGCGCACCCGAGCAAACGGTGTTGCACGAGCTGGTGTCACGCCACGCGCAGACCCTGCTCGCCGAGCTGCGCGATACCGACGGCCGCGGCCTGCCGCGCTATGTCGACCGCGAGCTCGCGGAGTACCTGCGCTGTGGCATCCTCGCTCATGGCTTCGCGCGCGTGCGGTGCCAGGCGTGCGACGACGAGCTCCTCGTCGCGTTCTCGTGCAAACGCCGCGGCATCTGCCCGTCGTGCACCGCGCGGCGGATGGCGGACACCGCGGCACATCTGGTCGATCGCGTCTTGCCGAGCGCGCCGTACCGCCAGTGGGTCCTGTCCGTGCCCAAGCCGCTGCGCCTGCGCCTCGCCCGTGACCCAGCGTGGACCAGCTGGGTCGGCGGCCTCGTCGTTCGCGCGATCGGCGCCTGGCAGCGCCGCATTGCACGCGCCCGTGGTGTCGACGCGCCGCGGACCGGCGCCATCACGTTCGTGCAACGTTTCGGCGGCCTGGTCAACTTGAACGTACATTTCCATCTCACCGTCCCCGATGGCGTGTTCGCCGACGCGGGCGATGGTCTGTCGTTCGTGCTGCTCCCCGCGCCAACCGGCTCCGACCTGCTCGCGCTCCTCGATCGGGTGATCCGTCGGGTCGCGCGCCGACTCGCCCACGAGGCCGGCGAGTCAGACGACGCCTGCGACGCGGATCAGCCCCCCGATCTGTTCGCGCAGGTCCAGGCCGAAGCCGCGACCACCTGGCGCTCGCCGGCGACCGCCACCTCTCACGTCGTGCGCGGCAGCGATCGCCTCCGCGCGTGGTGCAACGGCTTCTCCTTGCACGCAGGCGTCGTGATCCCCGACTACGATCGCGACGCCCTCGAACGTTTGTGCCGCTACGGCGCCAGGCCCGCGTTCGCGCACGACCGGCTGACCTGGACCGCTGACGGCCGCATCTCGTACCAGCTCAAGCGGCCGTGGCCCGACGGCCGCACCCACCTGGTGCTCGAGCCGGTCGCGTTCCTCCGCAGGCTTGTCGGCATCATTCCGCCGCCGAGGCGCCACTTGGTACGGTACTCTGGGGTGTTCGGACCAGCCAGCAAAGCTCGCGCGAAGCTCCGTGCGCTGGTGCCGGCGCCCGCGACCGCCCCTGACGACGCGGCCCACCCTGGCTGTCCCCGTGCCACGCAGCCCGTCGCGTCACGCGCCCGCCGACTGCCGTGGGCTGACCTGTTGCGCCGCGTGTTCGCCGTGGATGTTCTTCGCTGCGACTGCGGTGGCCGCCGCAACGTCGTGGCATTCGTCGCCGACGCCACCCGCGCGCGCAGCCTGCTCACCACGATCGGCCTTCCCGCCGAGCCCGCTACCTTCGCACCCACGCGCGACCCACCCCAGGCCGAGCTCATCTGGCAAGATCCTCCGTAGCAGCCGCAGCCACCGACCACGCCCGGTCGCGATGGACTCGTCTGTCCTTGCCCCACCCAACTGTCGGCAGCCTTACACTCGGCGGCC
>Ga0308176_10001425_pt1 | contig 15024 bp, 16 predicted proteins | sample PhyCR2_3_FD_203890 | JGI IMG/M metagenome (GOLD analysis project Ga0308176, IMG submission 203890) | Soil microbial communities from UC Gill Tract Community Farm, Albany, California, United States - DLSLS.C.R2 | ecosystem: Environmental > Terrestrial > Soil > Agricultural land | place: USA...
AGAGCATTCGACTGTTAATCGAAGGGTTGTGGGTTCGAGTCCCACCCCCGGAGCTTCATCCCGCGCCGCCCCAGAGGCGGCGCGCGTCGTTCAGGCCTGCATCGCGCGAGCCAGCTCGGCCTGAAGCTCGTTGCGGCGCCGGGAGAGCTCGGCCTTCTCGCCGGGTGGGGCGTGGTCGCGCTGCCGGGAGACGCCGAGGAACTCGAGCTGCACGCGCAGGGCCTTCAGGGCGCGCTCGTTGACGCGCTCGGGATCGGCGGAGAGCGTGAGCTCGGCGATCAGCGCCCGCAGCTCCTCGTCGTCGCCCGCGATGCCCTCGGCCGGCGCCTCGAGGTGGCCGAGCAGGTGGCTGTGGGCGCGGCGCATGAGCGGCGAGGAGAGATCGCGCTGCGGATCGATCGCCTGCAGCAGCTCGGCTCCCGCGCGCGGCAGCGCGATGCAGTCGGCGAGGAACTCGCGCTCCGCGTCGGCGTGGACCGGCCGCGCGGGCGCGGGCGCGCCCCCGGGCGCGGGCAGCGGCGGCGCGGTCCGCGGGGGCGCGCCCGCCGCGAGCCACGACGAGACCTGCGACGGCGGGAGGTCGAGCCGGTCCGCGACGGTCTTCAGCAGGTCCTCGCGCAGCGCGCTGGGCGGCAGCACGTCGGGGGCGAACGCGGGGCGCAGCTCGTCGATCGTGCGGTCCTTGGCCTCCGCGGACGACAGGTCGGCGGCCCCCAGGGTCTTCTCCACGCGGAAGCGCACGAATGGGATCGACGCCTCGACCAGCGCCGCCACGGCCTCGGCGCCCTGCGACTGGACCAGATCCGCCGGGTCCGAGCCGGCCGGCAGCGGCACGACCCGCACGGCGAGCTTGCGCTGGCGCGCCAGGCGCTCGGCGCGCAGCATCGCCTCCTGCCCCGCGGAGTCCGCGTCGAGCGCGAGCAGGACGGTCGGGGCGAGCCGCGCCAGCTCCGCCACCTGCTCGGGCGTCATCGCCGTCCCCATGATCCCGACCGTGTTCTTCAGCCCGGCCTGATGGAGCATCAGCACGTCCGTGTAGCCCTCGGCCACGATCACCGTCTGCGACTTCGCCGCCGCCGCCCGCGCGATGTCGATCGCGAAGAGCTGGCGGCCCTTGTGGTAGACGTCGCCCTCGGGCGAGTTGAGGTACTTCGGCTGCTGGTCGGCGCCCAGCGCGCGGGCGCCGAAGCCGAGCACGCGGCCGCGCGTGTCGCACAGCGGGAACGTGATCCGCCGCCGGAAGCGGTCGTAGATGCGGCCGGACTGGCCCTTCACGGCCAGGCCCGCCGCCGCGATCTCCATGTTCGAGAACTTCGCCCGCCGCGACGCCAGCAGCACCGTGTCCCACGCCGACGGCGCGTAGCCGACCCGGAACTCGCGCAGCGTCGCCTCGTCCAGCCCGCGCTCGGCCAGGTACGCCCGCGCCGGAGCGGCCTCCTGGGACTCCCACAGGTGGCGCACGTAGAACGTCGCGGTTCGCTCGAGCAGTTCCAGCAGACGCTCGCGCTGCGCCCGGCGCGCCGCCTCCTCGGGATCCTCCGCCTCGACCTCCAGCTCGACGCCGTAGCGATCGGCCAGGAACTGCATCGCCTCCGGGAACCGCAGGCCCTCGGTCTCCTCCACGAACGTGAAGCAGTCGCCGCCCTTGCCGCAGCCGAAGCAGTGGAAGAGCTTGTTGAGCGGGTCGATGCCGAACGACGGGGTGCGCTCGTCGTGGAACGGGCACAGCCCCTGGTAGCGGTTCGCGCCGGCACGCCGCAGCTCCGTCCGCGTCCCGACGAGGTCGATCATGTCGACGGCGTCGCGAACGCGCTCGCGCGAGTCGGAGGAGAAGCGCGGCATCAGAGGGCGAACGCGTTGGGCACCGACAGCTCCTCGAACGCCCGGATGCAGTAGCGGTCCGTCATCCCCGCGATCCAATCCGTGACCCGCTGCGCCAGGTCGCCGTCGCCGGCGGGCAGCGTCTCCGGGTGCGCGACGTGGTGCTCGAACAGCGTGCGGATCACGGTGTCGATCTTCGCCTGCTCGCGACGGGCCGTCTCGGACAGGTAGACGTGGTCGAACATGAAGGTGCGCAGCGTGTCCATCGCATCGCCTGCATCCTTGCCCTGCACGATGTCGCCGGCGCCCGCCGAGTGCTCGACCAGGTCGTGCACGAGCGTGTCGATGCGCTCGGAGCCGGTGTCGCCGAGCGCGACGATCGGCGCGATCGGGAGCGACGCCGGGTCGAGCACGCCCGCCCGGATCGCGTCGTCGATGTCGTGGTTGATGTAGGCCACGCGGTCCACGAGCCGCACGATCCGCCCCTCCAGCGTCCGCGGCTGCGGCGCGCGCCCGGAGTGGCACAGGATCCCGTCGACCACGTCGTCGGTGAGGTTGAGGTCCTCGAGCACCTGCGCCACGCGCACGGAGTGCTCGTAGTGGCGGAACTCGCCCCCGAAGCGCTCCCGCAGGCAGGCGTCCAGCGCCGCCTCGCCGATGTGGCCGAACGGCGTGTGGCCGAGGTCGTGCCCCAGCCCGATCGCCTCGACGAGGTCCTCGTTGAGTCGCAGCGCCCGTGCGACAGTCCGCGAGATCTGCGTGACCTCGAGCGTGTGCGTGAGCCGCGTGCGGTAGTGGTCGCCCTCGGGCGCCACGAACACCTGCGTCTTGTGCTTCAGGCGCCGGAACGCCTTGCAGTGCACGATCCGGTCGCGGTCGCGCTGCAGCGGGGTGCGCAGCGAACAGTCCTCCTCCGGCCGCACCCGCCGCGCCGGGTAGGAGTGCGCCGCGTGCTCGGACAGCCACGACTCCTCCCACGCGGCCCGCTCCCGCGCGTAGGCGGAGGCGACGGGGCCGGCGGTGGCGTCGCGGTGCATGCCCCGAAGTCTTACCTACACGTTCATCCGGGCGTGGATCATCCGCGAAGCGTCCGCAAATCCGGCACGTTCGTAGACCCGCTTGGCGCCGTCGTTGCCCGGGCTCAGCACGGCGAGCGACGCGCCGGCGGCCAGGCCGCGCCGCGTCGCCTCGGCGGTCAGCGCACCCGCGATGCCCTGGCGGCGAAACGGCTCGCGCACGCCGATGCCCGCGACCTCGGTCATGCCGTCGATCACCGCGGTCCACGATGCCCCGCCGACGACCTCGCCGTCGACGACGGCCGCGACGGAGCTCCCGTTCCACGTCGCGACGCGCTCGGCGGTCGGCGGCGGCTCGCCGAACGCCTCGTACAGCGCGCCGAGGAGCGGGCCCACGAGCGGCGAGCCACCTTCGACCAGCACCAGCTCGGCCTCCGACGACAGCTCGGCCGGATCCGCGCACGTCATGAGCGGCGGCTCGAGCTCGATCTCGAAGCCCGGCAGGTCGCGCACCCACGGAGCGCACGGCTCGACCGCCTCGATCCGCGGGACGAGCCCGCGCTCGCGCGCCGCGGCGACCAGCGCGCTGCCGTCGTCGGGCTCGGCGTCCTCGTCGGGGATCGCGTAGTTCAGGAACGGGTGCTGCTTCTCGGTCGGGTGCAGGTACAGCGTGAACGCGCCGGCGTCGACCGGCTCGCGCTCGGCGGCGACCACCGCCCGCAGGTAGCGCTGGATTCGCTGATGCATGGGCACCGACGCTACCGTGCACTCATGCTCGCCCTGGTCGCCGCCCCGCCCACCGCCGAGCTGCGCGAGGTCCCCGACCCGCAGCCGGGGCGCGACGAGGCGCTGGTCGAGGTGAAGGCATTCAGCCTCAACCGCGGCGAGACGAAGCGGCTGGCCACGATGAGCAACGGCGATCTCACCGGCTGGGACGTCGCCGGCGTGGTCCGCCAGGCGGCGGTGGACGGGAGCGGCCCGAAGGAGGGCGCGCGGGTCGTCGGCATGATGCTCCGCGGCGCGTGGGCGCAGCTCGCCAACGTCCCGACCGACTGGCTGGCCGAGCTGCCCGAGAACGTCTCCTTCGAGGACGCCGCCACGCTGCCGGTCGCCGGCATCACCGCGCTGGAAACGCTCGACATCGGCGGCAACCCGCTGGGCCGGCGCGTGCTGGTCACCGGCGCGTCCGGCGGGGTCGGGACCTTCGCGATCCAGCTCGCCAAGCAGGCGGGCGCGCACGTGACCGCGCTCGCCCGCCGCCAGGAGGGCCTGCGCGAGCTCGGCGCGGACGAGGTCGTCGACAGCGTCCCGGAGGGCGCCGAATTCGACATCGTCCTCGACGGGGTCGGCGGCCCGGTCCTCGGCGCCGCGATCGGCGCGGTCGCGGCGAACGGCACCGTCATCTCCTACGCGTCGACCGTGCCCGAGCCCGTCGAGTTCCCGACGCGCACGCTCTTCGGCCGTGCGCCCAGCGCCAGGGTCGTCGGCTTCCTTGTCTTCAGCTCCGTCCGCGACGGCGCCGGAGCCCTGAGGCGGCTGGTCGCGCTGACCGCCGACGGCCGCCTGCAGCCGCGCATCGACCGCGTCGCCTCGTGGCGCGAGGCTCAGCCGCTGATCCAGGACCTGCTCGACCGGAAGATCGCGGGCAAGGCCGTCCTCACGGTCGATTGACGCCGCGCGCCTGGCGGCGCAGTGCGCGAAACGCGAACGGGTCGCGGTTGGTCCGCTCCTCGAGCCAGGGGTCGCCGGCGTTGTGGTAGCCGTTGCGCTCCCAGAAACCCGGCTCGTCATGGTCGAGCAGCTCGATGCCCTGCAGGTACTTCGCGGACTTCCAGAAGTAGCGCTGCGGCACGACGAGCCGCACCGGCCCGCCGTGCTCGTGCGCGAGCGGCTCGCCGTCCGCCGCCCAGGCGACGAGCACGTCGTCGTCGAGCAGCGCCTCCAGCGGCAGGTTGGTCGAGTAGCCGCCGTAGGAGTGGATCAGCGCGTGTGTCGCGCGCGGCGACGGCTCGAACAGCTCGCGCACGCGCGCGCCCTCCCAGCGCATGTCGAAGCGCGACCAGCGCGTCACGCAGTGGATGTCGCAGGTCTGCTCGACCGCCCGCGGCCGAAGGTCGGCGAGCGTGAACGACGCCGGCTCGGCCACCTCGCCGTACACGAAGAGCTTCCAGTCCTCGGCGGCGACCACGGGCGCCGCGCCCACCGTCAGCACGGGCCATTTCCCGGGCGCCGTCGGCGACTGCCCGGGCGGCAGCCGCTCCGGGTCGATGCCCTGCTTGACCGCCCGCCGCCGGCCGCGCTCTCCGTACGCGCGCGACGTCAGCGACATGCGGCCTGCGCGGCGGCCACGCGCGCGACCGGGACCCGGTAGGGCGAGCACGACACGTAGTCGATGCCCGAGTGGTGGAAGAACTCGATCGAGTCCGGGTCGCCCCCGTGCTCACCGCAGACGCCTAGCTTCAGCTCGGCCTTCGTTTTGCGCCCCAGCCACGCGCCCATCCGCAGCATCTGCCCCACGCCCGGCGCGTCGATCGTCTCGAACGGCGAGCGGTCGAGGATCTTCGTGTCGATGTAGCGGCCCAGGATGCGCTTCTCGATGTCGTCGCGGGAGAAGCCCAGGCCGGTCTGTGTCAGGTCGTTGGTGCCGAAGGAGAAGAAGTCGGCCTCGTGGGCGATCGAGTCCGCCAGGAAGCACGCGCGTGGCAGCTCGATCATGGTCCCGATCAGGTAGGAGCCCTCTTCGAAGCCCTCCTCCGAGCCCACGCGCTCGATCAGGCCGCGCAGCAGCGCGAGCTCGCGCTCGTAGTCGACCAGCGGGATCATGATCTCGAGCTCGGGCTTGTGCTCCACGGCGGCGGCCGCGCGGAAGATCGCGCGCGCCTGCATCTCGTAGATCTCCGGGTAGAGGATCCCCAGGCGGCAGCCGCGCGTGCCGAGCATCGGGTTGGTCTCCTCCAGCTCGCGCACGCGGCGCAGCGTGCGCTCCAGCCCCGGCAGGTCGTCGGAGCACTCGATCCGCGCGCGCTCGACGTCCTGTTCGACCGCCGCGCGATGCGGCAGGAACTCGTGCAGCGGCGGGTCCAGGAGCCGGATCGTCACCGGCAGGCCGGCCATCTCCTCGAACAGGCCCTCGAAGTCGCCCTGCTGCAGCGGCAGCAGCTGCTCGAGGCAGCGGCGCCGCGTCTTGGTGTCCTCGGCGAGGATCACGTCGACCATCTTCTGCTGGCGGTCCTCGCCGAAGAACATGTGCTCGGTGCGGCAGAGCCCGATGCCCTCGGCGCCCAGCTCGCGCGCCCGGCCGGCGTCCTGCGGCGTGTCGGCGTTCGTGCGCACGCCGAGCGTGCGCAGCTCGTCGGCCCACCCCAGCACGGTGCGAAAGTGCTCGGTGATCTCGGGCTCGATCGTCGGCACCTCCTCGATGGTGATCGCGCCGGTCGTGCCGTCGATCGCGATGTGGTCGCCCTCGTGCAGGACCGTGTCGCGGACCGTCACCGTGCCCTCCTGCAGGTCGATCTGCAGGTCGCCCGCTCCCGTGACCGCGGGTACGCCCATCCCGCGCGCGACGAGCGCGGCATGCGACGCCTTGCCGCCTTCGCTCGTGAGGATGCCCTTCGCCGCGTGGAAGCCCGCCACGTCGTCGGCCTCCGTGAACGGGCGCACGAGGATCACGTCGTCGGTCGCGGCCACGGCGTCGTCGGCGGTGAAGACGACCGCGCCGCTCGCGGCGCCGGGCGAGGCCGCCACGCCGCGCGCCAGCACCTCGAAGTCCGCGCTGGGGTCGAACGTGGGATGCAGCAGCGCGTCGAGCTTCTCCGCATCGATCGTCAGCAGCGCGGCCGCCTTCGTCAGCAGCCCCTCCTGCACCGCGTCGACGGCGAAGCGCACCGCCGCCTGCGCGGGCCGCTTGGCGCTGCGCGTCTGCAGCATGTAGAGGCGCCCGTCCTCCACGGTGAACTCCGTGTCCTGCATGTCGGCGTAGTGGCGCTCGAGCGTGCGCAGGATCTCCATCAGCTGCTCATGGACCTCGGGCTGCCACTCGCTCAGCTCGCTGATGTCCCTCGGGGTGCGCACCCCGCTGACGACGTCCTCGCCCTGCGCGTTGGGCAGGAAGTCTCCGGACGGCTCGGGCTCCCCGGTCACCTCGTCGCGGCTGAACGCCACGCCGCTGCCGCTGGTGTCGCCCTTGTTGCCGAACACCATCTGCTGGACGTTGACGGCGGTGCCCCAGTCGTCCGGGATGCGGTTGATGCGCCGGTACTCGACCGCCCGCTTGCCCATCCATGAATCGAAGACCGCGCGGATCGCGCCCTGCAGCTGGGCCTGCGGATCCGGCGGGAAGTCGTAGAAGCCCTTGAACGCCTCGGTCAGCTCGCGCAGCGCGTCGACGTCGAGCTCGGTGTCCTCGCGCACGCCGCGCGCGTCCTTGACGCGTTTGATCTCGTCCTCGAACTTCACGCCCTCGACGCCCATTACGACGTTGCCGTACATCTGCACGAAGCGCCGGTAGGAGTCCCATGCGAAGCGCTCGTTGCCCGTCCGCTCGCACAGCCCCTCCACGGACGCGTCGTTGAGGCCGAGGTTCAGGACGGTGTCCATCATCCCCGGCATCGACTCGCGGGCGCCCGAGCGCACCGAGACCAGCAGCGGGTCGCCGTCGTCGCCGAGCTTCTTGCCGGCGGCCTCCTCCAGGCGCTTCAGCGCCTCGGCGACCTGCTCGGAGAGGCCATCGGGCAGCTCCTTGCCGGCATTCATGTAGGCGACGCACGCCTCGGTGGTGATCGTGAAGCCGGCGGGCACGCGTTCGGCGCCGAGCACGCGGGTCATCTCGGCGACGTTCGCGCCCTTGCCGCCGAGCAGGTCGCGCATCTCCCGCGACCCCTCCGCGAAGTCGTAGACCCACTGCGTCGCGACTGCCGTTCCCACGGTCGCCGATCCTATCCGGCCGCTGCTGCGCGCAAACGAATGTGCCCATGGTGCTCGGCCAGATCGGTGACCGCGCGCTCGACCTGGCGCAGCGCGCGCGGCTCGCTCGCCGGCGTCTGCGAGAGCGGGTTTCCGAGCGCCTCGACCATGAAGCGATGCGCGCCTTCGTCGAGCGGGAAGGCCGACGCCTCGCAGGCCTCGCACACGACGCCGCCGGCCGCGCCCGAGAATCCGGCCAGGTGCTCGCGCTCGCCACAGGACGCGCACGCCTTCAGCTGCGGGCCGAAACCGGCGGCGACGAGCAGCTTCAGGCGGAACGCGAGCTGGTTGGCGAGCGTGGCCATGCCGGGTTCGTCCTCCAGCAGCGCCAGCTCGTTGCACAGCAGGTGGAAGACCTCGGGGTGCGGGTCGCCGGACTCGAAGAGCCGCGCGACGGCGTCGCACGCGCGGCCCGCGGCGTCCAGCGCGGCGGCGGCGTCGCGCAGCCGGGCGTGCGCGTGGATCGTGTCGGCGCCGGTCACCGTCAGGAGGTCGCTGCGGCCCTCGTGCAGCTGGAGGTCCACGTGGCTGAAGGGCTCCAGCCGCCCGCCGAAGCGGCTGCGCGTGCGGCGCACACCCTTCGCGATCGCGCCGATCCGCCCGCGCATCGGGGTATAGAGGTGCAGAATCCGGTCGGCCTCGCCGTAGCGCAGCGAGCGCAGGACGACCGCCTCTGTTCGCAACGGACCCACTATACTTTGTAAAGCGAAATGGCCCAGATCACCGTCTACACCACCGAGCCGTGCTCGTTCTGCATCCGCGTCAAGCAGCTGCTCGCCGCGCGCGGCGTCGAGTACGACGAGGTCAACCTCTCGAAGGATCCCGAGGGACGCGCCCAGCTCGTGGAGCGCACGGGAATGCTCTCATTCCCCCAGGTCGTCATCGGCGACGAGGTGATCGGGGGCTTCCGCGAGACGTTCGAAGCCGACCGCTCGGGCCGGCTTCGAGAGCTTCTGGCCGCCTGACTAGTCGGCCGCCGACACGATCGAGCACACCGACGACGGTCCGTCGGTCGCCAGATCTTCGACAGTGGGCGCCTCGTAGGGCTCCTGGACCTGTGTCTCCTGTTCCATGGGCGGCCAACCTATAGGCCGTCCCGGCGGCACGCAACGCGCCGCAACTAGGCTGCCGCGCGTGCCGACGCTGCGCTTCGCCCACCGCGCGCAGCTGCCCGCGCTGCGAGCGCTCCTGACCGACGGCGCGCCGTTGCCCCACGGCGACGCTACGACGCGGGCGGCCGCCTACCACCGGCTGGAGGGCTACGCGGTGCGCGCCGATTCCGGCTCGCCGCTGCTCGGAGTCCACCGGCAGGCGGCGCTCGCCTCTGCGCTGGTGCGCGCGCAGCTCCCGGCCGCCGCGGCCGCGATCGCCGAAGCCGCCGGCGATCCCCCAGTGCTGGTGAAGGGGCCCGCAGCGGCGGCGCTGCACCCGTCACCGCAGCTGCGCGCCTACGGCGACCTCGACCTGGTGGTGCCGAAACCCGCGCTGCGGCCCGCCGTGGCGGCCCTGCAGGCGGCGGGCTGGCGGTTGAGCGAGGCGCCGCGCATGGGCGTCGCCGGGGGCGAGCCCTGGCGCGGCTTCGCCGAGGACTACGGGCACGAGATCGGGCTGGTGCGCGACATCGGCGCGAAGCTCGCGGCGGTCGAGGTCCACTGGCGCCTGGTCGACGACCCGCGAGCCGACGCCCTGGACCGCGACGCGCTGGCCGCGCACGGAGAGCCGGCCGACGGCGCGATCGTGCCCGCGGCGCCCGAGCTGCTGCTGGCGCTCGCGCTGCACCTCGTCGCCCATCCCGACCGGCGGCTGATCATGGTCCAGGACGTCGCGCTGGCCGCGCACGCCGGCCTGCCGCGGGCGTTCGAGCTCGCCGACCAGCTCGGCCTCGCCTGGGAGCTCCACCTCGCGCTCGACGCGGCCGAGCACTTCGCCGGCGTGCGGATCGACCGGCCCTCCCCGCGGCCGGCTCGCCCGCCGCTCGGCCCCTTGCGGACCGCGTTGTGGCCGGGGCCGCGCCCGCTCGGCGTGCACGCCGGCCGGATCGCCGCGCTGCGCGGGCGCGAGCGGCTGCGCTACGCGGGCGCGGGGCTCAGGTCGCTGCGGCCGCAAGCGCGGCGCTGAACAGCTCCTCCGCGTGCTCGCCCGCGCGGGCGAGGTCATCGGGCATACGCGCGCGGAAGACAGGCACGCGCTCGACCAGCCGCGCGACCATGCCGAACGTCCGCGCCACTGCCGGCCCGTCGGCCTGCGGCGCGTACGCGTACAGGCTCGTGGCAGCGGCGACCGGCTCGAGCTGCTCGAGCGTCGGCGCGTCGCCCCCACGCTCGGCCAGCTCCACGACCGCCACGAGCCGCACGGGCCCGGTGTCCTCGCGCCCGTCGCCGGCGTGCACGAGCCGCCGCAGCAGGCGCTCGCCCGGCCGGCGCAGGCGCGAGCCGGACGGGCCCGGCCAGACGAGCAGGCCGTCGGCGCCGTCGAGCGACAGGACTGCGCTGTCGTCGCCGAGCAGCGCGCAGCCGCGCCCGGCCAGTTCCGCCGCCAGCGTCGACTTGCCGCGCATCGACGCACCGCAGAACGCCACCGCGCGCCCGTCGCGGGCCAGCACGGCGGCGTGCAGTGCCAGGTCGCCGCGCTCGGCGAGCAGCAGCGGCAGGACGAGACACGTGAGCCGGTGCTCGAGCAGGCCCTCGACCCGCTCCTGCGGGTGGACGTCGATGATCCCCGCCACGACGTTGGCGTGGTAGCTGCCCGTGCCGGGGCACCAGACGAGCAGCCCGTCGTCCGTACGCGCCAGCGCCCAGATGAGCGGGTCGTAGCGCACCAGCCGCCCGCCGCGATCGAGCAGCTCGGCGCCGGCGGACCGGACGCGGATCGTCCCGCGCGTCGCGGGCCCGCTGCGCGCGCGCGGCAGCGGCAGGTCCGACTCGATCGCGTACCCGTACAGTGTCGCCCGCATGAAGGGCGACATCGTAGGAGCGGCCGCGCGGATCCGCCGGGTGCCGTGGGCCGTGACCGAGACCGTCGCAGGCGAGATGGTCCTCCTGGACCCCGTCGGCGACCGCTACCTGCGGCTCAACGCCGCCGGCTCGGCGCTCTGGGAGCTGCTGGCCGAGCCACGCTCGCCCGAGGACCTCGCCCGCGCGCTGGCCGACCGCCACGGGCTCGCCGACGATGTGGCGGCCCGTGACGCAGCCGCCTTCGTCGATGCGCTACGTGCCCGCGAGCTCGTGCAGGAGGGCTAGCCCCAGTTCCCCGGGCCCGCTCTGACGCTTGGCGGGCGAAGCGGGCGTTCCGCTCGGGCGTCTTGCGGGGTGCGGGACGTGGTCTGTCGGCATTGAGGGAAGGGAATCCCCGCCGCGCCCCGCGTGCCTAACGAAAGTGCTGCTCAGCGACACTAACGTCAGGCTCGCGTCCGCCAGCCGGGCTCGTTCACCCGTCTCCCTCAATGACCCGAACCACGCCACGCACCCAACGAAACGCACCGAACTGAACGCCCCCGCCTTTCGGCAAAAGCGGAACGGCTAGTACGGCAGGTCGACGGTGCCCTCGGCGGTCGCCGGGGCGTCGCCGGTGGCCAGCGCGGGGCGCAGGATGCCGCGTGCGAGGAGCGAGCGGATCGCCTGGCGCACGTCGCGCTCGATGCGCTCGCGGGGCTCCGCGGGGTAGGCGGCGGCGAGCGCGTCAGCGGCGTCGCCGGCGGTGCCAGGCGAGCAGGCGCGCAGCACCGTCAGCGCCGTCGCGTTCAGGCGGGAGATCGAGCCCGTCGCCGGGGTCCGCACGTGCTCGCCGCTGACGCGGATCGCGCCGCGGCGGTACGCGCGGGCAAGGCCGCGTTCGCGCGCATGGGCGTGCGCGCCGGCCACGGTGGCGAACGGGCCGGGCTCGCGTGGTTTCGTCTTCGCCGGCACCGGCGCCGCGAGCGCGGCGGCGCGGGCGGCCGCCGTCGTGGACGGGCGCTCGGCGGGAACATCCTCGTCGAGGTAGGGCACGACGTCCTGCGTGGCGTAGTCGCCCATCACGCCCATGCGGCGGTCCCAGGCCATGAGCTCGGGGGTGTCGAAGCCGGTGACGATCCTTTTCCAGCAGGCGGCCAGCCCGTCGCGGCGCGCGTTGCCGAACGCGAACGGGTTGACGGACTCGATCCGCACGGCGCCCGTGGGGCGCACCAGCAGCCCCAGCGGCGTCGCCCGCGTCGTCGCCAGGCCGTCGCTGACCGACCCCGTCCGCGTGAGCACCGGCATCTCCGGCCAGGATTCGCCGGCGGTCCGGGCGATGCGCCGCAGGCGCTCGCTGTCCACCTGCCACTCGCCCGCGCGCGCGGCCGCGCCCGTCGGTACCACCGGCGTCATCTGCACGGATGTCACGCCCAGGTGCCACCCGAGCTCGATCAGCGCCTCGGTCTCCGGCTCGGTGTCGGGCGTGACCACATGGACGATCCGGACCGGCACGTCGCGGGAGAGCAGCCGGTCCATCGCCGCCACGGCGCGCGCCCAGCCGCCCGGGACGCCACGGCTGCCGTCATGGGCCGCCGACGTCGCGCCGTCCAGCGAGATGAAGGTCGAGAGCCCGCGGCACGCCGCCAGGCGATCGGCGACCGCGTCGTCGACGAACCACCCGTTCGTGTTCAGCGTCGTCCCCACGCCGGCCGCCTCGAGGCGCTCGATCACCTCGAGCGTCAGGTCGCGGCGCAGCAGCGGCTCGCCCCCTGTGACGACGGCCTCGAGGACTCCCATCGCGATCGCCTCGTCGACGATCGCCAGCCAATGCTCATCCGATAGCTCGGGCGTGCGCGCAAGCGTGTGGCGCGGCGAGTCCGTGTAACAGAAGCCGCAGCGCAGGTTGCAGGCGTGCGTCAGCTCGAGCTTGACCCCCACTGGCGCGGCCGGTGGCCTCGCCGACGGCGGCCGCCACCTGGCCCGGCGCGCGACGCGCCGGACCGAGGCGGGCAGTCTCTGGCGGACGACCGTCCTCAGAGGTTCGTCTGCTGGATGTTCCCGGCCTGCACGCTCGCGGGACCCTCCTCGACGGAGAGCTCCTCGACGACCGGTGCCTCGTAGGCGACTTCGTCCTGCTCGGGCATCAGGCTCGGCTCCTCAGTTGTTCAGGGTGATCCTCTGACCGCCGGCCGCGACGCTCGACGGGCCCTCGGCGATCCATGCGTCGGGACCCTATCGAACGACACGGCGAATCCGAGGGCGCGGCTGGCACGTCTGACATGCGTAGGTCCCGCGCCCCGCGGCCACGAACTTCACGATCTCGCTGCCGCAGCGCACGCATGGCTCGCCGCGGCGCAGGTGCACCAGGAAGCCGTTCTGGAACGCGCCCTGCACCCCGTCCGGGTGGCGGAAGTCGTCGATCGACGCACCGCCGGCGTCGATCCCCGCGGCGAGCACCTCCTGTACCGCCGCAGCGAGCTCCTCGTACTGGGCGCGCTTGAGCGACCCGGCCGGGCGCAGCGGGTGCACCCGCGCGCGGAACAGGGCCTCGTCGGCGTAGATGTTCCCGACGCCGGCCACGCGGCGCTGGTCCAGCAGGAACGCCTTGATCGGCGCGCGGCGCCCGCGCGCCAGCGCGCGCAGCGCCTCGCCCGTCAGCTCCGGGCCGAGCGGCTCCAGGCCCACACGCGTGGCGAAGAACGCGTCGAGCGCCGCTTCGCCCAGCACGAGCTGCCCGGTGCCGAAGCGGCGCGGGTCGCAGAACGCGAGCTCGCGCCCGCCCGAGAGCGCGATCCGCACGCGGCGGTACAGCACGCCCTCGGCCGGGTCGAGCAGCAGCGTCCCGGTCATGCGCAGGTGCATCAGCAGGAACACCTCGTCGGACAGCTCCCAGACGAGGTACTTGCCGCGCCGGCCCAGCCGCTCGACGACCCGGCCCTCGACCGCGTCGCGCAGCTCGGCGACGGACAGCGGCTCGCACCAGCGCGGATCCAGGACGTCGAGCTGCTCGAGCACCCGCCCCTCGACATAGGGCGCAAGGTGGCGGCGGATGGTCTCCACCTCCGGCAGCTCGGGCATGCCCTCAGCCTACGGAGCCTGCAACCGCAGGCTGCGAGCGAGCGGCCGGAACGCGTCGCGATCCACCTGGCCGAAGACGTTCGCCGGCGCGAACGCGTCCACCACGACCTCCGCGCCGAACGCGTAGACGTGCGTCGAGCGCACCGCCTGCGGCCGGCCGCCGACGGTCTCGGTCCCGCGCACCTCGATCGCCGGGTGCCCGTCGAGCCTGGTGATCGCCGTCCTGGCCTCCTTGAACGTCTGGTCGCGCGCCCTGGCGGCCTGCAGCAGGAGGTCGCGCGCCTGGCTGAGCTGCGAACCCGTCTTCGGCAGCGGCTCCGTGCGCGGATAGCGCCAGATCGCGATCTGCGCCGGGCCCGACTGGATCGTGGCGACGAGCGGCGGCTGGCCGGCCTGCACGTGCCAGCCGCCGGGCGCGGCTAGGCGCACCCCCTGCGCGTCGAAGGTGAGCGGCGTGGCGCCCGACGGCGGCGCGGGGACCGCGAGGTCGGGCGGTCGCTGCTGCGTGTTGCCACAGCCGGCGAGCAGCAGGCAGCAGGCGAGCGGCAGGCGGCGGCGCATCGCCGCCAGTCTGTCAGCCGCCCGCGCGGGGATGCGCGGCGAAGTAGACGTCCTTCAGGCGCTCCGCCGACAGGTGGGTGTAGATCTGGGTGGTCGCGATGTCGGCGTGGCCGAGCATCTCCTGGACGGCCCGCAGGTCGCAGCCGCCCGCCAGCAGGTGGGTGGCGAACGTGTGGCGCAGCGTGTGCGGGCTCATCTTGTCGGCGAGCCCGACCGTGCGGGCGTGGCGCTGGACGATCTTGTAGAGGCCCTGGCGGGTCAGCCCGCCGCCGCGGCGGTTGACGAACAGCCGGCGCTCCTCGCGCAGGCCGACGAGCTCGGGCCGGCCGCGCTGCAGGTAGGTGCGCACCGCCGCGATCGCCTCGCGGCCGACGGGCACCAGCCGTTCCTTCGAGCCCTTGCCGCGCGCCCGCAGGACCGCGTGTCGCAGGTCCACGTCGCCGACCTCGAGGTCGATGGCCTCGCTGGCGCGCAGCCCGCAGGCGTACATCAGCTCCAGCAGCGCACGGTCGCGCAGCGCCGCCGGCTCGGTCCCCTTCGGCGCCGCGAGCAGCTGGCCGACCTCGCCGCGCGTCAGGACCTGGGGCAGCTTCTGGCTCTTGCGCGGCGCGCGCAGGTCGGCGGTCGGGTCGTGCGCGATGACGTCCTCGCGG
>Ga0308176_10001426_pt1 | contig 15013 bp, 13 predicted proteins | sample PhyCR2_3_FD_203890 | JGI IMG/M metagenome (GOLD analysis project Ga0308176, IMG submission 203890) | Soil microbial communities from UC Gill Tract Community Farm, Albany, California, United States - DLSLS.C.R2 | ecosystem: Environmental > Terrestrial > Soil > Agricultural land | place: USA...
CCACCTCGAAGTCCGCGTCGAGCAGCGCCGGCGACCCGAGGAACCGCTTGGTGATGCCCCGCATCGAGAGCAGGGGTGATGGACCGTCGGCCACCGGGAGCCCTTCCGTGGTCGGCACGGGATGGTGCCGCCGGGGCCCGGGGTCTCCCCCCGCGCCCCGGCGGCATCGTCGCCGTGCTCAGTACGCCTTGTCGACGTTGTCTGAGGCGTTGTCCTTGGTGAACAGCTGGTCGGAGTTGATGATCAGCGTCTTGACCGGCTTCCCGGATGCGTAGTCCTTCATCGTCTGGAAAGCGCTCGGACCGAAGCGGGGGCTGCACTCCACGGTGGCGTAGAGGTCGCCGGCCGCGACGGCCTTGAGGCCGTCCTTCTCGCCGTCGATCGAGACGACCTGGATGTCCTTGCCCGGCACCTTGCCGATGGCCTTCACCGCGGCGATGGCGCCGAGGGCCATCTCGTCGTTGTGCGCGTAGATGGCGGTGGCCTCCGGGTGCGACTGCAGCAGCGTCTCGGCGACGGACTGGCCCTTGGCGCGCGTGAAGTCGCCGTCCTGCGAGACCACGACCTGCATGCCGGAGCACTCCTTGATCGCGTCGTCGAAGCCCTTCTTGCGGTCGATGGCCGGCGACGCGCCGGTGGTGCCCTCCAGCTCGATGATCTTCGCGTTGCCGCCGGTCGCCGTGGCCATCTGCACCGCGGCCCGCTCGCCCTCCTGGATGAAGTCGGACTGGATGACGGTGACGAAGTCCTGACCCGGGACGGCGACGCTGTCGTCGACCGCGCGGTCGAGGAGGAAGACGGGGATGCCAGCCGCACCGGCGTCCTTCACCACGTTCGCGAGCTGCTCGGTGATCGGGGCGATGAACAGGGCGTCGGGCTTCTGGGCGATGAGACCCTTGATGTCGGCGATCTGCTTGGACTGGTCGTTGTTCGCGTCGGTGACGGTCAGCTGGATGCCCTGCTTCTCTGCCTCGTCCTTCATGCTGGCGGTCTCCGCGAGACGCCAGGGGTTGTTGCTCGCGTTCTGGCTGAAAGCGACCTTCAGGCCGGACGTCTTGGTGAGCTTGGGTGCCTTGTCGGCGGTCGGGACGTCGGACGGCGCCTCCGAGTTGCCGGGATCCTCCGCGCCCGCCAAGGAGCAGGAGGCGTCGGACGAGCCCCCCGCGGCGGTGTTGCCGTCGTTCCCGCCGCCGCAGCCGGCCAGCAGGCTCACGGACAACGCGGCCACGCCGGCGAACGGCGCCAACTTCCTGAGATCCACGAAAACCCCCCACAGCGATGTGTCCCAGCGCTCGAGGCGGGCGCCGAGGCCCTTCAGGATGGGCACCGCACCGGCCCTCGTACAGGCGCTTTTGCGCCGCGAATCGATTTCATGCGACGCATGCGACGGCGCGACGTCGGCGGTGGTGGAAAACGGCGCGGATGCCACAATCCGAGGCGCCGAACCCCCCAGCCCACCGGGAGCCCGCTGCCGTGAACTCCTCGACCGCCTCCGGCACCGACCGGCTCGTGGCGACGCTCGAGGCCCACCCGGTGGTCGCGATCCTGCGAGCCCGCACCGCCGACCACCTGGTCGCGGCGGCGGAGGCGCTGGCCGACGCCGGCATCCGCGCGCTGGAGTTCCCGCTCACCACCCCCGGCGCGCTCGACGCGGTGCGAGAGCTCCGCGGGCGCCGGCCCGGGCTGCTGGTCGGCGCGGGCACGGTCGTCACCCCCGCCGACGCCGAGGGCGCGGTGCACGCGGGAGCCGAGTTCCTCGTGGCGCCGTGCACCCGTCCCGACACCCTCGCCGTCGCGGCGGGTGCCGGTGTCCCGATGATGCCGGGCGCCTTCACCGCTACGGAGGTGTGCCTCGCGCTCGAGCACGGGGCCGAGGTGGTCAAGCTCTTCCCGGCGACGCTCGGACCGGGCTACCTGGCCGCGTTGCGCGCCCCGCTCCCCGGCGCCCGGCTCGTGCCCACGGGCGGCGTCGGTATCGACGCGATCCCCGACTTCCTGCGCGCCGGCGCGTTCGCCGTGGCCCTGGGCTCCCCCCTGGTCGGGGACGCGCTGCAGACCGGGGATCTCGCGGCCCTCGCCCAGCGGGCCCGGCGCGCGGTCGCGGCCGGCTCCCGATGAGCGGGCTGGTCACCGTCGGCGAACCGCTCGGACAGGTGGGCGCCGAACGGGAGGGGCCGCTGCGGCCCGGTGCGCCGGCAGCGCTCTCGGTGTGCGGCGCCGAGGCGACCGTGGCGATCGGGATCCGCCGGCTGGGCATCCCGGCGGCCTACATCGGTCGCGTGGGCGACGACGCCTTCGGGCGGATGAGCGTCGAGGCGCTGCGCGGTGAGGGCGTCGACGTCTCGTCCGTGACCGTCGACCCGGCCGCACCGACCGGGCTGCTCCTGCGGACCCGCCGCACCGCGGATCGCGACGTGGTCGACTACTGGCGCGCGGGGTCCGCGGGGTCCCGCCTCCGCCCCGAGGACGTCGACCCCGACGTGGTGGCCGCCGCCGGCCTGCTGCACGTCACCGGCATCACGCCGGCCCTCAGCGACACCGCCGCCGCCGCCGTCGCCCGCGCCTGCGACCTCGCGCGGCGGGCCGGGGTGCCGATCAGCTTCGACGTCAACCACCGCTCCCGGCTGTGGCGCGGCCGGTCGGCGCGGACCGCCCTGCTCCCGCTGGCCGCGGGCGCGGACGTCGTCTTCGGCGGGCGTCATGAGATCGCCCTCCTGCTGGACGCGGCGCCGGACGCGCCGCCGGAGAAGCTCCTCGCCGGGCTGGCCGCCGAGGGAGTGCGCGAGGTCGTCGTCACCCTCGGCGCCGAGGGGGCGGTCGGGCTGCTGGACGGCGAGCTCGCCCGGGTCCCCGCCCACCCCGTGAAGGCCGTGGACGTCATCGGCGCCGGGGACGCGTTCGTCGCCGGCTACCTGGCCGCCCGCCTCGAGGGCCTCGACCAGGTCGCCCGTCTGCGGTCGGGAAGCACCCTCGGCGCGTTCGCCGTCGGCACGCGCGGCGACTGGGAGGGGCTGCCCCGGCGGGCCGAGCTGGCCCTGGTGGAGCACCACGACCAGGTCGTCCGTTGAGCAGGAACCCCAGAGGCTACGTCCGGTCCTCGTAGTGGCCCGATGCCAGGCCGGCGAGGTCGTAGGCGATCGCCGTCCCCACCTGCACCGATGGAGCGTTCCGGCGGACCCAGCCGTCGATCTGCGGAGCCGGCCCGCGGCCGTGCAGGCCGGGCACGTACCAGTGGATGCGGTGCGCCCGCACATCGGTCTGGAACTGGGCCAGGGTGGGCGCGGGGTCGCGGCCGAAGAACCCGCCGATCGGCATCACCGGTGCGCCGACGGCCAGCTGGAGGTCGGCGGCACGGCGGCCCACCGTGGCCGCCGTCCAGGTCCAGTCGTCGGTGTCCCGGCGGAGCATCCGGATCAGCGCCGGGGACACCGCCGCGCCGCGGGCCGCACCGGACGGCAGCACCGCTGCGCTCGCGGGGCCGGCACGCACGCTGCTGCCCGTGTGCGGCACGTCGGCCGTCGCCAGGGACCACGCCCCGGGTCCGACCAGCGCGGCGACGAGGAGCAGGGCGGCTCCCATGCGGGCCACCGGCCGGTTGGCGGTCCCCGCGGCGGCCAGCAGCGGCACGCCGACCAGCCCGCAGACCAGGACGAGGCTCGCCACGAGGCTGTCGGGTGCCATGCGGCGATCGACCAGCGCGAGCGCCCAGCCCGTCGTCATCAGGGAACCGACGGCCAGGACGGCGAGGCTCGTGCCGGTATGCCGGCGCCAGAGCAGCACCGCGCCCAACGCGGTGAGCGCGGCCACCGCGGGGGCCAGTTCGACGGTGTAGTAGGAGTGCCACACGCCCTGCATGACGGTGAACACGCCGGCGGTCGGCAGGGCCCAGCCCGCCCACAGCACCAGCGCGGCTCGAACCGGATCGGTCCGGGGCCGGCCGCGGCGGAGCACCAGACCGGCGACCACACCGATGATCGCGGCGGGCAGCAGCCAGCCGAACTGGTCGGCGGCCGAACCGAGCAGCCGCAGCGGCGACTGCGCGCCCGACACCCGGACGCCGGCGCTGCTCTCGTTCCCGGTGAGCCGGCCCAGGCCGTTGTAGCCGAGCGCGAGGTCGAGCGGACTGTCGACCGCGCTGCCGCCGACCCAGGGGCGCGACGAGTCCGGGATCAGCTCGACGACCAGCAGCCACCAGCCTCCGGCCACCGCCAGTGCGCCGCCGGCGGCCAGGAGATGACCGGCCCGGCGCCGCAGCGGCCCGGGTGCCGCGAGCAGGAATGCCGCGGCCAGGCCCGGCAGGACGAGGAAGGCCGCCAGCGACTTCGTCAGGAAGGCGACACCCACGAGCGCCCCCGTGAGCACGGCCCAGCGGAGCCTGCCGTCGTCGATCGCGCGGGTCGTGCACCATGCCGCGGCGACCAGGAGCAGGGTGAGCAGGGCGTCCGGGTCGTCGACCCGCGCCATCAGGGTCAGCACCGGCGTGAGCGCGAGGAGCAGACCGGCCAGCAGGCCCGCCCACGGTCCGGCGACGCGGCGGACCGTGGCCACGAGCAGCGCGACCGTCGCCACGCCCAGGAGCGCCTCGGGCACGAGCAGCGACCAGCTGGACAGGCCGAACAGCCGGACCGACAGGCTCATCAGCCAGATGGCGGCCGGCGGCTTGTCGACCGTGATGGTGGCGGGTGCGTCGGAGGCGCCGAAGAAGAAGGCCTTCCAGCTCTGCGCGCCGGCCTGCGCGGCGGCGGCGTAGAACGAGTTGCCCCAGCCGCTGCGGTCCAGACCCACCAGGTAGAGCGCGGCCGTGCCGGCCAGCAGGGCTCCGGTGGCCGGCCGCTCCCATCGCAGGCTCGGCGGGGCGCTCAGCCGCGCACGCCCGTCCTGGACGTCCGGGACGGCGAGCGTGCTCACGGCGACACCGTCGTCAGGTCCGCCGGACGACGCCCGGCGACCGCCGGCACCGGCTCCTCGGCGCTCGTCCGCCGTCGTCCGGCCAGCACGACCAGCCCCGCTCCGAGGACGAGGGCGCCGGCGAGCTGCCCAGCCCGCGCGGTCGCACCGTGGAGCAGCACCTCGCCGAACAGCGGCCCCGCCAGCAGGACGCCGATCGCCGGCTCCAGCACCGTGGTCACCGGCAGGGAGTCCACGAGCGGTCCCGCGGCGAACGCCGCCTGGGACATCGCGACGCCCACGAGGGCCACCACGGCGAGCGCGACCGCCGTCCCGACGACCGCGGGCGACCACGACGGGCCCGCCGCCAACTGCTTGAGCAGGAGCCCGGTGACGCCGAAACAGGCGCCCGCGGCGGCGCCGCGGACGGCTGCCCGGTGCGGGAACGCCGGGCGGCGGGTCCAGTATGCGGCCAGCCCGGCCAGGAGGAGCGTCGCCCCCGCGACCACCGCCAGCGCCGTGGCCGGCGCGAGGGACGTGCCGGCTCGCGGCCGCGCAGAGAGCAGGAACGCCGTCAGCCCGCCGGCCACCGCGAGCGCGGCCAGCCACTGGCGGAGGCCCGGCAGAGGGCGCCCGGGATGCCGGCGGTCGATCCACGCCCCCAGCACGAGCGCGAACACGAGCCCGCTGGCGAGCAACGGCTGGACCAGCGCGACCGGGCCGCTGCGCAGCGCGGCGACGTGCAGCGCCACACCCAGTGCCCCGGCGGCCTGGCCCGCGAGCCACGCCGGCCGGCGGGCCAGGCGAAGCAGCCAGCGATCCCCCTGGACCTGCGCGGTGTCCGTCGCGGTCCGGTGCTGCACGACCGTGGCGACGGCGAACGCCCACGCCCCGGCCAGGGAGAGCAGGACAGCGGTCAGCACGACGGCCCCAGGTGGTCACCGAGCGTGCGCACCTCCAACCCCTCCACCTGCGCCGCGAGCAGAGGAAGGGAGGCCACGGTGGACCGCCAGGAGCCGGCCCGGCTGGTGCAGTCGGAGTCGTGCAGGAGCACGGTGCCGCCACTCCGCAGCGAGCGCATCACCTCCGCTGCGACCCGGTCCGGTGGGCCGCCCCGCCAGTCCTTGCCCCAGGCCGTCCAGAGCACCGGGACGAGATGCAGATCGCGAGCCGCCCACAGGGTGCCCGCGGTGAGGATGCCGTAGGGCGGTCGGAACCACCGGGGGCGGACGCCGGTCGCCTCGGCGATCTGCCGGGTGGCGAGGTGCAGGTCCCGGCGGATGGCCCAGGGCGTGCGGATCAGGTGGTTGCGGTGGATCGTCCCGTGCACCCCGACCTCGTGACCCGCCTCGACGACCAGTCGAGCGATGTCGGGGTGGCGGCGCACCTGGGAGCCGAGCATGAAGAAGGTGGCGCGCCAGCCCAGGTCGGCGAGGGTCTGCAGCACCGCCGGCGTGCCGTCCGGATCCGGACCGTCGTCGAAGGTCAGCGCGATCCCACCCGGGCGCCCCTCCCCCGCCAGGCCCGGGGTGAGGCGACGGGCCGGGCCGCGGGCGGTGACGGCGGGCACCGCGTGGGCCACCGCCGCCGCCGTCAGCGGCAGAGCCAGCGCCGACACGAGCCGCCTCACGCCGCCACCCCCGCGAGGATCCCGGCCGGGCGGCCGAGCACCAGGTCGGCGGGGTCGTCGAACAGGTGCTCGGTGCGCCCGCCCGCCGACTGCGCGTGCAGGTGCCGGGCGAGCTCCCGCCGGTCGCGGGCCCACGGGGCGAGCCCGGCCTCCTGCAGCACCGCCGCGTTGACCCGGCCGTGTCCGGGGATCGGCCGGTAGGTCACGGCCGGTAGCCCGCTGACCAGCGACTCGGTGAAGGACAGTCCACCCGCGTTCTGCACGAGTACGTCCGCGGCCTGCATGAGGCGGTCGACGTCGTCCCGCCAGCCGAGGGCGACGACGTCCGGCCCGGTCAGACGCCGGCGCAGTGCCTCGTTGCGGCCGCACAGGACGACGGCGGTGCACCCAGCGGCGACGACGTCCGCCACCGTTTCCCGCACGTGCCCCAGCCCGAGCGAGCCACCGACGAGCAGCGCGAGCGGACGATCGGCCCGGGTCGAGAGCCCGGCGCGCAGCGCCGTCCGCTCGGCCACGGGCAGGCGCCGGGCGAAACGCTCGGGCACGAGCGGGCCGGCCACCTCGAAGGTCATGCCGTAGGCGGCCGCGCCCTGGTCGGCACTGGCCGCGGTGACCGTCAGGTGGCGGTCGACGGCCGGGTGCAGCCAGCTGATGTGCACGGCCGGGTCGGTCAGATAGGTGTACGCGGGCACCGGAAGACGGCCGTCCACGCGCAGTGCACCGACGGTCTGACTGGCCGGCGGGTAGGTCGACACGACCAGGTCGGGGACGAACTCATCGACCCACCCTGCGACCGTCCGGGCCGCCCGGGCGCAGACCCGGTGCTCGACACCCCAGAGCAGACCCTGTCGCTCCAGGCCCCGGAACAGGACCTCGAAGACCAGGGGCATGCGCTCGACCGCCATCACGTAGCCCTCGCGGAGCATCCGCGCCACCGGGCGGGGTACCGCGTCGAGGAAATCCCGCACCGTGACCTCGACGCCGGCGCTTCCCAGCCGCGCAGCCAGCTCGTGGGCCGCGCCGTCGTGCCCCGCCCCGACGCTGCCACTGATGATCAGCACCCTCGATGCCGTCCCGATCCCCGCCCCTGTCCCCATGCGTCCACCATGGGCAGGGAGCGGCCACAGGCCGGTTCACCGCAGGCAAGCGGACGGCAAACGTCCTGACAAGGAGCAGACACCGCACAGGTGGCCCACAGGCCACGTACAGGTCCGCGCCCTAGCGTCCCTGCCCGTGGGGGACCTGCTGGTCGTCGAGGATGACGAGACCATCGGCGCCGCGCTGACGAGCGGCCTCCGGGCGCACGGGCACGCGGTGTCGTGGCAGCGGACCGGGCGGAAGGGGCTCGACGCCGCGGCCGGGCGGACCTTCGACATGGCCCTGCTCGACCTCGGCCTGCCCGACCTCGACGGCGTGGAGGTCTGCCGGCGACTGCGCGCCTCCTCCCCCGGCATGGTGCTGGTCGTGCTCACCGCGCGCACCGACGAGATGGACGTGGTGGTCTGCCTGGAGGCCGGTGCCGACGACTACCTCACCAAGCCGTTCCGGTTCGGCGAGCTGCTCGCCCGCGTCCGCGCGCACCTGCGGCGGCAGGCGGTCGTGCCGGCCAGCCAGGAGCAGGTCGTGGTCGGCCGGTTGGTGGTCGACGCTGCCGCACGGCGGGTCACGGTCGACGACCTCGAGGTGCCGCTGCGCGCCAAGGAGTTCGAGCTGCTCGCCCGGCTGGCGGCCGACGCGGGCAACGCGGTGAGCCGCGAGGCGCTCATGGCCGACGTCTGGGACGCCCACTGGTACGGCTCGACCAAGACGCTCGACGTCCACGTCGCCGCGGTCCGCCGGAAGCTCGCCGCGGTGGCCGGCCCGGACGCGCCACCACCGATCACGACGCTCCGGGGCCACGGTTACCGCATGGAACGCCCGGGCGGCGGTGCCTGAGTGCGCCGGCGCATCGTCACGCTCGCCGTCGCCGCGGCCGTGCTGGCCATCACGCTTTTCGGCGCCCCCCTGACCTACGCCGTGGCGGCCTCCTTCCTCGGCGACGAGGCGGCCGAGGCCGAGCACGTCGCCGATGTCGCGGCGATCGGCGTGGCGGTGCAACTGGCGCGCGGCGAGCGGGTGACGTCGTTGCCGTCGTCCGGGTCGGACATCGTGCTGGCGCTCTACACCCCGGACGGCGCCCGGGTCACCGGCCACGGACCCGCCCCCGCCGACGGCGTCGTGGCCGAGGCGACCGGCGGGCAGGTCGCGAGCGATGCCGACGCGGTGGGGGGCCTCGCCGTCGCCGTCCCGGTGACCGACGGCAGGACGGTCACCGGTGTGATCCGGGCGGCGAGCCCCTACCCCGGGGTGTGGCTGCGGATCGCGGGCGCGTGGAGCGTGATGCTGGCGCTCGGCGTGGCCGCGGTCGGCGTCACCTGGCTCGTGGCCCGGTGGCAGGCGCGCCGGCTGTCCGCCCCGCTGGAGTCGCTGGCCGGCGCGGCGCAGCGGCTCGGCGAGGGTGACTTCAGCGTCCGGACGACGGCGAGCGGCATCCCGGAGATCGACGCCGCCGGCTCCGCGCTCGACGTCACTGCCGACCGCCTGGACGCCCTCGTCTCCCGGGAGCGGGGCTTCTCCTCGAACGCCTCCCACCAGTTGCGGACGCCGCTCACCGGGCTGCGGCTCACGCTCGAGACGGCACTCGACGCACCCGAGCCCGCCCGGCGCGCGGCCCTCGTCCAGGCGCTGGAATCCGCCGACCGGCTGGAGCGCACGATCGGCGATCTGCTGTCCCTGGCCCGGCACACCCGCGGGGAACGGGCGGCGCTGGAGCTGGACCCCCTGGTGGCGGACTGGTCCGCGGCCTGGGCGCCGGTCCTCCTGGGGCGCGGCCGGCAGCTGGAGGTGACCGTCGCCCCCGCGCTCCCCGACGCCCACGCATCGGAGGCAGCGGTCCGGCAGGTGGTCGACGTGCTGCTCGACAACGCCGTCGTCCACGGGAGGGGCGACGTGGGTCTCGTCGTGCGCGACGCCGGGGCGACGCTCGCCATCGACGTGTCCGACCAGGGCGACGGGCCGCCCGAACCCGACCAGGTCTTCCGCTCCAGGGACGGCGGCTCGCCCGGGCACGGGATCGGTCTGGCCCTGGCCCGCGCGCTCGCCGAGGCCGAGGGCGGCCGGCTCGTGCTCACCCGCGCGCGGCCCCCCGTGTTCAGCCTGCTGCTGCCGGCCGCAGGCGCCTGTACCTGACGGTCGGCCGGGAACGGCGGTCGCGACGGGGTCAGCCGAGGGGCAGCCGCAGGCGCAGATGGGCGCCCGGCTCGGAGTCGACGACCGCGAGATCCCCACCGTGCGCACGGGCGATCTCCCGCGCGATGGCCAACCCGAGCCCGGCGCCCCCGGCGGCCCGGCCGCGGCTGCCGTCGAGCCGCACGAAGCGGTCGAACACCCGCTGCCGCTCGGCCGCAGGGATGCCCGGCCCGTCGTCGACGACGTCCAGGACGGCCTCCCCGGTGTCACCGGCGACCGTGAGCTCGACGCAGCCGGCGGCGTAGCGGGCCGCGTTGTCGCAGAGGTTGCGCAGCGCGCGGGCCAGCTGGTGCCGGTCCCCGGACACGCGCACCGGCCGCAGGTGGGCGACGATCCGAAGGTCCGAGGTGCGGCGCAACCGGCCGGCCTCGCCGTCCACCAGGTCGTCGAGGTCGACCTCGCCCCGCTCCAGGCGCACCCCGCTCTCGTCGGACCGCGCGAGGAACAGGAGGTCGTCGACGAGCCGTTCCAGCCGGTCGACCTCGGCCATGACGTCGGCGTTCAGCGTCGCCGGGTCGACGACCTCGGGGTGGACGGCGGCGACCTCGTGCGCGGCCCGGATGGTGGCCAGCGGGCTGCGCAGCTCGTGCGAGGCGTCGGCGACGAAGCGCCGCTGCGCCTCGGTCGCCGCGGCGAGGCGGTCGAGCGTCTCGTTCATCGTGCGGGCCAGCTGGGCCACCGGGTCCCGCGACGGCGGCACGGGCACGCGCGCGGAGAGATCGGTCGCCGTGATCCCGGCGAGCCGACGACGCATCGCCTCGACCGGCGCGAGCGCGCGGCCGGTCAGCCAGTACGACGTCGCCGCTACCAGCCCGAGCAGCACCGGGTAGCCGAGGGCCAGCAGCCGGATCAGCACGTCGTTGGCGCGGCGGACGGTCTCGAGGCTGTGCGCGCTGACCACGACCGCGGGGCCTTCCGGCCCGCGCACGCCCTGGACGACGACGGCGAACGGGTCCTCCTCTCCCACCGGAAGGCGGTCCTCCCGCACGGTGACGGTGGTCCCGGGCTGCGGCCGGGCGTCGACCAGCGGCGGCGCGCGCCTGATCGCGGGGCTGGCCGCGGCCACCGTGCCGTCGGCATCGAGAACCTGCACGAGCACCTGCTCCCCCGCCCCGGCCGGGGTGACGTCGACCGCCGTGGTCCCGTTCCGGGCCACCTGCGCGGCGACGGCCGCCGCCTCCTGACGGGCCACCGCGAGCAACGTCGACTCCAGCTCGCGGCGCTGGAGCAGGACGAACGCGACGGCCGAGAGAGCCAGGATCACGGCGACGACGCAGGTCGCCGCCAGGGCGGCCCGCACGCGGACGCCGCCCACCCGGTCGCGCCAGGCGCGGCCGCCCGCGCCGTCCTGGTCAGCCACCTCCGGCAGCCAGCCGGTAGCCCATCCCGCGGACCGTCTCGATGGCGTGCCGGCCGAACGGCTGGTCGATCTTGCGGCGCAGGTAGCCGATGTACACCTCGACGACGTTCGCGTCGCCCTCGTAGTGGGCGTCCCACACCGACTCGAGGATGGCGGACTTGGAGACGACGTCCCCGCGGTGGCGCATGAGGAAGTGCAGCACCCCGAACTCGCGCGGGGTCAGCACGATCTCCGCGCCGTCGCGACGCACCGTCCGCCGGGCCGGGTCGAGGGTGAGGTCCCCGGCCTGGAGCACCGTCGGGCGGGCGGGCGCACCCCGGCGGATGAGCGCGCGCAGCCTCGCGACCAGCACGAGGAAGGAGAACGGCTTGGTGAGGTAGTCGTCGGCGCCGAGGTCCAGCGCGTCGGCCTGGTCGTACTCGCCGTCCTTCGCGGTCAGCATGAGCACTGGGCTCCAGACGCCACCGGCCCGCAGCCGCCGGCAGACCTCGTAGCCGTTGAGCCCGGGCAGCATGATGTCGAGTACGACGACGTCGTAGTCGTTCACCTGTCCCTGGAACAGGCCCTCGGCGCCGTCGTGCACCACGTCGACGACGAAACCCTCGGCGGCGAGCCCGCGTCGGACGTTCTCGGCCAGGCGGACCTCGTCCTCCACCAGCAGCACCCTCACGCCGTCCACCTCCCTCGACCAGTGTGGCCGCAGCCCTACGCCGTGCGGCCCTTCGATGCCGTCACGCCGCTCCCGAGCGGTCGCCGGGGGTGCGGGCCGGGCGCGGCGGATCCGGGGGCCCGGAAGATCCAGTACCGGAACAGCACGAAGCGGAGCACGGTGGCGACCGCGGTCGCCACGACCAGCGTCGCGATCTCGGCCGTCCGCGGCGCCGCCGGGGCGACTCCACGGAGCAGCGCCAGCGCGCCGCTGGTCAGGGCGAGACCGAGGCCGAGGACCAGCAGGCCCTGCAGCTGTGCGCGGCCTGCCCCGGCCGAGCCGGTGACCCCGAAGGTCCACCGGCGGTTGGCCGCCAGATTGCCGACGGTCGTGATGAGCACCGCCCCGAGATTGGCCTCCTGCGCGGTGCCGATGACGCGCAGGAGGAGGAACAGCAGCAGATAGGCCACGAAGGACAGGCCGCCGATCACCGCGAAGGCGACGAGCTGGCCGCCGACCTCCGACGGCGCGCCGGTCCGGTCGATCAGTGGCCGGCGGCCGAGGCGCGCGCGCAGCTCGGCCAGCGGCAGCCCCCCGCTCAGCTGTGTGCGGCGGAGCCGGAGGATTCCGGCCAGGTCCGCCCGGGCGGTCGCGCCGATGTCCACCCGGCTGTCGGGATCGTCGATCCAGTCGACCGGGACCTCGTGCACGCGCAACCCGACGCGCTCGGCCAGCCAGAGCAGCTCGGTGTCGAAGAACCAGCCGTCGTCCTCCACCAGCGGGAGGAGCCATGCGGCCACGTCGGCCCGGATCGCCTTGAACCCGCACTGTGCGTCCGATGCCGAGGTGGTGCCCGTGCCGTGCAGCAGCACGTTGTAGCAGCGCGAGATGACCTCGCGCTGCGGGCCGCGGACCACGCGGGAGGACCGCGTGAGGCGGCTGCCGATCGCCATGTCGGAGTGCCCCGAGATCAGCGGGGCGACCAGCGGGAGCAGCGCGTCCAGGTCGGTGGAGAGGTCGACGTCCATGTACGCCAGCACCTGCGCATCGGAGGCCAGCCACGCCGTCCGCAGCGCCCGGCCGCGGCCCGGCTGGGACACGACCACGACGGCGATGTCGGGCAGTTGAGCCGCCACGCGGCGGGCCACGGCCACCGTCGCATCGGTGCTGCCGTTCTCCGCGACGGTGATCCGGAACGAGTACGGGAACGAGGCGGCGAGATGGGCGTGCAGCCTGCGCAGACACGGCTCCAGCGCGGCTTCCTCGTCGTGCACGGGCACGACGACGTCGAGGACCGGAGGCGGCAGCCAGGCGAGCTCGGGAGGAACCGCCGAGCTCAGCACGCTGGTCTCCATGGAGACCTCCCCTCACGTCGGCGACCGCTGTTCCCGAGGTTGCACCGGGGATGCTGAGGACCCGCTGAGAACGTTCCGGAGCTCCCGGGCGGGTAGGCCGGCGACCAGGCCCAGCATCAGGAACACGTAGGCGTTCTCCCCCGCGACCGTCCACGGCGACGGCCGCGCCAGGGTGAAGAACCAGATCAGCGAGCAGGCGAACGCTCCGGTGACGACGAGCGCGGCCGCCGCTGCCGCCCAGCGCACAGCCTCAGGACGTCGACCGGCCCGCGCGGCCTCCGCCCGGGTCCCCGCGACGGGTGTCCCCGCTGCGATGTCGACCAGCACGACGACGGCGGGGAGGACCCAGTACAGGTGGTGGACCCACGAGATGGGGCTGATCAGGCAGGCGGTCAGGCCGGTGACCGTGACGCCGGCGAGGTCGTCCCCCCGGCGGGACAGCCGCACCGCCCGCCCGAGTCCTCCGACGAGCACCGCGACGGCGAGGGCCGCCCACAGCACCCGGCTCGGCGGCCCCGCGCCCGGCCATCGGGCCAGCATGCCCAGGAGCGACTGGTCGTTGGGGTTGGTGGGATGTCCGACGCGGTCCGTCTGCCACAGCAGCCGGGTCCAGTACCGCGTCGACGGATCGACCAGGAAGCCGGCGAGCACCGTGACCCCGAACGTGCCGCAGGCGAGCCCGGCGGCCCGCCACCGCCCCGTTCCCGCCAGATAGACGACGAACAGCGCCGGCGTCAGCTTGATGGCGGTGGCCAGACCGATGCCCACGCCCGCCCACGGACGGCCACGCCGCAGCGCCCCGACGTCGGCGAGCACGAGCGCCGCGACCACCAGATCGATCTGGCCCCAGCCGAGGGTCTCCCGGACCGGCTCCGTCGCGAAGGCCAGCGGTACCGCGACCCCGAGCGTGACCCAGCGCGGCCACCCGTGCCGGTCGGCCACCGGCGCGACGGTCCACGCCGTGGTCACGACGACGAGCACGGCGGACACCGTGGTCAGCAGGACGGTGGCGGTGGTCTCCGTGCCCCACGCGAGCGGCAGCAGCACGAGGACGGCGAAGGGCGGATAGGTGAACCCCTTGTGCGTCTGCGGCCGCACGAAGTCGTAGACCGGGTGCCCGTCGAGCCACCACCGGACCGCTCCCCGGTAGACCCGCAGGTCGAAGGTGTGGTGCCAGACCGGCCGTGGCGAGACGCGGAAGACCAGGAGCCACGCGCCCACGACCACCGTGCCGACGACGACGCCCTGCAGGACGCGCCGCGCGGTGGGAGACGCACCGGTCCGCACGGACGGAGCGTGCCCCCGTCCGCTGAGAATCGGCTGTGATCCCGCGCGCCGGGTCCGGGCTCGTCCTCGTCGCCGCCCGGCAAGCGTCCTCGTCGTCGCCCGGCAAGCGTCCTCACGTGCCCGGAGCGGGCCCCGCGGCGTCGGTGCCGCGACGCTCGTCGGCGAGCAGGGCATAGCCCATTCCGTCGAGCCATTCCCCGGAGCGGTGCAGCGACTCCCGGACGGTGACGGTCTCCCGGCGCATGCCCACGCGTTCCATCAACCGCCACGACGGCTCGTTCGCGGCGAAGCAGCCCGCCGTCACCCGGCGGAGTCCCATGCCGTCGAAGGCGAGGTCGATCAGGGCCCGGACGGCTTCTGTGGCATAGCCGTGCCCCGCGTGCTCCGGATGCAGCACCCACCCGAGCTCGGCCTGCGTGCCTCGGGCACGGTCGGCGACCTCGGCCTGCGCCCAGGCGTCCTCGACCTTGAGCATCAGGTCACCGACGACGTGCCCCTGGAGCTCCACGACGACGGTCCTGGCAAGCCTGTCCGGGTCGAGGAAGTGTTCGCCGTAC
>Ga0308176_10001427_pt1 | contig 15010 bp, 12 predicted proteins | sample PhyCR2_3_FD_203890 | JGI IMG/M metagenome (GOLD analysis project Ga0308176, IMG submission 203890) | Soil microbial communities from UC Gill Tract Community Farm, Albany, California, United States - DLSLS.C.R2 | ecosystem: Environmental > Terrestrial > Soil > Agricultural land | place: USA...
GCTTCAAGACGACTACCATGGGTACGGGCAGGGAATCGCGGGCTACTCCAAGCGCTTTGGTGCATCGTATGCAGACACATTCGACGGAACCATACTGGGAAACGCGGTCCTGCCAATCCTGTTTCACCAGGATCCGAGATATTTTCGGAAGGGAACCGGATCGGTAAAGGGACGGTTATGGTACGCCCTATTATCTACGGTTCGCTGCAAAGGTGACAGCGGAAAATGGCAGCCAAGTTATTCGAATCTTCTGGGGAATTTCGCGGCGGGTACGATCTCCAACCTCTACTATCCGGAAGGGGACCGCGGAGTTGGACTGACGGTCCAACGAGCATTCACCGTTTCGGCGGAGGGCGCAATCGGAGCCATGTTCTACGAGTTCTGGCCTGATATTTCGCGCAAGCTGAGCCGGCATCGCAAGGCCAAGGATCAATAACCACCTGCTGCGTCTCGAGGCGGTCGATGCAGTATCATCGAGGCTATGCGGGCCGGCAGTTTGGCCTGGACGCAAGAACAGTTCAATATGGCAACCATTCGAGAACGCAAGAAACGAGGAGAGGAGATCGTCAAGAAGTACAAGCCCTCGAGTATCAATGACCCGTACACATGCGCTGTTGATGCGATCGCGGACATCCTGCTCTACGTAGCAGAGGGCCAAGCAGACGGCCGAAAGATACTGCATTCTGCCGAAGTTGACTTCGTGAGTGCGGCAGAAGGCGAAGCGTTCTTAACTGAAGGATAGCCGCTCAACTCGCATGCGCGCCCAGTTCTTCACTTAATTGCTGAAGAACCCACTCCCGCTCGGGCCCGCTTAACTCCTTCTCGAGCAAACGCAAAGCGAGGCCGACCACGTCCCGGTGGTGGAGCTTGGAACCCAGCGCGTCCTCCGCACTCAGCCGCAGCCAGAGGTCGTGGAGTTTGTCGATGTCTTCCGGCCAGAGTCGGGGCGGATGCGGTCCCAGGTTGACGAAAGTCGAAGGACGGTCGCGGGTGATGATCTCGAGCGAGAAGGCGTGCCGCGGCTCGCGCAACCGTTCCCAAGCGAGGCCGATGCGCCGGGCCAGTTCATCCGAGCTCATACGCGGCGAAACACCGGTCACGAGGCGCGAGATTTTCAGCTGGTTCGCCGTCTGCACCAGAGCATCAAAAGGGTCCATCGCGGGCACCACCAGCAGTTCCACCGGCTTGCCTTCCTTCTCCGCTATATTGACCACCGTCGTGAATAGCGTGCTTTCATCGCTGCCGAACACCTGTTCGCCTTTTAGGGCATATTCGCTGTCTGGCGCCATGAGCCGGACCGTCATCACGACAATGTCGTTCCGCCGTAAATCCGTCTTCTGCAGAGTGCGGCGCAAATGCTGCATGTTGGCGGCATTTCGAACCGCAACCAGCACGCAACCGGGGCGCGCATGTAAGGAGCCCGCTTCTACACGCGGCTGTGTCTGCAGATTGAAGTGCTCCAGCTGGTGATCTTTAAGGTGCTTGTGTTTTCGTCTGTTGACGTGTTCCGAGATGGTAAACACGAGGAAGAAAACGATGGTGAACGCGACGCCGTACATGGTCGCGTATTTCTTCGAGAACAGATTTATGATCGCCGTCGTGAGCAGCATTAGCGTCGTCATCGCTAACCCGATGGGTATTTCCCGCCCGCCGATGGTAATGTTCAGCGGAACCTTATACTCCTGGTCGTGGCGCTGAAACCGGAGCGCAAGAACTCCCAATGCCTTGAGCGCAAAACTCCAAACGACGCCGAACGCATAAGCTTCGCCGAGCAGGTAAAGATCGCCGCGGCTCAGAATGATCGTGCCTATCTGCAGGAGCACGATCGCGTTGATGATGTTATGCGTTGTACCGAACTTAGAATGCGGCTTCCGAAACCAGTCGAGTAAGACTCCATCTTCAGCGACGCGATTCAGAACACCGTTTGCGCCGATGATCGACGTGTTCACAGCACCGGAAAGAATCAGCACGCCCACGACAACGACAAAAATGTGGAAGAGGAGGCGGAGAATCTCAGGTCCCGCCAGATTCATCGCCAGGCCGCCGAGTAGGTTATTGACGTACGTTTTCCGAACATCGTCGGGAATGATCATCACAGCGAAGAGTGTTACCAGTCCAGTCGAGACAATGGCATAGAAGCACACGATGTTTGCCGCAAACTTCAGGTTCTTGAGCTTCGGCGAGGCGATCTCACGGTAGACCTGCGCCAGGGTTTCGAAGCCGCTCATGGAAAGCAATGAGTGGCCGAACGCGATGATGATCAGGACGATCGGGATGTTCAAGTATCGAGTGCCTTTGAACCAGCCGAGCGAGTCATCGGTAAACGCGAGGTGGCTCGGAGCCGGAGATGGCGGGAGGTTCCACTTGCCTTGCAACAAAATGGTGAGAGGACACCAGATCAATAACATGGCCACCATGACGGTCGTAATCTGCATGATCTTGAGTGCCGCCGAACTGGATTCTTCGATGCCCTTGATATTGCTGCGCCAGAAGTAGAGCGTCACGAACACGCCAAAAACAGCCGCAAACAGATTTGGGTTCACGTGTGCATTGATGTGCGCGAATCCGAAGAGTTCTTCCAACAAGCGACCGAGGTATTGCCCCGCCGTGACCGAGCTGATCGGGCCGGTCAGTATGTAGTCGAAAACGAGAGCGGAGACCGACAACCGCGCCGCAAACGGCCCCATGCTGTCCCGAACTACTACGTAGACGCCGCCACGTACGAACATTCCGCAGCTTTCCATGTAAACGGAACGAACGGCGAAGCTGAAAATCATCACGCCGAGCACGTACCATGCCGCCGACTTCCCGATTGCCTGCTCGGCGATGCCGCCCGCATAGAACATGGACGAGGCAAGATCGCTGAGGACGATAGCGGCTCCGCGCCAGGAACTGATAAACGAGAGGGCTACCGTGGTGGCGACGACAACCCTGAGGGTAGAGGGGTTGCTGGAATTCGAATTCGTTGACACAAGAGACAGAGACAGTATCCCGCAGTCGGCGTTTGTGCCCCGGCGCGCAAGCGCTGAATCCGGTCCCCACGATACGCTATGTTTAAGTCGATTTGCGCCGAACGAACTATTTACGATGCAGCTCCAGGAGTTGCGAAGCGACATTAGATCTGCACGACCGGGCCCTTGCGTGTCCGCGGTGCGGCGGCCTGCTGGAGGTCGTGGTCGAAATCGCGGATCTGGACGTCGCGGCGTTGAAGGCTACCTGGCGGGACCGCCGCCGTTCCTGGGACCCCGCGGACGCAAGCGGCGTCTGGCGGTTCAGGGACTTTTTGCCCCCATACGAGTCCGGCATTGTGACCCTGGGCGAGGGAAACATTCCCCTGATCACAGGGCAGAAGACGCGCGCTTGGGCAGGAGTCCGGGAACTCAGGTTCAAGCATCTGGGCTTCAATCCGACCGGGTCGTTCAAAGACCTGGGCATGACCGCAGGAATGACGGAAGCGAAGTTCACCGGAGCGCAAACCGTAGCGTGCGCGTCGACGGGCAACACGGCCGCGGCGCTCGCAGCCTATGCGGCTCGCGGCGGCATGACTGCCCGAGTGTATCTGCCGGCTGGTCAGGCGTCCGCGAACAAGCTCGCGCAGGCGCTGGACTACGGGGCAGAAGTGGTCCAGATTGAGGGGAATTTCGACGACGCACTGAATCAGCTTCTGGATAGCGCGGATGCAAACCTGTATTTTTTGAATTCCATCAATCCCTTCCGCATCGAAGGCCAGAAAACAGCGATGTTCGAACTGATGGAGCAGTATGACTGGCAGCCGCCGGATTACCTGTTTGTGCCCGGCGGGAATCTTGGAAACTCTTCAGCATTCGGGAAGGCGCTTCGCGAGTTGCAAACCTACGGTTTTATACAAAGGCTGCCCCGGATGGTGATTGTGCAGGCGCAAGGTGCCAATCCGCTTGCCAGAATGTGGGAAGCGGGGGGCGCCGAGCTGGAGGCAGTGCTCCAGCCCGAAACAGTGGCGACCGCTATCCGCATCGGAAACCCGCGATCGTGGAAGAAGGCACTGGAAGCCATAGAGTTGACGGATGGGTTCGTGATGGATGTAACGGACGAAGAAATTGGGCGAGCGAAGAGAGAGATCGGTAAAGACGGCATTGGCTGCGAGCCCGCCTCCGCCACAACGCTCGCCGGAATCCGGAAACTGGCTGACGCCGGCAAGCTTGATCCTCAGGCAAGCGTAGCGGCCGTACTCACTGGTCACGTGCTGAAAGACACTGAATACATCATTAAGCATCAAGCTCGGGAAGAAGAGGCGATGCCCAAAGCTGTGGCCCTGGCTTGACAGACTTCCGTTCTAACTTGGCGCGCAGCGAGGTGTTCGAACTCAGCGTGCCGGCCTCGGTTGCGAATCTCGGTCCGGGCTTCGACACCCTGGCCGTCGCTGTGCAACTGTATCTACACCTTCGCGTGCGGGCGCTCCCCGGCCAGGGCGAACTCCACTTCGAGTTCGTCAACGAGAAGCTGGACGGCGAGAACTATATCGAGCGCGCGTTCCGGTTCCTTGCCAATCAGAGAAGTGGGAGCTTCCCCTCTCTGGAGATCGAGGTCAGAAGCGACATACCCATGAAATCCGGTCTGGGCAGCAGCGCCGCGGCGACGGTAGCGGGGCTGCGCCTTTTCGAAGCGATCGCGGGGCCCTTGCCGGCACAAGGCCTGCTGAATGCAGCCTGCGCACTCGAAAATCACCCCGACAACGTTGCTGCTGCTCTCCTCGGCGGTTTGACATTGAGTTGCCAGCTTTCCGATCGATCTGTGGTTGCCGTGCAGATGGAATGGCCTGCCGAACTGCAGCTACTCGTCTCCACTCCCCGGTACGCGCTCTCGACGCACGAAGCGCGCGGCGTTTTGCCAGAACGTATCACTCGCGAAGAGGCCGTTTTCAATCTGCAGCACATCGCTCTTTTGCTTCACTGCCTGCAGACCTGCCGGTTCGCCCTTCTGCGTGAGGCGCTCCAGGACCGTCTGCATCAGCCGTTCCGTCAATCCCTCGTTCCGGGTCTGGAACGTGCGCTGGGGCTGGAACATCCCGACCTTCTGGGCGTGTGCTTGAGCGGAGCGGGTCCGTCGGTGGTTGCGTTTGCCCGCCAGAACTTCGCGGAAGTCGAAGGGGTGTTGTGCGAAGCTCTCCGTTCCACGGGCATTCCGTTCACACTCCGCCGGTTACGCGTTCATACCGCCGAGAGCCGTGTTTCGGAGCCAAGCCCCGCGTAGCCGTTCAATTCAGAGTTGCTGCGAGATGCGGCGAACCGAGATGACATTCCTGGTGCACGGCTTGTACCGCCCGCTCCAGCCCATCCAGCCGGACGATAATGCCAATCGTGATCTCGCTTGAGCCCTGTGCAATGGCAATGATGTTGATGCGTTCACGAGAGATCGCGGTGAACACCCGTCCGGCAAGTCCCGGCGTGCCTCGCATTCCTTCTCCCACGACCGCCACCAGACCCACGTTCTCGTCTACCTGGATCGGCTTCAGATAGCCGTGTGCCAGTTCAATGGACAAGTTCGACGCGAGTGCTTCGAGCGCAGCGTCCAGGTCGTGCTTCCGAATCAGGAAGCAGAAGCTCTGGCGGTAGCTGGAGCTACTGAACACAAGAATCTCGACGTTCGCGAGCGCAAGCGCGTCCAGGGCTCGAGCCATGACGCGTGTGCCACTAAGCACGGCGCTCGCCGGTTCCATGGAGACAAGTGCCACGTTGGACATGGACGTGACCGCCCGAACGCCTCGCGGTTCATCCGCATGCGCGAGGATCCTGGTGCCGGGCTTGTGCGGTGCGAAGCTGTTTTTGCTCCAGACCGGGATCCGCTTTTCAGCCAGGGGTGCGAGGGTGCGGGGGTGAAGCACTTTCGCTCCGTTGTACGCAAGCTCAGCGGCCTCGGCATAAGTCACGTCATCGAGAACTGCAGCGTCCGAGACGAGCCGTGGATCGGCCGTCATGATGCCGTCCACGTCCGTCCAGATCCAGAGTTCCTCGGCATCGAGCGCAGCCGAGAGAATGGAAGCCGAGAAATCCGAACCGCCTCGGCCGAGAGTTGTTGGGCGACCGTCCTCCGTCGCTCCGTTGAATCCGGTGACTATGGGTACGACGCCGGCCTCGAGAAGCGGCCGCAAGCGGGCAAGGCAGCGGGCTCGAGTCGGTTCACTTTGGGGGGACGCGTTGCCGAATACGGCATCGGTGACGACGACCTCCGCGGCATTGACCGCATGTGCCTTGATGTTCCGTGAGAGTAGGAAATTGGCCAGAATGGCTGACGAGAGCCGCTCACCAATGGACAGCGCCTCGTCTACCGAACGCGGCGGGCGTTCGCCTAACATCAGAACGCCGTTCGCGATCCGGCGAAATTCCGAGATGAGGGACTCAATTGCGGCCGAGGAAATCCGCTCGAACTCGGGCGTTTCGGCACCCGCGAAGAGTGCACGGCAAGCACTGACGTGTCGCTCGGAAAGCACCTCCAGATTGGATGCGACGCCTGACTGGTCCCCAACTTCCGCACGCCGAAGCGTGTCGAGCAACAGATCCGTAATTTTCGACATGGCCGAAACCACCACGAGGACCGGTCGCTTCGAGGACTGTGCCGAGATAAGCTCAACAGCTACTTGCATCCGCTCGGCGCTCCCCATACTGGTACCGCCGAACTTCATGACGAGCAGGTTATCCACGGCGAAGTACTCCAAATTGGAGGGGAGAGGTCATCTTTCGATCTTACCGGTGAAAGCCTAGCCCGGAAATTTTCCGTAACGGTAAAGTAACTCCGAGGTCGAACGGGATATGGATCGGTCAGACGACTTGGCGGGAAAGACGGCGGACGAGCTAAAACAGCTTCGCACGTTCTTCTCCATCGCGGACGAAGCCTATCGCACTTTCAGGGCGATGCATTTGGAGGATCGTAAGAACCATTGCATTCAACGCGTTCTCGACTGGGTTCCTTGCTCAACGAACTAGTTGCAACCGGTATGTGCGAGAGAGTTCCGTTCCTCGCTAGTACTTGTTAGTAGTAGCCTGATGTGGTAGAATACAAAAGTTACCCAGTTAACATTTTCCGCATTGCTACCCCGGCTCTTGCCCATGGCGTCTGTGGCAAGCGAACTACAGCCGGTCTTTCTCCAGCTCTTCATCCGGAGGTTTCCCCGATTGATTTCAGAAGCAACACCAAGCTCCCGCCATGCCATGGATGCCGTGATGACCGAGTTTGATCATTCGCAAGCATTGCGCCTGGTTCGGGATCTGAACCGTGCCAATCGGACAGTTTACTGGACTGATCTCGTGCTCTCTGCCACGGTGGGTTGGCTTGCGTTTGGGTTGGCGCTGGCAGTGAAACCTTTTTCGGCAACGATGTTCGCTGCGGCAGCGCTTTCAGTTTGCTGCTTATACCGGGGACTTTGCTTTATCCATGAGATCAGTCATCAGACGCCGAGAACCCTTCCCGGTTTCGAGACGGCTTACAACTTTCTAGTCGGTTTTCCATTCCTGATGCCCTCGTTCTTGTATACGGGTGTGCATCAAAGCCATCACAGTATCAGCGTTTACGGTACGGACCAGGATCCCGAATACCTGCCCTTTGCAAGATCCTGGCTGATGACCACCGGCTTTGCGATCCAGAGTTTTCTCATCCCTCTTCTGCTGATTTTCCGATTCGTTGTACTGACACCCATCGGATTGCTGATCCCGCGATTTCAACGGTGGCTTGTTGTGCACGCCTCCTCATTCACGATGAACGTGAAGTACCGCCGGGAGGCCAAGCCGCAGATGGTAAACAAAGTTCGCGTTCATAGTGCGTTCATATTCGTTCTATGGGCATCGTTCCTGGGGTCTATGCTGTCCGGATTCGTTACCTGGCGGGCACTTGCATTGTGGGTCGTTGTTTGCGGCATAGCCGCCTTCATCAACGCTCTCCGGGCGCTCGGGGCGCATGCCTACGAAAGTTCGGGCGAACCGATGGACCGGATGGGCCAGCTCCAGGATTCGATCGATACGCCCGGGGCATTTTGGACGGAACTCTGGGCACCGGTGGGACTGCGCTATCACGCGTTGCACCATTACTTCCCGGGAATTCCGTACCACAACTTGCCGGAAGCGTACCGCCGCCTGGTCGGGTGCCTGCCCATTGCGGATGAGTACAAAAAGATGAGCAGTCCGAGCCTCCCGCACTCTGTGCGCGAGCTGCTTCGTAAGGGTTTAGCCGTCCTGCAGTAACTTGCGGCTGCCCGCCCGGCCAGAGTCCTTCCGCATGAAATTCGGGATCATCACGCCCCCAATCTCCGGGCACCTTCATCCTTTCGGCGCGCTCGGGCGCGAGCTGATGGAACGTGGGCACACCGCGACTGTATTTCATTTTGCTGATCTTGAGGACCGGGCGATAGCCGAAGAGCTCGAGTTCGTGACGTTGGGCAGCAGTGATCACCCGCGCGGTTCGCAACCCGAGTTGCTGGCGCAATTGGCAAAGTTGCATGGCCTGAGAGCACTGCGATTCACGGTTCGCGCGGTCGCCAGGACCACTGAGATGATGTGCCGCGAAGCACCGGCTGTCATCCGGCGAGCGAAGATCGACGCTTTGCTTGTGGACCAGACAGAGCCTTCCGGCGGCACGATAGCCGAGCATCTCGGTATCCCATTCATCACAATCTGCAATGCCCTCGTAATGAATCCCGAGCCGACGGTACCTCCCCCGTTCACGCCCTGGAGTTACAACCCGAGCGCGTGGGCGCAGTTGCGAAATCGGCTGGGATATCGGGTACAAAGGTTGGTGATGAAGCCGGTGAGCCACGTGATCGCGCGGTATCGGCGAGAGTGGAACCTGCCGCCCCTTGCGAAAGTTGAAGATTCATTCTCGACACTTGCGCAGATTAGCCAGCAGCCGAAGGCATTCGATTTCCCTCGCCGACGTCTACCGTCGTCTTTTCACTATGTAGGTCCACTGCGGAAGGCGAAGGGGAAGACCCCGGACTTTCCGTGGGACAAGCTGGATGGCCGGCCGCTTGTATATGCATCGCTCGGAACGCTGCAAAACAGACGGTGGCCCATATTTAATGCCTTTGCCGAAGCATGCGCCGGCCTGGATGTTCAACTTGCGATCACCCATGGAGGCGGGCTGACGGAGGCTGAGGCGCAATCGTTCCCGGGAAACCCTATCGTGGTTAGCTATGCGCCACAACAGGAAGTACTCTCGAGAGCAGCCTTGACGTTAACTCACGCGGGCCTGAATACCGTGCTTGACTCCCTCAGTCACGGAGTGCCAATGATTGCAATTCCAATCACTTATGAGCAACCGGCCATTGCGGAACGGATCCGCTGGTCGGGTGTGGGCGAGGTACTGCCAATGAAGGCATTGAATGCAGCGGGTCTTAAGGCAACGATCAAATCCGTGCTATCGTCCTCAGTTCTACGACGGAATGCGACAGCTATGCGTGAAGCCATAGCCGAAGCTGGGGGCGTTTCTCGAGCGGCGAATCTGATCGAGGCGGTTCTAACCGGGAGAGGGCAACGGTCTGACTTTTTGGCGCCGGTTTAACTCTGCCCGATTGTGCAGCGGCTACTTCTCTTCAATTGTTGAGCCGGCTCATCGACCATCCGCGAAATGCCACATATCGCCATCTCTTGTCCGCCGCTCCCAGGCCACATAAATCCGTCCTGTGTTTTGGGACGTGAACTCGTCCGAAGGGGCCACCGAGTCACCCTGTTCAGCGTGGCTGACGCAGAGCCGATGGTGCGTAACCAAGGACTAAGGTTCTGCGCGTTAGGAGAGAAGGAAGCTCCTGCCGGGACATTCATACCACTCTTGGAGGCACTCAAGGAGCAGCAGGGATTTAAAGGAAACCTGTTTGTGATTAGGGCCGCCGCCCGAGTATTCCGCTTGATCCTGGACCATGGCCCTTCGGCGTTGCAGGCAGAAAGTGTGGATGCCGTATTGGCGGATCAGAACGAGCCAGCATTGCCAACCGTTTCGGAGCACCTGCGATTGCCGTTTGCGAGCATCTGCACGAGTCTTCCGATAAATCGTGAGCCTGAAATTCCCCCATCGTTCACCCATTGGGAGTACAGCGTTGGTGCGCTTGCTAAACTCCGCAACAAACTTGCTTACGAAGTGAGTGACTTCCTGACAAGGAATCTGCAGAAAACCCTGAACACTTACCGGAGGAACTGGGGATTAAGATTGCTTCGATCGCCTGATGATTCTTTGTCAACTCGGGCGCAGATTGCGCAAATGCCGGAAGCATTCGATTTCCCGCGTCGAGTGGCAGGACATAGACTTCAATATACGGGTCCTTGGATTGATGAGACGTTTGAGAATCGGCTTTCGGGGCCGGAGTTTCCGTATGGGAAGCTGGACGGACGCCCGATCCTTTATGCCTCCTTGGGAACGCTGCAGAGCTCGAACAGCAGGTACTTCGAAATCATCGCGGAGGCGTCGCGCGATTTGGCTCCCCAGGTGGTAATCTCAGTCGGGACGAAACGGGGAGCGCCTCTTCCGAAACTTCCGGGCAACCATCTACTTGTTGCCTTTGCGCCACAACTCGAGCTACTGAAGCGTTCCGCCCTGGCTATTACCCATGCGGGGATGAACACTACTATGCATGCGCTCCATCTTGGCGTACCTCTCATTGCGGTTCCGATAACTCACGATCAGCCCGGAATTGCTGCACGATTGAACCGGACAGGCGCCGGAATTGTGTTACCTCCCAGTAAACTGAGCGTCGAGAAGTTACGCGATGCCATCCAATCAATGCTCAAAGAGGGTAGCTCGTGGAGAGTGCAGGCAAAACGCATGCAACGCGCCCTATCCAACGCTGGCGGTGTGGTTCGAGCCGCAGACATCGTGGAACAGAACCTGCTAAATGTGCAGCGAAAGATCGTTTGAATCAACGTGTGGGTCTGATCAAATCCCGACGAGAAGCAATCCTTCGAGCAGGTACACCCGCCCAAGTCTCTCCATCCGGGATAACTGTTCCGCGTAAGACGACCGCTCCGGCTCCCACACGAGCATTGCGACCGATTCGCGTGTTCGGGAGAACGACACAGCGCGCCCCAATGATTGCGCCTTCTCCGATGAAAACTGAGCCAAGAATGATGTCTCGTCCGTCGCCCGCATGACCCAAAATGACCGTACCGCCTCCGACTGTTGCGTTCTCGTGCATTTCCAGGAACCAGGGATCAGAGAGTCTCACGCTGCCGCTGATGAAAACATTCGAAGCCATTTTGGCGCCCATTCCCCTGTAGTAGAACGGAGCTAAGGGGGACAAAGTTGAAATCATCAACTTAAACGGGCTTGACAGCATCACGCCATGTAACATTGATGCGAAGTAGAAGCGCTTACCCGCAGAAGTTTGCATCGTAACTATCTGATTTGTCTCTAGAGTGCCGATTAGTACTCGCTTAGCGAGCACTAATAAGAAGATAAGCAGCACGCCAGCAAGATAAAAGCCAACGATACCGATTGCAAGCCAGCTTGCCGCATGAGCTGGCCGAAGATAGCTCACAGCGAGAAATGTTGGCAAGAAGATGAGAAAATAAAACATCGCTCTAAGACTCTCGCCGAGCACAAAGCCCAGAGCACGCAGGGAAGCCGGAGGAGCGCTTTCGTCTCCGGCAGGTCGCTGATTAGAGCCCATTGACATACTTCATTTCCCGTCGAAGCTAGCGATCATAACACCTTGGTGAACCAAACGTCGGCTAGCTGTAGTCTACGGCTTTTGCCTATCACGATAGCGCTTTGAGCGATAGGAAAGGTAAAATAACGAAGCGGGCAATTGCGTGTTGCTGATCCGCTTGCTCGTATGATGGATACCCTCCGAAGGTAATCAGCACTCCGCTCGTTTCAAGTCCGACTCCCAACGATGTTTACACCGAGATTCTCACACCACATACTCGCCTTTTTGTCCGTGTTTGCAGCATGTTCATCAATATGTGCAGCACAAACCACAGTAGTTTTCAACCTGAACTCAACGCTCGGAGGCCCGTTCCCTAATAACTCGCTGACCGTCACAGATCTTTTCCAGAAGACGGGGCGGCGGATACAGATGCCGCCTTCGGAAGATACTTGTGATCTTTCATCTTCGGCGGTGGTATGCGGCAATCAACAGCTGCTAAATACGCTGGATGGGTTCAGCGAAAATCCGCGGCTCATGGTCTGCTTCTCGGGGCCAGTAAATCCCGATACGCTAAAAGCCGGAATCTTCATCTTTCCATTGAACGCGAGCGGACCGTCAGTGAGGACGGCGATCGCGATCAATCGGGTGCTATATGACGACACGAGCAATTGCACCTATGCGAAACCGGACGAGGTGCTGGCGCAAGACACGACCTACCTTTTGGTTGCAACGAGCCGCGTGAAAGACACGAGCGGCAACCCTGTTTCTCGAGCCCCGGAGTTTACCCGGTGCTTAGCCGGAGACCCGGCCCCTTACTGTCCTTCGTTGCAGTCCGCCGTGAGCGCCGTACGATTGCAGCCGCAGTTTGGTGACATACAGGGAGCATCCGTCTTCACTACTATGACGGCCACGGCATGGGCGCAGGCCGCGCGTACATTAGTGAATCTTGCGCCGCCTCACGTGACTCCAGCGGGTTATCGTTGGGGCTCTGATTCCACCTTCGATCTATCCGAGGTCTCAAGCCTGATCTGGAACACACCGCAATCGGCGCCTACACTGCCGACGGCGCAAAAGATTCCGTTGAATGCACTGGAAGGAGTAGGTAAAGTTGCTTTCGGGCTTTTCACATCGCAAAACTTCCTCGATCCTAAAGCGGGCACCATCACATTCGGACAGTCGTCTTATGTGCCGATCGGCTCCCTGCCATCCCCGACAGACGTGTCCTTCCATGTGTTTCTACCGGCCACACCGCCGCCGCCGGGTGGGTACCCAGTCGTTCTATGGGGTCATGGACTTGGCGACAACCAGTTCGGCGCATCTACTTTCGCAGCGTCAACCCTGGCAAAGAATGGGTTCGCAACGCTAACCATCGAAGTTACGGGCCAGGGTTTTGGGAGCGATAGCAGCGTTATCGTGAACACGAAAAAGGGAGGTTCTTTCAAGGAAGATACTCCGGGGCGCGGCGTAGGGAATGCGGCGCTCGGTGCCATAGCGGGCTGCATTGTTAACGGGCCGATCGGGACGCGGGACTGCAATCTGCAAACAGCTGTTGATCTTTTCGCGATTACACATGCAATCCGCACGTCTGCCGTTCAAACGACCCTCGGCCTCCAACTGGATCCTAATCGGATTTATTACATCGGGCAATCGGAGGGCGCTATATTCGGCACAGTTTTTAACGCGGTTGACCCGAACATACAAGCGGTAGCCCTGAGTGTTGGCGGCGGAAGTTCGGTGGATATCGCACGAACCGCCATTACGGGTCGGCTTTTGGCGCTCGGGTACGCACAGCAGAAAGGTTTGTTCAATGTACTGCTCGCAGGCGCGCCCCCGCAGCCGTACTACAACGACCCGATGAACGACAATTACGTCTTTCGTGATCAGCCTGTGGTCATAAACAAAGTGCCAGGTTCGGTGGCGGTTCAGGCCGGCTTCGAATCCGCTGACTGGCTGCAAATGCTTGGTGATCCGCTGAGCTTCGCATCCCACTTGAAGCTGGACCCGCTTCCCGGAGTTGCTCCAAAACCGGTATTGTTTCTCTTCGCGAAAGGCGATATAGAGGTCCCGAATCCCGCCAATTCTGCTTTGATTCGAGCCGCGGGGATTGAGAAGACATCGTGGTTCCTTCAATTCGACCAAGCCGTTGCTGCTGCGCGTGCCGCCGGCTACAACGATCTTTCAAATCCCCATCGTCTGTTGAGTTATCCAGGCGTGTTCGACTCTCCGGATCAGCAGTCCATCGCGCTTGCGGAACAGCAGCAGGTAGCAACCTTCCTGGCGAAAGACGGGCAAGCGAATCCCAATCCGAATCCACTGCTTACAGCGCCGTTTCGCGGGTTACAACTTTTTGTGACGCCTCAAGAGTTGCCTGAGCAGTTGAACTACTTCCAGATCCCGCCCAGTTACCCGCATTAAATCGGGTCGCGCGACCTACAGAATTAGCTGACTACGGTAGTACTAATCCCAACTCGCGAATCAAACTTCACCGTTGTCACCCTTCGCCATCGGCGTCGATGAGAAACAGTGTCACGGTAGCTGATGTGACGGTCTCTTTCGACGCTCCTAGCGTGCCGGAACAATCAATTGTTCCGGCATTTTTTTGCGCGTCCGGAACACCCAAACGCAAGTGCTCTCTCAACAAGGCGAATCTCCACTACAAAGAGGTGTCCGCTTGGAGGTGACGTTTGGACTCAGCAGGCCTGACTCACCTCAGGCCTTACCGGGAAGAGCGCAGGGACAGCTCACGCGCGGCGCCGCGCGAATGTGTACCCGCTCTTCCCCGGGACGTGGTAGTGTCACGCACTGCGTTGCTGGATTGTAGCCGGTAAACCCCGCTGTCAGACTGGAGTCATGCCAAAGCGCTCTGATATGCGAGCACTAAAAAACCTCGTTGACCAAGCCTACCTAATCGCTTCGTCCGATCCGATCCCAGCGGGAGGGATTGAGAGTTTGCGAGAAAACCTGGACGCAGCACGGCAACTTGCCCGTTTGCTCCTGGAGAAACCTACCCATGCCGAAGAGCAAGCAGACGTGTAAGAAGTATCAAACCGTTCTAACGCTCCGCAGATCGCCCTCGCAGGTAAGGTCCAGATCGGCGTTCGTGATCGCGCTACGCGCTCGGGAGTTGGGGATGGATCTTGCGGCGGTCGCGGAGGCTATTGGCTGTTCGGAGCAGTACGCACGCGATCTAATGCAGGGAACAAAAATACCTTCCGAAGGCAAGATTCGGGGAATTATCAGAGGCTTGGATTTCGGCAGTTTAGAGGTTGAGCAGATTAGAACGATGTGTGCGCACGACCGGATTCGGTGGGATAGGCGGTACTGGAGAAGGATGATTTCCGAGGCCCTGGAGGTAGGCAGCTAATCCTCTAATGCCGCTTCGATCATTGCAAGCTGTCCGTTTAGTGC
>Ga0308176_10001428_pt1 | contig 15002 bp, 10 predicted proteins | sample PhyCR2_3_FD_203890 | JGI IMG/M metagenome (GOLD analysis project Ga0308176, IMG submission 203890) | Soil microbial communities from UC Gill Tract Community Farm, Albany, California, United States - DLSLS.C.R2 | ecosystem: Environmental > Terrestrial > Soil > Agricultural land | place: USA...
TCCAGAACGGCGAATGCTGCGTGCCCTTCGTTAAGATGACAGACTTCCGGCTGGATGCCAAGTTCCGCGAGCATTCGCCAGCCACCAATACCGAGGAGTAGTTCCTGTTTGAGCCGCACTTCCGGTCCGCCTCCGTAGAGCTCGCCGGTGATTCCTCGGTGCTCAGCATGATTCGCGACGTCATTGCTGTCTAACAGGTACAGTTTGATCCTGCCAACGTTTGCCTGCCATGCGCGCAACCATATGGGGTAACCCGGTAAATCAACCTCGACTCGCAGCCACTCACCGTTGGAGTGCCGTAACGGCGTGATCGGCAGCTGCCCAGGATCGTTGTAGGGATACAACGCTTGTTGCTGTCCGTCGTTATCGATCACCTGGCGAAAGTATCCGCGCTGATACAGCAGTCCTATTCCGATAACGGGAACACCCAGGTCGCTTGCTGATTTGAGCTGATCGCCGGCAACGTTGCCTAATCCGCCGGAGTATATCGGGAGCGCTTCGCTCAGCATGAATTCCATGCTGAAGTAAGCCGCGGATCGTAAAGAGGTCCTCGGATGGATTCGCTGGAACCAGGCCGGATCCTGTTTCGCACGACGGCTCTGCTCGAGCAGTTCTTGAATCTTGTTCCGAAACACCGGATCCTGCAACACCTCGGTGAGACGGTCCGCCGAAGCAGCTCTCAAGACGGCCCAAGGATTTTGTGTTATGTTCCACAGCTCCGGATCAAGCTCCTCCCACAGGTCATCAGTAGCGTGGTTCCACGACCATCGCATATCCAATGCCAGTTCCACTAAAGAATCCGCGCCCTCAACGCCTTTGGACAGGAGTTCGTAAAGGGGATCACTGATGCCGCTCCGGTTGCGCATGGTTGGATGGATCTCTCAAGTTGCTTGCGACGGTCTCAAGAAAGTTGGCCTCTCATCAAGGCCAGACTTCAGCTTGACAGATATAGGTCACCTCCGTGAATCGAAGGGAACCCGGCTGTTCGGCGTGTTTGGAGGAATCAGCGTGTTCATTCTCATTTCGAGATCCAGTGATGTCTAAATCTGAATCGTGAGAAATAGCCGGGAACTGTGCGCGATGCGAGGACCAAGTCGATGCTGGTGCTCGTTAATCAACATCGACGAACACATCGTCCGGCCAGGACCTCGAAGGCCTATCTTTGTTAGGAATAGACTCAATAGTGCGCTACGTTTCCGGCGGAGAGCCCACGTAGGTGTCGTATCGGAGAGGAACCTGATGCCCGGAACCGACAAGCCACGCGAAGCCATTACTCAAGAGGATGCGCGGTCTCCCAAACAGCCGTGGCGCACGGAAGGACTCCCGAAGGGACAGCCCGCAAAGCGCCGGCCGGGTTGGGTTTCCACGCTGCTATGGTTCTTGGGTTATGTCGTGTTCTTCGTCTTGATCACGCTGCAGGATCGCACGGGTGGTCCGCAAACCATTCCGTACACCGAATTCAAAGCTCAGGTCGCGGAAACCAACATTCACGAGATCTTCGCTCGGGGTGACACGATCGAGGGCGCGCTCAAGAAAGCAGCGCCACTACCTGGTCAGCCGCAGAGTACTGGTAAACAGGGCCGCACTTATCAGAAGTTCACGACTGAGAGGCCGACGTTTGCCGCTGACAACCTCCTGGCCGAACTCTCAGCGAGCCATGCGACCGTGCGGGCCACGCCATTGGTGCAGCACCGCGGCGTGCTAACGAACCTGCTCATCTCGGTCGCCCCCTTTCTTTTGTTGATCGGCTTCTATGTTTGGATGTTCAAGCGTCAAAAGGCCGCAATGGGTGCCGGACTCTTCGGGGGCGGGAAGCGCAAACCGGTCGACCCTGAGACTGTGCGCGTCACCTTCGAGGACGTGGCCGGAATCGATGAGGTCGAGGCTGAGATCAATGAGGTGGTCGACTTCCTGCGACATCCCGATAAGTATCGTCGCCTCGGAGCACGCGCCCCGAAGGGGGTGTTGCTCGCCGGACCTCCTGGAACCGGAAAGACACTTCTCGCCCGAGCCACTGCGGGCGAGGCTCATGTACCGTTCTTTAGCGCCAGTGCCTCCGAGTTTATCGAAATGATCGTCGGTGTAGGCGCCAGCCGTGTGCGAGAACTCTTCGCCGAAGCCCGTAAGGTCGCGCCAGCAATCCTTTTCATCGATGAAATCGATACGATTGGACGAACACGCGGTGGGCGGGTGTTCGGCGGGCACGATGAACGCGAGCAGACGCTGAATCAGATCTTGACCGAGATGGACGGCTTCTCCGGCCATGAGGGAGTGGTGGTGCTGGCGGCGACGAACCGGCCCGACGTGCTCGACCCCGCCCTACTAAGGCCAGGACGCTTTGACAGGACGATCATGGTGCACCCGCCAGACCACAAAGGGCGGGCGGCGATTCTCCGCGTTCACACGCGTAAGGTTCCTGTCGCGCCGGATGTGGACCTGGAGGGACTCGCCTCTTCGACACCCGGCATGACAGGAGCCGATCTCGCCAATCTTGTTAACGAGGCTGCTCTGCTGGCAGCACGCCGGGGACGAGAAGCTGTTTCGCAGCGTGATTTTACCGAATCTCTGGAGAAGGTCCAACTCGGCACCGCACGCAATGTAGTCATCCCCGAGCAGGACCGGCGGCGAACCGCTTACCACGAAGCCGGCCACGCCCTGCTCGGCATGCTGCAGGCTGGAGCGGATCCGGTTCGCAAGGTCTCTATCATTCCCCGAGGTCGTGCGCTGGGAGTTACGCTTTCAACCCCCGAACAGGATCGATATGGCTACGAAGAGAGCTACCTTCGCGGCCGCATTATCGGCGCCCTGGGCGGCATGGCTGCCGAGGAGGAGGTATTCAATGTCCTTACCACCGGCGCCGAGCAGGATCTGGAGTTAGTTACGCGCATCGCGCGTTCGATGGTCGGGAGGTGGGGCATGTCAGACCGTATCGGCAAGCAGTCCGTTCTACCGGCCGAAGGCGATCCCAGAATGGCGGGCGTTTCTGATGACATGCTCAACGCTGTTGATGAAGAGGTGCGTCGCATCACGGACGAATGCTACGCAGAGGCGCGCCGGTTATTAGCGGAGAACAGGAGCAAGCTCGACCGCATCGTCGAAGAACTGCTGATCCGGGAAACGCTGGATGAGCCTGAGGTCTACGATGCTGCTGGTCTCGAACGTCCAGCAACTCCGGCAAAGGCCGTTCCGGCGCTCGCGTAGGATTTGCAGACAAGCGACGACGTGAGGCGTCGCGTGGAAGGCAATGTTCATCGGAGGCATCGACCATGCGACATTGGGAAGTTCACCGAACGGAACGGATCGGCTGGCTGCGCGCCGCCGTTCTTGGAGCGAACGACCGAATCGTGTCTACCGCTAGTCTCGTGGTGCGTGTCGCCGCCGGAGGCGCGCTTCGGCATGACGTTCTGCTGGCGGGAGTCGCGAGCGTAGTGGCGGGCGCACTCTCAATGGCTGCTGGCGAATATGTATCGGTAAGCTCTCAAGTGGATACCGAACGGGCCGACCTCGCTGTCGAGCGAACGGAACTGGCAAGCGACCCGGCGGCGGAGCAGCGGGAATTGGCCGCAATCTATGTACGACGTGGCCTCGATCTCCCGCTGGCACAAACCGTCGCGCTACAACTGACGGCGCATGATGCGCTCGGCGCTCACGCCCGAGATGAACTTGGCCTGTCCGACAAGTTGGCTGTCCGCCCGCTACAGGCCGCGTTTTCGTCAGCCGCGACCTTTAAAGTGGGCGCGATCGTTCCTACTCTCGCGGCTATCTTGCCATCACAAACCTGGGTTGTTCCTGTGGTTGGCGGTGCCTCGCTTAGTTGTCTTGCCGCCTTGGGCGCAATCGCTGGACGTACCGGGGGGAGCGTCGGCGTGGATCGGCGCGGCACGAGTGGCGTTCTGGGGTGTGTTGGCGATGGCGGCTACGGCAGGTGTTGGAGCGCTGTTCGGAACGAAAGTGGCATGAAAGAAAGGCGTTGAGCCTAAGTTGCTCCACGTTTCCGGGAGGCATGAGAGTGATGCTTTCAATTCTCAACATTCTAGTTCCCGTTGTGCTGCACGTTATTCCGCTCGTCTCGCCAGCGAGCTTGGATCTCAGTTGTTCTTTTTGAATGTCGGCCAGCAAAATAAGGCGAGCACAGTCGAAGCTTTCGTCTCGAAGGAGATACGCGCGACGCCCCACAAATCAATCGTTGTAGATGCTGATCCTGCTACCCGCATCATCGAGTGTGCGACCGAATTGGAAGTCCATCTGATCGTTATGCCCACATATCACGGGCGGTATCGCGCATTCCTTATAGGCTCCGTTAACCGCGAAGATCCTTCACGATGTCGAATGCCCAGTGCTCAGGGGCGTGCACCAATACGATGGATCACTCCAGATCCCTGATTTTTTCCGTAATGTCGTGTGTGCCCTGGATGACAGCCCGGCATGTGTTCCGCTGTTTCGCTGGGGGCACGAGTTGAGCGGAATTTTCGGCGCTCGCCTCAAATGTGTTCACGCCATACCCGCCGTTGACGAGACCTCGGAAAGCCGCGGCAAAGTTGAAGTCCGGCGCTACCTATTCACTACGGCACGAAAACATTTCAACGACTACTTTGCCGCCGAACCAGAGCAGACTGCCTGGATTTACGTGGAGGTGAGATTGCGAGAGTGATACGCGACGCAGCCTTGGCCAGTCACGCGGATGTCGTGATCATCGGTCGAGGGCACGCAGACCGCGCTAGGGCGTTGCGAACCCACACGTACAGCATCATCCGGAACTCGCCCTGCCCCGTCGTAAGCGTTTAGCGCGCATTCATCCCCCGTAATGTAACCGGCCAGTGCGACTGAGAGAGTACTACGGTAATCGAGCGCTTGTATAACGGCAGGGATCACTCGTTCTCCGGAATCGAGAGAGGTCGCCGTGGCTCCGAGAGCCTGTATGAGCGAGATCGTTGCTGCCCAATACCCTTCAACCGGATCTACCAGGTGCGAGGCGAACATCGTGCTACCGAACCTGCCCAAGAAGAGAACGTATCGATCCGCTTCAGTGGAGGGTGAGAGAAATCTACTGGAAGAGAATTTTGCGCTGGTGCGGAGGCACCCAGCACCTTGTTGTGCCGCTTGGGGAGCGAGTTTTGCTCGGATTGTGCCACCATCTACGCTGTCCTGAAATTACGTTAAAGCAACCAGGAGCCAAGGCTTATAACAATCTCCCAGGGCTGGATTCCCCCTCAACAAGAGCTATGCGTTCACTTTCAACTATGTTCAGTGCCCTTCCCGGTCTCGGCCAGAGCCTTGTCCAGTTTGCGTATCCACGCCTGATCGTCTTCCATTAGCATTTCGAAGAGTGTGGCGGCGCGTTTGTCGCCATCCTGTTCAGCTTCATGGGCAAACTGTCGATACCGCTCAACATGGTAAAGCTTGTCTCGCAACGCGTCTTGGAGATTTTGGGCATCATCGGAAAGCAGACCCGCCAACCGAAATTCATCAGCGAAATGACCGATCCTGCTCTCATCGGCAAGGCCGTTCAGTAATTCAGCATGGTCAGCAATACCTCTGGTTCGCGCGAACGCCGCAAACCGCTTGTACTTAGCTGCAGCAAACGCCTCACCGTGCATTGCAATATCGAGATTGCGTTTTGTCCTCAGAGTCATTTTCCCCTCCCGTTTCCCCGGATATGATCCGTCCGCCTCCCCTGATCTCGCTTTATATATGCAAACCTGATTGGTACGCGCGAGTCCAATGAGCAAAGAGACTTACTACACATGAATGAAACAGTATCGAAAAACTCGGCAACTGTACTGGCGAATCTCGGTGGCTTGCTTCCCGATTTAGAGTCTGTCTATAAAGATATCCACTCTCATCCGGAACTCTCGATGCAAGAAATGCGGACCGCCGGTATTGCGGCGGACCGTCTTCGTGCGGCCGGTTACGAGGTCAGCACTGGAATCGGTAAAACTGGCGTCGTGGGTGTGCTGCGCAATGGTGACGGACCGGTGGTCATGCTGCGTGCCGACATGGATGCGCTCCCGGTTGAAGAAGCCACAGGTCTGCCGTATGCCAGCAAGGTAACGGCTACTGACAGCACCGGCAAAACCGTGCCCGTGATGCACGCCTGCGGTCACGACATGCATGTGACGTGGCTGATAGGCACAGCGACGCTCTTTGCAAAATCTCGGGACACATGGAAAGGGACGCTAATGCCCGTCTTTCAACCAGCAGAAGAGACCGCCGCGGGCGCACAGGCAATGATTGACGATGGCCTTTTACAGCGATTCCCAAAACCGGCCGTTGTTCTCGGCCAGCATGTGATGAGCTTGCCAGCCGGTGTCATCGCCGGACGTCCTGGCGTTACTACGTCCTCCGGGGACAGTCTGCAGATTCGGTTGTTTGGCCGAGGCGCGCATGGCTCAATGCCGGAGGCCAGCATCGATCCCGTAGTGATGGCCGCGTCGACAGTGCTGCGGCTGCAGACCATCGTATCCCGCGAGGTCGCGGCCAACGAATCCGCCGTTGTCACCGTTGGCGCGCTGCAGGCCGGTACGAAGGAGAACGTCATCCCGGATGAAGCGATTATCAAATTGAATGTGCGCACTTTTGACGAGGGCGTTCGGAAACGTGTTCTCGCCGCGATAGAGCGGATTGTAAATGCCGAAGCCGCTGCCTCGGGCACCCCAAAGAAACCAGAGATCACGGCTCTGGACCGCTATTCCTCTGTCGAGAATGACCCGGACGCAACCAAGCGAGTAGAAGACGCCTTTCGCCAACACTTTCCTGCTGATCGTGTGCAGGAAACTAAGCCGACAACAGCGAGTGAGGACTTCGGATCATTCGGTTCCGAATGGGGAGCACCATCTGTTTTCTGGTTTGTAGGTGGAATCGATCCCGACCTGTACGCGAAAGCCAAAAAGGAGGGGCGAACCGGCGAGATCCCAACCAATCACAACCCGCGCTTTGCACCAGTGATCCATCCAACTTTGGAAACGGGTGTGGAGGCGCTCGTGGTTGCGGCGCAATCCTGGCTCTCCGCGTAGGCCAAGATGTTAGTCGATGGGCACGTACTCATCAACACGCTGCTGGTAGCGTTCGATCTGACCGGCACATTCGTATTCGCGCTCAGCGGCGCGACTGTGGCAGTCAAGCATAGGCTGGATCTTTTCGGGGTTCTGGTTCTGTCGTTTGCTGCAGGCAACTCGGGCGGGATCGCTCGCGACGTGATGATCGGTGCGACTCCTCCAGCAGCCATGAGCGACTGGCGGTATGTCGCTGTGTCAGTTTTTGCCGGACTAATTACGTTCTATTGCTACCGAACGATCAACCGCCTGAGCAGTCCCGTGCTGGTTTTCGATGCCGCCGGGTTGGGGCTGTTTGCGGTCTCCGGCGCCGGAAAGGCGTTGGCCTTTCACGTGGGGCTTGTCGCGGCAACGCTGCTCGGCATGCTGACGGGCATCGGTGGTGGTATGGTGCGCGATGTGCTCGTGACGGAAATCCCGTCGGTGTTGCGCACCGAGCTTTACGCGGTCGCGGCCCTGACAGGCGCGGCCGCAGTAGTGATTGGAAAATCGCTGAGTATCCCGTCTTCGGTCGCCGCCGTAACCGGCGCAGTCCTCTGCTTTGGTCTGCGCTTTTTCGCGATGCGACACGGGTGGCAGCTTCCGATCGCACGCCCGCAGGAGACCTCGTCTCCAACGCAAGCGGTGGCCGGTCACAGGGACAATAATCCAAGCGGGCCCCTCGCATGAGTGCAACTGTCCTCAAATGGCAACATCTTCGACGGTTCATCCGAGCGTGCGTCCGTATCCGGGGAGATCGCAGGGAAGGGTAACCGGATTGCGAGTATCGGACGATGTGTCCAGCGGCCTGCAGATGCGCAAATCATCGATCTGTCCGACCGGACAGTAGCACCTGGATTTGTCGACACCCACGTCCACCTGACCATGGATGCGGAAAACTTGCCACAGCAGACGCTCCAATCTTCTGCGGGTAAGGCGCTCAAAGGTCTCAGCCGTGCCCGCGAATACATGAATTGCGGCTTCACCACTCTACGTGACCTCGGAACTGCTGATCCGGAATGGCCGACTGTTGATCTTCGCAACGCGATCAACGCGGGAGTTGTGGAAGGACCTCGCCTGAATCGTAGCCGCGCACATCCTGAGTGAAAGCGCCGGCCATGGAGACCTGCGCGGCCTCTACATCGCCCGATGGAATATCCACGTTTCGGCTATCGCCGACGATTCCCGGGGGCATCAAGAGCTTGGTGCGCCGCGAACACACCTTCGGCAGCGACTGCATCAAAACTACAAATACTGCCGGCTATTTCATCGCAGGAGATGATCCAGCGCGGGTTACCTGGTTCGATGACGAGATGAGGTATTGACCTCGGCCGCACGCCAGCTCGGCATGCCGGTTGCCGCACATACCGGTGCCGCCGAGGGCTGCAAACAGGCAATTTGTTTGGGCGCGCGCAGTATCGAGCACGCGTACCTCATTGATCCAGAAGGGCTCCAGATAGCTGAACGAGCTGGCCGGAGCATTGAAGATCAGCTGGTTGCCGGTAAATTTAGGACCGAGAAAATAGAAAGGCCACGCGATCACGTTGGGCACATCGTCGTGGATTCAGATCTTGCGCCGGAACCTCCCGTGCTTTCTGAAAGGCGCTGCTCGGCGATCAAAACGCGCGCTGCGACAGCGAGGGCGAGAAGCGTACGGACAAAATGCTTCCGGCTTCGGCGTAAGACTGCCTAATGCACGGAATGTGAAGGATCGAATCTGGAAATAACTTGTAACCGCCTAAGCGAGGAACGAGCTCACTTCTAGGTGCTTAGAAGCCGCAATCGAGAGGTATATGATCCACAAGACTCATTGCGACATCAAAAATTGCATACACTCCAAGTCGAAGAAAGGGAGCTGGTGTAAGGCCTGTTCTGAGCTTCGGGATCCGGGTTTCACGGCTACAACGCCGAAGTCACGTACACCGATCAAAGAAGAGAGCCATGCGGGTAAATATGAAAGCTTCGCACTTCTTTGCGGTTCCAGTAATCACGTCAGCGTTGGTCTTGACCCTTCTCGCTGCTACGACCCTCCATGGAGCCGAGTTCCCGCAGACAGAGATTTCGAACGGGCAGGTAACGGCCAGCATCTACTTACCCGACCCGCAAAACGGATACTATCGGTCGACGCGGTTCGACTGGTCGGGTGGGCGCAAGAAGCGCGGCTCGCATCGGCGGCGAAGACCACGGAAACCGATGCCGGACATGCTGTTGCACATCGATGGCAGCAAGCACCGTTGGTTCTCCGACGACCGCTACTACGATCTGCTCGTGATCCTGGACGATGCCACGAGCGAGATCTGTTACGCGCAGCTGGTTGAGGAAGAATCGACGCGTACGGTGATGAGTGCCTTGCGGGAGGTGATCGAGACGAAAGGCCTGTTCTGTGCCTTGTACAGCGACCGCGGCAGCCATTTCTTCCTGACCCGGCAGTGGGAGCGGGTCCAAGGTCGACTATTTTGATTGCCACCCTTTCATGTGCCAACTCGACGAAGGGAGAAACTCAGAGCGAAGCCAGCGTCGCTGAGCTGAGCAATAGGTGCATACGGATCTGCGCCCTTGTTGGTCCACAAATTCCGATGAATTGGGTGGTTGTAGCAGAGCGTATAGCGCTCGTGTAGTATCGTGCGCGACCGGTTGAATACATGCATGCCCAATTGAGCGGGCGATCTCCGGTGATTCTTACACCCGCACCAACCGTTTTGTTCTCAATCACGATCTCTGAATCCGCCGCATCGTTCCTGAAGCCCTGGATAGGAACGGCAACCTGATCCTCTCCCGTGAGTGCTCTTTTGAAAATGATCTGATTCCCTCGGATCTCTGCGAGCTCTTGCTCGGGTGGCCGGGTCGTCCTGATATCAAAAGGCAGCTTGAAGGTGAAGTCAGGTCCCGGAGGTTGGTTGTCGAGCACGACGAATTATGGTTGTAAACAGAGCTCTGAATCGCTCGTTTGCCTGTATTCTTCAGGCTGTGTTCAATCACCATCTCCGGCTTCCCGTCGGCAAGGCGCACGATCTTGCGGTAGAGATACCCGTAGCCGAACCCAGCGTCCGAAAGCTCCTGTGTAAACACGACAGCCGAGCCACTAGGCCGGCTCCTTGCAACGCCTGCTTCACCCAGGTGTAGCTGATTTCAATGGCGTGCTCTTCGCGCAACTTCTCATGAAAGTGCCGCACGCCCAGGTCGAAGTACGTGTCCCGGTAGAGCGCTAACACGCACTCGACTGTTTCCATCGGTACCCGCAGGTACGTTCGTTTCCGCCGGCGCTGATCGAACAATCCGTTATAGCCGAACTCTTCGCATTGCTTGCGCATCCGACGCAGCGTCCGGTCACAAACGCCGATGATCTCGGCCGCTTCCCGCCAGGTGATCTTCTTCGCCATGGCTCTCAAGATCACGTCTTGCAGTTTCATCATCCGCTCCAGTTCCGCGGCCGAGATCGCTTGGCTCGTTTCCAAACCCTAGCCTCTCTCCATCCGCTCTCCTTCAAAGCGGACAGATACCGTGCTAATTCAACCGGACATTTACCGTGCTAACGACACTAACGACATCAAGGCTTGACAATGCCTCCAGTCGGGCATAGTATCTGCTCATTCCAGCTTCGTGAAAGCGCGTTTCACACAGTGGGACGCGCGGACGGGAAGCAGGCATAGTTAAGGGTCTTTGGGGGATACTTATGCGCTCTGCGTTGTGTTGTTTATCGGTTCTCGCGCTTGCATGTTCCTGCTTCGCGCAGGTGACAACATCCACTTTTCTCGGAACGGTCTCAGATCCTTCGGGAGGGCTCGTCGTCGGAGCAAATGTAACGCTGACGAATCAGGGTACTGGTATTTCCGCTACAAAGGTAACGGGGCAAGACGGAAGTTTTCAGTTCGATTTCCTTCGAGTCGGAACGTACCGGCTCAGAATCGTTGCACCCGGTTTCAAAGCTCTGCAGACCAGCGACATTGAACTCACGTCGGGACAAGACGTCCGACGCAATTTCGCGCTCGAGTTGGGTGCCGTCAACGAAACCATTTCGGTCGAAGGGACGGCGCCGCTGGTCAACACGGTTTCGTCCGAACAGTCCCAGAGCGTATCGCGCACTGAGGCTTCAGAACTTCCTCTGGCCAAACGCAACGTGGGGAATCTCCTTGGCTTGGGAACCGGTGTCAGCCCAGGGGCGGGCTTCGTCCGGCTGAACGGTGTCGGCAAAACCGGCACACTCTACACAGTCGACGGAACGAATGCCACAGCGGACCCGGAAAGCCGCACTACCTCAATGCGTGGAAACTTCGAGCAGATCAACCTGCTTAGCCTGGAAGCCGTCCAGCAGGTGGAAACAACGAAGGGAATCCTGCCAGCGGAGTACGGTCAAGCGCTCGGAGGAAATGTGAATCTAGTTACCAAATCAGGCTCGAACTCGTGGCACGGAAGCGCATTCGAGAATTTCCAGGCAGATGATCTCAACGCCCGCTTGCAATTCCTGAGAACAAAGCCAAACGCTGTCTTCAATCAGTTCGGCGGTTCACTAGGTGGGCCGATTAAGCGCGACCGCGTCTTCTTCTTCGCCGATTATGAGGGATACCGGCAATCCGTGACTCAAGTCGTAAGTGGCAATGTGCCAACACCGGCCTTCCGGCAGCAGATTACCGCAGCCGTCCCGGCTTATTCGGTGCCGCTGCAGGTTACTCCGCTTCCGAATCAGCCGTTCGCTGCGAATGCGGATGCGGCTCTATACATCATTGGCCGCTCCCAGACTGCAACTGATGACCACGCAGATGTGAAGGGCGACATACGGGTTTCAGCTAACAGTAACCTTGCGCTAACTTACAGCCGAGGGCGTCCTGACCTTACAACGCCGCGTATCTTTACGGACGGTTCCAACGACCAGACCTATCTCGGCTACACGGAACGCGGTACGGCAAGTTATGTCGTAGGGGGAGCGGCATGGACCTCGGAAACTCGTTTCGGTTATAACCTGAACGACATGAGCCGTACGGATGCCTACTTGGGCCGGAGCGTACCTGAAACACTCCCGTATGGCGGAAGATTGCCTCAACTGTCCTATTCTGGTTTCTCCACGCCGGGAGCCGAACTCTGGCTTGAAGAAGGACGGACTTGGAGCCTCGAAGAGAAGTACGCGCGGTTCGTCGGGAAGCACAGTTTGAAGTTTGGCGGCAGCTTCATGCGCTTCAATGTCTTCCGTAATAATCCTCAAAATCCAACGATCAACTTCAGCAATCGTGCGGACCTGCTAGCCAACACGCCCAGTTCCCTCAACATCACGTTCGGGAACGGCAATTACGACGGCGGCAACTTCGTTGCGGGAGCTTTCGTTCAGGATAATTGGCGTGCGACTAGCCGTCTGACCGTCAACCTTGGCGTGCGTTACGACTACGATTCCAAATACGTTGCACGCCCGCGCGTAGCTGACCAGGATTTCGGACTCTATAATCTGGACGGCCTGCTAGACAGCTCATTCCATTTCGGACCCGTCCGTGACCCAAATGACCCTTATAACTCCGACGGCGCTGTCAATCTTGCGCCGCGTGTTGGATTCAGCTATGACCTGACCGGAAAGAGCACCACCACGATCCGCGGTGGCTACGGCGTAATGTTTAGCCCCATGGCGGAAGGTGTCTTTAGTGGGGCTGTCGGCGCGAAATATCTGCCATTTCGAACGATTCTGAGCCGGCAGGATGGTCTTAACAACAACCTGCACTTCCCCGTTTACAACGATACGGTTGCGGCTATCCTTCAGCCGCTCCGCCGGGTGCAACCCACGCTCGTCATTAATCCGAACCTGCAGATGCCGTACGTGCTCTCGTCTTACTTCGGCGTGCAGCACAGCTTGACATCGACGCTGGTCCTCGAATCCGCGTACGTGGGAAATCGCGGCGTGAAGTTTCCTATCAATCGCGTTTACAACTTTCCTAACCGTGTGACCGGCATTCGGCCGAATCCGCTCATTTCGCAAGGCTATTACCTGGACAACTCGCAGACGAGTTGGTACCACTCGTGGCAGACAAGCCTTCGAAAGCGCTTCTCACACAATCTGACGTTCGCCGTTAGGTACACCTGGAGCAAACAATTGTCAACAGACAGTGGCGATATCGGAGCCTATTATCAGAACGATGCAAACGTACGAGCCCAGGACTTCTTTAACCTGCGGCGCGAATGGGGACCTGCCGATGGCGATACCACGCACTATTTCTCCAGTGATTGGGTGTATCAGACACCAGCGCTGTCTTCCTGGTCAAACCGCATTCTTCGCCAGGCTCTCGGCGGCTGGCAGTTTTCAGGAATCGTTTCGGCAGCGACGGGGCAGCCTATCATCATCACTGAACAGACCGGAGAGAACATCAGTCGCCCCGATGTCATCTCCGGTAACCCAGTGACCGCCAACTATACACAGACGCTGCAATATCTGAATGTAGCGGCGTTTGCGCCGGTACCGATCAGCGCGGCTTCCAGCCTCCCGATCCGTCCGGGCAACCTTGGGCGCGGTGCGATTCGTGGCCCGGGTTTTTGGAATGTTGATCTCTCGGCAGGCAAGAACTTTCGGATCGCCGAAAAGGTGCAATTCCAAATCCGTCTGGATGCATTTAATGCGTTTAACCACACAAACCTGTCGAGCTTCGCCTCGACTGACATCACGAACTCTTCATTCGGAAGATTCACAAACACTCGAGGAGCGCGGGTTGCGCAGTTAAATGCAAGGCTGAGCTGGTAAGCACTGTGTTCTCTGTGTGAACCGGTCGGGGACGCGAGGGGCGTTTAGCCTTGACAAATAAGCTTCAGCCCCAGCGCTCCTGGCCATATGATGCAATGCCTGATATGGCATCTCCGATTTCGTTAGTTTCTGTCTTCTCCTTCCACCCCGATTGCTGCTGGTAACGCCGGGTTGTGGCGAGCGAAGAGGAGTGGTTTCCTTGCCGTTGCGCGTAGCTAATGGTTCGGGCTGCTAAACTGTGAACCCGATCATCGTCATCTGCTTTCCGTTGCAAATAATCGAGCGCCATTGCGCAGAAAACAAACGTAGCAGCGTTGCCAAACCGCTTCCGGCAGTGTTTGTTGAATGCTCGGCGCAGGCCCGCATGATCATCGCTGACCACAAACTCCACTCCATGCAATGACCTCTGCCGCAAATCGGCCAGCAGTTCCTTCCAGCTAGACAGGCTTTCGCGACTCGCCAGCTCGACTGCCAGAATGTTGCGCCGTCCTTCCCAGTTGATGCCGATCGCAACCAACACCGCCTGGCTGCGCACCGCGCCATCCTCACGTACCTTCTCGTAACGGGCCTCCAGGATCAGATACGGATATGGTTCTTCCAAACGCCTTCTGGCAAACTGCTGCAGCTCTTCGTCCAGCTTCTGTACGATCCGGCTGATGGTCGAAGAGCTGAACTCATGCCCACACAGCTCCTCCGTGATCGTCTTCACCTTCCGTGTGGATACGCCTTGTACGTACATCTCTAGCATCGCTAGTACCAGCGCTTTCTCGCTTCGCTGATACCGCTCGAATACTTCCGTTCGAAACCGTCCCTGGCGGTCCTGCGGTACACCTAACTCGATATGGCCTATCCGCGTCACCAGCATCCGGGTGTAGTAACCGGCTCGGATACCGAGCCGGCCCGCCGTCCGCTCGCCTTTGCTCGCTTGCAGCGCTTCCTCCATCTCCTGCTTCGAGCACTTGCTGCAGCGTCTCTTCTACGATCACTTTCAGCAGATCTCGATCTTCAGCTAACAGCTTCTTCAGATCCGCTGCCGTTATTCTTCCATTCGCGCTATCCTGCTTTCGGGTCACCTGTCCCTTTCCTTTCTTCAGCGGCTAACTGAATTCGAAAGGTCCAGTCTGACCCACCTCCTTTTTGCAGAATGTTCGAAGCTTAACCAAACAAAGTTGCAGCCCATGAGAGGTAGCGCAGCGTTCCATCCGACACTCCCGCTGCGGCCAGTGTCCGAACGAATCCATGTTGCTGCAACAGCAGTT
>Ga0308176_10001430_pt1 | contig 15001 bp, 7 predicted proteins | sample PhyCR2_3_FD_203890 | JGI IMG/M metagenome (GOLD analysis project Ga0308176, IMG submission 203890) | Soil microbial communities from UC Gill Tract Community Farm, Albany, California, United States - DLSLS.C.R2 | ecosystem: Environmental > Terrestrial > Soil > Agricultural land | place: USA...
GCCCGCGTCGGACAGCTGGCTGCGACCTTCTTCGCCGTCCGCACGAGTTCCGGGGGCAACTCGCCGCGGGCGAGCAACGGATACCCCCACTCGTCGAGGCTGATGCCCTCGGGCAACAGCTCGGCGCACAGCCCGTGGCCGGTGCAGGCGATGGGATCGACGGTCAGCCGGGTCATCGCGGGCTCCGCGGCACCGGCAGGAAGGGGTGCCCGTACCGGCCGTGGCAGCGACCCGCGCGGTGGCGGGCCAGCTCGTCGGAGAAGACGCGCAGGGAGCTGGCGACGAGCCGCACGGTGGCGTCGGGATGGGAACAGGCGCCGCGGCCCGGCAGCAGCCCCGACCAGCGCTGCACGTCCCGGAGCAACCCGGACGGCGCAGGTCCGGGGCGGGCCAGGAGGTCCAGCGCGGCGGCGATGCGGGGCAGCCCGTTCAGGCAGGGTCCGCACTGACCGGCGGACTCACCGGCGAGGTAGCCGACGACCCGGGCGGTCTCGGCCAGCCCGCAGCGGTCGGACGGCAGCGCGGCGAGCACGCCGGCACCCAGGGCGGCCCCTGCCGGGGCCAGGCTCTCGCGGTCCAGGCGGAGGTGCGCGGCGCGGCCGGCCTCGACCCAGGTTCCGGCGTAGCCACCGATCAGCACCGCCTGCGCCTCGTCCAGCCGGAGGACGTCACCCACGCGGGTGCCGAGGGGAACGTCGACGACATCCACCCAGGGCGTTCCGCCGATCTCCATGCGCCGGGTGACCAGCATCGACGCGGCGGCGAGATCGTCGCCGCGGGCGATCAGGGCCAGACGGGCGAGGGTCTCGACATTGAGGACCAGCGTGGGCCGGCCGTCGACGCCGCGCTCCCGGACGGGCGGGAACTTCGTCCGGGGCAGAGCGGGCCTCCCGTCGAGCGCGGCGCACAGCGCGGACTCCTCACCGGAGAGGAACGCCTGCGCCACCGGGTGCAGCCGGACGCCGACCGGGTCGCGGCGGTCGGCCAGGTGCGCCGACAGCGCGGGCAGCAGAGCGGGGTCGGCAGCCAGGTAGGCGGTCGTGGCACCGAGCGAGCCGGCGACGAGGGCCAGCCCGTCGAACACGAGGTGCGGAGCGAGCACCAGCAGGGTCGCGTCCTTGGCCGCCGCCGGCTCCCCCTCCGAACCGTTCGCGACGACGACCGGAGCTCGCCTGCTCGCGGCAGCCGCCGTCGCCACGCTGCGCAGCTTGGCCGCGGTCGGGAATCCGGCGCCGCCGCGCCCGAGGAGTCCGGCCTCCTCGACCAGCGTGTGCGGGTCGACCACGGGCAGCGGGCCGTGCGCGGCGAGGTGCTCACCGAAGGACGGGCCGGGCCCGTCGAGCAGGCCGCGGGTGCGAGATGGGGCAGTCATGGCGGTCATCCGTTCCGGAAGACGCCGACCGGGGTGCCGGTGGCGAGGGCGTCGGAGGTGGCGGTGAGGGCGGCGGCCGCGCGCTCCCCTGGCGGCGGGGTGTTCCGGCGGGTTGCGAGGGCCGCCAGCGATGCCCAGGTGGCGGCGACGGCGCAGCCGAGGACCAGCCAGAGCAACCAGCCGCCCCCGAGGTCGGTCCCGGCCGTGATGCCGTGGACGAAGGCGAGCGGCCACAGCAGGTAGGAGGTCAGGTGCACCGCCTTCCACAGGCGCAGGGGTAGGTGGTTGCGCAGCAGGCTGGTGACCAGGACCAGCAGGAGCAGGTCGACGGCGAGGGTGCCCAGGCCGACCGCGAACGGCCGGTAGCCCGCCACGAACGGAACGAACGTCGAGGACACCCCGATGTCGACGTAGGAGTCGACGATCGCCGTCCCGACGTGGGTGATGAGCAGGAGGGCCGACAGCAGGCCGACGTTGCGGTGCAGACCTTGGACGGCGAACCGCGGCAGCCCCGGGATCCGTCCGTGCCGGCGCACCAGGGTGCCCAGGACGACGGTGAGCGTCATGAGCACCAGCGAGGTGATGCCCGTCGCCCGGTTCAGGTACCAGAGCACGATGCCGGTCACGCGGCGCGCTCCTCGGGCCAGCCGCCGGCGGTGAGAACCTGCCCGTCAGCGGTCACCAGGCGCACCGGCAGTCCGGCCTCGCGGAGCAGCGGCCAGATGCGATTACCGCGGACGACGGCGGCGGTGCTCAACACGTTCGCGTCGACACAGGTGCGCGCGGCCGCGGAGACGGTGCGCCAGGCCGGCACCGGCGGCATCCCCGTGTGCGGGTCGATCAGGTGGTGCACCCAGAGCCCGGCTCGCTGCCAGCGGCGGCTCCGGACCGACGACGTGGCGAGCCCGCCGTCCCGGATCGTGACGACGCTCGACGGGCCGAAGGGTGCGGCGTCCGGGTCGCCGGTGACGTCCTCGACGCGGATCCGCCAGCCGCCGGCGGGGGCGGGACCCGCGACGGCGATGTCGCCGCCGATCGAGACCAGGCAGCCACTGCCGGTCGCGGCGGTGATCGCCCCGGCGGCGGTGTCGGCGGTCCACGCCTTCGCGGTTGCGCCGAGGTCGAGCCGCACACCGGGCGCCACCCGCACCCGGCAGTTCTCCTCGTCCAGCTCGATGCTGCGCCACCCGGGGGCCGGGATGGCGAGCAGGACGCCGTCCGCGCGGATCTCGTCGACGTTCCGGTCGTAGCCGAGGCCGGAGAGGGCGGCACCGACGGTGGGATCGACGTCCCCGTCGGTGAGCCGGGCTGCGCGCAGGGCCACGGCGAGCAGCTCGGTGAACAGGGGGCTGATCGACGTCCATGCGCCGTCGGCCCGGTCGAGCGCGGCGAGCTCGGAGTCGTCGCGGAAACGGCTGGCGGCGCGGTCGACGTCGGCCAGCAGGTCGGTGAGGAGTTCGCGCCCGCTGTCCAGAGCGGCGGGGTCGGTGACGGCGACGCGGACGCGGCACGTCCACGCCGTCCAGTCGGCGACGGCGATCACGATCCACCGCTCGAGGCGTGCGGACTGCCGGAGCTGCTGGTCTGCGGGAGCTGGGAGGGCGCGACGAACTGGCCGTCGTCGGAGGTGGTCGTGGAGTCGTCCGACACCTCGTCGTCCCCGGTCGTCGCCCCGGTCGAGGCCGACGCCGTGGGGGCGGCCACTGACCAGGCCAGCGCTCCGGTGCCCACCACGGCGGCGGCCCCGATGGAGGCGGTCACCACACGCAGCCGGTGGGCTCCGGTGCGGCGGGCTTCGAACGGATCGGTCGGCATGGCGCGCTCCTCACGTCGTCAGGTACGACGGTGAGCGGCCGGCCTCGGTTCAACCGGGGAACGGGCTGTGCAGTCGCTGTGAAGCTGCGCGGCGACTGGTCCCGGCGGCGGGGACGCCGTCTGGCAGGCTGGGAGCTGTCGGGGCGGTAGCTCAGCCGGTCAGAGCATGGGACTCATAATCCCTGGGTCGTGGGTTCGAGCCCCACCCGCCCCACCTGGTTTGACCTCCGGTTTCGTCCTTCGAGACGGGACCACGGGCGCCACACGGCCCACGGGTGGGCACCAGGTGGGCACGTCGTGGTCGGTGGGCGCACGGCGGGCGCACGGTGGGCACGCGGCACCTGCTCAGCGGCCGACTTCGCGGCCGCACGCTCCACATCCTCGAAGACCGACGTGTAGAGCTGCTCGGTGATCGCCGTGGAGGCGTGCCCGAGCAGCTGACCAGGAGGCTTGACCGGGTAGTCCATACCCAGGATCGACGATCCGCCGGCAGCCTATGGCGAACGGGGGTCGTCGCATCATCGCCTGACGTCGGGATGGCCACGGCGTCGGTTCGGTCAACCGGGGACGGCGTGGGCCCGGCTCAGCGGGAGCTCGGCGTGCACGCTGGTGCCCGCGCCGGGGGCGCTGAGCACCATGAGCCGACCGCCCAGTGCTTCCGCTCGGTCCTTGAGCCCGAGCAGGCCCGATCCGCCGGTGAGGTCGGCGCCGCCGCGGCCGTCGTCGCGCACCCGGACCCGCAGCACGTCACCGCCGCCGGCGTCGCCCTCAGCGATGTCGACGGTGACGTGGGCGACGGAGGCGTGCGCGTGCTTGGCCGCGTTGGTCAACGCCTCGGCGACCAGGTAGTAGGCGGCGATCTCGATCTGCTCGGGGAGCCGGCCGTCGAGGCGGACGTCGAGTTCGACCGGGACGCCGGCGCGGCGGGCGAGGGCCTTGAGCGCGGGGGGCAAGCCGCCCTCGGCGAGGTTCGCCGGGTGGATGCCGCGGGCGAGCTCGCGCAGCTCATCCAGCGCGCTGGTCGCCTGGGTAGCCAGGTCGCCGAGCTGCGCCGCCAGCTGTTCGGGCTCGGGCGGCGCCGCCTGCGCCATGCGTAGCCGCAGGGCGAGGGAGACCAGGCGTTGCTGGGCGCCGTCGTGCAGGTCGCGTTCGAGGCGGCGGCGGGTCTGATCGGCGGTGGTCACGATGCGGGCGCGGGAGGTGGTGAGCTCTTCGTAGAGCTGGGCGTTGTCCAGGGAGACCGCGAGTTGCCCGCCGATGAGGGTGACCGCATCGAGCCGGTCGGTGGTGAACGCAGCGCGGATGAGCCGGTTCTCCAGCAGCAGCACCGCCCGCAGCTTGCCGCGGCTGAGGATGGGCACGGCCAGCAGGGAACAGCAGGCGAGGTCGGCGAGGTAGGGGTCGCGGGCGAAGCGGTCGTCGTCGGTGGCGTCGGGCACGACGAGGAGATCCTCGGTGCGTTGGACATAGCGCAGCACCGACAGCGGGACCAGAGGTTCCGCGGCCCTGTCGGTGGTGTCGAAGATCTGGGCGGTGCCGGTGGCGCTGTCCGGAGCGGGCAGCAGCCAGACGTGGCGCTCGGGGTTCCACAGCAGGAGTTGCACGCTGGTGGCGCCGGTCATCGCGCTGAGGATCTCGACGACGCGGGTGTGCAGGCTGTCGATGCTGGTCTCGGAGCTCAGCGCCTGGGAGGCGGCCAGGATGCCGAGCAGGTCGAGGGTGCCGGTGGTGACCCTTCCGCGTTGCTGCGCCAGATCAGGCGGCTGATCGCCGCCTCCGGGGGTGGCGTCGGGCTGGGGTTGCAGCGTGGGGTAGGCCCAGTCGAGTTGGTCGACCTTCGCGCTGGCGCCCCAGGCGGCGTAGTGCTGGCGGGCCTGGGCGAGCAGCTCACGGCCGGCGTGGTCCAGGCCGCGGGCCAGAGAGAAGCGGGCCGCGCGCTCGGTGATCAACGCCCGGTGCCAGGGCCGGACACGGCCGGCGACCTCGCTGCGGGCAGCGTCGAAAGCGAGCTCGGCGCCCCGATGATCCCCCACCACCCACGCCCGCTCGGCCTCCAGCCACCGCAACAGATGCAGGAAGTTGTCCGGCGCGTCCGCGGCACGTGCAGCCAGCCACCGCATCGTCTCGTCCAGTTCCGACAACAGCGCGGCGCGCTCGTCACCGTGGCCGGCGCGGGCCTGCTCGGCCAGGGCCAGCCCGCGCAGCAGGTGGGCCACGGCGGTCGGGTACTGGCCCCATGCGGCCGGCAGCAGCGGCAGCGCCGCCGCGGTGTGCCGCGCCGCGACCACCAGATGGCCGAAGACGCTTGCGGCGACTGCCCGGGCGATGTGCGCCAGGAACAGTGCCAGCGGGTTGTCGGCGTACCGGTCGGCGGGGACCGCGTCACCGGCGGCGGCGGAGCCTTCGCCGCGCAGCACGTCGGCCAGCCAGCGGTAACTGTCGAGCACCTGGCCGGTCTGTTCGTTGCCGGTGCGCCGTGCGAAGGCGACCCCCGCCTCCAGCTGGTCGACGAGGTGGTCGAGGGTCGGCGCGCAGTCGAGCAAGTAGTACAGCGTCAAGTACTGGGCGTAGCCGGCCCAGGCTGGGTCACCACCGGCGATCAGCCCCTCGTGGGCGCGCTGAGAGGCGTGGAGAGCGTTCTCGATGGGCTCGAACCACCAACGGAGGTCGGCGAACACCAAGCGCGCGTGGGAGGTCTCGGGCTCGTAGCTGCGGGCTTCGCCGACCGCCAGGAGCCGATGCAACGCCCAGTACCCGGCGCTGTCGCCGCGCTGTACCACGGTGTAGTAGGAGGCGAGGGAGACCGGGCAGATCAGGGGTTGTCCTGGTCCGTGCTCGAGCCAGATCCGCAGCGCCTCGAGGCTCAGCCATGCCTGCATGGGGTGGTCGGGGACGAAGTAGACCGCCGGCAGGACCGCGTCGAGCAGGCGGGTCGCGGCGAGCAGCGTGGGGTCGGTGATCTCCGGCCGGGTCAGCTGGTCTGCGATGTCGGTGTGCAGACACCGCTGCACCTGTGCGTACTGGTGGTCGAGCTCCTGATCGATCCGGTCCGTCACCGGCACGGTGATGCCGCACGCGCGCAGCGATCCCAGGCCCAGATCGATCGCCTCTGTGAAGCGTTTGCGGTGGGTCAGGCTGCGCACCTGCACCGCCGTCGCGTCGGCACGTCGGATCGTGCTGGGACACAGCCGCTCGATCGTGTGGTACTCCGCGTCCGCCTCGTCGAGGCGCCCGAGGCTGTACAGGGCGGCGTGGCGGCCGGTGTGCACCGCGATCAGCGTGGCGGTCTCCGTCGGGTCGATCAGGCCCAGCGCGGCGAGCAGCAGCGGGTTCACCACCGCGTACTCCCCGATCAACGCCGCTTGGTCGGCCGCGCGGCGCAGCAGCCCCACCACCCGCCGACGCTCCGCCGCGTCGGTGACGGCGTCGAGCACCGGCAGATACTGCTCGGCTGCCACCGCGAACAGCTCCGGTACCGCGGCCAGCCGCCGCGCCAGGACCAGCTGCAGCGCGCGCCGCCGCGCAGGGTCCAGCCCGTCCAGGACGACCTCGCGGGTGCGGTCGTGGCGAAACCGCACCGACTCCCGCAGCCCCGGCTCGACCACCAGGACACCCTCGTCCAGCGCGGGCGCCAGCTGCTGGTCCACCACCCCCGCCGGTGTCGCGGCGGCGGTCTGCAGCAGGCTCGCCTCGACCCGCCCGCCCAGGCACGCCATCGCCTCGACCAGCGTGCGGGAGGTCGCTGGCATCGCCGCGACCCGCGCCGCCAGCAGCCCGGCCACCTCCGACTGGCCCAGCCGAGCCCGCGCCGCCGCGTCGTCCCACTGCCACCCGGCAGCGGTCGCCGCCAGCACGTCCTCCCGCTGCAGTGCGTTGAGCAGCTCCACCGTCTCGTACGGGTTGCCGGAGGTGCACTCGTTGATCATCTCGGCCAGGCCGGTCACGGCGGGGGCCCGTTCTACGTGCAGCGTCTCCGCCACCATGGTGACCAGGTTCGACACCGCCAAGTTGTCCAGCTCCAGCCGGCGCACGCCGGCCTGCTCGCGCCACCGCGACAGCATCGCGGCCAGCGGATGCGCCGCGTCGACCTCGGCGGCGCGGTAGGCCCCGACCAACAGCAGGCCCTCGACCGGCTCCTCGGACAGCACGAGGTCGACGAGGCCGAGCGGGGTACGCCCGCCCCACTGCAGATCGTCGACGAACACCACCACGGGACGTTTCGGCGACGCCACCGCCCGCAGCACCTGCACCGCCGCTCGCTGCGCCCGTGCCTGCGCGGTCAGTGGATCTCCCGCATCCGGCGCCACCTCCAGCAGCACGGCGAACTCCGGCACCACCGCGCTCAACAGACCCGCGTTCGCCCCGAGCGCCCCGAGGATCCGTTCCCGGACCTCGCCGAGCTCGTCCTCCGGCTCTACCAGCAACAGCCGGCCCAACGCTCGGAACGCCTGGTGACCCGCGTCGAACTCCACATCCCGGCGGTACTGGTCGAACTTGCCGGTCACGAACCAGCCGTCCCGGCCCGTCACCACCGGCCGCAGCTGATCGACCAGTGCGGTCTTGCCCACCCCTGGCGCGCCGCTGACCAGCACTCCCTGACACCGGCCGGCCAGCGCCTCGTCGAACGCCGCCGCGAGCGCGGCCACCTCGGCCTCGCGTCCCACCAGCCGTGACGGGGGGAGCAGTCGCAGCGGAACGTCGTGCTCGCCGATGCGCACCCGAGCCGCCGCCGGATGGGCCTGGGCGTCGCTCACCTGTTGCAGGTCGTGGGCCAGGCCCTCCGCGCTCTGGTAGCGGTGGTCGGGCTCCTTCTCCAGCAACCGCATGACGATCTCGGACAGCGGCCCCGACAGCGCCGGATTCACCTCGACCGGTGGCACCGGCACCCGAGCCAGGTGATCATGGGTGAGGCGCAGCGGGTCACCGATGCCGAACGGCGGCCCACCCGTGGCCAGCTCGTACAAGGTCGCACCCAACGCGTACAGGTCGGCGCGCTGGTCCACCGAGCGGCCGGTGCGCCCGGTCTGTTCGGGGGCGAGGTAGGGCAGCGATCCGACGATCTGGGTGTGGTGGGTGAACTCCGGGCGGAGCTCGGCGAACGAGGTGGCCAACGCGAAGTCCACCAGGCACGGGTCCCCGTCACCGGAGATCACGATGTTGGCCGGGGTGATGTCGCGGTGCAGCACCCCGCGCCGGTGCATCCCCGCCACCGCTCGGGCCAGCTGGGCAGCCAGCCGGATCAGCTCCTCGACGGCCAGCGGCGTGGTCAGCCCGGCCAGCGCGGTGTCACCGGCGTCCGCCAGCACGAGCGACCCCGGGTAGCGCGGCGCTTCCACCAGCTGCGCCAGCCCGTCGACACCGCGCAGCCGCTGCAGCATGGCCACCTCGTGCCGCAGCCGGCGTTCCGCGTCCGGCCCCCGCGGCTCCTTCCGGATGACCGTGCGCCCAGGCAACACCAGTCGAGTGACCCGCGTGCGGGCGCTCTCATGCAGCAGCATTTCGGCCCGAGCGGGCGGGTCTCGGCCCGGCACGGGCCCACCTGCCCCCATCCGACACCTCCGCGTAGGGCCCGTGCCTACGCCTGCCCGCCTGCACGCGCAAGTATCTGGTCGCGATGACCGCAGGCGGCCGGAGCGTCGAGGCCGCGAGTGCCGTGAGCAGCTCTGCAGCGGCGGTTCGGTCTCCCGCGCCACCGGCCGCTGGCGATGGACGAAGGCCGCAAGCCGCACCCATCACGAGGACGGCGAAGAACCCTCGTCCGGCTGCGTCGGCATCATCTGGGCTTGCCTTCCTCGCCGAGGCGTTCGCGGAGCTAGTGAGCGCGGCCCCACGCCTTCAACGCGAGGCTCACCGGGCCTGATCTCTTGTCAGCGAAAGCAAGGTCCTCCACCCCGTCCACCACCGCATGATGGGGACAAAAGCCGGATGGATCGGTCAGACACGTCGGAATGTTGTTCGCCGACCCGACGGCCGACGACAAGGCATGCGTGCAGGCCGTCAACTCGGCTGACACCGCGCCCAGTGACCGCCCGGGCCCCGACAGGCGTGACGCACGCTGAGCGCAGCACGACGTCGCTCGGCGGCGGTGAGATCTGCCCTGGCATGCTGCGCGCTGGCATGCTGTGCCCTCATGCCGCCCCGGGTGCGCCTGCTTCTCGGCAGTGCACTGATGCTGTTGATCGAACTCTCGCTGATCCGGTGGCTGGGCGCGAACATCGTCCATCTGGCGTACTTCTCGAATTTTGTGCTTCTGGGTTCGTTCCTGGGGATCGGGCTGGGTTTCCTTCGAGCGGCTGCGCCGGACCGGCCAGCCCGCCCGATGCCGCTGTACTCCCTGATCGTCCTGCTGGGCCTGACCGGATTCGTCAGCGCCTATCCCGTCACCGTGGACCGGTCCGGCGACTCGCTGATCTTCTTCTCCAGCGGCACGCTCACCGGGCCACCCAGCTGGATCATGCTTCCCGCGGTCTTCCTCGCCGTGGCCGTCGTCCTCATGGGTCCGGGAGAGATCGTCGGCTCGTGCTTCGCGGAGCTGCCGAGACTGGAGGCCTACCGCCTCGATCTGCTGGGCAGCCTGGTGGGGATCGCCGCCTTCACGGTCATGTCGTTCCTGGGCGCCCCTCCCCTGCTCTGGTTCGCCGTCGCGGGGTTGTTGTTCGCCGCACTCCTCGGCCGGTCAGCGGTCGGGGCCAGCGCCGCGCTGTGCATCTCGCTCGTGGCCCTGTTCGCCTACCCCTTGCACCACGACACCGGTGACTTCTGGTCGCCCTACTACAAGGTCACCACTCAGAAGTTGACCGGCATCCCTGCCGTTCGCATCAACGTGAACGGGATACCGCACCAGACCCTGACGACGGCGGCCCGGCGAGAAGAGCAGGAGTCCTTCATCCAGTCCTACCGCCACGTGCCGCGCACGCCGAGGGACGTGCTCATCGTCGGGGCCGGGACGGGCGGGGACGTCGCGGTCGCGCTGGGGCGGGGTGTCCAGCACATCGACGCGGTCGAGATCGACCCGACGCTGCTGCGGTTCGGTCGTCAGCACAATCCGGACCGGGCGTATCGGGATCCGCGGGTCACGGCGTACGTGAACGACGGCCGTGCGTTCCTGCAGGGCACCGACCGCAAGTACGACCTGGTGCTCTTCGCGCTCCCCGACTCCCTGACGCTGGTGTCCGGGGCGAGTTCGCTGCGGCTGGAGAGCTATCTGTTCACTGAGCAGGCGATCACCGCGGCCCGCGCGCATCTCAAGCCGGGCGGCGCGTTCTCGATGTACAACTTCTATCGCGAGCAATGGCTGGTCGACCGACTCGCCGGCACAGTGGCGGACGCGTTCGGCCACGCTCCGTGCGTCTACGACAACCCCGCCAAGAACAGAATGGCCGTGCTGACGGCGGGGCTGAGCACCGCCGATCAGACCTGCACGACGACCTGGGTCCACGCCGCCGACACACCGCCGCCGGCCACCGACGACAAGCCGTTCCTCTACCTGCGCGACAGCACCGTGCCCTCGCTGTACCGCAACGCGCTCGGCTTGATCCTCCTCTGCAGCTCCCTGGCGATCGCGGCGGTGCTCGCCGCCAACGCTCGGACCGGCGCGAGGGGTGGCGCACGGCGGCTGCGCGGTCAGGCGGCCGAGATGTGGTCCTACCGTGACCTGTTCCTGCTGGGGGCCGCATTCCTGCTGCTGGAGACCCGGAGCGTCACCGGATTCGCGCTCTACTTCGGGACGACGTGGTTCGTGAACGCGTTGGTGTTCGCCGGCGTGCTGGTGGCGGTGCTCGCGGCGGTCGAGCTGACCCACCGCGTACGAACGCCACGGCTGGAGGTCATGTACGCGGTGCTGATCGGCGGCCTGGCCCTGAGCTGGCTGGTGCCGTCGAGCCTGCTGCTCTCGATGAGCGTCGTCCCGCGCGCGAGCGTCGCAATCGTGATCAGCTTCCTGCCGATCTTCGCCGCGAACGTCATCTTCGCCAAACGCTTCGCAGCCACCGCGGACGCGCCGATGGCATTCGGCACCAACCTGCTCGGGGCCATCGTCGGCGGTTGCCTCGAATATCTCTCGCTCATCTTCGGCTATCGGGCGCTGCTGATCCTCGCCGCGACGCTGTATGTCGGCGCGTACCTGGTCATGCCGCGCAGTCGCACGCCGGCAACCCCTGCCGACGGCACCACCGCGGTGGAGCGGCGACCCGCCGTCGTGCCGTAGGCCCGCGGGTGCTCATGTCTCCGCTGCGTGCGGCCCTGCGGTGCGCAGCTGACTGAAGGCGGCGGAGCCGGACCTTCCGGATCACGGGGGGCGGGACCGTGGATGCGCCCACGGCTCTCCATGATCGGCCCACCTCGGTCCCGCCAACACGAAAACCTGCGCTCGGGGAGCTGACGCGGGGCGCGGCTGATTGCGTGCGGACCGGCCGGTCCGGAACGCGTCGCCACCCACCTATCGCACGGTTGCCGACGGCGCTAGCGTGCGCCACGCCTGCTGCGCAGCTCATGGGGGTCCCATGCCTCGATCGTGCCGAGACTCCGACGCCCACCGCGCCCGACAGGCACACCCGTGACGGTCCCGGCCGACGCAGCCACGGATGCCGAGAAGGCGACGGACGGCGAGACCGAAGCGGTCCGCGTACCGGAGATGTCCGCATCCGATGCCGCCCAGGAGATCCGCCTGGCGGTGGTGCTCAACGGCGGGGTCAGCCTCGCGATCTGGATCAGCGGTGTCGCGCTCGAGCTCAACAACCTCGTGCAGGCCAGCCGGCGCCTGAGCAGGTACGACACGACGCCCAGCGCGTACGCCGACCTGCTCGGCGCCCTGCAGGCGACCGCCCGGATCGACGTCATCGCGGGCACCAGTGCCGGCGGCATCAACGGCGGTTTCCTGGCCCTCGGGCTCGTGCACGGCTGCGATCTGTCCGGCCTTCGCACGCTCTGGCAGGACCAGGGCGACCTCGGCGTCCTGCTCCGCGATCCGCGACAGACGAACGCGCCGTCCCTGCTGCGCGGGGAGTACTTCCACGAGGCGCTGGCCGACGCCTACGACCGGGTGTGGGACCAGCGCACGGGGCTGCCCGCCACGGGGGACGAGGACGTCGACCTGTTCCTGACCGGAACCCTCTGGGAGGGGCGCCGCAGCTTCTTCGCCGACGACATGGGCCGGCGGATCACCGAACTGGACCACGACGCCACGTTCCACTTCACCTCCGACCCCGAGACGCTCTCCACCGAGCCGGCCCGCGGGAACCTGCGCAACCAGACCGTGACCGCCCAGCTCGGCGTGGCCTCCCGGTGCACCGCCTCGTTCCCGGCGGCCTTCGAGCCCTTCGAGGTCCGCGTCGACGGCCCTGATCCCCTGCCGGACGGTCGGTGGCCCTCGGACGCCGGACGGACCAACTTCGCGCGCTCGCAGTTCGTCATCGACGGCGGCATCCTGCGCAACAAGCCGATCCGTCCGGCGATCGACGCGGTGTACCGGCAGTCGGCCGACCAGCAGGTGCGGAGGATCCTCGCCTACGTCGTCCCCGATCCCGGCGAGGCCGCGACCGGCCCCGGTGCGCGCACGGTCACGGAGGTTCCCGGCGCGGCCGACGTCATGCTCGGGGTGATGACCCGGCTGCGGTCCACGGACTCCGTCGCCGACGAACTCGCCGAGATCGACCGGCGCAACCAGGACACGGCGCACCGCCGCCGGGCCCGCGACCGGCTGGCCCAGACGCTGGTGGATGCCGCCGCGCCGGGCACTGGTCCGACCGACCTGGTGCGATCGGCCTATCCCGGCTATCTGGAGGTCCGTCGGGCCGACTCGGCCGCGTCGGTGGCACGGTTGCTGCTCGCGGCACCCGGGCAGCAGCCGTGGAGCCAGCGCGAGGTGTCCGCGGAGCTGGGTGACCTGGCCGGCGACCGCGATGACTTCCCCTTCATCCCGCCGAAGGACGTCGACGCAGCGTTCTCGACCACCGGGGACGACGACTGGCGCTGGGGCCACGCCACGGTGCGCAGGCTCGGGGACGTCGTCCTGGACGTCCTCAAACGCGCGGTCTGGCTGGCCCCCCTGACCGACCTCAGCCGCAGCACGATCGTCACGCAGCGCGCCAGCACGCACGAGACCCTGCGCCGGGCGCGACACGCACGCGAAGCTCTCGACGCGTACTGGCGGACCTGCCGCCTGCCGGCTCGCAGCGCGAACCCCGTCGCGACCCAGGGAGAGCTCGCCAGACTTCGGGAACAGCTGACGCGGTTCGCCACGCAGTGGGGCACGCAGGCCGGCCGGCCGATGGGCGTGACCCTTCACGGCCTGGCCCTGGAGCTGGCGCAGTGCCTGGTCGCCGCCGGACCCGCGGCGCGCAGCATCTGCTCGGCCGCGCACTCGGACGTCGACCCCATGGGCGACGAGCGGCGGCGGCTCAGGGCGCTCGTGACCCTCCTCGTGCCCGACGGGGCCGCGGCCCCCGACGTCCTGCGGAACATGCTGCGGCTCGAAGTGGTGCATGTGGCCTTCACCGGCGTCAGCGACGCCCCCGAGCAGGCGGTCGAACTGGTTCAGGTCAGTTCGCTGCAGAAGCACCTCGTCACCGGGATCCAGCTGCACCACTTCGGGGCCTTCTACCGGCAGTCCTGGCGGGCGAACGACTGGCTGCGCGGGCGGGTCGACGGCTCGTCGCAGCTGGTCCAGATGCTGCTGGCACCCGAGCGGCTCAAACAACTCCACGGCTCCGACTGGGCCGCGGCCCTCGAGTCGCTGCGGAAGGTGGCCGTCGGTCCGAGCCCGCACTTCGCCGAGCTGACGGCCGGGTGGCAGGCCAAGGTCGCAACCTTGGAGGCGGAGCTGAAAGTGCTCCAGGGCGACAACCCGCTGCCCCGAACGTTCCCGTGCGCCGCCGAGCGGATCGCCTATCGGATCAGCACGGAGATGTTGCCCGCGGAGCTGGCCGCCCTCGCCACCGCGGTCATCGAGGAGCGCGACCCCGTGCCGCTGGGACTGCAGTGGGCCGAGCCGGCCCGGACCGAACTGCGCGGCCACGGCACGAACGGCACACAGCCGACGACGGCGGACCTGGACCGGTTGCTGGACGGCAGCGCGGAGATCGGCGGGCAGACCATCTCCCAGGAGGCGGAGCGTGGGTCGGACACCTTCACCCGGACCGTCTCCCACGCTGCTGCCACGCTCACGTCGACGGCCTCATCGGTGAAGAAGCCCCAGGCGGTCGTCGGCCTGGTCAAGGCGCTGCGCGGTTACGCGCTCCTGCTCTGGGTCCTGGGGAATTTCCTGGCGGGGAAGAGCTCCACCGGCCGCAACCTCACCAGCCTGATCCTGGGGGTCGGGGGCGCGCTCCTCGCCCTGGCCGTCCTCGTTCCCGGCATCCCGATGCTGGTGCCCCTCATCGGCGTGGTCATCATCCTGGCGGTCGCCAGCATCGCCGCGCTGAGTCAGGGCAAGCTCGCCGGGCAACAGCTCACGCGGCGTCTGGTTCTCGTCGCGGCGATCGTCGTCGTCGCGCTCGCGGGCCTGCTCGTGCAGAAGCTGGCCAAGGACAAGCAGAGCGTTCGGGAGCTGCTCCTCGACTGGGGACTGCGGCTGTTCCTCGTCCTGGTGGTACTCGGCGTCGGATGGTTCCTCGGTCGGCCCGCGAAGAAGGACGACAAGAGCAAGGCATCCACTCCCGTCGGTGGTGCGTCCTAGCCTGCCCCGGTACCCGCCTCCAGACCCGCGAGGACCGATCATGACCACGCTGCCCGGCCGACCGAACACGGCGCTGCTCGTGATCGACGTCCAGAACGGCAACACCACGGGCGCCCACGACCGTGACGCGGTGGTCGCGA
>Ga0308176_10001432_pt1 | contig 14986 bp, 6 predicted proteins | sample PhyCR2_3_FD_203890 | JGI IMG/M metagenome (GOLD analysis project Ga0308176, IMG submission 203890) | Soil microbial communities from UC Gill Tract Community Farm, Albany, California, United States - DLSLS.C.R2 | ecosystem: Environmental > Terrestrial > Soil > Agricultural land | place: USA...
GAGGAGCGGCGCCACCTCCGAGGTGGCGGTCTCCCAGCGCGGGAACTTCGCCTCGCCGCGCGCCAGGGAGATCAGGCGGCCGGCCACCGCGTCCGCCAGATCCCGGTCCCCCGCCCGCGACGCCTGCTCCAGGCTCGCGTAGTCGCGCACCAGGGGGAGCCATTCGGGGCGGATCCGGCCGTCGCGCGCCATCGTCTCCAGCTCGGCCACGAGGCCGGCGGCGGCGTCGCCACGGCCCGCGACGACCTCCACCAGGGCGGCGACCAGGACCGCGTACGGCATGTCCGGCTCGATCCGGCGCACCTCCTCGATCCGCCGGCGGGCCTCGTCGACGCGGTCGATCACCATCAGCGTGAGCGCCTCCGAGAGCGGGATGGAGAGCTCCAGCGGATCGAGCTGCCGCGCGCGCTCGGAGGCCTGGAGGCTGAGCAGGACCGAGCGGAGAGAGAGCGCGTAGCTGAGGCGGACGTGCGCGTAGCCGTCCTCGGGGCCGAACGCGGCCCCCTTCAGCGCGTTCTCCAGCATCGTGCGGTAGCTCCCCCGCGGATCGATCTGCTCCACCTCGCTGAGCACCGCCCAGGCGCGGCTCGACCGCGGATCGATACTCAGCGCCCGCTGCGCCCATCGCCGCACCTCCGGCACGATCTCCTCCGGCGGCACGCCGGTCACGATCCTCGCCGCGTGCAGGCGGGCCACCTCCGCCGCCGCCAGAGACTGCCGGGGATCGAGCAGCAGGGCCCGCCGGAGCGCCCCCTGCGCTCTCTCGAAGTCTCCGGATAACCCCTGGCGCCGGAAGAGGTTGGCCAGGAACAGCCCCTGATGCAGGGCGAGCTCGGCTTCCGAGCTGCGGACCACGTCCGCCACCCCGGGCAGAGTCGGGGTGGCGGGGCGCAGGGCCCGCCGGATCCCCTCCGCCGCGGCGCGCGCCAGCTCGATGAAACGATCCCGGCGGTCCTCGAAATCCCGTGTCCACAGCACGACCCGGTTGGGGAGGCTGACCAGTTGCAGATTGAGGATCAGACGCTCGCCCGCCACCGTCACCGTCGGCAGGACCACTGCCTCGACCTGATAGGTGTCCGCGATGTGCTGGAGATCGCGGCCGGCTCGCTCGAATTCGAGATTGGTGGGCGGGGCCTTGGTCTCCAGCCCCTGGATCTGCGCCAGGTTGGTGGAGACGGTGGTGGGGATCGCGTCCGCGAGAAAGCGGTCGGCCTCCCCGCCGAGCACCTGGCTCGGCAGCACGACCAGCGAGCGGATCTGCGTGGGATCGGCCGCCGTCATGGGCCTGCTGGAGCTCGCCGGCAGCCCCGGTAGCCCCGGCAGTGTCGGCAGCGTCGGCGGGGACATCCGCGGCATCTCCACCCACGTCGGCGGGGAGCCGGTCTGGGACGCTGTGCCGGACCGGGTCTCCTCGGCGATGCGGTCGAGCTCGGCCAGCACCTCGGCCATCTTGGCCATACGCCGGTCGAGGTCCCGCGTCAGGCAGCGCCGGAGGAGCCCGCGCAGGCTGTCCGGAATGGCGAAAGGCAGCGCCCGCCAGTTGGGCTCCTGGGTGAGGATGGCGCTCAGCGTATCGGCCCAGGTCTCGCCGTGATACGCACGCTTCCCCGAAAGCATCTCGTACACCAGACAGGCGAAAGACCAGATGTCGCTCCGGTCGTCCACCGGCAGACCGCGCACCTGCTCGGGGCTCATGTAGGGGGGCGTGCCCACGACCATGCCGGGCACGGTGAGCCCGGTGTTGAAGGCCTTCTGCTCGCCGCCGGCCAGGACGGTCGAGATCTGCGGCTCGATCGACTTCGCGATCCCGAAATCGAGCACCTTGACCCGCCCCTTCGGCCCCACGATCACGTTCGAGGGCTTGAGATCCCGGTGCACGATCCCCTTCTCATGGGCCGCCTCGAGCGCCTCGGCGATCTGGCGGGAGACCCGGAGGACCTCCGCCAGGGGCATGGGCCCGGCGTCGATCAGCGATTCCAGGGGCGTCCCCTCCACCAGCTCCATCACCAGGAAGCGCTCCTCTCCGACCTGTTCGAGCCCGTGGAGCGTGGCGATGTTAGGATGATTCAGGGAAGCGAGGAGCCGGGCCTCGCGTTCAAAGCGGGAGAGGCGGACCCGGTCCCCCTTCATGGAGGGTGGGAGGGTCTTGATCGCGACCTCCCGGTCGAGCACCTGGTCCCGGGCGCGATACACATCCCCCATGCCGCCGCTGCCCAGCCGGCCGACGATCAGATATGGACCGATCTGTGAGCCGGTGTCCAAGCGGTGACGTCTCCAGGAATGAGCTCAAAGGAGCCGCGCGTGAAGCGGATAGGGTCCGTTTTCGCGGCTTAGTGTAGACGCCGGCCCCCTCCGGCACAAGGGCTGTTCACTCCGGACGGGGTTCGTAGTATTCTTCGCATCGGCATAGGTCAATTTAGGAGCCATCTTTTATCTATGAACATGAAGGTGCGCCGTTTCGCCGCCTCAATCGCGTACACCACCCCCGAAGGAAAGACCCAGGAAGACGAGTTCCCCGTGCGCGCCGCCGACTACGCCACGGCGAACCGGATCGCCTTCGACTACGCCCTCAAGGTGCTGAAGCTCGAGGACTTCGAGCTGCGGATCGTCGGCGCCTGAGGCGGGGCGGCCGGTCCGCCGGCCTCAGGGGGAGGCCTCAAGGCGGGAACGAGGCACTCATTCCGCAGAATAGTTGGACTTTCCCGCGGAACGGCTGGACCCATGACCCCGGCGGGAGGCCCATTCCGCGGAATGGTTGACTTATTCCCCGGAACGGTTCGACCAAACCGCGGAATAGTTGGTCCGTTCCGCGGGATTGTTGGCTCATTCCGCAGAATAGTTGGCTCATTCCGCAGAATAGTTGGCTCGTTCCGCGGAATCCCCGGGTCCTCCCGCGGAACGGCTCAACTATTCCACGGAATCCTTGAGCCGCCGGCCCCGGCGGAAGAACAATTCCGAGGAACGGATCAACCGCCCGTCTTTCCGGAAGAAGTATTCCGCTTAGAGGTCCGACCGCCGACCTCACCGGGAGAATCACTCCGCGGAATGGTTCGACCCTTGACCTTGGCGGAAGGATGGTTCCCCGGAATGGATGAGCCGCCCTCAAGCTCGGCAGCGAGAATCGCGTCCACCGACTCAACCTCTTCTTACCGCGCCTGACCGAAGACACTCTGCCAACCCTGTGGTGAGGCTGCTGGAGCCTCTCGTTCTAAATAGACTTGAAGAGCTGCGGTGATGAAATCCTCGAGGCTTTCCCCCCGTAAGGCGGCTATGGTTGTAGCTCTCTTCAAGAGGTCCTCAGGGATCTCCAAGGCAGCTTTCATGGGACCACTTTCCCATACTCTGGGAGAGTGTCAAGCCGCGTGGCGGCGCTCATTCCGCGGAATGGTTGGACTACCGAGCCGGCGGACCTGTGGATTCTCTGGCGTTCTGCGCTCGTCCAGCTTGCCGGAATCAGCCACACTGTAACGGTTGGGGCGGCTCCTCCCTCCCGCGGCGGGAGAGGAGCGAGTGCCGCTTCACCGGGGGATTCCCTATGACTCGTAAAGTCCGGCCTCGTATGTTCGCCGTCCTCATACTCGTTCTCTTCATGGCTCCGGCGGTCTTCGCAGCGCCTCGCGACGCGAAACAGGTCCGACCCGAGAGGGGTGTCTTCGCCTGGCTCACCCAAGCGCTGGAGGAACTTCTCCCGGGCCTCAAAAGCCGGGGATCGATGGACCCCGATGGATCGCCCGCTCCGACTTCTGCCACGTCGGGAAGCGAGGGCGACTCCCGAGGGTCCATGGACCCGAACGGGTAAGTTCTTCGGCCCCGTAGAGAAGAAATCCGCCGGCCATGTGTTGGCGGATTTGTCTCTTCCGGTGGTTACTGTGGTCTCCCTTGAAGTAAGATAGGACGGTGAACACGTAACTACGGGGAGGGTCATCTGATGAGCGAGCACATCTCGGAAGCGTTGTTCGAGCGGTTCCTGCGGACGGAGGTTTCTCGGGAGGAGGGTCAGTGGATCGTTCAGCATCTCATCAGCGGATGCTCGCAGTGTTCGCCGCTCGCGTTCCGGCTCTCGTCCGAGCTTGGCTTCTGGCCTGCCAAGGGCTCAGCGAAGCCCGGATGGGAGCAAGCCTACGAAGAAGTCTTCTCGCGGGCAGTAGCCTTCGCGAGCGAGAAGGAGCAACGCCTTGCCTTGGAGAAGCTCCGGGGATGGGGCCAGTGGGCGGAGCTTGAGTCAGTCAACCCGCAGCTTCGCTTTGTCATGGTAGATAGTGACCCGAGCTGCCACACATTCGGCCTCTACGACCGCCTGCTCGAGGCCTCGCGCTGGTACATCCGCTCGGAACCGGCCGAAGCGGTCGACATCCTGCGCTTGGCGATCCTGGTGGCCGAGCGGCTCAACCCTGCGGAGATCGGGGTCGAGCGTCTTGCCGATCTGCGGGCGAACGCCTGGGCGACGCTCGGGAATGCCCGGCGGCTCGCGTCCGACTTCGAGGGAGCTCGGCGGTCATTCAATGAAGCATGGCGCATTCTTGAGGAAGGGACCGGAGATCCGGCAGAGGAAGGCCACATTCTGAGCCTCGAAGCCTCGTACATGAAAGACATCGGCGAGTTTGAAATTGCCGAGTCTTCTCTGGAGGAAGCCCTGGAGAAGTACAAGGAAGCGAACGACTCCCACCAGCAGGGACGCATTCTCCTGAAGATGGGCGAAGCGATCGGGCACGTGAACCCGGAGCGGGGTATTGGCCACATCAAGAAAGCGCTCGCGCTCATCGACGCCAAACAGGAGCCGCGCTTGGAGCTCTGCGCGGAGCATGACCTTGCCTGGTTCTTGATCGAGATGGGCCGCACTGAGGAGGCTCTCGTAGTCCTCGACCGCGCCCGGCCGCTCTACAAGCGGTTCCCCGACAAATGGACGCAGCTTCGACTGCACTGGCTTGAGGGGCGTATCGCCTACCGCCTCGGGGAGTACGCCCAAGCCGAGAGCATTTTCTCGCAGATCTGGGAAGAGTTCCGGGCTCGCAATCTCAACCACGAGCTGGTGCTCGTCTCCATCGAGCTCGCCCAGGTTCTCACGAGCAGAGGAGAACCGGCCCGGGCGGCGGAGCTAGCGGCTCAGATTCACCCAATCATGAAGGGTTGGGGGATGCACAAGGACGCTCTGGCCGCGTGGGCGGTTTTCCAAGACGCGCTCGCTCAGGGAGCCGCCGCGACCGATCTCTTCACCCGCATGAGCGACTACTACCGCCGCCACTGGTTCATTCCCGCTAAGCTCGGCCAGAGAGTCTCGTAGCTTTCGGGTACGGCGTCGCAGCGACGACCGTAGTAGTGGAGGTGGCGCAAAGTGGCGCGAAGCACCTGGCACCAACTTGGTTGGAAGAAGAGTTCCCCGTCCGCGCCGCCAACTACGCCATGGCCCAGCCGGATCGCGTTCGACTACGTCCTCAAGGTGCTGAAGCACGAGGACTTCGAGCTGCGGATCGTGGGCGCCTGAAGCGGGCGCCCGTAGGTGGGAACGAGGCGTTCGCCGACCCCGGCGAGAGGGTCATTCCAAGGAATTGTTCAATCGACGACCCCTGCGGAAGAATCGTTCCGCGAAACGGATGACCCGCCGGGTGCTTCTGGAATCTTGCCCCCGTAAGAAACGCCCCGGAGCATCCCACACGCGGACGAGCGGGTGAAGTTCGAGAAGAGAGTCGGTTCTTTGCCAAGGGTGACGTAGCTGCCCGTGTTCTTTCCGTGTAAGTCCCGCGAGGGACGGCCCAGGCCGGAGGTCTGGGTTTTGCGCACGAACCGAGCCGTCGACGAACCATCGACGGCTCGGCTGGTAACAATCCTGTTTAACTACGGAACCGAAAAGACGATCCGATCAGTATCTGTGGCAACCCGGCTGGGAAGGTTGCCCTGGATTGAGAGTTGCAAGACGTTACGGCCACTTTGGAGTGGAAGAACCAGAAGTTCTGATGCACCAGCGGTTGGATGGAAGAGCGCATGGACATCCGCTCCGTTGAGAGACGCGGAGAATGTGGCGGGGATCGACTCACCGGAGTAGAAAATAAGCAGGGGGAAGCTGGTGCTCCCAGCCGGTACGCTCACCGGGCTGTCCGAAGGATTGCCATAGGTTAAGAACTTGTTAACGTCTCGCGGACGTTGTCCTCCGCCGTTGAAGCCACCCTGGAGATGAGTTGTTGATCCGGAAGCCGAATTGTACGTGAAGAATAGTTGCTGAACCGAGCCAAGGCCAATCGGGACGTCCTGCAGGTCACTTTCATTCAGGGCGCCGGCATTGTCATAGAAAAGGAATTCGGACGAGTAGGTCCCGTTATCTGTTCCGGTCACTTGTAGAGCGTAGTCACCGCTGACCGGGTCGGGAACATAGAGCACCTTAGTGGGATCGTCATCGGGCTCCCCTGTTTCCTGATCCTCGATGCCCCCTGATTCGTAATATGCACCGGGTATTTCCTCAAAGCTCTGGCCTGTGGCCGGATCATCTCCCAATCGTCTCCCTTGGGGATCGGTGAGAAGGAGAGTTACGGGGGAGTGAAAAACGATTCTCACGTGGTTGTCGGTGGTGAAATCATACTCCGGGCCTTGAAACACCCGGTTGTCGCAAGCGGTGTTGCCATACTTCGCCAAAGTAGTATTTATGCCGCCTGCGGGATCCATGATTTGCCACGTTGAATGGTCCTTTGATAGCCCTGTAACCGTAACCCAATGCCCGGCCTTTATTTTGCCGTCGTTATCGTCCCGGTAGCACTTGACGCCGAGCATTTGCGGGCCATAGCTGCAGATTGCCTTTCCGATATCGGCTACCTTGCCGATAGGCTTCATCTTGGTCCCTTGCTGGGTGGTGTACATGGATGCCCGTATCTGGTTGACATTGCCTCCCTGGAACCCATCGGAGAAGCTGTTGAGAATGCTGTTCAGTTGCACTGGGTCCGTGGATTGTCCAAAGTAAGTCATGATCGCTGCGACATCAGACATGTAGCACCCTTTTGCCTTGACGCTATACTGTCGCTCGTTAGCTTCCCGAGGGTTTTTGCAGGTGTGGTTGCTCTTGGGTATCCGCGTGCCGCTGGCGCCCACATAATAGCAAAGTTTGTCGTAGTCCGTGGTGGGGTACTGAAGTTGATTATATAACGCGACCGTGTTCGGAGGCACTTGTGGCAGCATGGTGAAAGTGCCTGAAGCGAATTCAACATCATTCCGGAAGAACTTCATCGTATAGACGCCGTCTTGGGCGCATTGGGTTTGCAAGAACCAGTCGATGAAGATATCTGGTGCGTCACAGAGTCCGCCACCGAGGCCGCTGACCCAACAGTCATGCTGACCTTGATAATCGCTGTGGAAGACGAACTTGGGCCATGTCGCCAGGAGAGTGCCGGATGGACCGAAAATCTGGGCGTGAACGGAATCGCCGTCTGATGCCCCTCCATGGCTCGTCGAGCCGCCGGTGAAAACGTCTCTGAAGTACGCGGTGCTATTCTCCATGGGAACAAAGGTGCGCACTTCTGCTGGATATCGAATGAATCCGTCGAAGCTGTTAGTTGGAGCCGCCGCTAGCCGACGTGGAGTGGGGTTGCGTCGGATGTTTGCCCGTGCATCGGATGCATGGCCTTGTACAGGCAGCATGAGGGTAAGAAAGAGGGAAATACCTGACACGAGACGCGTTGCGTTCATGGACCCTCCTGGTGAGGCATTAAGTTATTCAAAGGGTCGCATGTTTTACGGATCTTTGTCAACAGAGGCATAGCCAACAGAAAATATTAAAACATAAGTACCGGTAAGGGCACATTTCCCGTCTTCGGTTGTGGCTCAGCTCTCGGTGACAATAGGGGTATGCATCCTTCCTATGGAGGGCCAGCCGCGGCCAGATCGTCTATAGGTTAGAAGACAGGCAAATAATGACTGGAGGCGGCAAAGTAGTCTGGGAGCTCTCCCACGGGGACGGAAGGAGTGCGTCCGCTTCGTTGCCGGACGGACCAAGGAGGAGGCGGAGGCGAGCCGAGAAAGCGGTGCTCGAAGTCGAGGACCTCCGTTATGCCCTTCGAGCTCCGCGGCGAGATCGACTTCAGTTGAGCCAGAGGGCCAACCCCATCGCCAGCCCGATGATGGCGTAGAGCGCGCGGTACCGTGCTTGAAGGCGGTGGATGCTCGCGTAGGTGAGGCCCTCGGCCAGAGTCTTGAGCGACCATCGCAGGTGAACGGGGTAGAGGGCGATGAGGGCCGCCAGGGGATGGGGGAGGATGCCCTGGAGGGCCAGGAGGAGAAGGAGGGCGTAGGCCAGGGTGAAGAGAGCCAGGCTGGCGGCGAAGGTGCGGCGGGGGCCGAAGATCACCGCGTTGGTCCTGATGGCGTTGAGGACGTCGCCCTGGTGGTCGCGGACCTCTTGGGTCAGGTGGCCGGCGGCGAAGGTCAGGGCGAAGAAGGTGGCGATGGCGAGGCCGCGAAGGTCGATGGCATTCCCCAGGGAGTAGCCGAGGAGGAAGTGGAGGGCGCCGCCGGCCAGGTGGGCCGCCGAGCTCAGGAGCGGTCTGCCTTTCCAATTGAAGCGGGGCAGGGAGTAGAGGGCGCTCAGGGTGGCGATCGCCAGTGCCAGCCAGAGGGTGCTTGGGCCGAGGCGGCTGAAGAGGAGGAGACTCAGGGCCAGCAGGCCGGCCGCCAGACCGCCGATCTCCCTGCGGCCCACACCTCTGGCCGTGAAGACGCCGGCGGCCTTATTGGGGTCGGTGAGGTCGGAGGTCAGGCCGGACCAGTCGTTGAGCATGAAGATGTGCGCCATCAGGCAGACGTTGGCGACGGTGAGCATCGCCAGCGGCCCCACATTCTCCGCCGCCAGGTGGCGGATCGCGAAGGCGGCGCCGAGCAGGGGCGAGCCCTGGAGAACGAGGATCTCTTGCAGGCGCAGACAGGACAGGTAGCGGCGAAGGCGCTCGCCCAGGCGGCCTCCGGTCGAGTCGGCGGCCGGAGCCGCGGGCGCGAATCGGGGCGGAGCCTGCCGGGGGGCCTGCTGGGGGACAGTCGCCGGCCTCGGTAGCGACGTGCGATCTGTCACCGGTGGCTTGCGCCGCGCCGCGGAAGCTTTAGCCGTTCGGGGGGTGCCGGAGGTGCGCATATTCATAAGCGAGCCTTAGCCAGAGCGCATAGCCGACGTCCTCCGACCAGTAGTATCGAGGGACCGTCGCGGTGAGATCGTTGTGGAAGAGGAGCGGCGGATTCTTTCGCAAAAGAGCGAAGTCGTCCTTGGCAAGCTGGCGCAGCACCGCCGGGATCTCGGCCGCGCCGGCCGGTGGGCCTCCGGGGGGCAGCGCGCGCCCCAGCAGCCGGACGACGGACACCCAGATCTCCTGGCCTGGCACCGGCGTCCGCATCCGCGACTCGGGCAGCTCCAGCTCGCAGCCGGCGCGCCGGAGGTCCGTCAGGCGCAGGATCGGGACCAGCGGCGTCATTCGATAGTAGACCCAGACCCGATCCTGGTCGACAACGGGCCGGAGAGCTTCGCAGAGCGCACGGCCGGCCGGCGGCCGAACCTCGGCGAGCAGCAGCAGCACGTGCATCTGGATGGCGATGTCGGTGGGGTTCGGATCGCCGCCGGGGTCGAGGCACTGGTAGGCCTCGCGCGGCGCGAGCCAGGTGCGGTAGAGCCCCTCGCGGGTGCGATAGTGGTCGAGGGTCGCCAGGGCGGCCCGCAGCCGCCGGCGGTCGGGGTCGGGAGCGAGCCTCCAGACGAGCGCCGTGTCGTCGGCATCGGGTGTGATAACGCATCCCAGGGTGCCGATGCCAGGAGCGTCTGGCAGGCCATGGTAGCGCACCAGTCCGCCGGCCTCGATCTGGCCGGTGAGGTGCTGGCGGGCGCGCTGCAAGCTGTCGCCGAGACCGCCGGTGGCCGCCAGCGGATCGAGCAGATCGATCAGGAGAGCGGTGAGGAAGGTGTTCATCTCCTGGCGCGGCTCCTGGAAGCGCGCCGCGCTCGTGTAGGCTGTGAGCCAGTAGCCCGGCCCCTGCTGGTGCGCGCGAAGCCGCGCCGCCGCCGTCCTGAAGCCGTCGTCGAGGTCCGCCGCCGGTGCCGTCCGCACGGTCAGCTTGCGCTCCGCCAGGTAATAGGCCTGTCCGTTGTCGGAGGCCCAGGCGAGGAGGGCCAGATGGTGCTCGCCGGGAGCGAGGCCGGCTGTGCTGAGCGGGATGCGCCAGCCGGCGGGGCTCGCCTCGCGCAGCGCGCCGCGGACGTCGGGCCGGTCGAAGAAGGTCTGGGAGGCGGCGGTCCGCCGGCCGTCGATGACGACTGCCACCTGCCGGGGCGTTGCGTGGCCGGCCAGCGCCCAGCCGGAGGCGACGACCTCCTGGCCGGCGGTGACCGAGGAGGCCGCGCGGCCGCCGGCCTCGATGGCGTCAGTCTCGATGGCATCAGTTTCGATCGCATCAATACTGCCGCGCATCTCCATCGTCAGCTCCGCCGGCGCGAGGCCATGCTGCAAGGAAGCGACGAAGGGTGCGTTCCGCCAGTCCCAGGCGGCCCGCATCTGGTGAGGACCGCTGGTCACGGCGAAGATCGCCCTGTCGGTCGCCCCGGTATACCAGAAGGCTCCGATGGCTTCGATGGCGACCGCGGCGCCGACCGCGAGCAGGAAGCACGTCCGGCCGAGGCCGCGCATCATGGCGACCACCGGCACCAGCATCCACAGGAGCATCGGCAGGAGGTCGGTCATGTAGCGCGGCCCCCAGGAGACGCCGCCCCGCCAGTCAGCCTTGGCGTAGAGCAAGAGCTGGAGAACAATGCCGGCGCTCATCGCCAGGGTGAGGCCGCGCTCGCCGCGGTCGCGCGGCAGGTGCCGCCAGGCCAGGACAAGGAAGAGCAGGAAGGGTGAGAAGACGAACAGCCCCCGCGTCGGGCTGAACAGCAGTCCGCCGAGGCCGGCAAGCAGGTCGTGCCGGAAGTAGGTGGCCTTGCCGACCCGCCCGTAACCGCCGGCGAGGTTGCCGGCCACGCCGAGGTTGTAGAGCAGCACCAGGCCCATCGGCAGCGCCGCCGCCGCGGCGAGCAGTAACGCCTGGCGCCGGCCCGCCCAGAAGAGCCCGTAAGCCCCGAGCGCCGCCGCGAGGATGACATCCGGCGGGCGGTTGGCGGCGATGAGCCCGCACAGCAACCCCGCCGCGAGCGCCCGCGGCGCGGTGCACGGCCCCGTGAGCAGCAGCAGGGCGCCGATTACCAGGAGCTCGGCCATCCCGTGCTGCCACAGAGCCTGGCTGCCGATCACCCAGGTGGTGGTGCCGAAGGCATAAGCCAGGGTGAGCAGCAGGGCGGTCGGCGGCGCCGCCCGGCGCCGCAGCAGCAGGTAGAGGAGCGACGCGGAAAGCGCCGCCAGGAGCGAGGCGGAGAGCTTCTCCATGATCCTCGCCAGAGGGTCCAGCCGCCCATCCGTCCAACCCCGCAGGTGCAGGTACCCGGCCGCGGGGAGGTAGAGCGGCGCGATGAGCACCGGCAGCACCACGGGGTATAGCGAGATGACGTGGCCGCCGGGCACATGGACCATCCAGAACGCCGTATCGCCTCGCCCCTGGGCGGTGAGCGTCGCGATCGGATCGAGAAGGACGGTGTGGTGCCGCCAGATCGCGAACGGCAGGTAGCGCGCCGGGTAGGTGTCGCCGGCGCTGATCGCCCGCCCGTTGGCGTTGTAGACCAGCAGACAGCAGAGCCCGATGAGCAGGCTCGCCCGCAGCTCGCGCCGGCCGCCGAGGACGAGAGTCATGGTTTCAGGCTCACTTGCGGCTTCCTACGGGGTCCATCTCCATCCACTACGAGTGTTGGCGGGGAGGAGGCCGGAGGTTACCACAAGCCGCCGCCGCCATGCTCGGCAGAGGCCGGGTGCGCGGCTTGAAACTAGGCGAGTTGGAAGTTGGAAGAGGGGAAACCGGGGATTGGCTGGGAGGCAGGGATTCGAACCCCGATTCTGCGGGTCAGAGCCGCATGTCCTACCGTTGAACGACCTCCCAGCAGGACAGGGACCGGAGATTACCCGAACCGGCCCGGGGTGGTCAACCCCGGGCGGTCCCGGCCTTATTCCCCCTTGGCGACGGGCCGCGGCTGCCGCAGGTAGGCGATGAAGCGGTCGAAGTGGCGGACGGTCGCCTCGCGGCCCATCGTCTCCACGAGGTCGAAGAGAGGCGGGCCCGCCGCGATCCCGGAGAGGGCCATGCGCGTGGGGTGGATCAGGACGCCCGCCTTGATCCCCCGCTCCTCGGCTTGAGCCCGCAGCGCCGCCTCCAGCGCCTCCTTGGTGAAGTCGGGGAGGCCGGCGAAGCGGTCCCGCAGGGCTTCCAGATGGCCGGGTAAGTCCGTGTCCTTCAGGAACTTGGCGCTGGCCTCCGGGTCGTAGGTGGTCTCGCGGAAGTAGGGGATCAGCATCCCGGCCAGCTCCCTCAGGGTGCGAGCCCGGGTGCGGTGGAGATTCACCGTGGCGTCGAGGCGCGCCGGATCGGCGTCTCCCAGGCCCACCTCCTCCAGGAACGGCCGGAGATGCGGACGCAGGGCCTCGGCGTCGAGCATCGAGAGGTACTGGGAATTCATCCACAGCAGCTTCTCGCGGTCGAACACGGCCGGCGAGGCGTTCAGGCGGTCGACGTCGAACAGGCGGATCATCTCGTCGCGCGAGAGGATCTCCCGGTCCCCTCCCGGGTTCCAGCCGAGCAGGGCCAGGAAGTTGTAGAGCGCCTGCGGCAGGATCCCCTCGTTGCGGAATTCCTCGACCGACGTCGCGCCGTAACGCTTGGAGAGGCGCTTCTTGTCCTGCCCCAGGATCAGCGGCAGATGGCCGAAGGTCGGCACCTGCCCGCCCAGCGCCCGGAAGAGCGGGATGTGCTTGGGCGTGTTCGAGAGGTGGTCCTCGCCGCGGATCACGTGCGTGACCCCCATGTCGATGTCGTCGCAGACCACGGACATGTGGTAGGTCGGGTTGCCGTCCGAGCGCAGGAGGATGAAGTCGTCGAGGGCGTCCGGCGGGAAGTCCATGTCGCCGCGCACGATGTCGGTGAAGGTGATGTGCTCGTCCGGCATCTTGAAGCGCACGGCGAACGGCTTGCCGGCGGCGAGGCGCTCGTCGATCTCTCGTTGAGAGAGGTCGAGGCAGGTGCGCGGGTAGCGGAAGGCCTCCCCCCGCTTCTGGGCCGCGGCCCGCTGGGCGTCGAGATCCTCGGGGGCACAGAAGCAGCGGTAGGCCTTGGCCGTCGCCAGCAGCTCCTCGGCCCGCTCGTGATGGCGGGGGAGCCGCGCGCTCTGCAGGAACGGCCCCTCGTCCCAGACGACGCCGATCCAGGCGAGGGCCGACTGGATCTGGCGGGTCATCGCCTCGTCGGACCGCTCCTTGTCGGTGTCCTCGATGCGCAGGATGAAGGCGCCGCCCACGGTCTGCCGCAGCAGGTCGTTGTAGATGGCGGTGCGCGCGCCGCCCACGTGCAGAAACCCCGTGGGCGAAGGGGCGAAACGGACCCGGACGGGCCCCTGGATCTTCGTCATGGCGTGTGCTCCGGGATGCGCCCCGCAGGGGCGGGGGGTTTGAAGGGGGAAACGGTATCACAGACGTCTCCGGCCCCCCGGGAAGTCCCCCCCGCCGAATCATGTTAGAGTCCCTGCCGGCCGGGTGTGCCACCCGGCATCCCGCGTTTCCGGTCAACGATTTACCGCCCGATTGAGGGCTCAGGAGCTCGCGTACCGAGATGGCCACTGCACCTCTCTCCCGCCGGTGGTCCCCGGCCGATTCCCTCGACCTCTACAACATCCGGGGTTGGGGGAACAACTTCTTCTCCATCAACGGCGGCGGCTGCATGCTCGTCCACCCTGGCGGGCCGGGATCGCCGGCCATCGATCTCAAGGAGCTGGTGGACGAGGTGCGCGAGCGGGGGATCAGCCCGCCGCTGCTCATCCGCTTCTCGGAGATCATCAAGGCCCGCGTGGTGCAGCTCAACGAGGCGTTCGCCGGCGCGATCGCCGAGTACGGCTACCGGGGTGAGTACCGGGGGGTCTATCCCATCAAGGTGAACCAGGACCGCTACCTCGTGGAGCGGCTGGTCGAGTACGGCCGCCCCTATCACTTCGGCCTGGAGGCGGGCTCGAAGCCCGAGCTGATGGCCGTGATGGCGATGCTGGAGGACGAGGAGGCGCTCATCATCTGCAACGGCTACAAGGACGAGGAGTACATCGAGACCGCCCTCCTCGCCTCGAAGCTCGGCCGCCACGTCATCATGGTGGTGGAGAAGCCGTCGGAGCTGCCGCTCATCCAGCAGATGTCCGAGAAGATGGGGGTGCGCCCGCGCATCGGCATCCGCTCGCGGCTGTCCGCCAAGGGGGCCGGCCACTGGGAGGCCTCGGGGGGGGACCGCTCGAAGTTCGGCCTCACCGGCCGCGACCTGCTCGGCGCCATCGCCTTTCTGCGCGAGCACGATCTGCTCGACACCTTCGAGCTGCTCCATTTCCATCTCGGCAGCCAGATCTCCTCGATCCGCTCGGTCAAGGACGGCCTGCGCGAGGCGGCCCAGGTCTACGTCAACCTCGTCGAGATGGGGGCGCCGCTCCGCTACCTCGACGTCGGCGGCGGCCTGGGCGTCGACTACGACGGCTCGCAGACGAACTTCACCTCGTCGCTCAACTACACGCTCCAGGAGTACGCCAACGACATCGTCTACGGCCTCATGGAGGTCTGCGACCCCCGGGGGGTGCCGCATCCGACCATCGTCTCGGAGTCCGGCCGCGCCACGGTGGCCCACCACGCGGTGCTGATCATCGACGTGCTCGGAGTCTCCGAATTCGAGGTCGGCAAGCTCCCGCGCAAGCCCCCGGCGGACGCCGAGCTGTCGCTGCGCCACCTCTTCGACACCTATCGCGAGGTGTCGCGCAAGAACCTGCTGGAGTCGTATCACGACGCCATCTCCTACCGCGACGAGTGTCTGAGCCTGTTCAACCTCGGCCACCTGCCGCTGGAGCACCGGGGGCTCGCCGAGGACCTGT
>Ga0308176_10001434_pt1 | contig 14977 bp, 15 predicted proteins | sample PhyCR2_3_FD_203890 | JGI IMG/M metagenome (GOLD analysis project Ga0308176, IMG submission 203890) | Soil microbial communities from UC Gill Tract Community Farm, Albany, California, United States - DLSLS.C.R2 | ecosystem: Environmental > Terrestrial > Soil > Agricultural land | place: USA...
GCAACCATCAGGACGAGCTTGACGGCGAGCGACAGGTCGTGGCCCGCATAGTCGGCGGCGATGATCAGCACCGGCCAGTGCCAGAGGTAGAGCGCGTACGAACGGTCGCCGACCACGCGCATCGGCCGCGCCGCAAGGAGACGCTCGACGGCGAAGCGCGACCCGCGGCTGCCCATCCCGGCGACGATTGCGAACGCCGTGCCGAGCGTCGGCACGAGCGCGAACGCGCCCGGGAACGGCGTCTGGTCGGAGAACAGCACGGCCGAGCACGCGATCGCGGCGACGCCGGCCCAGCCAAACATGACCCGGATCGCCGACGGCGTCCGCTCGAGCGTCGGCGCGGCGACGGCGAGCGCTGCGCCAAGGCCAAGCTCCCACGCGCGCGCGAACGGCGAGAAGTACGCGGTCGTCGGTGCTGCACTCGTCTGCTGGATCGACCACGCGAGCGAGACGCCTGCGAGCGTGATCACGACGCAGAGCAGCCGCCTGCGGCCGCGCGCCCGGACGAGCCCGAGCGAGAGCAGGACCGGCCACACGAGGTAGAACTGCTCCTCGACCGAGAGCGACCAGAAGTGGAGGATCGGCGAGGGGGGCTCCTGCCGCGCGAAGTAGTCGACGCCGGTCGCCGCGAAGTGGAAGTTCGCGGCGAAAGCCGCGGCGTGGAGACTGTCGACGACCGCGCTGTTCGCGCGGACGAAGTTCAAGAGCAAGAACGCCGCCACGTCGGTTGCGACGAGCGTCAGCGCCGCGGCGGGCAGGATCCGCCGCGCACGCCGGACGTAGAAGTCGACGAGCGAGACCGAGCCGTTCTTCCGCGCCTCGGCAAGCAACAGTCCGGTGATGAGGAAGCCTGATAGGACGAAGAACACGTCGACGCCGACGAAGCCTCCGGCGACGAAGCCGACACCTGCGTGGGCGAGGACGACGAGCATGACCGCAACCGCGCGGAGCCCCTGGATGTCGGCCCGATGAGCCGCTGCCTGCATGACTGCCTCCCGTTCGATGACGGACGAGTCATCGAGCCGGGCGCCAACGCATCGCTCACGCGCCGCTCACGGGCCGCCAACCGGCCTGGGCCATGTAAAAGCTGGGCAAAACAGGGTCGAGGGGTCGTCGGCGGCGGGCGCTCCGGGGTAACACTCCGCCCGAATGTGCCGGCAGCTCGTCGCCCTGCTCGTCGTCGCCCTCGTCGGCGCGTTCGGCGCGGGCGCGGCGTCCGCCGCCACGGCGCCGGGCGCGACGACCGGCCCTGTGTCCTCGGTCGGGCCGACGAGCGCGACGGTCACCGGCACGGTCAACCCGAACGGCACCTCGACGACCTGGCTCTTCGAGTACGGGACGAGCACGAGCTACGGCTCGTCGACGTCGTCCGCGAACGCCGGCTCCGGGACGAGCAACGTCGCGGTGTCCGTCTCGCTCAGCGGCCTCAAGGCCGGCACGACGTACCACTACCGCGTGGTCGCGAAGAGCACCGCGGGTACGACGCGCGGCGCCGACGGGATCCTCACGACCTCCGCAGCGCCCCAGGTCGTGACCGGATCGGCGTCGAACGTCACGCCTGCCTCGGCGACGCTGAACGGCACCGTCGATCCGAGCGGCCGCGCGACGACCTGGTACTTCGAGTACGGCACGACGACCGGATACGGAAACAAGACCGCGCCCAGGGACGGCGGCTCGGGTACCAGCGCCGCCAACGTCTCCGCGTCGATCAGCGGGCTGACCGCGGGCCGCACGTATCACTACCGGCTGACGGCTACGAGCGACGCGGGCACGAGCCACGGCAACGACCAGACCTTTGTCGCTTCGGCCCAGCCCAACGTCACGACCAGGTCGGTGTCGAGCATCCGCGACAACACGGCGACGCTCAACTCCACCGTCAACCCGAACGGGAGCGCGACGACCGTCTACTTCGAATTCGGGACGACCACGAGCTACGGGTCGAGGTCGTCGTCGAAGAGCATCGGGTCGGGCCACACGGCGCAGAACGTCGCGATCGGGATCGGCGGGCTCGCCGCCAACACCATCTATCACGTGCGGGTCGTGGCCGAGAACGCGAATGGGTCGAACAGGGGCTCGGACGTGACGTTCACGACCACGGGCCGTCCGTTCGCGACCACCGGGTCGGCAAGCGGCGTGAGCTCGAACGCCTCCACGCTGACCGGGACGGTCAACCCGAACGGGCATGCGGCGAGCTGGTACTTCCAGTACGGGACGACGACCGGCTACGGGCAGCAGACGCCGACGCGCGGCTCGAGCTCGCAGAGCGGCGTCCGGAACGTCACGGAAGCAATCGGGAACCTCACCGCAGGGACGACGTATCACTACCGTCTCGTCGCGACGAACAGCATCGGCACGAGCTTCAGCAACGACGTCAGCTTCACGACCTCCGGGCCGCCGCTGACGCTCACCGTGTCCAGCAGGACCGTCGTCCTGAGAGGCAGCGTGACGCTGACGGGCAAGCTCGCGAGCGGGCGCTCGAACGAGAGCGTCGTCGTGTTCGCGCAGCGCTATGCGAGCGGCTCGTTCTTCCAGGTCGCGACGGTGCTCACCGACGCCGGCGGCGGGTGGTCGCTCCGCGTTCGGCCGAGGATCGCCACGACGTACAAGAGCGTCTGGAACGGCAACACGAGCGCCACCGTCACGGTCGGGGTGCACCCCGCGGTGTCGCTGCGCGCGCTTGGCAGGCTCCGCTTCGCGACGCACGTCGCGGGCGCGCGCTCGTTCAAGGGCCGCATCGTGCAGCTGCAGCGCCGTCGGCTGAACGGCAGCTGGGTCACGATCTCCCGCGCACGCCTCGATGCGAGCTCGAACGCCGTCTTCCATCCGCGGCTGAGCGCCGGGCGCTCGACCCTCCGGGTCGCGTTCAGCGTCAACCAGGCCGGCGGCGGCTACCTCGCCGGCTTCAGCCGCGCGATCACGATCCGCCGCAGCTGACCGTCCCCACAGCGCGGAGGCGCCGGAAGACGACGCGCATGCGCGTGACGAGCGGCGCCCGCGTCGCGCGGATCGCCTCGATCATGGCCTCCTGCGCCTCGAGGAGGTCACGCCTGGCGTCGAGCAGCTCGTCGGGATCGTCGAAGTGCTGCAGCACGTCGTACTCCGTCTCCTCCTCGAGCTCGTAGAGCCGGTCGGCGATTGCGCTGCGCAGCGCGGCCTCACTGTTCGGCAGGTCGACCGTGCGCCACTCGGGCTCGGCGATGACGCCGACGAGCTCGCCCTCGGCCTCGACGCGCTCCTCGGTCACCGGATGGACATCGACGAGAGTTCCGTCGGGAACGAGGAGCCGATGGACGTGGCGCAGGGCGTGCACGACGCCCTCCCCCTCGATTCATCAAAGCGACCAGGCGAAGAGGGCGAGGTCGAACCGCCTCGTCGGCACGTGCACGTCGGTCGCGCCGGCGACGGCGAACGTCACGCGGCCCTCCAGCGCAGGCGGCAGCGATCGCCGCGCCGCCGCGATGCGCTCCTCGTCGGGGTCGACTGCGACGACGGACGCAGCCGCTCCTGCGTACTGCAGGGTCAGCCGCCCGTCGCCGCACCCGAGCTCGAGGACATGAAGGCCGTCGACGGGCGTTCGCTCGCGCAGCGTTCGCAGCTCGATTCCTTCAGGGTCGATCCGCCAGGCCACCGGCGACCGATCCTACGACACGTTCCGCAGGCGAGCCGAGCACACGCGCAGCCGAGGCCATGACGGCGACGAGGCCGGCGACGAGGCCGAACGCGACCGGAAGTGACGACGCCGACGCGATCCCGCCGATCACGCCGGGTGCGACGAGGCCGCTCCCGTACGCGACACCGGCAACGCCGGCGACGCTCCGCGCGGGATGCGGACCGACGCGACCCGCGGCGGCGAACACGATCGGAACCACGACGGCGACGCCGATGCCGAGCAACGCGAAGCCCGCGAGCCCCACCGCGAGCGCCGGAGCGAGCGCGACGGCGAGCGCTCCGACGATCGCGCATGCCCCCGACACCCGCACGGTGCCGACGGGGCCGAGCCTCCGGATGACGCGATCGCCGACCAGGCGGACGACAGCCATCGTCCCGGCGAAGACCGAGACCGCGAGCGCCGCCGTGCTGGCCGAGCCGCCGAGCTCGCGCTTGACGTACAACGCCGACCAGTCGGTTCCGGCCTGCTCGGCGAAGACCGCGCACAGCCCGACGAGCCCGATCAGGAGCACCGGCCGCGTCGGCAATGCGAACGCCGGCGGAGCCTCCGTCTCGACGGACGCCGTGTCGTCGAGCAGGAAGGGGATCGAGACGGGCGCGAGCAGGCCGAGCACGAGCGCCGTGACCGCGAACTGGAGCCGCGTGTCGATGCCGGCGTGGGAGGCGAGCGCCGAGACGGCGGAGCCGGCGAGGACGCCGGCACTCCAAAAGCCGTGCAAGCTCGACATGACGGAGCGGCCGATCTCCCGCTCGACGAGCACGCCGTGCGCGTTCATCGCCATGTCCGCGATGCCCGCCGTCGCACCGCAGAGGAGCAGAACCACGCAGAGCAGCGCGAGCGAGGTCGGCAGCGACGGCAGGACGAGGCTCGCGCACCAGGCCGCGATCGTCGCCGGCACGAGCGTCCGGAACCCGTAGCGGTGCGCCAGATGTCCCGAGAACGGCATCGCGACCATCGCGCCGATCCCGGGCATCAGCAGCGCCACCCCGAGGTGCCCGACGTCGACCCCGACATGCGAGGCGATCCACGGGACTCGCGCCGCGAAGCTCCCGGTCGCGCAGCCGTGCGCCGCGAAGACGACCGCGGTCACACGCCGTGCGCGAGAGATCTCACGAGCAGTCACAGCTCGACCCTAACCGTGCCTTCATGTGGGTTTGGATCGGCTGGGCGCGGGCACCCTCATGCGACCCCGACGAAAGGAGCGGCGATGGCCGACGAGAAACGCCAGAGCGAGAACGACGAGCAGCACGAGGAGCAGGAGGGCCGCTCGGCTCCGATGAGCCGCGAGACGGCCGAGACGCTCGCAAAGGGCGCTGCGGCCGGTGCGGCAGCCGGAGCGGTGGTCGGGGCCGCAGCCGCTGCCGTGCGTCAGAGCAGATCCGACGAGGAGGAAGACGCCGAGGAGTAGCGCGCGCCGCGCTCAGTACGAGCGCGGCAGGCCGCCGCGTGGCGCCTCCGTCGTGGGCCGCACGATGTCTCTAGCGATACTCGACCGGCACGCGGCGCCCCGACTCGGCCGATCGCAGCACGGCGTCGCACACCTCCGCGGCGCGGTAGCCGTCCTCGAACGTCCCGCCGTGCGGCGCAATCGTCCCGTCGCCGGCGATCGCGTCGATGAGGTGGCGCAGCTCGTGCACGAACGTGTGCTCCCAGCCGAGCATGTGGCCGTGCGGCCACCACCACTGCCAGAAGGGGTCGTCCGCCTCGGACACGAGCCGAGTGCGGAAGCCCTTCGTCCCCTCGCTCACCTGCAGCTCGTTCAGGCGCTCGAGGTCGAACGCGAGTGAGCCTTTCGAGCCGTTGATCTCCCAGGTCAGCGCGTTCTTCCGCCCGGATGCGAAGCGCGTCGCCTCGATCGTGCCGACCGCGCCCTGTTCGAAGCGCACCGCCGCCTCGAACGCGTCGTCGACCGAGCGGCCGGGCTGAAACGTCGCTGTCTCGCCGGCGACCGAGACGACCTCGCCGACGAGATAGCGCGCGAGGTCGATCACGTGCGCCCCCAGATCGCCGAGCGCACCGGACCCGGCGGCCGCTTTGTCAAAGCGCCAAATCTCGGCCGTCGTCGCGCCCCACTCCTGGAGATAGCGGCCGCGGAAGTGGTGGATCTCGCCGAGCGCGCCGGCGGCGATGAGCTCCTTGGCGAGCCGCACCGCCGGAACGAAGCGGTAGTTGAACGCACACATGTGGACGACACCCGCGCGCGCGACGCGCTGCCAGATCTCGTACGACTCCGCCGCGTCGCGGCCGAGCGGCTTCTCGCAGATCACGTGCTTCCCGGCATCGGCTGCCGCGACCGTCGGCTCACTGTGCAGGTTGTTCGGGCCGCTGTTGTCGAACAGCTCGACCTCGGGATCGGCGACGAGCTCGTGCCAGTCGGTCACGTACCGCTCGAACCCGTAGCGACGGGCCGCCTCGCGAACTGCCGGCTCGTCACGGCCGGCGATCGAGACGAGCCGGGGCTGCCGCGGCGGCGGCCAGGTCATGTACGAGAGCGTGCGGTAGCCGTTCGCGTGCGCCTTGCCCATGAACGCGTAGCCGAGCATCCCGACGCCGACCGCCGGAATCTGCCCCTCGCTGCCGCCGGCGCGGCCCATGGTCTGGAAGCCGGTCTCCTCGCTCATCGCTGCATCGCCGCGTCGAAGGCGACGGCCGACGGCGCGAAATCGGTGCTACGGACGAAGCGCAGCGCGTCTTGTGCGCCGTACTCGCGGTCCATGCCGGAATCCTCCCACTCGATCGAGAGCGGGCCGTCATAGCCGATGCGGTTGAGCGCGCGGAAAAGCTCCTCGAAGTCGACGTCGCCGTGGCCCGGAGAGACGAAGTCCCACCCGCGCTGCTCCTCGCCGAAGTTCAGATGGGAGGCGAGGATCGAGCGCCGGCCGTCCAGCCGCTTCTTCGAGTCCTTGACATGCACGTGATAGATGCGATCCGGGAACTCGAGCGCGAACTGCGCGGTGTCGAGGAACTGATGCGCGAAGTGCGACGGGTCGAGGTTGATTCCGAACGCCTCGCGGTTGTCGATCGCATCGAGTGCCTTGCGCGTGGTCGAGAAGTCGTACGCGATCTCGGTGGGATGCACTTCGAGCCCGAAGCGCACACCCTCTTGGTCGAAGACGTCCATGATCGGATTCCAGACCTCGGCGAAGGTCTCGTACGCGCGGTCGATCTCGGCGAAGTCGTTCGGCGGGAAGGAGTAGAGGAGATGCCAGACCGGCGAGCCGGTGAAGCCGTTCACCTGCGTCACGCCGAAGCGCGCCGCAGCGCGCGCCGTGTCCTTCATCCGGTCGGCCGCACGCTGCCGGACCCCGTCGGGGGCGCCGTCGCCCCAGATCTCGGGCGGCAGGATGCCCTGGTGGCGGCCGTCGATCGGGTCGAGCACGGCCTGCCCGACGAGGTGGGCGCCGAGCGCCCAGCAGTCGAGGCCGTGCTGCTCGAGCAGCTCGCGCTTGCGGCGGACGTAGCCGTCGTCCGCGAGCGCCTGGTCGACCTCGAAGTGATCGCCCCAGCAGGCGAGCTCGAGGCCGTCGAAGCCCCACGCCGAGGTCTTCGCGGCGAGATCCTCGAGCGGCAGGTCGGCCCATTGGCCGGTGAACAGGGTGACACGACGACTCATCGAACGCCTCCGGGGATTGGGACTGGGACGGCGAGCCCGGCGGCGCCGAGCCCCGACGTGGTGGGCTGACGGCCGGAGCGCGCGAGCAGCTCGAGCCCGAGCCGCGCTCGCCGCACGCGCTCGCGGCTCAGCGCGACCGTGGTCGCGTCGAGGTGCGAGCCCGCGGGATAGACGTCGGGCGCATTGCGCAGCCCGAACTTCACGTACACCGGCGCCGCGACGCGGATCAGCTCGGGAATCTCGTGGTGGCGGACGAACCCACCGACGTTGTCGGGCGCCTCGACGTAGACGTCGAGGGGGACGTCGACCGCCGCGCGGATCGCGGCGATCTGCGCGAGCGAGAGATCGGTCGGAAGGTTGATCGTCGATGCACCGAGGCGTTCGAAGAGACGCGCAGTCGCCGGGTTTGCCGCCGGCAGCATCACCGACACCTTCGCCTGCATCTCCGGCGGCAGCAGGCCCGCGCGTCTCGCCTCTCCGAACAGCTCGAGCACGCCTGCATCGGCGATCAGCACCGAACGGAAGCCGAACTCGGCGGCGCGGGCGCAGTCCTCGAGGTTCGCGACGACCTGCTCCTGCCCGTGCGCCGACGCGGCGAAGCCGGCGTGCGCGCGCGCGGTCGCCGAGACGCCCCACGCGGCGTTCGGTCGCGCGAACAGGCTGACCTCGACGCGGGCGTCGGCGGCGAGCCGTGCCATCTCCTCGAGCTCCGCATCGGTCTGCATGAAGACGCCGGAGCCCTGCGAGACTCGGTGCACGCGCACGTCGAGACGCTCCGCCTCGGCGAGCACGGCGGCGAGACACGCCGGGCCCTCGGTCGACGGGATCTCGACGCGAAACTCGGCGCCGTCGGAAAAGCGCTTCGTCGAGCTCGGCAGCTCGTGCAGGTCGCCCACCGGCAGCCCCTGCGCATGGAGGAAGTCACGGACGTCGCTCACAGAGTGATCCTATGACGACGCCGCTGCCGTTTTGCACTAGCGTCAGGGCATGGGCGTGACGACCGTCGCCGAGACACTCGCGGCGGTTCTGCGCGAGGATCAGCTGATCCGCGATCCGGCGCAGCTGCGCACGTACGAATGCGACGGGCTGACCGCGCACCGCGTCGTTCCCGGTCTCGTCGCGCTGCCCGAATCGGCGAGCGAGGTGCAGGCGGTCGTGCGCGCATGCAACGCGGCCGGAGCCCCGTTCGTCGCGCGCGGTGCGGGCACAGGATTGTCGGGCGGCGCGCTTCCGGTCGCCGACGGCGTCGTCGTCTCGCTCGCACGGCTCGACCGAATCCTCGACGTCGATCTCGAGCGCGGGCTTGCCGTCGTCGAGCCGGGAGTCGCGAACCTCGACGTGACCCGGGCGGTCGCAGCCGACGGTTTCTACTACGCGCCGGATCCGTCCTCGCAGCAGGTCTGCACGATCGGCGGCAACGTCGCCGAGAACTCGGGCGGTGCTCACTGCCTGAAGCACGGCTTCACCGTCAACCACGTCCTCGCCGCGCAGATCGTCCTCCCCGACGGCGAGCTCGTCGAGCTGTCGGTCTGGGACGAGGGCCCCGACCTGCTCGGTGCGTTCATCGGCTCCGAGGGCACGCTCGGGATCGCGACCAGGCTCACCCTGCGACTGCTGCGCGCACCCGAACGGGTGGTGACGCTGCTCGCGGGGTTCCGGCACACCGACGACGCCGGCGCCGCAGTGTCCGCCACGATCGCGGCCGGCGTGATGCCGGCGGCGATCGAGATGATGGACGCGATCACGATGCAGGCCGCCGAGCAGGCCGTGCACGCCCGCTACCCCGACGGGTGCGGTGCAGCGCTGATCGTCGAGCTCGACGGCCCGGAAGCACAGGTCGAGGACGATCTCGCGCGGATCGAGGCGATCTGTGGCGACGCGGGCGCGGTCGAGGTCCGTATTGCCTCCGAGGCCGACGACCGGGCGACGGTATGGCGGGGGCGCAAGGCGGCGTTCGCCGCGATGGGCCGCGTCAGCCCCGACTACTACGTGCAAGACGGGGTCGTGCCGCGGACGAAGCTTCCGGAGGTGCTCCGCCGCATCGACGAGCTCTCGCGCGAGCACGGGCTCCGCGTCGGCAACGTCTTTCACGCCGGCGACGGCAATCTCCACCCGCTGGTCCTCTACGACGGCCGCGTCGACGGAGAGGCGGAGCGGGCCGAGCAGCTGGCGAAACGGATCCTCGAGGCGTGCGTCGAAGCCGGCGGCTCGATCACCGGCGAGCACGGCGTCGGTGTCGACAAGGCCTGTGCGATGCCCTTGATGTTCGGCGAGCCGGACCTCGAGGTGATGCAGCGCCTGCGGCGTGCCTTCGATCCCCGCGGCCTCGCAAACCCCGGCAAGATCTTCCCGACGCCGCGCCTCTGCGGCGAGGTACCGGGGCCGTACCGCGCCCACCCACTCGAGAAGGCAGGGCTCGCTGAGCGTTATTGAGCACGAGCCCGGCGACCTCACCTGCGTGGTCGAGGGCGGGCTACGGCTGTCCGTGCTCGGCGACGCGCTCGCAGCGCACGGCCAACGGCTTTCGCTCGACCCGCCGGGCGATCCGACGCTCGAGGAGAGCCTGCTCGAAAACCTGTCGGGCCCGCTCTCGCACCGCTTCGGGACGATGCGCGACCTCGTGATCGGAGTGACCGTCCGCCTGCCCGACGGGACCCGGGCGAGCTCGGGCGGAAAAGTCGTGAAGAACGTGGCCGGCTACGACCTCGGCAAGCTTCTCTGCGGGTCGCGCGGACGGCTCGGCCGCGTCGAGCGGCTCGCACTGCGCCTGCATCCGCTGCCGCCTGCGCGCCGCACCGTGACGGTGCCCGCAGCGCGGTGGACGGAGCTGCACCGGTCGCAGCTCGCACCGAGCGCAGCCGATCTCGTCGCCGGGTCGCTGCACGTGCTCTTCGAGGGCGACCGGCGCGCGGTCGACGAGCAGTCGCGCGCGCTCGGCGGCGCCGAGTCGGACCCGTGGTCGGAGGTGCGCGCGCTCCAGGCCGAGCTGCCCGGCAGACGGCGCTGGGACGGCGGCGCCGCGCCGCTCGTCCGCCCGGGCCGTCTGCTGGCGTACAGCGAGGAACACGCGGACGTGCCGTGGAGCCCCCTGGCCGAGCGCGTCGTGGAGGCGTTGTGCAGCCCGAGCTGATCGCCGACTGCGTTCACTGCGGCTTCTGCCTTCCGACCTGCCCGACCTACGCGCTGTGGCACGAGGAGATGGACTCGCCTCGCGGTCGGATCTACCTGATGAAATCGCTCGTCGACGGGACGGTCGAGCTCGACGACACGGTGGTCGAGCACTTCGACCGTTGCCTCGGCTGCATGGCGTGCGTCACCGCCTGCCCGTCCGGCGTGCAGTACGACCGGCTGATCGAGCAGACGCGCGCCCACATCGAGCGCGAGCATCCGCGCGCACCGATCGACGCGCTGACCCGCCGGGCGATCTTCGCGGTGCTTCCATATCGACGCCGTCTCCGTGCTGCGCTTTCGCTCCGTCGTCTACCGGCGCCCGGGCCGCTCGCGCCGCTGAAGCAGATTGCACCGCCGTGGGCCGCGCCCGAGCGGGCGCCGGAGCACCTGCCGAACGACGGCCCCTCCGTCGCTCTCGTCGCAGGCTGCGTCGCGAGCGTCGTCTTCGGCGACGTCAACGCCGCGACGGCGCGAGTGCTCCACGCGGAGGGCTACGACGTGCACGTGCCGCTGACCCAGGGATGCTGCGGAGCGCTGCACGCGCACGCCGGCCGCCTCGATGAGGGTGTCGACCGGGCCCAGCGGCTTGCGGAGGATCTCGCGGGCTACGACTACGTCGTCACGAACGCAGCCGGGTGCGGATCGCATCTCAAGGATCACGGGATCACGAACGCGGTCGACGTCTCCGAGTTGCTGCAGGAGCCGAAGGCGGAGCGCCACCCGCTGCCTCTGCGCGTCGCGTTTCAGGATTCCTGCCATCTGCGGCACGCGCAGGGGCTCGCGGCGGCGCCGCGCGCACTGCTCGACGCGGTCCCCGGGCTCGAGCGGCGCGAGCCCGCCGAGCAGGAAATCTGCTGTGGCAGCGCCGGGATCTACAACATCGTGCAGGCGGACGCCGCCGCCGCGCTCGGCGACCGCAAGGCGCGGCATGTCATTGCGACGGACGCCGACGCCTACGCGAGCGGCAACCCCGGCTGCCTCGTGCAGGTGACGGCCGCGCTGCGTCGCGCCGGCCGTCCGCTGCCCGCGTTCCATCCGATCGAGCTCGTCGACGCCTCGATTCGCCGTCTCGACGCGTCGACGCTGGTGCGCAGCGCGCGCCGCTGACGATCAGCGAATGCTCGCCCAGGGCTCCTCGCCCGACACGTCCTCCAGGCCGTAGCCGCTGCCCTCGCCCAGGCTCGGCCCGATGATCACCTGCAGGTGCGCCGTCGCGCGGCCGTCGTTGTACGACGCGTGGATGACGCCCTCCTCGATGAACACCGAGTCGAGCGGCCCGAGCGTCGTCGACTCCTGCTCCAGGAACTGCGTGATCTCGCCCTGCTTGACGATGATCATCTCCTCCTGTCCCGGATGCCTGTGGAACGCGTGACCTTCACCGGGCTCGAGCGTGACGTCCATGACGACGAGCGTGCCGGCTCCGTTCTCCGGCGTCAGCCGCCAGCCGATGCGACCCCAGTCGAAGTCCTCCTGCCGCACGTCGGACTGCTTGACGAAGCTGCTCATCGGTCACTCCTTTGCGTCGAGGGGGATCGCCTTGAAACGGCGCATGTTCTCGGTCATCGCGACCTCGGTCGGCAGGCGCTCCATCGAGCTCGCGCCGAAGAAGCCGACGACGCCCTCGGTCCGCGCGAGCACATACGCCGCGTCGTCCGGCTCGGCAATCGGGCCGCCGTGGCAGAGCACGAGAATGTCCGGGTTGACGCGCCTCGCCGCGTCGCGCCATTCCTGAACGAGCGCAACGGACTCGTCGAGCGTCCTGGCGGTCTCCGCGCCGATCGCGCCGCCCGTCGTCAGGCCCATGTGCGGCACGAGCACGTCGGCGCCCGCGCGCGCCATCTCGGCTGCCTGGTCCGCGTCGAAGACGTACGGCGCCGTCAGCAGGTCTCGCTCGCGCGCGAGCCGGATCATGTCGATCTCGAGCCCGAAGCCCATCCCGGTCTCCTCGAGCCCCTGCCGGAACGTCCCGTCGATCAACCCGACGGTCGGGAAGTTCTGGATGCCGCTGAAGCCGATGCGCTTCAGCTCGTCGAGGAACACGGGCATCAGCCGGAACGGATCGGTGCCGCAGACGCCCGCGAGCACGGGCGTGCGCCGCACGACCGGTAGCACTTCGCGCGCCATGTCGACGACGATCGCGTTCGCATCGCCGTACGGCATGAGCCCCGCGAGCGAGCCGCGCCCACCCATCCGGTAGCGGCCGGAGTTGTAGATGATGATCAGGTCGGCGCCGCCGGCCTCCGCCGTCTTCGCGGACAGGCCCGTCCCGGCACCCGCGCCGATGATCGGTGTGCCCGCCTCGACCTGCGCGCGCAGCTGCGCGAGCGCCTCCTGCCTCGTCATCGGCTCCCCTGAATCAGCTCGTGCAGACGATCGGCCATCGCGACGGCGAACCGCTCGTCGTTCACGTCGAGATCGAGCTCGTGCGTCTCGACGCTCTCGCACGTCGCGCGCAACCCGTCGAACAGCGCCGCGTCGGCCTCGGGGTCCCAGAAGGGCTGCCCCTCGACGTCGATCATCGAGACCCCGCGCAGCGGCACGAAGAGCGCGGTCGGCCCCTCTGCAGCCGCGAGCTTGCTCCCGATCCTCCGCCCGAGCTCCCGGTTCTCGTCGGGCGTCGTGCGCATCAAGGTCACCGTCGGGTTGTGGACGTAGAGGTCGCGGCCCTCGAACTGCGCCGGCACCGTCTCGCGGGGGCCGAAGTTGACCATGTCGAGCGCACCGACCGAGACCACCTGCGGAACGCCGGCGGCGCCCGCTGCCTCGAGCCGGTCCGGCCCGGCCGTGAGGACGCCGCCGACCAGCTCGTCCGCGAGCTCGGTCGTCGTGAGGTCCAGGACTCCGGCCAGGTAGCCGCCGCGGACGAGCGCCTCCATCGACTGCCCGCCCGTACCGGTCGCATGGAAGACGAGCACCTCGTACCCGAGCTCCTCGAGCCGCTCGCGCGCACGCGTCACGGCCGGCGTCGTGACGCCGAACATCGTGGCGCCGATCAACGGCTTCTTCTCGAACGCCGGCACGTTCGCCTTCGCCATGCCGGCGATCGCGCCGGCGGCGTTCGCGAGGATCCGTGCCGAGATCGAGTTGAGGCCCGAGATGTCGACGACGGAGTACGTCATCGTCACGTCGACGGCGCCGACGTACGGGCGCGTGTCGCCCGACGCGAGGGTCGAGACCATCAGCTTCGGCACGCCGACCGGCAGGGCGCGCATCGCGGCGGTCGCGATCGACGAGTTCCCCGAGCCGCCGATGCCGACGATCCCGTCGAGTCGGCCCTCGTCGTGAAGCTTCGCCGCCAGCGCGGCCGCGCCGCGTGCCATTGCCCCGACCGCCGCTCCGCGGTCACCGCCCGCAGCGAGCTCGGCGACGTTCGGCGCAACCTCGCTGCGGCCGATGTCGGCCTCGACCTGCGGCTCGAAGACGCCGACGTCGACGAGGATGACGTCGACACCGTGCTCGCGAACGCGGTCGCGCAGATAGGCAAGCTCGGCGCCCTTCGTGTCGAGCGTCCCGAGGACGACGACGGTCGCCACGCTACGAGGCTTCGGCGGCGAGCGGCTCGACGCCGAGGAACCGCCGCTGCAGATCGGGATCGTCGGCCAGCTCCTTCGCCGTCGTTTCGGCGGCGATTGCGCCGGCGACCATGACGAGCTGTCGCTCCGCAACCGCGGTCGCGACGCCGAGGTTCTGCTCGACGAGCAAGATCGTCAGGCCCTCGCGCGCCAGCTGCTGCAGCGTCTCGATCAGCATCTCGATGATCGCCGGTGCGAGGCCCTCGGAGGGCTCGTCCATGATCAGCAGCTGCGGGCTCGTCAGCAACGCGCGCCCGATCGCGAGCATCTGCTGCTCACCGCCCGAGAGCTGTGCGCCGCCGTTCCGCTTGCGCTCGCCGAGCCGCGGAAAGAGCTCGTACACGCGCTCCGGCGTCCACCCCGCGTCGGAGTGGCCGCGGCCGATCATCCGCAGGTGCTCCTCGACCGAGAGCGAGGGAAAGAGGCGCCTGCCCTGCGGCACGTAGCCGATGCCCAGCTGCGCGATCCTGTACGACTGCCGTCCGACGAGCTCTTCTCCCCTGAAGCGGATCGAGCCGCGCACGCGCGCGGGCGGCATTCCCATGATCGCGTTGCAGAGCGTCGTCTTGCCCATGCCGTTGCGGCCGATCAGCGCGACCGAGCCGCCGGCGACCTCGAACGAGACGTCCTCCAGGGCGCGCGCCGTTCCGTACCACGCGTCGAGGTGCTCGACTGCGAGCAGCGACTCAGCCATCGGCCTGGTACCCGCGCCCGAGATAGAGGTCGTGGACGGTCTGGTTCGCACGGATCTCGCTCGGCGTCCCCTCGACGATCACCGCGCCGTCGTGCATCATCGTCACCTGCTGTGCGACGCGCAGCGCGACGTCCATGTCGTGCTCGATGAGGATCAGCGTGATCGACGGGTCGAGCGTCAGCAGGAGATCCGTGAGCGCGACGCGCTCGCCGCGCGACAGTCCCGACGCCGGCTCGTCGAGCATCATCAAGGTCGGA
>Ga0308176_10001436_pt1 | contig 14954 bp, 13 predicted proteins | sample PhyCR2_3_FD_203890 | JGI IMG/M metagenome (GOLD analysis project Ga0308176, IMG submission 203890) | Soil microbial communities from UC Gill Tract Community Farm, Albany, California, United States - DLSLS.C.R2 | ecosystem: Environmental > Terrestrial > Soil > Agricultural land | place: USA...
CCAGGGTCCGGTAGGCCTGCACCAGATGGATCAGTGCATCCGGTGCCACGGTGCTCCGCGGGTAGGTTGCGACCAGATCCTTGAGGTAGAGAATCGCGGAGTCGTAGGCCTTGAGCCGCATGTAGAACAGGGCGGCCTTGTACTCCTTGTACGCGAAGCGCTCCTGCAGGTCGTTGATTCGCACCTGGGCCCGTTTGGCGGCCTCGGTGCCCGGATACCGGTTCACCAGCTCCTGGTAGGTGGCGAGCGCCGTCTGGCCGTACGACGGATCCAGCTCCGGCCGGCGCCAGAGGTCGGCGTAGGCATCGCCTACTCGGAGCAGCGCCTCCGGAGCGAGCGGATCGTTGGGCGTGTCGTCCGACGTCTTCCGGAACTCGCGCGCGGCGTCGAGGTTGTCTCCCATCGCGAAGTGGGCCTCGCCCAGCCAGAGATGCGCCTGCGGAATCCGCGGGTCACCCGGCTGGAACTCGAGCAGCGAGCGCTCCAGATGCTTCACCGCGTTGCTCCACTTGCCACCCCGCACTTCGTGGACCGCCTCATTCCAGAGCTTGTCGATGTCCTCGGCAGACGCGGTTTCCGCCACGCGCGACACCGGCGTGGCGGCCGCCTTGGGTGCGGGGGTCGAGCCTCCACACGCCGCCAATCCGGCGAACAGCAGGTAGCAATGTCGTCGAATCATCGTTCTCCAATGCCGGCGCTGTCGCCCTGAGGCGGCTGCATGCCCAGCGCAGCGAGCCGGCCCGCCGCGGCCACGCCCATCGAGTCACTCCGGTCGCCCGATACCACCGTCTGAAACGCCAGCGCGGCGGCGAGCGTGTCGCCCTGGGCCAGCCGCGCGACACCATACCGCAACAGCGCCCGCCGTCCGGTGGGCGTGGTCGAATCGATCCGCGCGGATTCCGCGAACCACAGCGCGGCCTCCTGACGCCGGCCGGCCGTATCGGCGCGATCGCCCAGGGCGTAGGCGCAGTCGGCCGCTCCCTGTCGGGCCGGTGCCCGGGTGACGCTGTCCTGGCTCCGCCGCAGCACCGCACGATACTGGAGCAGCGCCTGGCCGCAACCGGCGGTGGCCTGCAGAGCCCGCCCATAGAGCAGCAGCAGCGAGTCGACCGCTCCCGGAGTGGCCGCGGCCGCGAGGGCGGCCGGCAGCATCGCGACCAGATCCTCGGTGTCGGCGTCGGATTGCTGCACCAGCGCCAACGCGTACCGTCCGGTTCTCCGCTCGGGATCCACTGCCCGGAGTCCGGCCACGACCTCCCGCAGCACGTCGGCGTTGCCGTCGCGCTCGGCGAGCCGGGCGACGGCGTCCAGCCCTTCCCCCGCTTCCGCTCGACGGGTCGGGTCGTCACCCGCCAACCGGACATACGCTTCGACGCTTTCGCGGAGCTGACCCGCGTGCAGTGCCGCGGCGCCCAGCTTGGCATAGCGGACGGCATCGGGCCGGCCCCGAACGGCCTCCAGATACTCGGCCACCGCCTCGTCGTACCGCGCCCCGCCGTAGGCGCGGTCGCCCAGCCGCTCGTGGTCCGTAGCTCCGCCGCAGGCGGCGAGCGCCACCGCCAGTCCGAGCCCCGCGGCGCGCGCGGCTCGAGCGACTGTCACTCCCCGGTGCGCCCCAGCATCGCGAGGTAGGCCTCCACCCGCGCGTTCTCCGGCCGCCGCGAGAGGCACGCTCGCCATACTTCGCGCGCGCCGACGCCATCGCCCGAGAGGAAGTGGGCCAGACCCAGTGCCGCCTCGGCGTCCACGAAGTTGGGGCGGGCCCGGAGCACCTGCTCCAGCGCCTCGCGGGCATCGAGCGCCCGGCCGGCCTCCAGCAGCACACGCGCCATGCGGTAGCGCAGATCCTGGAAATCGGGACCCAGCGCCAGGGCCTGCTCGTACTGCTCGATGGCCCGGCTGAGCGCGCCCGCTTCAGCGTAGGCGTCGGCCAGCTCAGCGTGCTGGTTGGCCAGCCGCGCCGCCACCGGCGCCGGGAGCCCCGCCGAGGACGGCGACACGCTCTCCGCGGCCCGCCGGAACGATTCTTCCGCTTCGCGGGCCCGGCCCAGCTCGCTCAGCACCAGCCCCCGATGGATCAGCGCCTCGAGATAGCGCGGATTGAGCTCCAGCGCCCGCGCGAACTGGACCAGCGCCTCCTCCGAGCGGCCCAGCAGCGACAGACTCACGCCGATGAGGTGGTGCACGTCGGCGAACGCGCGGCCCGATGCGACGATCTCCTCCAGCAGGTAGATCGCGCCGTAGTAGTCCTGGACCGTGAACCGGTCGCGCGCCCGGGCCAGCAGGCGCTCAGTCTGACCGGCCATAGGCCTCCCGGAACCAGGCGACGAACTTCCGGATGCCCTCGGGGAACGGCGTTGCCGGCGCGTAACCCAGCACGCGGCCCGACTTGGTGAGGTCGGCCGCGGTCTGCTGCACGTCACCCGGCTGCATCGGTGCCCACTCCACCTTGGGCTCGATGCCCAGCGCGCGGGAGATCTCGGCCACCATGTCGCCGGTGCGAATCGGATGGTTCCCGCCGAGGTTGAACGCCTCCATCCCGGTGGGCGCGGTGGCGGTCCAGTCGATCGCGGCGCACACGCCGGCGACGATATCGTCGCTGTACGTGTAGTCGCGGGCCTGGGTGCCGTCGCCGAACAGGGTAATGGGCTCCCCCGCCGCCATGCGGCGGGCAAAGGCGTGGATCGCCAGATCGGGCCGCTGGCGCGGGCCGTAGACGGTGAAGAACCGGAGCGCCGCGCTCCGGAAGCCGTAGATGGGTGCCACCGCGCTCAGCAGCAGCTCGGCCGCGCGCTTGGTGGCGGCATAGGCCGAGACGGGGTCGATCGAGGCCGCATCTTCCCGGAACGGCACCGGCGTGCTGTCGCCGTACACGGACGAGGACGAGCCGAACGCAATCCGCGACACGCCCGCCCGCCGCGCCGCCTCGAGCACGGTGGCCGTGCCGGTGACGTTGGCCTGGGCGTACCCCGCCGGGTCCGCCAGCGAGGGCCGCACCCCTGCTTTGGCCGCCAGGTGCACGATCACCGTGTCCGGCGTGAGCCGGGCGGTGAGGGCCGGCACGTCCAGCATGTCCTGCTCGTAGAACTGGAACCCGGGGAGCCGGCCAATCTCCCGCAGGTTCCGCTCTTTCATTTCCCGCGGATAGAACGCATCGAAGTTGTCGATTCCCACGACCTCGTCACCCCGCCGGGCCAGCGCCTCGACGAGGTGGGACCCGATAAAACCGGCGGCCCCGGTGACGAGCAGGCGGGTCACCGCCGTGCCCGGCCGATCCCGTGATACTCGAAGCCGAGCGCCGTCATCCGGGCGGGGTCGTAGAGATTGCGGCCGTCGATCAGGAGCGGCCGGCGCAGCAGCTTCTGCACCCGCTCGAAATCGGGGTTCCGGTAGACCAGCCACTCGGTCATGATGAGCAGCGCGTCGGCGCCGTTGGCGGCGCTGTAGGGGTCGGCGGTGTAGATCACCCGATCGCCGAAGATGGTCCGCGCGGAGTCGGTGGCCTTGGGGTCATGGGCCTGCACGCGGGCGCCGGCCTCGAGCAGTCCCTCGATCAGCGGGATGGTCGGGCTCTCGCGCATGTCGTCGGTCTCGGCCTTGAAGGCCAGGCCCCAGATGCCGACCGTCTTGCCCTTGAGATCCGGACCCAGGTACTTGAGCGTCTTCCGCAGCACGACCCGCTTCTGCGCGTCGTTCACGTCCTCCACCGCCTTGAGCACGTCGAGCGAAAGGCCGAGCGACTGCGCCGTCTTGATGATCGCCTTCACATCCTTGGGAAAGCACGACCCGCCGTAACCCGGGCCCGGATACAGAAACGCCCGCCCGATCCGCTGGTCGGACCCGATGCCCCGCCGCACGTGGTGCACGTCCGCGCCGACCAGCTCGCAGAACTCCGCCATCTGGTTCATGAACGAGATGCGGGTGGCCAGCATCGCGTTGGCGGCGTATTTGGTGACTTCGGCGGAGGCGATGTCCATGAACAGGACCCGCTCGCCACCCTGGCGGGTGAACGGCGCGTACAGCTCGCCCATGACGGCCCGGGCTTCGTCGTTGTCCACCCCGATGACGACGCGGTCCGGCTTCATGAAATCATCGATGGCGGCGCCTTCCTTGAGGAACTCGGGATTGGAGCACACGGCGAACGCCTGCTGGGTCTCCTTGGCCACCGCCGCCCGCACCTTCTCGGCGGTGCCCACCGGGACGGTGGACTTGGTGACGACCACCTTGTGGTCGTTCATGTTGCGGCCGATCTCCCTGGCCACCGCCAGGACGTGCTGCAGGTCGGCCGAGCCGTCTTCGCCAGGCGGTGTGCCCACCGCGATGAACACCACCCGCGCGGCCCGCACGGCCGCCCCGACGTCGGTGGTAAAGGTGAGGCGGCCTTCCGCCTGGTTCCGGCGAACCATCGGCTCCAGACCCGGCTCGTAGATCGGGATCTCGTTCTTCTGGAGCCGCGCGATCTTGTCCGCGTCCTTGTCCACGCAGACGACATCGTTGCCCGTTTCCGCCAGGCAGGCGCCGGCCACCAGGCCGACGTAGCCGCTTCCGATCACCGCCACGTGCATGTCAGTCCTCTTTCGGCATTGCGTTTCGGGTGTCCACCACCAGCTTCGCCTTCCGCCGGATCATGTGGTAATCGATCCCCGAGTGATCGGTGACGATCATGATGCAATCGGCTGCAGCCACCGACTCGGGATCGAGCGGGACCGAGCGAAACTCGTGCCCATCTTCCGCGAAGACCGGTACGTGGGGATCGTGGTAGCTCACCCGGGCGCCCTGCCCCTCGAGCAAGCGGATGATGTCCAGCGCGGGGCTCTCCCTGAGGTCGTCGATGTCACGCTTGTAGGCGACGCCCAACACCAGCACCGAGGCCCCCCGGACCGCCTTGCTCTGCTGGTTCAGCGCCTCGGAGACCTTGCGCACCCAGAACAGGGGCATCTCCGTGTTGAGCTCGCCTGCCAAGTCGATGAAACGGGTTTTGTAATTGAGCCCCCGCATCTTCCACGCGAGGTAGTGGGGATCGATGGGGATGCAGTGGCCGCCCAGGCCGGGCCCGGGAAGGAATTTCATGAAGCCGAATGGCTTGGTGGCGGCGGCCTCGATGACCTCCCACACGTTGACGCCCAGCTTGTCGCACACGATCGCCATCTCGTTCACCAGCCCGATATTCACGCTGCGGAAGGTGTTCTCCAGCAGCTTGACCAGCTCCGCCGCCTCGGTGGTGGAGACCGGCACCAGCGTCTCGATGGCGGGCTGGTATAGCGCCACGCCTACCCGCAGGCAGTCGGCCGTGATCCCACCCACCACCTTGGGCGTGTTCCGGGTGCCATAGGTCGGGTTGCCGGGGTCGACCCGCTCGGGGCTGAAAGCCAGGAAAAAATCTTCGCCCACCGTAAGGCCGGTGCTCTCGAGCGCCGGGAGCAGGATCTCCCGGGTGGTGCCCGGGTAGGTGGTGCTCTCGAGGATGATCGCCTGCCCCCGCCGGAGCGTGCGCTTCACGGCCTCGGTGGCAGCCACGATGAAGCTGACGTCGGGATCCTTGAACTTGGAGAGGGGCGTCGGCACGCAGATCGAGATGGCATCCGGCTCGGCCAGCCGCGACATGTCCGTCGTGGCGCTGAATCGGCCTGCGTCGACTACCGCGGCAAGCTGCGCGTCGCTCACGTCCTTCACGTGCGAATGCCGCGCGTTGAGCCCTTCCACCACCTTGGGCTGCACGTCGAAGCCCAGCACGCGATAGCCGGCCTCGGCGAGCTCCACGGCCAGCGGCAGCCCGACGTACCCCAACCCGACGATGCCGAACAGGACATCGCGCCGCCCGGCCCGCGCGATCAGATCCGTCGCTATGCTCATGCGTAGAACTCCAGCACCGCGTCGATCACCGTCTGCTGCTGCTCGACGCTGAGCTCGGGATACACCGGGAGCGAGATCACCTGCTCCGACGCGGCCTCGGAATGCGGCAGTCTGCCCTTCTGGTAGCCCAGGTGGGCAAAGCAGGGCTGCAGGTGAAGCGGCAACGGATAGTAGATGGAGTTGCCGATGCCCTTGGCCTTGAGATGCGCCTGGAGCGCGTCCCGCCGCGGCACCCGGATGGTGTACTGATTGTAGATGTGCTGGTTGGCCGGGTCGGTCCACGGGGGGCAGATGTCCGGGTGGGTCGAGAACGACTCGGTATACTGGGCGGCGTTCCGCGCCCGGGCGGCGCTCCAGTCGGCCAGATGCGGCAGCTTGGCCAGCAGCACGGCCGCCTGCAAGGTATCGAGACGGCTGTTGAAGCCCACCTCGTCGTGGTAATACGTCCGAGCGCCGCCATGGAGCCGGAGCCGCCGAAGCCGCTCGGCCAGGGCGTCATCCTGGGTCACGATCATTCCCCCGTCGCCGTACGCGCCCAGGTTCTTGCTGGGGAAGAACGACAGCGTGCCGCAGGTGCCCAGCTCGCCGGCCATCCGCCAGGTGCCGTCGATCTTGCGCCGGGCGCCGATGGACTGGGCCGCGTCCTCGATCAGGGCCAGGCCGTGCCTGGCGGCCAGCGTCTCGAGCGCCTCCATCGGAGCCATCTGACCGAACAGGTCCACCGCGACGATGGCCCGGGTCCGAGGCGTGATGGCGGCCTCGGCGGCGGCCGGGTCGATGTTGAAGGTGGCCGGCTCGATATCCACGAATACCGGGGTGCCGCCCGCATTGTGTATGGCGCCTGCCGTGGCGAAGAAGGTGAACGGAACCGTGATGACCTCGTCGCCCGGCTTGAGATCCAGCGCCCTGAGCGGGAGCAGCAGTGCATCCGTCCCGCTGGCGCACCCGATGGCGTGCCTGGTCTTGGAAAGCACCGCCACCGCTGCCTCGAGCTGGCTGACCTCCGCCCCCATGATGAAAGCCTGGCGCTCGATGACGGCCATCACCGCCTCGAGCACCTCGTCCTTGATGTCGCGGTACTGCGCGACCAGATCCAGCAGCGGAACGTTCACCGGTCCGTCCATGTGAAAGCGTCCGCGGTTCGGCCGGGCGGCCGGGCCGCGGACGCGGTAAACAGGTGGAACCCTTGGCAGGCGTGTAACTTAGACGCGCGGGGCTGGGGGGTCAATCTGGCGGAGAAGGCCGTTCGTCTCCTCATAGCGGGCCCCGCACGCGGCGCAGGCGGCCGCGTCTTTCGAGATCACCAATCGCACCCCGCACTGGCACATCCAACCGACTCGGCGGGCCGGCACCCCGACCATCAGGGCGAAGGCCGGAACGTCGCTGGTGACCACCGCGCCGGCTCCAATGAAGCTGTACTCGCCCAGGGTGATCCCGCAGACGATGGTGGCATTGGCGCCGATGGTCGAGCCCCGGTGAACCACGGTGGCCCGGTACTCGGATTTGCGCGAAACGTGGCTCCGCGGATTGGTCACGTTGGTGAACACACAGCTGGGACCGCAGAACACGTCGTCTTCCAGCGTCACGCCCTCGTAGATGGAGACGTTGTTCTGCACCTTGACGTTATTTCCCAGACGGGTGCCGCCCATCACCACCACGTTCTGCCCCAGATTGCACCGCTCGCCGATGACCGCACCCGGCATGACGTGGCAGAAATGCCAGATCTTCGTGCCGGGGCCGATGACGGCGCCGTCGTCGATGTAGCTCGACTCGTGAACGAAGTAGTCTGCCATGGGTCGAAGGCCCCGTGGGGTGAGCGATGAGCGCTCAGCGCTCACTGTTGAGATACTCGCCGTACTCCCCGATCAGCTTCACCTCGGGCTCGAGCCGCACCTGAAATCGCGACTCGACCTCGATCTGCACCCGCTCGATGAGCGCCCGCACATCGGCCGCGGTGGCGGTGCCGGTGTTGACGAAATAGTTGGCATGCACCGGCGACACCTGTGCCCCGCCCATGCGGACGCCCTTGAGGCCTGCCGCCTCGATCAGCTGGCCCGCCGTGCGCGGCCCGTCTTCCCGTTTCCAGCTCGGCCCCGACGGGTTCTTGAACACGCTGCCGCAGCACGGCTGGTTGAACGGCGTGCCCCGCTGCCGCCACTCGAACATCTCGGCGATCTGCTCGTCGAGCTGGTGCTGCGGCTCGCGGCGGAGCCGCACCGTCGCGCCCACCACGATTCGCCCGTCCAGCCCGCTCCAACGGTAGGTGAACGGCACCTCGCTCCGGTGGAGGGTCGCGTCGTCGCCGACGCGGTCGATCACGGTGACCTGCTCCACCACTTCCGACCAGTCACCCCCGTGGCACCCGGCGTTCATGTACACGCCGCCGCCGACCGTGCCCGGCACGCCGACGAAGATGTGCAGCCCGGCGAACCCGGCGGCGGCCGTCCTGCGGGCCGCGAGGGGGGCCGGGAGGCCGGCGCCGATGGTCCAGCAGTCGCCATCCTGCGTCAGGGTATCCAACCCCTTCCCCAGCCGGATCACCAGCGCGTCGAGTCCCTGGTCGGGGAGCAGGATGTTGGAGCCGAGCCCCACGGCAAACCACGGCACCCCGGCCTCGTGGGCCGCGCGGAGCGCCGTCGCGACGTCCTCAGACGAGGCGGGAAGGACCACCGTCGCGGGGCCGCCGATTCGGTAGGTGGAGTACCGCGCCAGAGCCTCGTTCTCCCGTACCTCCCCGCGCAGCCTGGCTCGCAGCGCCTGGGCAAATCCGGGATCGCGCGCGGTCACCCCGTCCATTCGGGCGACATTTCCCGCGCCAGCGCGTGCCACTCCTGGAGCGGCCGGACCTCCCCCGCCCGGCTCCGGAGCGCGATGATTGCGTCGCACGCGGCCGAGGCGCCGGACAGCGTGGTGGTGTAGGGAACCCGATGCTGCAGCGCCGCCCGTCGGATGGCGTAGTCATCCTGCTGGCTCAGCTTGCCCAGCGGCGTGTTGATCAGGAGCTGAATCTGGTCCGACACCAGCAGGTCGATGGCGTTGGGCCGGCCCTCGTGGACCTTGAGCACCCGCTCGGCGGGAACGCCGCGGGCCCGGAGATACCGCGCGGTCCCCTCGGTGGCAAACACCCGGAAGCCCAGCCCGTGGAACCGGCGCACGATGGGCACCACGTTGCCCTTGTCGTGGTCGTTCACCGTCACGAAGATCGAGCCCGACAGCGGCAGGGCGCCGTCGGCCGAGATCTGGGCCTTGGCGAAGGCCATGCCGAAGGAATCGGCAATGCCCATCACCTCGCCGGTGGACCGCATCTCCGGGCCCAGGATCAGGTCCACACCCTGCAGCTTGCTGAACGGAAACACCGCCTCCTTGACCGCGACGTACGGCTGCAGAACGTCGTCGTGGAGGCCGAGGTCGTCCAGCGTGGCGCCGGTCATGATGGCCGCGGCCAGGCCGGCGAGCTGCACGCCCGTGGTCTTGGATACGAAGGGCACGGTGCGGGACGCGCGCGGGTTCACCTCGAGCACGTACACGATGCCGTTCTTGATGGCGTACTGCACGTTGAGCAGGCCCACCACGCCCAGCCGCTCGGCGAAGGCGCGGGTGTGGCGCCGCATTTCCTCGACCTGGGGCTCGGTGATGAGGTAGGGCGGCAGGACGCACGCCGAGTCGCCCGAGTGAATGCCGGCATCCTCGATGTGCTGCATCACCCCGCCGATCACGCAGCGCGCGCCGTCGGCGATCGCATCCACGTCGGCCTCGAACGCATCCTCGAGGAAGCTGTCGATCAGTACCGGGTGCTCGGGCGCCACGCGCGCCGCCCGACCAAAGTAACTCCGGAGCGAGGCATCATCGTACACGATCTCCATGGCGCGCCCGCCGAGCACGTACGAAGGCCGCACCAGCACCGGATACCCCACCCGCGCCGCCACGGCGACCGCTTCCTCCACCGAGAAGGCGACCCCGCTGGGCGGCTGGGCCACCCCGAGCTCGCGGGTGATGGCCTCGAACCGGCCGCGGTCCTCCGCCAGGTCGATCGCCTCCGACGAGGTGCCGAGAATCCGCACTCCCTCGCGCTCGAGCCCGCGGGCCAGCCGGAGGGGCGTCTGCCCGCCGAGCTGCACCACGACACCCATCGGCTGCTCGACGTGGACGATCTCGAGCACGTCCTCCAGCGTCAACGGCTCGAAGTAGAGCGCGTCCGAAATGTCGAAGTCGGTCGACACGGTCTCGGGGTTCGAGTTGACCATGACCGTGCGGTAGCCCATCTCGCGGAACGCCATGGCGGCGCGCACGCAGCAGTAGTCGAACTCCACGCCCTGGCCGATGCGATTGGGCCCGCTGCCCAGGATGACGATGGTGCGGCTGCCACCCGAGTGCGCCTCGTTCTCCTCATCGTAGGAGGAGTAGAGGTAGGGCGTTGACGAGGGGAACTCGCCGGCACAGGTGTCCACCGTCTTGTAGGCCGGACGGATGCCCAGCCGCTGGCGCTCTCCACGGATCTCGGCTTCGGCCACCCCGAGCAGGTCGCCCAGCTGCCGATCGGAGAAGCCCAGCCGCTTCATCTTGCGCAGCAGCAGCCGCGATGTGTCGGCGGCGGGTGTGCCGTTCCTGCGGCCGTCCGGCGGTGCGATGGTCTGCCCCTCGCCGGCCGCACGGGCACCGGCCGCCGCCTCAGGCGCGCGCCCCGCGGTCCGCGCGGCGATCCACTCCTGCTCCGCCGCGATCAGCTCCGCGAGCTGATGCAGAAACCAGGGGTCGATCCGGGTGCGCTCCGCCACCGCCTCGACCGACGCGCCCAGCCCGAGCGCCCGTTTGATCTGGAACACCCGCTCGGGCGTAGGCGTCCGGAGTGCGGCCAGCACCGTTTCGATCGACTCGTCCTGCAGCCGGTCGTCCGCGGGCGTCGGGCCCACGACCCAGCCGGTTCGATCGACCTCGAGCCCCCGCAGGCCCTTCTGGAATGCCTCTTTGAACGTGCGGCCGATGGCCATGGCCTCGCCCACCGACTTCATCTGGGTGGTGAGGGTGGGATCCGCCGCGGGAAACTTCTCGAACGCGAACCGCGGGATCTTGACGACGACGTAGTCGAGCACCGGCTCGAACGAGGCCGGCGTGACCTTGGTGATGTCGTTGGGCAATTCGTCCAGCCGGTAGCCGACGGCCACCTTGGCGCCGATGCGGGCAATGGGAAAGCCGGTGGCCTTGGACGCCAGCGCCGACGAGCGGGACACCCGCGGGTTCATCTCGATGACCAACTGCTCGCCTGTCGCGGGGTTCACGGCGAACTGGATGTTGCAGCCGCCGGCCGCGACGCCGATCTCGCGGATGATCCGGATGGAGGCATCCCGCATGATTTGGTATTCGCGGTCGCTGAGCGTCATGGCCGGCGCGACGGTGATCGAATCGCCGGTGTGCACCCCCATGGGATCGAGGTTCTCGATCGAGCACACGATGACGACGTTGTCGGCGCCGTCCCGCATCACTTCGAGCTCGAATTCCTTCCACCCGATGATGCTCCGCTCCACCAGCACCGAGCCCACCGGCGAGAGCTCGAGACCACGCCGGATCAGGGTCTCGAACTCCGCCAGGTTATAGGCGATCCCCCCGCCGGTACCGCCGAGCGTGAACGAAGGGCGGAGGATCGCGGGGTAGCCGGTCTCCTCGACCGCCTCCATCGCCTCGTCGATGCTCCGCACCGTCCTGCCCTGCGGCGTGGCCAGGCCAATGCGGCGCATGGCCTGGGCGAACTCCTCGCGGTCCTCGGCCAGGCGGATGGCGCGCTCGTTGGCGCCGATCAGCTCGACCCCGTATCGATCGAGCGTGCCGTCGCGCTGGAGCGCCATGGCCACATTGAGCGCCGTCTGCCCGCCCATGGTGGGGAGCAGGGCGTCGGGCCGCTCGCGCTCGATGACCTTGGCCACCCACTCGGGCGTGACCGGCTCGATGTAGGTGCGATCGGCCAGCTCCGGATCGGTCATGATCGTCGCGGGATTCGAATTGACCAGGACGACCCGATATCCCTCTTCCTTGAGCGCCCGGACCGCCTGGGTTCCGGAGTAGTCGAACTCGGCCCCCTGTCCGATGACGATGGGGCCCGAGCCGATGAGGAGGATCGTCTTGAGGTCAGTCCGCTTGGGCATTCACCAGTTCCTGCAGCGTCTGTTCGAGTGAGATGGTCGGCGCCCACCCTGTGGCGCGACGGAGTTTAGTCGGGTCCCCCACCAGGTGGGGAATGTCGGCCCGACGGACCAGCGCTGGATCGGGTACCGGCACGACTGGTGCTCCCACGACGGCCGCCAGCCGGCGGAACACCTCGTCGAGCGCGATGCCTTCGCCCCGGGCCACGTTGTACGCTTCGCCCGGGCGCCCATCCCGGAGCAGGAGCCCGTAGGCGGCCACCACGTCGCGCACGTCGAGCAGGTCCCGCACCGGCGCCAGGTTGCCGACCGCCACCTCGGTGGCTCCCCCGCGGCGCGCCGCCCTGATGCCCGCCGCCCAGGCCGGAACTACATACGTCGTGGTCTGGCCTGGGCCGGTATGGCCGAACGGGCGGGCAATCACCACCTTGAGGCCGGCCCGTCGCCACGCCTCGCTCGCCGCCACTTCCGCCCCCACCTTGCTCGCCGCGTATACCGAGACCGGCTCGAGCCGGTCGGCTTCCTGTCGAGCAACGCCGGTCCCCACGCCATACACCTCGGCGGACGACACCACCAGCACCACCGGATCGGCCTGCCCCGACTCCTTGAGCGCCACGGCGGCCCCCACCAGCCTGGCCGTGCCCGAGGCATTCACGTCCCAGGCCGCGCCCGGATCCTTCTGCGCCTCCCTCACCGACGCGATGGCCGCCAGGTGCACCACGGCATCGGGGCGCCAGGCGAGCGCGGCGCGGACCGACCTGTCGTCGGTGAGCTCGAGCGGAATCTCCTGCACCGGCGTCCCTGCCCCGATCCCGCCGCCCCAGTCTACCTTCGGTCCGCCGGGCCGACACCCGGCCGCCACCACGTCACCCGCTCGGAGAAGATGTCGCACCAGGTGCCGTCCGACGAACCCGTCCGCACCGGTGACCAGCACTCTCACCGGCAGTCCGTCATCGCGCCGTCCGCCCGGCCAGCGGCGGGGCCACGCCGAGCCGCTCCAGGTCGGCGTCCACCATCATGGTCACGAGGTCCGCAAAGCCGACCTTGGGCGCCCAGCCCAGCTCGCCCCGGGCCTTCGAGGGATCGGCCAGGAGCACGTCGACCTCGGCGGGCCGATAGTACTTCGGGTCGCTCACGACGTACTTGCGATAGTCCAGGCCGACGTGGGAGAAGGCCAGGTCCACCAGCTCGCGCACGCTGTGGGTCTCGCCGCTCCCGACCACGTAGTCTCGCGGGATCTCCTGCTGCAGCATCCGCCACATGGCCTCGACGTAGTCGCCGGCATAGCCCCAGTCGCGCCGCGCCTCGAGGTTGCCCAATCGAAGCTCGCTGGCCAGACCCAGCTTGATGCGGGCGACGCCGTCGGTGACCTTGCGGGTCACGAACTCGATGCCGCGCCGGGGGGATTCGTGGTTGAACAGAATGCCGCTTACGGCGTAGAGGCCGTACGACTCGCGGTAGTTCACCGTGATCCAGTGGCCGTAGACCTTGGCCACGCCGTACGGCGAGCGGGGATAGAAGGCAGTGCTCTCGCGCTGCGGCGTCTCGGTGACCTTGCCGAACATCTCGGACGAGCTGGCTTGATAGAACCGCGCGCCAGGATGCACCAGGCGGATGGCTTCCAGGATGCGGGTAACCCCGAGCGCGGTGAACTCGCCGGTGAGCACTGGCTGGGTCCAGGAGGTGGGCACGTAGGACTGGGCCGCGAGGTTGTAGACCTCGTCCGGCCGGGTGTCCTGGAGTACGACGGTGAGCGAGTGCTGGTCCAGCAGGTCCGCCGCCACGACCTCGATCCGATCGAGCAGGTGTTCGACCCGTTCGTAGCTATGGTGGCTGGTGCGCCGCACCACGCCCACTACTTCGTAGCCCTTCCCCAGCAACAGCTCGGCGAGGTAGGAGCCGTCCTGCCCGGTGATTCCGGTGATGAGAGCCTTAGGCATCGAACCGCGCGTGCGGAGGTTGTGTCATAGGCTTTCGTCCATTAGGTTTACGGGCTTTCCGGCGGCCTGTCCGCACGGCACATTTCAGGATCTGTTTACCCGACCGACCGTCTGACCACTGACCGTCCGACCGTAGGTCTCACTCGAAGGCAGGAGCTTATGGCTCGGGTTTGCTCCGTGTGTGGCAAAGGGCCGGTCACCGGCAACAACGTCAGCCACGCCATCAATCGCACCAAGCGCCGTTGGTACCCGAATCTGCAGACCGTGCGGGTGCTGGTCGAGGGCGCGCCCAAGCGCATCCGGGTGTGCACGCAGTGCCTGAAGAGTAACCGGATCACCAAGGCGCCCAAGGCGGCCCCCGCGACCGTCTGACCGCCGTGGCCGAGGGCATGAAAAAGGGGACCGCAGGGTCCCCTTTCTTGTTGCCCAAACCGAGGCGTCGGTCACTCGGAGAGCAGCTCGATCCGGGCGATGTCAGCGCCGTCGCCGTCGCGGTGGCCCAGCTTGAGGATGCGGGTATAGCCGCCCGGACGGGCCGCGAACCGCGGGCCGATCTCGCTGAAGAGACGCGACAGCGTCTCGCGGCTCTTGATCTTCCGCTCCACCAGCCGGCGCGCGTGCAGGTCACCCCGGCGCGCCAGCGTGATGAGCTTCTCGGCGAACGGCCGCAGCTCCTTGGCCTTGGCCTCGGTGGTGATTACCCGGCCGTGCTCGAACAGGCTGGTAGCCATGTTGTTGAGCAGCGCCCGCCGATGGCTCGACGTGCGGCTCAGCTGCCGGCCTTTGGCACGGTGACGCATTACTGGATCTCCCCGGCGCCGGCGGACGGATGGGCCATGGGCGGGGTGCCCGAGCGGAGCACGCGCAGCTCGCCGTCGGTCTCCTCGAACGCCATCCCGAAGTTGAGCCCTTCGCGCTGCAGCAGCTCGGCGATTTCGCTCAGCGCCTTCTCACCGACATTCTTCACCTTGAGCAGGTCGTCCTCGCTGAACTCCACCAGATCCTTGAGGGTCCGGATATTGGAGTT
>Ga0308176_10001440_pt1 | contig 14935 bp, 12 predicted proteins | sample PhyCR2_3_FD_203890 | JGI IMG/M metagenome (GOLD analysis project Ga0308176, IMG submission 203890) | Soil microbial communities from UC Gill Tract Community Farm, Albany, California, United States - DLSLS.C.R2 | ecosystem: Environmental > Terrestrial > Soil > Agricultural land | place: USA...
CAGAACCTGGGATGTCTGCCGCTGATCGGACGTGTCCAGATCCGGACGTCCCCGTCGCCACAGCGGCTTCGTACGCAAGTTCTGGTCCGCAACTGCTCGCATCTGACTTCGAGTTGACCGGCACCACCTTCTTCGCTCCACGGCTCCCGGGTCTCCACTCGACCGCCAATCGGACCGGAGGTTGATGTGTCAACCTGATTGCGATAATCTGGTTGACATGTCAACCTCTGTCTTTGGATTACTGCTGTGACGAACTACGGCCATGCGGTGCAGGTCGGCGTCGAGGTGGTCGGCGGTGCCGACTCGCCCGACGTCGCAGGAGCGCTTGCCGTGCTTGCCGAGGAGCTCGGCTACGACGCCGTGATCTTTCCGGACCGGCTCGAGACGGGCGGCGCGGACGCGTTGACCTTGGCGGCGTGGACGGCCGCGCGGACGACGCTGGTGCAGATCGTGGCCGGGCGGCTGGACGCCACAGCTCGCCCCGCGTCGGTGCTCGCTCGCAGCGCGGGGAGCCTCCAGCTGCTGTCTGGTGGCCGCGGGGTGCTGATGCTCGGATCAGGGTCCGCCACCGAGGACTTGGACGGTGTCGCCGAGGCCTTCGCGGTGATCCGAGCGCTTCAGGACACCAAGCCCGGCCGGGTCAGCCTGGCCGGGACCCGCCACCAACTTGCCGACGCCGAACCGGGGCCGGCGCTGGGCCATGAAGTCCCGCTCTGGCTGCATGGCTCGAGTACCGCGGTAGCAGCGCTGGCTGGTCGCGTCGCCGACGGGTGGTCGGTCGATCTCGAAGAGGTCGGCGTGGGCGAGTTGGCGGCGTTGAACGCGGCCCTGGACCGTGCCGCAGTCGACGCCGGCCGCGATGTGCGCGAGGTCCGGCGGTCGGTGACGCTGGACAGCACTGATGTGCCCGATGTCAGCACCCTGACTTCGCTGGTGGTCGACATGGGTGTGAGCTCGATGGTGGTCCGTGTGGGGAGCCAGCCCAAGGACGCCAACGAGGGCACGTTGCGGGCGTTCATCCGCGACATCGCCCCCAGGGTTCGTGAGGGAGCTGAGCTCGCGCTGCCGCCGGGCTCGCTGTCGTCTCGTCCGGCGCGCCGGACCGACGTGCGGTCGCGACGCCGGCCGGGCATCGCCTACGACAACGTCCCCGCAGACCTGGCCGGAACAGCCGTGGAGCCGGGCGATGCAGCGTTCGGCAGTGTGCGCTCGACGTACTTGCGGGGCGGCAACCCTGGCCTGGTGCTGCGGCCGCGCACCGCGGCTGAGGTCGCCAGTGCCGTGCGCTTCGCCCGGGAGCACAGGCACCTGCCACTGGGGATCCGCAGTGGTGGGCACGGCGTCAGCGGCCGCTCCACCAACGACGGCGGTCTGGTCATCGACGTGGGCGCTCTGGACGCGATCACCGTCTTGGACGAACCGGCCAGGCTGGTCCGTATCGAGGCGGGTGCTCGCTGGCGCGACGTCGCACGGGCGCTGCAGCCACACGGCTGGGCGCTCAGCTCCGGCGACTACGGCGGGGTGGGCGTCGGCGGCCTCGCCACTGCGGGCGGGATAGGGTTCCTCGCTCGCAAGCACGGCCTGACCATCGACCACCTCCGGGCGGTCGAGATGGTGCTCGCCGACGGCACTGCCGTGCGAGCCAGTGCCACCGAGAACGCCGAGCTGTTCTGGGCGGTACGTGGCGCCGGCGCGAACTTCGGGGTAGCGGTTGCGTTCGAGTTCGTCGTCGACGAGGTGGACGAGATCGGCTGGGCCCAGCTGGCGTTCCAAGCGCCCGACCCGGCGGCGTATCTCGAGGCGTTCGGTCATGTCGTCGCCGACACCCCCCGCGACACCACCCCGTTCTTGATCCTGGGCCAAGGCGTCGCACAGCTGATGGCCATGGTCGACTCGTCGGACCCCGACGTGATCGTCCAGCAGCTGCAGCCGTTCGCCGAGATCGCACCGCTCGTGCAGCAGCAGGTCGTGGTGGCACCGTACGCGGCCGTGATGAACATGTTCCCGGAAACTCCTCACCACGGCCGCGGAGAGCCGGTCTCACGCTCCGCCTTCACCCGCGAGATCACCCCAGGCTTCGCATCCGCCTCGGCCGAGCTGATCCGCAGCGGCGCGTCGCACTGGTACCAGATCCGCACCGTCGGCGGCGCCGTCTCCGACGTCGCTCCGGAGGCCACCGCCTACGCGCACCGTGACGCCACGTTCGCCCTCACCGTGATGGGTGGCAACGCCCAGCGGTTGGACCGGTGGTTCGAGCCCGTACGCCGACAGTCCTCGGGCCTCTACCTCAGCTTCGAGAGCGACCGCCATCCGGACCGGATCAGCGACGCCTTCCCTGCGGCCACCTTGGACCGGTTGCGTCGGCTCAAGGCGAGGCTCGATCCTCACAACCTGTTCCAGGACAACTTCAACATCACACCCGCCCACGATGACACCAGGAACGCCTCATGAGCACCGGCACGAACACCGACTACGGCCACGAGCTCCTCTTCGGCACCTTCGTGACCCCCACGAACCACCCCGTGCACCAAGCCGTCGAGCAGGCCGTCGTCGCGGACCGGGCGGGCCTGGACCTGGTCACCTTCCAGGACCACCCCTACGTGGCGAAGTTCCACGACACCTCAACGCTGCTGGCCTACGCCGCGGCTCGCACCGAGCAGATCCACCTGTCCGCAAACGTCACCAACCTCCCGCTGCGCCCGCCAGCCGTGCTTGCCCGAGCCATCGCCACCCTCGATCTGCTCAGCGGTGGGAGAGTCGAACTGGGTATCGGTGCGGGCGCCTTCTGGGACGGTGTAGCCGGCATGGGTGGCCCGCGACGCACCCCCGGGGAGTCCATCGAGGCGCTGGAGGAGGCGATCGCGATCATCCGAGACGTCTGGAACACCGACGACCCTGGCGTCCTGTCGGTGCGCGGCAAGCACTACGAGGTCCATGGCGCCAAACGCGGCCCGGCGCCCGCGCACCCGGTGGGCATCTGGGTCGGCGCCTACAAGCCGCGCATCCTGCGTGTGGTCGGCCGTTCAGCGGACGGCTGGCTGCCCTCGATGCAGTACCTCCAGACCGGCCTGCACGAGCTGACGCAGATGAACCGTCACATCGACGACTCCGCGGTCGCCGCAGGGCGCCAGCCCAGCGACGTACGCCGCTTCCTCAACATCACCGGGCAGTTCGCAGCCGCTGGGCGGGGCTTCCTCAACGGCCCGCCCCGCCAGTGGGCCGAGGAACTCGCCGAGGTCGCCCTCACCTACGGGACGAGCGGCTTCATCCTCGCCTCCGACGACGCCAGTCTGACCCAGACCTACGCTGCTGACGTCGCACCCGCGGTCAAGGAACTGGTGGCCAGCGCCCGAGGGACCCTCCGTCGTGACTGAGTGGCTGAATGAAGAGGACCACCACACCTGGCGCAGCATGCTTCGGATGCACGCCCAGCTCACCGCCGCCCTCGCCCAGGCGCTGAAGGTCGACTCCGCCATGTCCATCTCCGACTACGAGGTCCTCGCCATCCTCTCCGAGGCATCGGACGGCGCCGTCCGGGCTCGTGAGCTCCGTAACGAGCTGCAGTGGGAGAAGAGTCGCCTGGCCCACCACATCCGACGCATGGAGCAACGAGGCTACGTTCGCCGCGACACCTGCACCGATGACCTCCGGGCACCCCTCATCAGCCTCACCGAGGCCGGTTTCACCGCCATCCGCTCCGCGGCCCCCGCCCACGTCACACGCGTGCGCGAACTCTTCTTCTCGGCCCTGACACCCGCTCAGGCACGCGCCATGCGAGAAGCCGCGGACGCGGTACTCGACAACGTCGAACGGCATACCTCGCGCGAGACGGACCCGGAGTCCTGACCGCCCGACGCCTTATCTTCGGGGCACCGACCACCGGTGTACCGAGCGGCTCAGCGACCCATGACCGCCAGGGCGGCGTCGAGATCCATGTGAGACGTTTACCGCACATGCCGCGTTGAGTATCAAGCCCAGTCCTGACCAAGTTGCAGAATGTAGTCGCATCATTTCCGTCTGCCCGCAGATGGGCACGGAGATCGAGATCGGCCCCACCGGTAAGACGCTGCTGCCCCCTCACCGTGCTCGGTTCGGGTCGCCAGGAGCTCCTCGAGCACCAGCACTGACGCCCACCGCCGCTGCCGACCACGGCTGAGCCGCACCCCGGGGCCGTATGCCGCCTGGCCGGGGGAGGGGGGAGCGACATACGGCGTCCGGTGGGTGCGGGATCGGCGTGCCGCAACCGGGGGAGCCTCGTCGGGAGACGTCGGGGTTCGGCACCGTTTGGCCGGTGTCGATCCCGTGACGGGTCCCGCCAGAGGCATCCGCAGTCCCGGATGCTGCGGTGCCGAGTCGACCAGCGCTCACAGTCGACGCTAGGCGCTGAGGCGGGCGCCACGCTGCCGATTACCCGAACGCGTCCGTTATGCCCTCGAAGTTCCGGGCGGGGCCCGCAGGGCCCGGCGCCCCGAGAAGTTCGTGTCAGACGGGGAAGCCGACGTGGGCCAGCGCCTGGCGCACGAGCACCCCGTGCGAGCCCGGCATCTCACCGCGGAACGCCGTCGAGGCCGCCTCCTCGGGAGTGACCCACGACAGGTCGAGGGCGTCCTGCTGCGGTCGGCAGTCGCCCATGACCGGGACGACGAAGGCCAGGGACACGGCGTGCTGGCGCGGGTCGTGGAAGGGGGTGACACCGGGGGTCGGGAAGAACTCGGCCACCGTGAACGGCTGCGGCGACAGCGGGATGCGCGGCAGGGCCATGGGCCCGAGGTCGCTCTCGACGTGCCGGACGAGCGCGTCCCGGATGCGCTCGTGGTAGAGCACCCGACCGCCGACGACCTCCTGCCCGATGCCTCCGTCGCTGTCGGCGCGCAGCAGCAGGCCCAGGTGCGTGACGGTCCCACGGTCGTCCACCCGCACGGGGATCGCGTGGACGTAGAGGATCGGCAGCCGGTCCCGGGCGCTGTCGAGGTCCTCGCGGCTCAGCCACGCACCTGCCGTGTCCACTTCACTCATGCCGTCATCCTGCCAAACGACCGGCGGCCGGGGACCGCCGGTCCACGGACGGCGGCTCAGTGGACACCACGTCGGCGGACACCACGTCGGGGGCGCCTCGACGGGGGAGCATCACGGGCCGGTCGGGAAGACCTTGCCCGGATTCATGATCCCCAGCGGGTCGAAGACGGCCTTGAGGCGGCGCTGGCGCGCCATCTCCGCCGCCCCGAGCTCGAGCCCGAGCCACGGCACCTTGACCGTGCCGACGCCGTGCTCGCCGGTGATCGTGCCGCCGAGCGAGAGGCCGAGCTCGATGACGTCCCCGAACGCGTCCCACGCCCGAGCCACGCTCTCGGGGTCGGTCGGGGTGTAGACGATCGACGGGTGGAGGTTGCCGTCGCCGGCGTGCCCGCTGACCGGGATGAGCACCGACCGGCGCTCGCCGATGGCCTCGATGCCGCGGACGAAGTCGCCCAGCCGTCCGACCGGCACACAGACGTCCTCGGCCAGGCGCACGCCCATCGCCTCGAACGCCGTGCTCATCACGCGTCGACCGGCGAGCAGGGCCTCGGACTCCTGGGCGTCGTCGGCGACGGCGACGTCCACCGCGCCCGCGGACCGGAGCAGGGCGGCATACCGGCCCAGGTCCTCGGCGACGTGCCCGGGGCGGTCGGACTGCACGAGCAGCACGGCGGCGCAGTCGTCGGGGAAGCCGAAGTCGCCGAAGGACTGGATGGCGCGCACGCTCGTGCGGTCGATGATCTCGAGCAGGCTGGGCCGGTGCGGATCACGGCGCAGCGCCACGATGCCGGCGACGGCGGCGTCGAGCGAGTCGAACACGGCCAGGGCCGTCAGCGCCGGGTCGGGTGCCGGCTCGAGCCGCAGCACCGCCTGGGTGACGACGCCGAGGGTGCCCTCCGAGCCGACGAACAGGCCCGTGAGGTCGTAGCCGGCGACGCCCTTGGCGGTCCGGTGCCCGGTGCGCATGACCTCACCGCCGGGGAGGATGACCTGCAGGGCCTTGACCCAGTCGGAGGTCACGCCGTACTTCACGCAGCAGAGGCCGCCGGCGTTCGTCGCGACGTTGCCGCCGATGGTGCACGTCTCCCACGAGGCAGGATCGGGCCCGTAGAAGAGCCCGGAGGAGGCAGCGGCCCGCTTGAGGTCGGCGTTGACGACGCCCGGACCCACGACGGCATACCCCTCCAGCTCGTCGATGTCGTGGATCGCGTCGAGCGCCTCCACGTTGAGCACGATGCACCCGTCCGAGGCGGCCGCGCCACCTGCGCGGGACGTGCGCGCACCTTGCGGCACGACGGGCGTACCCGTCGCCTGGGCGTGCTCGAGGACGGACACGACGTCGTCCACGTCCCGGGCGCGCACGACCTCGAAGTCGAGCGCCGGGGGAGTGCGGGTGGCGGCCGCGTCGACGGCATACGACAGGCGGACGTCGGGGTCCGCAACGGCACGAGGGGCGACACGCGAGGGCAGTCTGGGCACGGCGTCAGGCTAGACTGGCGCGCACAGGCGTTCGAGCCGTCATCAGCGGCGAGCCTCCGGAAGAACAGAGCGCGAGCTCCCACTAGACCCGGACGGGTGGGCCCGTCACAGCCTCGGACAAGAGAGGTCGTATGCCGTCAGCCCCCGCGGGCGCGTGCGTGCGGCAAACGGGGTGGTACCGCGGCAACCTCCGGCAGGAGACGTCGTCCTCGTGCAGGCGAGTGACCAACAGACGCGAACGCAGGAGACCACGAGCATGACCTATCCCAAGGTCACCACGAACGACGACGCCGCCCAGTCCGCGGCGGGCGTGCCCTCCAACCCGCGCTTCCCCGAGATCGAGCAGCGGGTCCTGAAGTACTGGGACGAGGACGGCACCTTTCTCGCGTCTGTCGAGGGCCGCGAGGCCGGCACCGACGGTGACAACGAGTTCGTCTTCTACGACGGGCCGCCCTTCGCCAACGGCCTGCCGCACTACGGCCACCTGCTCACCGGCTACGTCAAGGACATCGTCCCGCGCTACCAGACGATGCGCGGCCGGCGCGTCGAGCGCCGCTTCGGCTGGGACACCCACGGCCTGCCCGCCGAGCTCGAGGCGCAGCGCCAGCTCGGCCTCAAGACCAAGCAGGACGTCGTCGAGCTCGGCATCGACACGTTCAACGACGCCTGCCGCAGCTCGGTGCTGAAGTACACCGGCGAGTGGCGCGACTACGTCACCCGCCAGGCCCGGTGGGTCGACTTCGACCACGACTACAAGACGCTCGAGCCGGACTACATGGAGTCGGTGATCTGGGCGTTCAAGCAGCTGCACGACAACGGCCTGGTCTACGAGGGCTTCCGGGTGCTGCCCTACTGCTGGAACGACCAGACCCCGCTGTCCAACCACGAGCTGCGCATGGACGACGACGTCTACAAGATGCGCCGGGACCCGGCCGTCACGGTCGGCCTGCGTCTCGAGACCGGTGAGCTGGCCCTCGTGTGGACGACGACGCCGTGGACCCTCCCTGCGAACCTCGGCATCATGGTCGGCCCCGACATCGACTACGTCGTCGTCGAGTCCGACGTCACGGGCACGACGGAGCGCTACGTCGTCGGCGAGGCCCGCCTCGCGGCATACGCCAAGGAGCTCTTCGGCGCGGACGTCGACCCGGCCACGCTCGACGAGCGTGTCGTCGAGCGGCTCAAGGGCCGCGACCTGCTCGGCCGCGCGTTCACCCCGCCGTTCTCCTACTACGTCGGGCACGAGCGCGCGCACCGCGTCTTCCCGGCCGAGTTCGTCACGACCGAGGACGGCACCGGGCTGGTCCACACCGCCGGAGCCTTCGGTGAGGAGGACAAGATCGTCACCGACGCGGCCGGCATCGAGCCGGTCGTGCCCGTCGGCGCCGACGGCCGCTTCCTGTGGCCCGTCACCGACTACGAGGGCATGCACGTCTTCGACGCCAACGCCCACATCATCGACCACCTCAAGGCGGCGACCCGCGGCGAGGGCGAGACGGGCTCGGTGACGCCCGGCACGGTGCTGCTGCGCCGCGAGAACTACGACCACAGCTACCCGCACTGCTGGCGCTGCCGCGAGCCCCTCATCTACATGGCGGTCTCGTCGTGGTTCGTCGAGGTCACCAAGATCAAGGAGCGGATGCTCGAGCTCAACCAGCAGATCGAGTGGACGCCCTCGCACATCAAGGACGGCCAGTTCGGCAAGTGGCTGGCCAACGCACGCGACTGGTCCATCTCCCGCAACCGCTTCTGGGGCAGCCCGATCCCGGTGTGGAAGTCGGACAACCCGGAGTTCCCGCGTATCGACGTCTACGGCTCCTTCGAGGAGCTCGAGCGGGACTTCGGCGTCGAGGTCAAGGACCTGCACCGGCCGTTCATCGACAGCCTCACCCGTCCCAACCCCGACGACCCGTCGGGGACGTCGACCATGCGCCGCGTCGAGGACGTCCTCGACGTGTGGTTCGACTCCGGGTCGATGAGCTTCGCCCAGGTGCACTACCCCTTCGAGAACGCCGAGTGGTTCGAGCACCACTTCCCCGGTGACTTCATCGTCGAGTACATCGGGCAGACCCGCGGCTGGTTCTACACGATGCACATCCTCGCCACAGCCCTGTTCGACCGGCCCGCGTTCAAGACGTGCGTCAGCCACGGCATCGTGCTGGGCTCCGACGGACAGAAGATGAGCAAGTCGCTGCGCAACTACCCGGACGTCTCCGAGGTCTTCGACCGCGACGGCGCCGACGCCATGCGCTGGTTCCTCATGAGCAGCCCGATCCTGCGCGGCGGCAACCTCATCGTCACGGAGCAGGGCATCCGCGACGGCGTGCGCCAGGTGATGATCCCGCTGTGGAACGCGTGGTCCTTCTTCTCGCTCTACGCCAACACCGCGCACGGCGGGCAGGGCTACGACGCGAAGCGCTCCACGTCCTCCTCGAACGTGCTCGACCGCTACCTGCTCGCCAAGCTGCGCGAGTTCGTCGGCGACATGACCGGGCAGCTCGACGCCTACGAGATCGCCGCCGCGTGCGACACGATGCGCAGCTTCCTCGACGTGCTGACCAACTGGTACATCCGCCGCTCGCGCGACCGCTTCTGGGGCGGCGAGAGCGAGGAGTCCCTCGCCGCGTTCGACACGCTGTGGACGGCGCTGGAGACCGTGACGCGGGCGATTGCGCCGCTGCTGCCGCTCGTCACCGAGGAGATCTGGCGCGGGCTGACGGGTGGTCGTTCGGTGCACCTCACCGACTACCCGAGCGTGGACGACCTGCCGGCCGACCACGAGCTCGTCGTGGCCATGGACCGGGCCCGCGAGGTCTGCTCGACGGGGTCCAGCCTGCGCAAGGCCAGGGGCCTGCGGGCGCGTCTGCCGCTCGCCGAGCTCACCGTCGTCACCGAGGCGCCCGGGAGCCTGGAGCCGTTCCGCGGCATCATCTCCGACGAGCTCAACGTCAAGACGCTCACCCTCGTGGACGTCGCCACGGCGAGCGAGTCCGACTTCGGGGTCAGCCAGCGCCTCACGGTCAACGCGCGTGCCGCCGGCCCGCGCCTCGGCCGAGACGTCCAGCTGGCGATCAAGGGCAGCAAGTCCGGCGACTGGTCGGTCGAGCCCGACGGCACCGTCACCTCCGGCGGCCTCGCGCTCGTCGAGGGGGAGTTCACCCTCGAGACGGTCGTCGCGGGGGAGGCCGCAGGAACGGGGGCCACGGCCATGCTGCCGTCCGGGGGCTTCGTCGTGCTCGACACCGCCGTCACGCCCGAGCTCGCCTCGGAGGGCCTGGCCCGCGACCTCGTCCGGGCGGTCCAGCAGGCGCGTCGTGATGCGGGTCTGCACGTCAGCGACCGCATCAGCCTCACGGTCCAGGGCGGTCCCGAGGTCTTCGAGGCCACGGTCACCCACCGGGACCTGGTCGTCCGCGAGACCCTCGCGGAGCAGTTCGCGTCCGCCGGACTCGAGCACACACTTCCCGCCGGGCTGCCCGGCACGCCGACCGACGTGGTCGTCGGCGACAACCACCGGGCGACCATCCTGGTGGCGAAGCGATGAGCACCACGAACCGCGAGGACGAGCTGGAGGCCGCCGACGTGAGCCCGACCCCCGAGCACGAGACGACCGCGACCGCCGCAGGCACGGAGGAGGTGGTGGTGCGCGGCGCGGTCGGTGACGACCTCGCCGGCGTGCTGTCGGTCGGTCACCGCACCTGGCTGGCGACCTACGAGCCCATCGCCGGGCCCGAGTACGTCGCCATGGGCCTCGCCAAGTGGTGGACCAGCGACGTCGTCACCGACTCGATCCGCAAGGGCCGCACCCTCGTAGCCGTCGAGGGCGACGACGTGGTCGGGGTCGCGACGTACGGCCACCAGGACGACGCCGTCGTGCTGTGGAAGCTCTACGTCCTGCCCGGCCACCACGGGAAGGGCATCGGCACCCGCCTGCTCGAGGCGGTGGTGGGGCGCGCCGTCGAGACCGAGCACGGACGCATCACCCTGTCCTACCTCGAGGGCAACCAGCAGGCCGCCCGCTTCTACGCCAAGCACGGCTTCGTCGAGACCCACCGCGAGACGCCCGGCTCGGGCCTGCCCGAGAGCGTGTGGATGGCCCGCCGGCTGGACGGGGAGGACCGGGCATGAACGGGCGACCCGACGCCGCCGCCGTCGAGGCGGCGCGCAACCTCGAGGAGATGAAGCGGATGCGCGAGATCGAGGAGGAGATCCTCGCCCGCGCACCCGAGAACGACATCGGGCCGTCCCTGGGCCGCATCCGCGCCGTGATGGAGCTGGCCGGCGACCCGCAGCGCAGCTACCCCTCGATCCACCTCACCGGCACCAACGGCAAGACGTCGACCAGCCGGATGATCGACTCGATCCTCCGCGAGGCCGGGCTGTCGACGGGACGCTTCACCTCGCCTCACCTGCACGACATCCGTGAGCGGATCACCCTGTCGGGCAAGCCGATCCCACGCGACAAGTTCATCGCCGCCTACGAGGAGATGGCACCCCTCGTCGAGCTCGTGGACGCCCGCTCGCTCGAGTCCGGTGGGCGCCGGATGAACTTCTTCGAGGTGCTCGTGGCGGTCGCCTACGCCGCCTTCGCCGACGCCCCCGTCGACGTCGCCATCATCGAGGTGGGCCTGGGCGGCTCCTGGGACGCGACCAACGTCATCGACGCGCAGGTGGCCGTGTTCACGCCCGTGGACCTCGACCACACCAACCTCCTCGGCAACGACGTCGTGTCGATCGCCGAGGAGAAGAGCGGCATCATCAAGGCCGACTCGGTCACCGTCTCCAGCGTCCAGGACGAGGACGTCGCGCGCGTCCTGCTGGACCGCGTCGAGGAGGTGGGCGGCTCGCGGATCGTCTTCGAGGGCAACGACTTCGGCGTCCTCGCACGCGAGGTGGCCATCGGCGGCCAGCAGGTCTCCCTGCGCGGGCTCGCGGGGGAGTATGCCGACCTCTTCCTCCCGCTCCACGGCGCGCACCAGGCGGGCAACCTCGCCACGGCGGTCGCAGCCGTCGAGTCCTTCCTCGGGGGCGGTGAGCAGCCCATCGACGCCGAGGTCCTCACCGCGGCGTGCGCGGCGATGACCTCGCCCGGGCGGCTCGAGATCGTGCGCCGCTCGCCGACGGTCCTCGTCGATGCCGCGCACAACCCGCACGGCGCCCGCTCCCTCGTGGCGGCCCTGGAGGAGTCGTTCGCCTTCACCCGCCTCGTGGGCCTGGTCGGGATCGTGGCCGACAAGGACGCGACCGGGATGCTCGAGGTCCTCGAGCCGGTGCTGGACCACGTCGTCATCACCCGCAGCTCCTCGCCCCGTGCGATGCGCCCCGACCAGCTGGGAGCCCTGGCGGTGGAGATCTTCGGCGACTCGCGGGTGACCGTCGTGCGCGACCTGCCCGATGCTCTGGAGCAGGCCGTGACGCTTGCCGAGTCGGACGGCATGGGCGCCGGCGTCATCGCCACCGGTTCGGTCATCACGGCCGCCGAGGTGCGCATGCTCCTGGGCCTCACCGACGTGTGAGAGGCAGCCGGCCGGTGGCGCGGCGCGACCGGTCGGCGACCGGGCCACACGGCATACGTACGCGTTGGGTTCAGGAGGACACGTTGGCGGCAGGAGTGCACGCTGCGGCGCGCACTCCGGCGCGGAGCACGCACCCGCGCGGGGAGCGCGCACCCGCGCGGGGAGCGCGCACGGCAGACGGGGTCGGGAGGCCGGCGCGGCGCCCGTAGGCTGGCTCCATGCCACCCCTCGTACGGCTCCTCCTCCTCGTCATCCTCGTCGTCGTGGCCGTCGTCGTCTGGGGACGGGTGATGGGACGCAAGGACCCGGACCGCGAGCTCGTGGGACTCACCGACACCGTGCGGGCGCGCATCAGCCGCGAGATCAGCGCGGGGCACACGATCAACGCCATCAAGATCTACCGCGAGGCCACCGGGGCGCCGTTGGCCGACGCCAAGCGTGCCGTGGACGGCTGGTTCGTGCCGGGCCGGGGGCCGGGCGTGCGCGACGCGGCGGCGTCCTTCACCGAGGGCCGGCTCACCAGGGAGGCACGCGCCCGGATCAGCGAGCTCATCCTCGCCGGGCGCCGGGACGACGCGACGAGCCTCTACGCCGAGGCGACCGGCGCGAGTGGCTCCGAGGCGAGCGCGATCATCCGGACCTGGGACACCACGCAGGACTACTGAGGCAGGCCATCACATGCGATCCATCACCTTCTACGGCCGCACCGGCACGTTCACCTTCCGCATGCTGGCGACCGTCCTCGGCGGCCAGTCCATCTGCATCCTGCTGGGGGCCCTCGTCGCCCGCGCGCTTGCTGCGACCGACCAGGGGAGCGGGTCGGGCACGGCCCACCTGCTCGTCGGGTTCGGGCTGGGCGCCCTCTGCATCGTGGCGGCGGGGCTGATGCGACGACCCTGGGGCGTCACCCTCGGCTGGGTCGTGCAGGGCCTCACCCTCCTCAGTGCCCTCGTCGTGCCGATGATGCTCGTCGTCGGCCTCTTCTTCGTCGCCCTCTGGGTGACCTGCCTCGTCAAGGGCACGCGCATCGACGCCGAGATCGCCCGGCGGGAAGCGGCGGCATAGCCGCAGGACCCGGCCGATAGGGTGCACGCGTGACCACCGAACGCTCTCTCGTCCTCGTCAAGCCCGACGGTTTCTCCCGCGGCCTCACCGGTGAGGTGCTGCGCCGCATCGAGGCCAAGGGCTACCGCCTCGTGGGCCTCTCGATCCTGACGCCCACGCGCGAGCAGCTCGCCGCCCACTACGCCGAGCACGAGGGCAAGCCCTTCTACGAGCCGCTGGTCGAGTTCATGAGCTCGGGTCCGGTCGCTGCGGTCGTCATCGAGGGCCAGGACTGCGTCAAGGGCTTCCGGAGCCTCGCCGGCGCAACGAACCCGACCGACGCGGCGCCCGGCACCATCCGCGGCGACCTCGGGCGCGACTGGGGCACCAAGGTCCAGCAGAACATCGTGCACGGTTCGGACTCCCACGAGTCCGCCACGCGCGAGATCGGCATCTGGTTCCCCGATCTGGCGGCCTGATCGGGGCACAATCTCGGCATGACCTTGCGACCCCGGCTGCGCCCGCCGGGGCGTGACCTGGCGGTCGACCTCGGCACGGCCAACACCCTCATCCACGTGCGTGGCCGCGGGGTGGTCGTCGAGGAGCCGTCCGTCGTCGCGGTCGACGTCGGGTCGGGTCGCCTGCTCGCCGCCGGGACGCGCGCCAAGGAGATGCTCGGCCGGGCGCCGGGCACCATCCGCGCCGTGCGGCCCCTGCGCGACGGCGTCGTCTCCGACGCCGACGAGACCGAGCGCATGCTGCGCTGGTTCATCGACCAGGTGCGCACCTCGCGGCTGGTCCGGCCCCGCATGGTGCTGTGCGTCCCCAGCGAGGTGACGGGGGTCGAGCGCCGCGCGCTCGAGGACGCCGCCACCCGGTGCGGCGCCCGCCGCGTCTACATGATCGAGGAGCCCATGGCCGCGGCCATCGGCGCCGGGCTGCCCGTGCACGAGACCGCCGCCAGCATGGTGGTCGACATCGGCGGCGGTACCACCGACGTCGCGGTGATCAGCCTCGGCGGCATCGTCACGTCGCGGTCCTTGCGCGTCGCAGGCGACGAGATCGACGAGGCGCTCGTCAGCCACGTCAAGAGCGAGTACTCCCTGCTCCTCGGGGAGCGCAGCGCCGAGGACCTGAAGGTGGCCGTGGGCTCGGTCTTCCCGCTCCGCGAGGAGCTGAGCACCCGCCTGCGCGGCCGCGACCTCGTCACGGGGCTGCCCAAGACGGTCCAGGTCGGCTCGGCGGAGGTGCGCCGCGCCATCGAGGGACCCGTGCTCCAGATCATCGAGCTGGTCCGCTCCACCCTCGACGTGTGCCCGCCCGAGCTGGCCGGCGACATCCTCGACCGCGGCATCACCCTCACCGGAGGCGGCGCCCTCCTGCGCGGCCTCGACGAGCGGATGCGCCACGAGCTCGGGGTGCCGGTCCGGGTGGCCGAGGACCCGCTCAGGGCCGTCGCCCGCGGCGCCGGCCGCTGTGTCGACGACTTCGCCGGCCTCGAGCGCCTGCTCGTCGGGGACCACCGCCTCTAGCCGTATGCCGTCCACCGCCCGCCGCCGCCTGCTCGTCGTCCTCGCCTCGCTGACCCTCGTGCTGCTCGTCGCCGACGTGGCCGGCTGGGGGGTGGCGGACGGTGTCCGCCGCGCGGGCGGGCTCGTCCTCGGCCCGGTGCAGCGGGTCCTGTCCGGTGCACCGGACGGCGGCCTGGCCTCGGCCGAGCGCGAGAACGCGCGGCTGTCAGCGGTGGTCAACGAGCAGCAGCACCGCCTGGACGAGCTCGGTCGTCTCGACGCGCTGCTGCGCTCGGCGCCCGCTGCGGCGCGCTCCGTCGTGGCGGCGCGCGTGGTCGCCACCGAGGTGAGTCCGCTCGGTGGCCGCAG
>Ga0308176_10001441_pt1 | contig 14934 bp, 10 predicted proteins | sample PhyCR2_3_FD_203890 | JGI IMG/M metagenome (GOLD analysis project Ga0308176, IMG submission 203890) | Soil microbial communities from UC Gill Tract Community Farm, Albany, California, United States - DLSLS.C.R2 | ecosystem: Environmental > Terrestrial > Soil > Agricultural land | place: USA...
TCCGATCTAAGACCCGACGTTCTTCAACTGCTACCCGCCGGTCTCGCCCGAGGATACGAGCGGCGATCACGCCAAGCCGTTCGACCCGAACTGCACGCAGCCGCAGCTCTGGATGGCGGCGATCTCGCTCGACGATCTCGCGGCGGGCAAGGATCCGAGCTTCCCGGCGTTCTGGCTGCCGTTCCAGGACGTCACCGCGCACAACCACATCGCGCAGTGGGTCGATATGATCGTCCCGCCTCCCCAGAACTGTCAACAGATCGGGCAGGATTGCACGACGCTGACGTGCTGTGCCGGTGAGACCTGCGATGCGACTACCCACACCTGCGTCTCCATCATACTCTGAGCTCCTATGCATGTGCCTCGCCTGATCCTCGTAGGTGCCCTGGGCTGTCTCGTGGGCTGCGGCTTTCAATCGGGCGAGGCTCATATCGATGCATCGCCGCCTGCGCCCGACGCTCCGCCCGATGCGGCACCATGTGTGCCCTGGGATGCGCTCAACCTCAGCCCCACTGTCACGCCGTGCGACAAGGCGCTCGGAGTTCGCGTTGACCTGGCCCTTCCAGCGGGTGCCTATACGCTCGATACGGACAGTGGCCAGCTCTCCGGTGATATGACAGCGAAGTTACCCGGAGCACTGATCCCGCAACCCTCTAGCTCATTGATATTACGTATCGTCAACCTCGGCCAATTCATGATCGCGAGCGGGGCCACGGTGTCAGTCACCGGAACGCATCCGCTCGTGTTCGTCGTGCATGGCGATGCGACGATCGCAGGGGCCATTGATGTATCAGCGCGTGTTGATATTGCTGGCACCAGTACCGCGGGCCCGGGTGCCGATGATGCGGTAGATTGCCAGATGGGGTTCGGCGCCGTTGGCCAGGGAGGGACGGGCACGGGCGGTGCGGGTGGGGCAGGTGGCGGTGGCTTCGGCGACACTGGTAGCGATGGTGGTGACGGCGGTGGCGCCGGGCACGGTATGCATGGTGTCCATGGCAACGCGACAGGCGACCCGACGATCGTGCCCCTGCGGGGCGGATGCCCCGGTGGTCAGGGTGGCGCGACATCGTCATCCGCTGGAGGAAGGGCCGGCAATGGCGGCGGCGCGGTTGAGGTGACCGCTCTGGGGACGATCGATGTGACCGGCACCGGAATGCTGAAGGCCGCGGGAAGTGGCGGCGGTACGCCTGGACTCCTGAATGCGGGCGGAGGTGCTGGCGGAAGTGGTGGTGCCATCTTGCTTGACGGAAATACCGTTCAGGTCGAAGCGTCGGGTGCGCTGTGCGCGAACGGTGGTGCGGGGGGCGAAGGTGGAGGGGGCGTGAGTACGAATGGGTCCGGTGAGAATGGCACCTGCTCTGCAACCCAAGCCGCAAGAGGTGGAACGGGCAACTCCACAGGCGGCGATGGTGGCGACGGCGGTCGGCTCAAGGCGACCGCGGGCCAACCCGGCGGGGCCGGCAATGGTGGCGCTGCAGGTGGTGGTGGGGCCGGCGGCGGCGGCGTAGGTCGCATTCGTGTTCACGGGCGCCCGGTGGTCGCGATCGACGGTTCCGCGATCGTCAGCCCTGCAGCCGCCCCATAGCTCGAATGATCAGGACGAATCACTAGCTCTTGCTCATACGTAAGATCCTGGCGATGGTCTTGTCGCGAGGGATCGGGGGCGGTCAGCACGAATCCACCTGACGGTGGTGCGTGGAACTGCTGGAGTTCGCCGTCGCAAGCGTGCAGGTGGTTCCTCATGCTAATTGCGCGCTCGGCGTAGCAAACCTGGGCGGCACAGATGCGCACCAGGCACCGTCAAGATCGCGTACTGGCCTATGACCTGCGAACGCGGCGGGTCCAATTACTGCGGGGCGCAGCTCACAGCCCTGTGCGGGCGCGGAGGCTCTCATCTTTGTTTTATATTGTTGGGGGGATTTCCAACCATTGGTATTGAATCGTCGCGGCGGAGATCTCTCGGCCGACATCTATCGTGGGCCCCGTACCGACGCTGGGCCTGTACCGGACCAAGGACGAGATCGAGGAGTGGCGGCGCCGCGATCCGCTGAACTGCTGCCGCCAGTGGCTGGATCGGCGACGGCGCGTCAGGTTATCTCTCGACTGTGTATCGTATAACTCTCAACAATTTTAAAAAACTCCGTGCGTTGTGCGCACGGGGCACAGGGCTGTGAGCTGCGTTCCTTCGCTGCCGAACCCGCAGGATCGTGCGATGCATGGATCGCGTTTGTTACTGTGCTCGCAGCGGTGGAATGTTTCAGCCTGACGGTGGCGATGGCGGAGCTGGCGGTCGGCTCGGCGCGACTGCGGGGCAAACCGGCGCACCCGGCGGGTTCGACGGTAGTGGTGCTGGTGGCGGTGGTGGCAGCGTAGGCCGCATTCGTGTTCGGGGACGCACGACGCGCACGATCGACAGCGGTGCGATCGTTAGCCCGCCAGCGGCTCCATAGCAGGCACTGTCATCAAGGCGTGATAGGTCGTATCGGTTTTGGTGATTTCGCTCAACCTGTGCTTGCCATCGTCCTCTGGTCCGCGGCTCTCGCGACGACGGTTCTGAATAGACCTCGGGAGACCGCCAACCGGCCTGTGACCGGCGCGACCGAGCCGACCAAGCTGATTCGGGCGCCCCGCTCACAGCCCAGCGCCCGTGCCGATGCTCCTTCCATCGGATTTGATTTTGGATTCCGAGAAGCAGAGAAGAGGAGACGAGCGGCGACCAGAGCGGCGATCCCGTCGCGACCGTGCTCAGTTCAGCGATCCGCCGCCTTTCGGCGTGCCTCCATCTGCGCCGCGAGCGCGATGACTTGCGCGTTCGCGAAGTGGAGCGATGCACTCGCCTGTTCCGATGTCGTCGTGGCGAGCGCCTGGATCCGGCCGAACACGACGCGCTGGCGATCGGTCGTCGGCGTGGGCAGCATCTCGGCGGCTGCTTCCGCGGCACGGGCGAGCGCCTCGAGGTCGACCACCTCGGCGCAAAGACAATGAGATTCGCTCCCCTTGAGTCCATATGACGACGCTCGTTCTTCAAGGGGCATTGCTCGGGGAACTGGATTGTGTGGGAATGGCAATAATGGCCACGAGCTCGATCGCCGGATCGGGAATCTGCCCGTGGCACACCCTGAGCCACGAAACTTGCTCTCTCAACAATTCAAATAAAACTCCGTGCAGCGTGCGCACGGGGCACAGGGCTGTGAGCTGCGTTCCTTGGCTGCTGGACCAGCGGAATCGCAGGTCACAGGCCAGTCCGCGATCTGCACAGCTTCGTTCGCGTTCCAGCGTGCGATTCACTCGCGGTTGGAGGTGTGTTCTTCGCCATGCGGTGGCTTGCCAAGCGGGAGAACGCTCGCCCCCACGTGGGGCCGACACGAGCCGCGCTGGCCTTGAGGCTCCAAGATCATAAGGGATGTCGATTTTGCTTGACTACCTGCAAGCTGGTCGCGACGCATAATCAGGGGAAGTCAGTTTGATCCTGCGCTGCGCGCCCTGGCTTGCGATCTGGGCGCGTGAATTGAGCGAGGCGTAAAAAACTGCCCATCGTCCGATTTATCGCCGGAGACTGCAGTACATCGCGTCGAAAACTTGCATGGTAGAAGAGACGTGCGCACGCGGGAGGGTGTGCGCACGAAAGGAAGAATGCGTGATGTTGCTTCAGAGTTCAGGCAGGATCGATGCGGAGTGTGATGTCATGGCAACGGGGCTCGGTCATGCCGAGTGGCAGGAGGTGGACCGTCGGCTGCGGGAGTACGCGCGACGTCGCAGTGCGCTCGATGCCGCCGAGGCGTTCGATCTCGTGAGAGCCGAGCAGCTGAAGATCTACGTGTCCTATGGGTTCGTCAGCCTGTACGAGTACCTGGAGCGCGTGCTCGGCTACAAGCCGCATACGGCGCGAGAACGGATGCGCGTGGCACGTGCGCTCGCCGCGCTGCCCGACACCACGGCAGCGCTTGCCCGCGGCGCGCTGTCTTACTCCGCGGTGCGCGAGCTCACGCGGGTCGCGACCGCCGAGACCGAAGCCGATTGGCTGGCCCAGGCCGAGGGCCTCGCCGCAAATCAGATTGAGAACCTGGTCGCCGACCACCGCCCGGGCGATCGTCCCGACGACCCGACCGACCCGGATCTGCGCCCTCGCGTGGTGCGCCTCGAGATGCCGCCGGAGGTCCATGCGCTGTGGCGGCAGGCGCGCATGGTGGTCGCCGAGGAACGCGGCGCGGAGATCAGCGACGCCGACTTCATCGAGACGATCTGTCGCAGCGTGATCGCTCCCGGCACCGGCGAGCGTGGCCCGGCACACCAGATTGCTTACCAGCAATGCCAGGATTGCCGGCGCGCCACGCAGAATGGCGCCGGGCGTGAGATCGACGTCGGCCCCGAGGTGTTGGAGCGCGCTGCGTGCGATGCCAAGCTCCTCGGTTCCCTCGATGCGACCACGCCCGAGCGAGCCACGACCACCGTGACGCCACGGATCCGCGAGCAAGTGTTCGCGCGCGATCACCATCGTTGCACCGTACCGGGCTGCCGCTCGGCTCGGAATCTCGAGGTCCATCACATCATCGAGCAGGCCCGAGGTGGCATGCACGAGCTGTGGAATCTCACCCTTTTGTGCAGTGGCCATCACGCCGCACTGCACGCGGGGCTACTGACCATGCGGGGACAGGCACCTTACCTGATCGAGTTCCGCTGGGTCTATGGACCGCCGATTCCGGTCGGGCTCGATCCCGCGGCGCGCAAGGCCATGATCGAGCAGCGGATTCCGGAGATTTTCCAGGCGAGCGACGAGATGCCGCCGAATGAATTCTCGCCGAGGTCAGACCGCGTCGCACATCACACGGCGTCCCAGCTGGGACGTCGAGCAAGGCGGAGGCGCATGTAGTCCTGCTCCCGTGGCGCGACGCGGCGCTCGCTCGATCACGCAATGTCCCAGCTGGGACAGCGAGCGAGGCGGAGGGCGGAGGCGCATGTAGTCCTGCTCCCGTGGCGCGACGCGGTGCTCGCTCGGTCACGCAACGTCCCAGCTGGGACAGCGAGTTCAAGGCACGCGAAGTTTTGCACCGACATGGTCATAGATCGGTGCTCGTCGCGTCTCAGCTGGGACGTTGATGCGGATTGCGTATATTATAACACGGCCTCTCCGCGAACACACCCGACCAAGCGCCAAGCCTGGCAGGTCGGTAGCGAACCCGCGCCTGGTGTGGCCAACGCCATGGGCGATACGAGGGGCAGCGACCGCCGCAGGGTGCCAGCCTCGAAGATAGAACTCCCGGGTGCCGACGAGCTTGCACGTTTCGGAAGGCAGCAGCGCGCTCATCGTATGGCGAGGTGTGCGCATGCCCGGGATCAGGGACCGGAGACCAACCTCCTTCGGGTCCGCAAAGATCCGGATTGGTGTTGGTAGTCTCGTGGTGGGGGCGGTTGTGTGGTACCTCAGTTGTTACTTGCCTTCGGAGGTCGTTCCGGTCGTAAGCCTCGGCCGACACGAACTCCATGACCTGGTCTTACGAATGCAACGAGCCCTGACTTGCGCTCTCCTCACTATCGCGGCGTGCTTTTCGCCCCGGTACAGCGACCTCACCATGTGCGGCCCTGCCGGAGACTGTCCGGAGGGCCGCAGCTGCATCGCTGGGTTCTGCAAGGCCAACATCGACGCTGCCGTCCCTGACGGTACCAGCCCCGACGCGGCACCGTGTGTGCCATGGGATGCGCTGAACCTCAGCCCCACTGTCACGCCGTGCGACACGGCACTCGGAGTTCCCGTTGACCTGTCCCTGGCCGCGGGTGCCTATGCCATCGACACCGACAGCGGGCAGATCTCTGGTGATGTGTCAGCGCAGTTACCCGGAGTGTTGATCTTGCAGTCCTCTGGATCGGAGATGTTACGCGTCGTCAACCTCGGCCAGTTCTCGATCGCGAGCGGGGCCACGGTGGTGATCACAGGTAGGAATCCGCTCGTGTTCGTCGTGCACGCCGACGCGACGATCGCAGGGATCCTCGATGTCTCGGCGCGTGTTGATGGCACAGGCACGAGCACCGCGGGCCCTGGTGCCGATGACGCTGATGCGTGCACGGGTGGGTTCGGCGCCGTTGGTCAGGCTGCGCAGGCTTCCACTGGTGGTGGGGGCGGCGCGGGTGGCGGCGGCTTTGGGAACACTGGGGGAAATGGGGGTGACGGCAATGGTACCGGGCTCGGTTTTTATGGTGTTCACGGCAGCGCGACCGGTAACATGACGCTCGTCCCGCTGCGTGGTGGATGCCCGGGCGGTCACGGTGGCGCGACATCGTCGTTGACCGCCGGAGGGCGGGCCGGGGATGGGGGTGGTGCGCTCGAGGTGACTGCCCGGGGCGTGATCGATGTGAGGGGAACGCTGAAAGCCGCGGGTAGTGGCGGCGGCACACCTGGGTCCGTGAATGCGGGAGGTGGCGCCGGGGGAAGCGGCGGCGCGATCCTGCTCGATGGGGACACGGTTCACGTCGAAGCGTCGGGGACGCTGTGCGCGAATGGCGGCGGGGGAGGCGAAGGCGGACAGGTAGGGGGTACGAGTGCGCCCGGTGAGAACGGCACCTGCTCGGCAACCCAAGCCGCAAGAGGTGGAACGGGCAATGCCACCGGTGGCGATGGAGGCGACGGCGGTTCGGGCAGCTCGACTCTCGGCAAAACCGGCGCGAACGGCGTCAGCAGTGGTGGCGGTGGTGGCGGTGGCGGCAGCGTAGGCCGCGTTCGCGTTCGCGGTCGCACGACGCGCACGATCGACCCGTCCGCGATCGTCAGCCCTGCGGCGGCCCCGTAGCGCTGATACGCTGAGGCGGCCTGCGTAGCTCCCTCCGCAACCGGCTGCTGGTCACGTTCGTCGCTCTCGTCGTTGTGGTGGGGGGCGTCACGCTGTTCTGGATCGAGCGCACGCTGTCCGACGACCTGACGGCGTCGCTCGAGAGCCGGATGATCAAGCAGGGGCAGGAGGTCGCGGGCTGGCTGGCGAACGCCGATCATCCGGACCGGCTGGCGCTGCGGCTCGCGGCCGTGACGGGGACGCGGATCACGATCGTCGGGGCCGATGGGTTGGTGCAGGGCGATTCGCTCGAGCCGCTCACCGTCGGACGGCCGGTCGGCGATGCGTGGGAGGTGTCGCGGGCGCGCCGCGGCGAGGTCGGCAAGGCGATCCGGACGCTGCGCGACGACGAGCCGCCGCAGTACCTGGTCGCGGTGCCCGCGGATCCGGGGCGCGTGGTCCGGCTCGCCGTGCCGCTCGATGATGTGCTCGAGACCCGCGCGCGGATGCGCAACCGCTTGCTGGTGGGCGCCGGGTTCGGCCTCGCCGGGTGTCTGCTCCTGTCGTGGATCTTCATCCGCGCGATCACGCGGCCGCTGCAGGCGATGACGCAGGGGGCGGAGAAGCTCGCGCGCGGCGCCTACGAGGTGCCGCTGCCGATCGACTCGGGCGGCGAGCTCGGGGTGCTCGCCCGCGCGATGAACCGGATGGCCGGTGAGGTCAAGACGCGGGTCGGCGAGCTGACCGAGCAGCGCGATCTGTTGTCGGTCGTGGTCGGCGGGCTGGTCGAAGGCGTGGTCGTGGTCCGGCGCGATGGCGGGGTCGCGCTGGTCAACGATGCGGCGAAGCCGTTGATCGGCGAGGGCGCGGAGCTGCCGGCACGGCTGCTGCCGCTGGTGACGCGCGCGCTGGCGGGCGAACAGGCCGACGAGGAGCTCGAGCTCGTGGGGCGCGCGGTGCGGGCGAGCGCGCGTCCGCTGGGCGGCGGAAGCCGCGTGGAGCGCTTCCGGGCGGCCGAGACGCCGGGCGCAAAGCCGGGCGGCAAGCCGGACGCGAAGCCGGGCGCGGAACCCGACGGCGAGGGCCCGCCGCATGAACACCCCGGGGCCATCGTCGTGCTCTACGACGTCACGCGGCTGCGCTCGCTCGAGGCGGTGCGCCGCGAGTTCCTGTCGAACGCGGCGCACGAGCTGCGCACGCCGGTGACGTCGATCTCGGGGTATGCCGAGACCCTGCTCGGCGGCGGGGTCGACGCCGAGACGTCGCGCGAGTTCCTGACGACGATCCACCGCAACGCGCAGCGGATCGCGGCGCTGGTCGCCGATCTGCTGGTGCTCGATACGCTCGAGGGCCGCGCCGAGCTGGTCGGGACGCGCACGCCGATCGTGCTGGCGCAGGTGGTCGGTGACGCGGCGCGCACCGCGAAGGGCGTGACGCCGGGCGCCGAGGTCGAGGTCGAGGTCGAGGCCGAGCTCGCCGTGCTCGGCACCCGCGACGGGCTCGATCACATCATCCAGAACCTGATCGACAACGCGATCAAGTACGGCAACGAGACGCCGGTCACCGTGCGTGCGCAGAAGCTCGGAAAGCGCGTTCAGCTCGCGGTGTCCGATCGCGGTCCAGGAATCCCCGACGGCTACGAGGATCGCGTGTTCGAGCGGTTCTACCGGATCGACGCCGGGCGCAGCCGCGACCGCGGCGGGAGCGGCCTGGGGCTCGCGATCGTCAAGAGCCAGATCGAGGCGATCGGCGGGCGCGTCTGGGTCGAGCAAGCGAAACCCGGCGCGCGGTTCGTGGTCGAGCTCGATGCCGCGTAGCGGTGCTGTGCTAGGTTGCGCTCGCCGTCATGTCCAAGCCCGATCTTCCGACGCTGGCGATCAACACGCTCCGCACCCTGTCGATCGACGCCGTGCAAAAAGCCAACTCCGGACACCCCGGGTTGCCGCTCGGCTGTGCGCCCATGGCATATACGCTGTGGCAGCGCTTCCTGAAGCACGATCCGAGCGCACCGAAATGGTTCGACCGCGATCGCTTCGTGCTATCGGCGGGCCACGGCTCGGCGTTGCTGTACTCGCTGCTCCACCTGACCGGCTACGATCTGGGGCTCGACGAGCTCAAGCAGTTTCGCCAGTGGGGCAGCCGGACGCCCGGGCACCCCGAATGGCACGACACGCCGGGTGTCGAGGCCACCACCGGGCCGCTCGGCCAGGGCGCGGCCAACGCCGTCGGGATGGCGATCGCGGAGCGCTACCTCGCGCACCTGTTCAACCGACCGGGCCATACCATCATCGATCACACCACGTACGCGCTGGTGTCGGACGGCGACGTCATGGAAGGCGTCGCGTGTGAAGCGGGCAGCCTCGCGGGCCACCTGGGGCTCGGCAAGCTGATCTACCTGTACGACGCCAACCAGATCACGCTCGACGGGCCGCTCGCGCTGGTGATGGACGAAGACGTCGGCGCGCGCTACGCGGCGTACGGCTGGCACGTGCTCCACGTCGATCACGGCGACACGGATCTGGCTGCGATCGACGCCGCGATCGCGGCGGCCAAGGCCGAGACCGGCCGGCCGTCGATCGTGATCATCCGGACCACGATCGGCTTCGGATCGCCCAAGAAGGCGGGCACGAGCGCGGCGCACGGCTCGCCGCTCGGCGAGGCCGAGGTCGCCGCCACCAAGCGCGCGTTGGGCTGGGATCCCGAGGCGAAGTTCTTCGTCCCCGACGAGGTCCGTGCGCACATGGCCGAGGGCGGCAAGCGCGGCGCCGAGGCGCACGCGGCGTGGGACGCCCGGCTCGCGGCGTACCGGGCGGCGTATCCGGAGCTCGCGGCCCAGCTCGAGCTGGCGATGCGCGGCGAGCTGCCGGCGGGCTGGGATCACGGGCTGCCGGAGTTCGCGGTGGGGTCGGCCGCGATCGCCACGCGCAGCGCGTCGGGCAAGATCATGGCCGCGCTGACCGCCAGGATCCCGTGGCTGTTCGGCGGCGACGCCGACCTCGGCGGCTCGACCAAGACGATCGTGCCCGGCGGCGATTACACCAGGGCGGGGGAGGGCCGGAACCTCCGGTTCGGCATCCGCGAGCACGCGATGGGCGCGATCGGCAACGGCCTGCTCTACCACGGCGGGGTGCGCCCGTTCGTCGCGACGTTCTTCGTGTTCAGCGACTACATGCGCCCGCCGGTGCGGCTCGCCGCGCTCAACAAGATGCCGGCGATCTTCGTGTGGACGCACGACTCGGTGGGCCTGGGCGAAGACGGCCCGACGCACCAGCCGGTCGAGCACCTGATGGCGCTGCGCGCGATGGTCAACCTGTGCGTGTTCCGGCCGTGCGACGGCAACGAGACCGCCGCGGCGTGGCGCTACGCGCTGAACAAGACGCACGGGCCGACGGCGCTCGTGCTGTCGCGCCAGGATCTGCCGATCGTGACCCAGCCCGGGGCTCCGGGCGCCGAGCGCGGCGGGTACGTCCTCGCCGATGGCACCGACGCGATCATCATCGCGACCGGCTCCGAGGTGTCGGTCGCGCTGGCGGCGCGCGACGAGCTCGCCAAGCACCATGTGTCGGCGCGCGTGGTGTCGATGCCGTGCTGGGAGCTGTTCGACGAGCAGCCGGAGGCGTACCGCGAGTCCGTGCTGCCGGCCGCGCAGCACCGCCGGGTCTCGATCGAGGCCGGCGTGACGTTCGGCTGGCGCGAGTACATCGGCGACCGCGGCATCGCGATCGGCATCGATCGCTACGGCGCGTCGGCGCCGGGCGAGGTCGTGCTCGAGAAGCTCGGCATCACAGCGGCCGCGGTCGTCGAAGCCGTCCAGCGCACGGCGTAGCGCGTAACCAGCGGGCTTGCCTCATCCTCACCGGCCGCGCTGGCCGCGCCGCAGGCGACGGTCTCATCGAGGGCACCGCGTGGCGCCTCACCGCGGGCTTGCCTCGGATCGCCGCGCGGCGCGATGCTCGGTCCTCATGACGACAGGCCCCGCGTTCGTGACCCGAGCCGTGATGCTGGCGCTCGCCCTGGGCGCCCTGGCGGCGGTCGGCGCCGCTGCCGGGGCGGACAAGCCGGTGCTGATGGTCATCTACTTCGACAACCTGACCGGCAAGCCCGAGCACGATGTGATGAAGAAGGGCCTCGCCGACATGATCATCACCGACCTGATCGCCTATGACGGCGTCACCGTCGTCGAGCGCGACAAGCTCGAGGCGGTGCTCGGCGAGCTGCACCTGCAGCGCACCGGGGCCTTCGATCCGGCGACGCGGGCGAAGATCGGCAAGCTGGTGGGGGCGCGCTACCTGATCTCCGGCGCGATGCTCGGCGTCATGCCGGAGGTGCGGCTCGACGCGCGGCTGACCGACATCACGACCGGCGTCGACGTGACCGCGGCGTCGGTCCGGGGCGCGCCGGAGCGCCTGTTCGATCTGGAGCAGGAGCTCGTCGGCAAGCTGACCTCGGGGATCGACGCCAAGCTGGCCGGCAGCGTGGCCGCGCGCAAGATGAAGGGCGTCGACGTCGAGACCGTGCTCGCGTACTCCCGGGGCCTCGATCTCGAGGACGCGGGCAAGCTCGAGGAGGCGCGCAAGCAGTACAGCGCGGTGCTGAAGAAGAAGCCCACGTTCACGCTGCCGCGCGATCGCACCGAGAAGCTCGTGAAGAAGATCGCCGAGGCGGAGACCAGCCGCAGCGCGGCGCTCGCCAGCGCGGCCCAGACCCTGGCCAAGGCGGTGGACCAGGCGCTCGCCGGCAAGTTCGACCAGCTGCCCGATGACAAGCAGGGCGAGTACCTCGCGCTGCGCGTGCTGCGCGGCCGGCTGCTCGCGCGGCTGCTCAAGGACGACCTCGTCACCAGGGCCTATCCGCTCGTCGTCATCAAGGGGCACGAGGCCGCCGCGCTGAAGCTCCTGCGCGAGATCCACGCCAACCTCGAGCTGGCGCGCCAGGAGCTCGCGCGCTACCACCGGCAGCACGGGACGACGAGCTCGCCGAACCTGCGCCTGCCCGACGATCTCGACCGGATCGCCACCGAGGCGCACCTCAAGAGCGGTTCGCTATCGCTGCGCGAGGACGGGCTGGTGCGCCAGGCCGCCGAGCTGGTGCTGCTCGGCTGGGTGGACGAAGGCGAGCAGCGCTACACGCTCGGGCCGGCGCTCGGCGATCTCGACCCCAAGCTCGCAGCCGCGACGTTCAAGGCGCTCGACCAGCAGGTCGACTCGCTGCTGCGGGGCAACAAGATCGGCGCCGAGCACGACGTGCGATCCGTCCTCGAGCTCCTGGCCGACGCGCTGTTCCGCAACGGCAAGACCGAGGAGGGAGTCGGCAAGCTGCAGCGCTTCCTCGACGAATACCCGACCAGCACGCAGTTCGGCAGCGTCACGCGCAAGATCAACGTCGAGCTCGGCGTCGAGCGCACCTCCGACAAGGACGATCTCATCAACTACCCCGACAAGGGCCTCAAGCAATGTGACTACTTCGCGCTCTACCGGGGCAGCGGCTCGATCATCCCCCGGCGCGTCGCGGTGAAGGGCGTCGCGGGGCTCGCCGAGACGATCACCGAGATCGAGCGTGCCTGCGGCGACCACAAGCTGTTCTGGAACAATCTCTATTCGCTGTTCGCGGGCATGGCCGCGCGCTACGGCGAGTGCGAATTGTCACGTGAGTTGTGGCGCAAGTACCTCGCCCATAACGGATCGCGCACGGATCTCAATGGCTATCAGAAGAGCCAGCCCGACTGCGTGATCTTTCCGTAGGCCAGCAGTCGCGTCGTCGCGTCGGATTTGTCGCGGGGCGCGCCGCCACGCTACGCTGTCCGGCAATGGGATCACCGTACCGCGAGCGACCGAGGTTCTTGCTGTGTCCCCGGTGCGGCGAGATGCTCGAGCGCGCCTTCGACGGCGTGAGCACGTGCCTGCGCTGCGAGGGGCTGTGGATCGCGCCCGCGACGCTCGACGCCGCGTTCGGCAACCCGCGGTGGCCCGCGGGGCACACGCTGTGGTGGCGCAACTCGCTCGACTGTCCCGAGTGTGCCTTCGAGGGCAAGTCGACGCTCATGGCCGCGCGGATGTCGAACGACGTGCTCGTCGATCAGTGCCCCGAGCATGGCGTGTGGCTCGATCGCGGCGAGCTCGGCCGGCTGATGGGCGTCCCGACCGACGAGCTCGCGGCGCTCCGCGATCGGCTGGCGGTGATGGCGCCGGACCTCGAGCAGCTGGTCGCCCGGCGCGAGAAGTGGCGCGCCGACATCGAGATCCGGCGCAAGGCCGCGCACGACTACCGGCAGGCGCTCGAGGAAGAACACCGCCGGCGTGTCGCGATCACCGAGGCCGAGCGCGCGCGCCTCGGGGCCGAGGATCGCGTTCGCGCCGCGACGACCGCGGCTTCCCCGGCGCAATCGCCGGCCCGGCCTCGAGCGGAGCGTGCCGCACCAGCCCCACCGGCCGGGGATCCGATCGAGGCGGCGCGCCGAGCCGCGCGGCGCAAGCAGACCCTCGGGACCGAGCGCGCCCAGACGTCCGCCGAGGTTGCGCGGCTGCAAGGTCAGCTCGCCGCGCTGCATGATCACGTCCGCCGCCTCGACGCCGAGCTCGCCGACACCCGGCAGCGCGCGGACGGCGTCCAGCACGAACTCGACGCGGCGCGCGCGCGGCTGCAGGCGCTGGACGGCGAGCTCGACGGGCTGCCGTGAGCAGCCGGAGCGACGGGCCGACCTTGCCGCCGCTTCCGCCGCGATCTCCGCGCAGCAGCTGCAGGCCGATGGCGTGTACCGCGGGACGGTCGGTGATGCCGCGCGGTCGCCGGTCGAGCGCTACGTGCTGGCGAAGGTACGCCACGATCCTTCCGCGACGATCGCCTCCCTGATCAGCGAGGCGGACGGGCTGAACACGCAGCTCGGCGACCGCCTGCAGAACGAAGGACTCCTCGTGGCGGCGCGGAGCGGCCGGCGCACCTGGGTCTACGTGCCGGGCCTCGTGTGGCTTGGCCTCGGGCTCGCGAAGCTGTTCGTCGGGCTCGCGCGCGACCGGCCGGTCGGCTTCTCACGATCCTGCTCGTGGTGGGGACCATCGCGCTTGCCATGGTACGGCCTCCACGGCGGACAACGCGTGCGAGCAGCTGCTGCGCTGGGTCACGGGTGGTGCCCATGGCCTCGAGACCACCTCGAAGACCGCGCCGCAGCAGCTGTCGGGCTCCGACGCCCCGCTGGCCTACGCGCTGTTCGGCGCGCTCAACCCTGTGCTGCGTGGCTGGGGGCAGTACTTCCGCACCGGCAACGCCGCGGACAAATTCGTCGAGGTCGACAGGTACGTCGGGTGGCGGCTCAAGCGCATGCGGATCATGCGCAAGGGCCGGCACCTGAAGGCTGGCGAGGCTCGACGATGGGACCGACGCTACTTCTACGCCCTCGGACTGACCAAACTCTCTGGAACCGTCGCATACCCGGAAACTGCGTAATGCCTCATCACGTCCAGCAACGACCGCCCGTAAGCCGTGTGCGGGAAATCCGCATGCACGGTTTGAAAGGGGTCCTTGCAGAAACCCACCACCCGGTGGGGGAAAGCTAGGCTCTACCAATGGGCACTGACCTTCCGCTAACTCCGACGAGTTAGCCGTCGTCATGTTCGCCAACGTGGTGCCGGCGTCTATCATACGGCCATCAAAGTCGGCCGATGCCGGGGCGATCGTCGGCAGGTCCAGGGCATTGCCTTAGGTCCAGTGCATTGTCTTGGTTACATGTAATGTATAATAAGAACGCATAGAATAAAAGAGTAAGTGAAGCCAAAAAGCAAACGACCATAAGAGTTAAACTTTTAATCGGCTCCCTGGATCCGTAATTCTCATCGTCCTCATTCTTGAGTTCATTCTCCCATGGTTTTATTGGGTTTCGTAGCCCCTTGTTCCATTTAAATCTCGCAATCTCGATTGCCTGGTGGTATAATAATCCCCAGCCCTTCGAAGTAATCACGAACCACGCAAGGCATAACATCAATCCGAAAACACAAGATCTGACCAGTGCTGGCGATGGTTGAGAATGTTGAGAAATGAATCCGAAGGCGATCGTATTAGCAGTGAGCATCGCAGTGTAACGTTGCCAAATCAACGTTCGTGTAGACAAGAAAAAATCAAGATGGGCTTTGAATACCCAAAAATTTCGCCGAGCTGTTATCGTCAAGTGTCGCTAGTTGTT
>Ga0308176_10001443_pt1 | contig 14909 bp, 15 predicted proteins | sample PhyCR2_3_FD_203890 | JGI IMG/M metagenome (GOLD analysis project Ga0308176, IMG submission 203890) | Soil microbial communities from UC Gill Tract Community Farm, Albany, California, United States - DLSLS.C.R2 | ecosystem: Environmental > Terrestrial > Soil > Agricultural land | place: USA...
ACGGACGGCGCCCAGCGTCGACTCGGTGTCGGCGGAGCGGCCGAACCCGCGGATGCGCGTCTCTCCGTCGGACACCGCGCCGAGCAACAGCGCGCGGTGGCTGATCGACTTGTCGCCGGGAACCGCGAAGTGACCCTCGAGTGCTGCGGCGGGCTCAATCCTCATCGATCACCGCGGAGACGACGACGCTGTAGCCCTGGCTTTCGAGCAACGCGGCCCCGCGTTGGGCGGCGTCCTCGCCCGCGATGAGGAGCGTCAGCGTCCCGCCGCGCTCCGGGGAGATGTGGTGCATCTCGAAGTCCTCGATGTTGATGCGCTCGGCGCCGAGGGCCTGCGTGATGCCGGCGAAGACGCCGGGCCGGTCGGGGATGTGCACGCGGAGGCGGTGCAGGGCGCCGGGGTCGGGGTACTCGCGCTCGAGCATCCGGCGCCGGCTCTGCGACGCCTCTCCGATCCACCGCGCGAGGAATCCGGCATCGCCTTGCTCGAGCGCGGACTCGACCTGCTCGATCCGTCGTCGGTGCTCTTGGAGCGCGGCGCGGATCGCGTCGGCGTTGTCGAGGTAGATGTCGACCCAGATGCGCGGGTTGGCGCCGGCGATGCGCGTCATGTCTCGGAGCGAGCCGCCCGCGTGCGCGAGCGGCTCGTGGCCCTCGACGCGCGAGGCACCGGTCTGGTTCGCGACGATGTTCGCGAGCACGTGCGGCACGTGACTCGTCATCGCGACGAGCCGGTCGTGCGCGTCGGCGTCGATCGCGACCGGTGTCGCGCCGAGCGCCGTCGCGAACGAGTGCACCGCTCGGTGGCGCGTCGGGTCGGTGTGCGCGACCGGCGTCAGAAACCAGGTCGCGCCTTGGAAGAGCGCAGCGCTCGCGTGGTCCGGACCGCGTGCCTCGGAGCCGCAGATCGGGTGGCCGCCGACGAACCGCGGCGAGCCTTCGGCTGCCTTGACGACGGACGCCTTCGTGGAGCCCACGTCGGTCACGGTCGCGTCGGTCGTGGCGGCGAGGACGGCGGAGACGGCGGAGGGCAGCTGGGCGATCGGCGTCGCGACGACGACGAGCTCGGCGCCCCCGAGCGCGCGCTCGAGGCTCTCCGCCGGCTGGATCGCGTCGCGGGCGGCCGCGCGCGCGAGGACGTCGGGGTCGGGATCCCACCCGGCGACGTCGTCGCCGCGCCGCCGCGCCGCGAGCGCGACGGAGGTTCCCATCAGTCCAGTGCCGATGACCGCGATCCGCATGACCGCCCATTGAACCTGAGCGCGCGCGGTCGCAGCTCGCGCCGTCTCCCTGCGGCCCCTGCCCGTCCCCAAACGACGGTGTCCGAACCGTGAGAGGTTCTCCCTAGGTCCAGCTGCCTTTCGGGGACCCGTCCTCTGGTCAGACCAGACAGGAGAAACAGCAACAGGTCGTCCACAGGCGTCGTGTTCCGGCTCGGCCACCGCGGGCATGCAGCAAAGGTGGAAGCTCCACCTGCGATCGTTCGCTCGCTTCAGGCCGACGAACGCGCATTCGCCGCGGCCCACGATTCGCGCTTCGCACGCGACCGGCAGATGACGCTTCGGCGACTGGGGAGTTCGCCGCTGGTGGCAGCTGCGGTCGTCCGGCTGGCGCCGGCCGAACGCGACGACGTCTTCGCACGACTCGATCTCGAGCGGCTCGCGGCGAAGAGCCCGCCCCTGAAGGCGCGGATCCGCGTCCGGCCCGCGCCGCCTGCGGCACAGCTGCGCGCATGGTACGGCGAGGCGCAGCGCCGATTCCACGTCCGCTGGCAGTTACTGGCGGCGGTGAACTTCGTCGAGACCGCATTCGGGAAGGTTCAGAACGCGTCGACGGCGGGAGCCCGGGGGCCGATGCAGTTCCTGCCGGCGACCTGGAACGCGTACGGCCTCGGCGGGAGCGTCGACGATCCTCACGACGCGATTCTCGGCGCTGCCAACTATCTCGCAGCGAACGGCGCCGCCCACGCCGAACGCGCGGCGCTGTACCGCTACAACCATTCGAGTCTGTACGTCGACGCGGTGCTCCATTACACGCACCGGATCACGCACGTCCGTGACGCGTTCGCCGAGTACTACGCATGGGACGTGTACGTCCGGACCCCGTCGGGCGAGCGCCGCTACCGCCCCTGACGAGCGGGCCAAGACCTGACGAGCCACGTCTCGTGGTCAGACCAGAGTGGAGAAACAGCAACATCTCGTCCACAGACGGCTCCCGCGGACGAGACGGGACTAGCGGCGCATGAGCTCGGCCAGGCGAAACGCCAGGTCGAGGGACTGGCGGGCGTTCAGGCGTGGGTCCAACAACGTCTCATAGCGCGTCGAGAGCTGCTCCTCCACCACGTCGTCGGCGCCGCCCAGGCACTCCGTCACGTCCTCGCCCGTGAACTCCAGATGCACGCCGCCGGGCCAGACGTTCTCCTGCCAGCACGCGGTGAAGAACCCCTCGAGCTCGCGCATGATCGTGTCGAAGCGCCGCGTCTTCACCCCGTCCGCCGTGCGGATCGTGTTCGCGTGCATCGGATCCGACGCCCACAACACCGGATGCCCCTCGTCGCGCGACGCGCGTAGCAACGGCGGCAGCAGATCGAGCACGTGATCCGCGCCCATGCGGGCGTAGAACGTCAGCCGCCCCGGAACGCGTAGTGGGTTCAACCGCTCGCACAACGCGACGACATCCTCGGGTGTCGCCGCCGGCCCGAGCTTCACGCCGATCGGGTTGTGCACGCCGCCGAAGAACTCGATGTGCGCGTCGTCGAGCCCGCGTGTCCGCTCGCCCACCCACAGCAGGTGCGCCGAGCAGTCGTACCAGTCGCCCGTCAGCGAGTCCTGCCGCGTGAGGCCCTCCTCGTAGTCGAGCAAGAGGCCTTCGTGCGAGGTGAAGACGTCGACCTCGTGCAGCCGCCGCTCGGCCGCGAGATCGATCCCGCATGCGGCCATGAACGCAAGCGCGCGCTCGATGTCCATCGCAAGCACCTCGTACCGGCGACCCTCCGGCGAGGATGCGACGAAGTCCTTGTTCCACAGGTGTACCTGTGTCAGATCCGCGTAGCCACCCTTCGTGAACGCGCGCAAGAGATTCAGCGTCGACGCCGACTGGTTGTAGCCCTCGATCATCCGCCGCGGATCCGGCACGCGCGCCTCGGCGTTCGGCTCGTCGCCGTTCACCATGTGGCCGCGGAACGACAGGATCTCCTCGCCGCCGACGATCTCGAACTCGTCCGACCGCGGCTTCGTGAACTGGCCCGCGATCCGGCCGACCTTCACGACCGGCAGCGTCGCTCCGTACGTGAGCACGGCGGACATCTGCAGCATGATCTTCAGCTTCTCGCGGATCCGCATCGTCGAGATCTCGTTGAACGACTCGACGCAGTCGCCCGCCTGAAGCAGGAACGCACGCCGGTCGATCGCCTTCGCGAGCTGCTCCCGGAGCGCCCGCGCCTCGCCCGCGAAGACGAGCGGCGGCGAGGTCTTGAGCCGAGCCACGGCGGCCGCCGCGGCGGACGGCTCCGGCCACGCGGGCTGCTGGAGCGCGCGCCGCTCCCGCCATGAATCGGGCCTCCAGGTCGCCGATGTGACCGCCATTTCCACTATCGTGCCAGTGTGACTTCCGCCTCCGTGTTCCGTTGGTCGTGGCGCCGCGGGCGAGGCGGAGCCCTGCGCTAGAGGCCGCCTCGTCCGCTGACCCGACTCGGCGCGACTACCGACGACCACGAGGTGACCTGACATGCGTGTCTTCTCCGGCATCCAACCGACGGGTGCCAAACACATCGGCAACTACATCGGCGCGATGCGCCAGTACGTCGCGACCCAGGACGCGAACGAGGGCGACGCGTACTTCTGCATCGTCGACCTCCACTCGATCACGGTCGAGTACGACCCGCACGACCTGCACGACCGCACGCTCGACCTGGCCGCGCTGCTCTTCGCAGTCGGCCTCGACGCCGACCGTTGCGTGCTGTTCTGCCAGAGCCACGTGACCGCGCACTCCGAGGCGGCTTGGCTGCTCTCGGCCGTCACCGGGTTCGGGCAACTCGGCCGCATGACCGCATTCAAAGAGAAGGGCGAAGGCAAGGAGTTCGTCTCCGCCGGCCTCTTCACGTACCCCGTGCTGATGGCGGGCGACATTCTGCTCTACCAGACCGACATCGTCCCGATCGGGGACGACCAGCGCCAGCACCTGGAGCTCGCGCGCGACGTCGCAGAACGTTTCAACTCGCGCTACGGCGAGACGTTCAAGGTGCCGCGCGCCGTGTACCCAGAGGTCGGCGCGCGGATCATGGACCTGCAGGAGCCGACGAAGAAGATGTCGACGTCGAGCGCGTCGCTTCAAGGAACGGTGCTCATGCTCGACGAGCCGGACGCGATCAACAAGAAGTTCAAGACGGCCGTCACCGATTCGGGACGTGAGATTGCGTACGCACCCGATGAGAAGCCCGGTGTCTCGAACCTCCTCGAGATCCTCGCCGTCGCGACCGGGCGCCCGATCCCCGACGTGGCATCCGAGTACGACGGAAAGGGTTACGGCGACCTGAAGGCCGGCGTCGGCGAGGCCGTGGTCGACCTCCTGAAGCCGATCCAGCAGCGCTATACCGAGCTCCGCTCCGACGAGGGCGAGCTCCGCCGGCTGCTCCGGATCGGCGCCGAGAAGGCGGAAGCGACGTCGACTCCGACCCTTCACCAGATGTACGAACGCATGGGGTTCGTGGCTCGTTAATCTCCGCCTCCGGAGTCGCCCAAACGACGAAGGGGGAGATAGATGAAACGTGCTCTCGGCCGCCACGGCCTGCTGCCGCTCGTATCGGTCGCCGTCACCATCGCGCTTGCCGGCGTCGCCGCACTATCCAAGAGTGCGGACGCCGGCGGCACATCCGCGACACACGGAAGCGCTGCGGCGTCGACGTCGTGTGACCTAGGCAACGGCATCTCGCACGTCATCAACATCGTCTTCGACAACGTCCACTTTGCGCGAGACAACCCGAACGTCCCGTCCGACCTCGAGCAGATGCCGCATCTGCTCAACTTCCTGAAAGACAACGGCACCGTCTTCTCGAACTCGCATACGCCGCTGATCGCTCATACGGCGGACGACAGCCTGTCGATCTACACGGGCCTGTACGGCGACCGCCATGGCCAGCCGGTGTCGAACACGTACAAGACGTACAACCCCGACGGGTCGACCGACCCTGCGACGTCATTCACCTACTGGACGTCGCCGGTCGTCGACACGAAGAAGCCGCCGACCGCTGGCCACGACACGACGCCGTCGATGGTCTACTCGGACCACGTCCCGGCGACGATTGGCGACACGAGCAAGACCACGCCGGCACCGTGGGTGCCGTTCACCCGTGCGGGTTGCACGGTCGGCGACTTCTCGACGGCGAACATGGTGCTCGAGAACGCTGCCGGCGACCTCCCGACGGTATTCGGCGCCGATTCGCCTGAGGTCGCGCAGTTCACCGCCGACCCAGATTCGTTCAAGGACGCCGAGATCGCCGACTACATCGGCGAGGCGGTGCACTGTGCGAAGAGCGACGCGCTTTGCGCGGACGCACAGGCCGTGAAGTTCGGGCAGACGACGCCGTCGGCGTCGGCGGCGCCGGATCTCCTGCCGACTGAGCCGGGCGGCTATACGGGCTACCAGGCGCTGTTCGGCGCCCGGTACGTCAACCCGCAGCTCGGGGCGGGAGCCCCGAGCGTCGTTCACAACGGCTACCAGGTGACGAACGCGGCCGGGAATCTCGTCGACCTGAACGGCAACGAGATCCAGGAACCGTTCAGCCATCGTCCCGGCTTCCCGGGCTTCAACCCGGTGGCGGCGCAGTCGCTCGCGTTGATCGCGGACATGCAGGAGGCCGGCATCCCGGTCACCTACGGCTACATCTCCGACCTGCACGAGCACAAGGCCGACACCACGACCGGCTGCACGTCGGCCACGCCGGCGAGAGCGGGCGCGCCGCTCGGCCCGGGCGATTCGTGCTACGTCACGAACGCCCAGCACTACGACGCCGCGTTCCAGACGTTCTTCGAGCGGCTGGCCGCGGACGGCATCACCCCGGCGAACACGCTGTTCGTGATCAGCGCCGAAGAGAACGACCAGTTCGCCGGTGCGAACGTCGACCGTGCGACGGAGCCGACGCCGGCCGGCTGCGACGGCGTGAACACACCTTGTAACTACGCCTCGGGGCAGATCGGCGAGCTGCAGGCGAACATCAAGGGCCTGCTCTACACCACCGCCTCGAAGAACACGCAGTTCGACGCCGAGCCACAGGGTCTCGCGCTCTACGTACACGGCCGGCCGGCAGCGAACGACCCGACGGTCCGCCAGCTCGAACGCGACACCGCCGCGATGATCAACCCGCACGACGCCTACAGCGGTGTCGACAACGAGAAGATCGCGCAGTACCAGGCGGGCGCGCTCGAGCAGCGCGTGCTGCACATGCAAACGGCGGATGCGCTGCGAACGCCGACGTACACGCTCTTCCCGAAGCCGGACTATTTCTTCTCGACCTCGGGAGCGAACGTCAGCATCAACAGCGGCTTCGCCTACGACCACGGCTACTACAGCCCGAACATCGACGTCACCTGGGCCGCCATCGTCGGTCCCGGCGTCGCCAACCACGGAGTCGACGGGCCACAGCCGGTCGACAGCAACCAGGCGCACGACCCGGAGTCGACCAACACGGTCCCTGAAGCGAGCCAGTCCGGGACGTGGGTGGAGGAGACCGATCTCAGGCCGACGATGCTGCATCTGCTCGGCCTGACCGACGACTATCAATCGGACGGTCACGTGATCACGCAGGCGCTGAGATCGGTGCCGCCTGCGCTCGCTGCAACAGCCGACCTGGCGAAGGGGTACGCCCAGATCAACTCGAGCGTCGGTCAGTTCGCGACCGACACGCTGCTCGCCGACACGAAGGCGCTGGCCTCCGGCTCGGCAAGCGACGACTCCGTGTACGCAGCTGAGCAGTCGACGCTCCGGCAACTCGCCGACGACCGTGACCAGGCGGCGGCGAAGATCAAGGAAACGCTCGGGAATGCCGCGGCCGGCCACATGCCGAGCCACGGCGAGATCCAGAGCGGCCTCGCGCATGTGAAGGAGCTGCTCAAGCGAGCGCACACGCTCGCGTCGCTGTAACTCCCGCTAGCTCCGAGAGCCCGGTACCCGCCGGGCCGTTGAGCGAAGACGCTCGACTTCGGAGGCCTCGAGCTCGCGCCACGCGCCGGGCTCGAGGCCTCCGAGCGTCAACGGGCCGTAGCGGCTGCGGTGGAGCCGCTTCACGCGATGGCCGACGGCCTCCACCATGCGTCGCACCTGCCGGTTGCGGCCTTCGTGCAACACGAGCTCGATGCGCGCGCCGGAGATGCGCCTCACCTCGGCCGCGCGCGCCGGCCCGTCGTCGAGCTCGACGCCCGCGCGCAGCAGTGCCAGTTCGCCGTCTGTCGGCTGCTTCCAGCACTCGACCTCGTAGACCTTGTCGACCTCGTACCTGGGATGGGCGAGCCGGTGCGCCAGGTCACCGTCGTTCGTGAGCAGAAGCGCGCCGGTGGTGTCCGCGTCGAGCCGTCCGACGGGCACGACGCGCGCCGGGTGATCGACCACGTCGATGACCGTGCGCCTCCCCTGCGGATCCCGGGCCGTCGAGACGACGCCCGCGGGCTTGTTCAGCAGGACGTACGCGAGACGCTGCTTCGCGAGCGGCTTCCCGTCGAGACGAACGTCGTCGTCCACACCGACGAACGTGTTCAGCTGCCCTGGCGCGCCATTCACCGTGACGCGACCTGCTTTGATCAGGTCGTCGGCCTTCCGCCGCGAGGCGACTCCGGCGCGCGCGACGAACGCGTTCAGGCGCATGGCATGGAGGCTACGCGTACCATCGCCGCGTGGCCGTGGAGGATCGAGTCGACGCCCTCCTCGCCAACTTCCTCAGCTGGTTGCCGCTCTTCGCGGCACTCCCTGACGCCCAGTACGAGGAGCGCTACGGAGTGGCCTCGTGGACGTCGAGTGTGCAGCTGCCGTTCTTCAACGGCCTCGTCGGCGCGCCGGCCCAGAACGCGGCGATCGACGAGCTGCTCGAACGATTCGCGGATGGCACACCGATCCTCTGGGTCGTCACGCCTCCGAACGACATCACCGCAGCGCTCGAAGACCGCGGCTTCGCGGTCGAGAGCATGCCGGGCATGACCGTCGACCTCGCCGCCCTCCCACCGCGAGAACTCCCGGCGGGAGTCGCGATTCGAGCCGTCGACGACGACCCAGAGCTGCTCGAGCTTACGACGGAGATCGCCTTCACGACGAACGGCTTCCCGCCGACCGCCGTGCCGCCGATCATCGACGCGATCGGGCGCGTACGAGACCGGCTGGCGTTCACGACGTTCCTCGCATCCGTCGACGGCGTTCCGGCGGCGGCGAGCGCGCTCGTCGTCACCGATCACGTGGCGGGCATCTTCAACGTCGGCACACTGCCCGAGTTTCGCCGGCGCGGGCTCGGGGGCCTCGTTTCCCTCGCGGCGCTCGAAGCCGGCAAGGAGCGGGGCTGCACGATGGGCGCGCTGCAGGCGTCGCAGCAGGCGCTCGGCGTCTACCGCGCGATCGGATTCGAGGAGTGCTGCCGCTTCGCGTTCGCGGTCAGGGGATGAGCAGGAGCTTGCCGGTCGTCCGCCGCGACTCGAGGTCCTCATGTGCGCGCCGCGCCTCCGCGAGCGGGTAGCGCGTGCCGATCTCGACCTTCAGGTCGCCCGCGGCGACGAGCGCGAACACCGCCGCCGATCGCGCGGCCAGCAAATCCGGTGTGCGCGTGTACGTCCCGAGCGTCGGCCGCTGGAGATAGAGCGAGCCCTTGGACTCGAGCGTGTGCGGGTCGACCGGAGCGGGCCGTCCGCTCGCCGAGCCGTACAGGATCATGCGCCCGGTCGGCGCCAGCGCGTCGAACCCCGCGGCGAACGTGGTCTCGCCGATGCCGTCGTAGACGGCGGTGGCGTTCACGTCCTTCGCGTTCGCGACGAACTCTTCGTACGACAGCGTCTCGTCGGCGCCGAGCCCGCGCGCGAGCGCGCGCTTCTCCTCGCTCGAGGCGGTCGCGACCACGTAACCACCGCGGAGCTTCGCGATCTGCGTCAGCAGCTGCCCGACACCGCCGGCGGCTGCGTGCACGACGACGCGGTCGCCGTTCTCGATCGGGTACGAGTCGTGCGCGAGATAGTGCGCCGTCATCCCCTGCAGGAGAACCGCGATCGCGACATCGGTGGCGACGCCGTCGGGGATCGCGACCGCCTTCGCACGCGGGACGGCCACCGTCTCCGCGTAGCTGTGCGGCACGGCGTTCCAGACGAGCCGCGCGCCGTCGGCGGTGACGCCGCCCGCCTCCGCGCCGATCACTGCGGGCGGATCGACGCCGTAGTGCTCGCGTGTGCGCTCGTAGACGTCGCGGAAGTTGACGCCGACCGCCTCGACGTCGACGAGCACCTCGCCGTCGCCGGCAACCGGGTCCGGAACGTCGCGCAGCTCGAGTACCTCCGGGCCGCCGAGCCGCTCGAACCAGATCGCCTTCACGACTAGTAGAGGGCTGCCGCGAGCCGGCGCCGGTACTGCATGACGAGTGGATGCTCGGAGCCCAGCTCGCCGAAGAGCGCGACCATCGTCTCCCGGTCCTTGCGCTCGAGGAGCAGCTCGAACGCCGCTTCGTAGTCGCCCGCGTCGAGCGCCGCCTTGAGCTCCGGATCGTCCGTCGTCTCGCCGAGGCCGGGCTTCGTCAGCTCGGCCAGGAACGCATCGACGTACGAGCGCGGGATCGCGCCGACGAACTCGGCGACCACGTGGCCGTTCCGGAACGCCTTGACGGCGGGGATGCCGCGGATGCCGTACTCGAGCGAGAGGCTCTGGTTCGCGTCGGTGTCGAGCTTCGCGAGCGCGACGCCCGCCTCGGCGGTCGCCTCTTCGAGAATCGGGCCGAGCGCACGGCAGGGCCCGCACCACTCCGCCCAGAAGTCGACGACGACCGGCTCGCGATGCGAGCGCTCGATCACCTCGGCTTCCCAGGTCTGCTCCGTCACATTCATCGGTGTCTGACACTCATGGTGTCAGACACCGATCTGCTTACGCCGGGCGCTTCTCCGCGACGGCCTCGAGCCGGACGCGGATCTCGTCCACGTCGGCACCGAGGTCCTCAACGCGCGGCAGCGCGGCGAGCGACTCGAGCCCGAAGATGCGCTCGAAGAGCGGGGTCGTCCGGTAACGGATGGCCCCGAACTCGTTGTCGCGGCCGCCCTCGGCGACGAGGCCGCGCTCGACCAGGCCGGCGACGACGCCGTCGACGTTGACGCCGCGGATGCGCGTGATCTCGGGGCGCGACACCGGCCCGAGGTAGGCGACGATCGCGAGCGTCTCGAGCGCGGCCTGCGACAGCCCACGCTCGGCCGGCTTCTCGAACAGGCGCGCGCACGCGTCGGAGGCCGTCCTCGACGCGCGGAACGCCCACCCGCCGGCGACGTGCTCGAGCACGATCCCGCTCCGCTCCTCCGAGAACCGCTGCTCGAGGATCGAGAGCGACTCCTCGACCTGCGACGGGTCCGCCTCGGCGGCCGCGGCGAGGTCGTCGACCGAGAGCGGCTGGGAGGCGACCACGAGCAGTGCCTCGAGCGTCCGTGCGAGCTCGAGCGCGGGCGTGGCGTCGGTGGTGATCAGGCGGAGACCGTGTTCCAAGAGAGGCTCCTTTCGGCGTCGGCGCGGGAAATCCTTATCGGAGCGAACGGCGCGGCTTGCGCGATCGCAATCTCGTTCTGCTTGCGCAGCTCGAGGAGGGCCAGGAACGCGACCGCGACCTCGACCCGCGAGAGCCCGGCCACTTCCTGGTCGAAGTCGAAGCGGCTGCGGCGGCGCAGCAGCGACCGCCACCGGTCGAGGAACTGCGAGACCGGCGGAAACCGGAGCGCCATGTGCGCGACCGACGGCTCCGGCGGCTCGATGGCGAGCGCGCGCAACGCCGCCGCGAGCTGCTCGGGCGCCTGCGATGCGAGCTTCCGTTCGGCCACCGGTGCGAGCGGCGCCGGCCCGAGCCGGAAGTGCACGTCGCGGCGCTCGTCGAGGCGCTGGCGCAGGAACTGCGCCGCCTCCTTCGCGCGGCGGTACTCCGCGAGCCGTCGGGCGAGCTCCTCGGCCGCCTCCTCGGGCTCGAGCTCGGAGAGCTCGGCGTCCTCCTCCGGGAACATCGCGCGCGCCTTCAGCTCGAGCAGCGCGCTGATCAGGATCAGGAACTCGCCGCACGCGTCGAGGTCGAGCTCTCCCTTCTCGGCGAGGCGCTCGACGAACGTGACGATGATCGCCGCGAGGTCGATCTCGCGGAGCGGCAGCTCCTCACGGAGGACGAGCGAGAGCAGCAGGTCGAACGGCCCCTCGAACGCGTCCAGGTCCAGCTCAAGCTCGCGCACGGCGACGGGCATCGCCGGGAGGGTACTCGCGCTACCGGACGCGGCCCTTGGGGATCGCCATCGAGTGCGCCGGCTTGGGCGGCTCGCGGCGCTTCGGCTCCTGAGGACGCCGTGGGCGTCGCTCGTGCACCAGGAAATAGCCCGCGGCCGCGACGAACACGATGATGCTCACCCAGGCGTTCAGGCGCAGGCCGGCGATGTGGTGCGCCGGGTCGATCCGCAGCAGCTCCTCGAAGAAGCGGCCGAAGCAGTACCAGGCGACGTAGAGCGCGAACAGGTTCGGTGGGTTCGTCTTGAACCGCCGCCCGATCCAGAGCAGGAGGAGCACGCCGGCCACGTCCCAGATCAGCTCGTAGAGGAACGTCGGGTGGAAGGTCGAGTACGCGAGGTACTTCGGGTCGGCGGGCAGGTGCGCAGGGTCGATCTTCAGCCCCCACGGCAGCGTCGTCGGCTTGCCGTAGAGCTCCTGGTTCCACCAGTTGCCGATGCGGCCGATCCCCTGGGCGAGGAGCAGACCGGGTGCCGCCGCGTCCAGGAAGAGCGGGATGCTCGCCCCGGCGCGGCGGACGATCACCGCGCCCACGAGCGTGCCGAGGAGGATGCCGCCCCAGACGCCGAGGCCGCCCTTCCACACCTCGAAGATCCCCTGCCACTTCGGTGTCGGCACTTCGTTCCACGACGTGACGTCGTGGTAGGCGCGCGCGCCGATGACGCCGAACGCGACGCCCCACACCGCGACGCGCGTGACGAGATCCCACTCGCCGCCGTTGGCGACCCAGCGGCGGCCGGTCAGCCCGATGCACGCGAGGATCGCGACGAGCAGCGTGAGCCCGTACATGTGCAGCTGCACGGGGCCGAGATCGACGACGCCGGTGTGCGGCGAGGGGATATAACCGAGCACGGGCAGATTCTGCCCGCAGGCGTCGGTCGGCGCCGGATCGGCTTACAGCAGGATCTGGGCCGCGAGCTCCGGCGCGCAGCCGCGCCGGATCAGGTTGATCGCAGCGTGAAGATCGACGTCGGTGCGCATCGCGAGCTCGCTTGCCATGTCCTCGGGGAACCCGGCCCGCTCCAGCTCTTGTGCCCGCCACCGTTCGACGATCTCTTGCTCGGTCTCCTGGAAGGTGGTGTCCGCAGTAGGCATTCGATGTGTCCTCGATCGTTGATCTTCTCAGTAGTCTTATTCGGTACAACGCGCAAGCCGGTTCTCCCTATACCAAGGGATAGTCCGATTTAACGGATCGCTTACGCATTGCGTCCACGGCGAGCGCGAGCGCCGCGAACGTCACCGCCGGGAGCTGCCAGTCCCAGTCGACTCCTGCATGAAGCGCGAACACCGTGAGCCCTGCGGCAGGCACGACGGAGCCGCTGCGAATCGCGACGAAGAGGGGAATCGCGAGAAACGCGGCGATCAGCAAGAGACCGGCGACGCCGGTTTCGGAGAGCACCTGCAGGTACAAGCTGTGCGCGTCGCGCGCGTGCGGCGCCTGCGGATGCACGATGCCGAACGTCCCCGCACCGCTCCCGCTGAACGGGTGCGCGACAACCGTCGAGCGGGCGCCGCTCCAGTACGCCGCCCGGTCGCCGAGGAAGGCGGGTGGGTGAAGCAGCACGGCCGTGAGCGCGGCCGACGCTGCGACGACCACCAGCGCCGCGACCACCCGCCGACGGAGTCGAAGAGCCACCGCGACGCCGCAGCCGAGCACCGCCGCGAGCATCCCGGCGCGGCTGCCGGTCAAGACGAGCACGGGCACGAACAGGCCGAGCGGCAGCGCATACGCGGGGCGCCGGTGCTGCAACGCGAGACCCACGCAGACGACGAGCCCGATCGCCGCCAGCGCACCGAGGCCGTTCGCGTACCCGATCGGGCCGGTGAGCAGCGTGCCCTCGTACGGATCGACGTGCGCGCCGGTGACGGCACGCTCCACGAGGGCCCAGGCACCGACGACGCCTGCCCCGAGAGCGACGCCGGTCACCAGGCCCTCACCTGCGAGCGCGAAGCCCGCAAGACCGACCAGGTACAGCACCGTCCGCTGCACGTCGACGAGCGACGCAGACGGATCCGCCGACCAGGAAACCGAGACGAGCGACAGCGCGGCGAACGCGGCGAGCGGCAGGAAGAGCAGTGCCGTCGCCCTGGCGCGCCGGACCGGCGTCCAGAGCAGCAGGAGGCAGGAGAACGCGCTCAGGACGACCGAGCCGACGCGCCACGACGACGGGAAGAACCCTCCCTCGGCGGCCGCGAACGCGACCACCGTCCCGGCGGCGGTTGCCGTGCCCAGCAGCGCTGGAGGCGGCGCGAACGCCGCCCCCAGCCGCTGTGCCGTGAGGCTCACCTGCGCCTCACCGGTCGACGGTCACCTGCACGAGGCGACGCGTCGACGTGCCCCCGAGAATGTCCTGGCCCTCGACGCGTGCACGCACGAACAACACGACGTAGCCCTTGCGCGGGAACAACTGTCCGGCCTGGAGCTGCACCGTTGCCCAACCGTTCGCGTCGGTGCGCACTTCCTGCATCGACGCGACCCGGCTGTACGGCAGCCCCTGGACGAACACGAGTGCGTTCTGTACCGCGTTCTGGTGGCTGTCCGTGATCCGCACCTGCATCGTCGTCGGTGTCGTGCGGGAGCGGATCGGGTTCGCCGAGTACTTCACGTCGTCGACGATCAGGCGATTCGGCGGGGTCACCTGCTTTGCGTCGACCTGCTTTCCGGTCGGATACGCCGCGGCGACGACGGCCGTCTGCGGCGAGGTCGCCGTGGTCGGCCCGTTCGAGTTCACCGCCGTCACCGTCGCGCGAATCGTGTGGCCCTGGTCGTCGCCCGTGAGCGTGTACGCATTGGACGTTGCACCGGAGATCGCGCCGCACTTGCCGCCGCCGGAGTCGCAGCGGAACCAGGCATAGCCGTACAACGTGATCGTCGAGCTGCTCGACCAGGTGCCGTTCGACGTCGTCAGCTTCTGCCCGACCTGTGCCGTCCCGCTGATCGCCGGGGCGGTCTGGGAGGCGGGGTGCCCGTACTCGTACTGCGCCGCGCTCGAGGAGCCCAACGCGTCCCCGCCGGTCGCGAGCAGGAGCGTCGCGACCGCCGAGGCGATCCCGACGATGAGCAGGCTGGCGGCGAAGCGCGCCCTCTGTCTCGTATGAGGCATGGTCTTCTTCTCCTTCCGAGGCTTTAGAGGCCACGGTAGGAGCGGCTGGTGAGCGGCGCCGTCGCCCACGCAAGGATCGCGCAAGCTGCGCGTGAGTTTCTCTTAACGGAGCCGCGTTAGCGTTCGTGCCCGTGCGGGGTCGTGTTCGGATCGGCATGCGCTGGTGGCTCGCCGGGGGATTCGCGGTGGTCGCCGTGCTGACCGCAGTGCTGACGGCAGCGTTGTCGTCCCGACGGGTCGACCAGGACGTACGACAGAACGCACGCGAGATCGCGATCGGCCAGAGCGTGTCGTCAGCCCTCGCGATCGAACGCGCCGTTCCGCAAGGCCG
>Ga0308176_10001444_pt1 | contig 14908 bp, 12 predicted proteins | sample PhyCR2_3_FD_203890 | JGI IMG/M metagenome (GOLD analysis project Ga0308176, IMG submission 203890) | Soil microbial communities from UC Gill Tract Community Farm, Albany, California, United States - DLSLS.C.R2 | ecosystem: Environmental > Terrestrial > Soil > Agricultural land | place: USA...
CAGACCCACTGCGGGCGTCGGGAGCACCAGGATCTGGCCGACCACCAGTCGGCCGCTCGGCTTGAGGCGGCGCAGGTTGGGGTTGAACCCCTCCAGCGCGGAGACGGAGATCCCGTTCGCACGCGCAAGCCGCTCCGCCGTATCTCCTTTCTTCGTCTCGATCCGGTGCGTCGCGGCGCGATCGCCGTCCGGCAGCGTCGCGAACGCGCTGTCGAACGACGCTGCGGTTCCTGACGGGACGCGCACCTGGTAGCTGTCGCGCGGAGGGGTCATTCCGCGCAGCAGATGAGGATTCAGGTCGGTGATGTCGTGCGTCGACACGTGCGCCGCCTTCGCGATCGCCGCGAGCGGAGTGCTCGGCGGCACGCGCACGGAATCGTACGAGAGCGGTGGCAACGCGCGAATCGTCATGCCGTACCGCGCCGGCTCCTTCGCGATCAGCGCGGCGGCGATCAGCTGCGGCACGTACTCCCGCGTTTCGTTGCGCAGATAGTCCTTCTCCGCGAGGACGAAGAACGCATCCTCAGCCTGAGTGCCTTCAAGGTCGTCGGCGAACCGCGCGAGACCGCGCGACACGCGTCCCGGGCCCCCGTTGTACGCCGCGGCGGCGAGATAGAGAGATCCGAACTGGTCGCGCAGGCCACGGATGAAGCGCACCGCCGCCGCGGTCGAGCGGATGGGATCGCGCCGCTCGTCGACCCACCAGTCCACGCGCATCCCCATGTCGCGAGCCGTGGAGGTCATGAACTGCCACATGCCGACGGCCGCGGCACGCGAGTAGGCGTGCGGATCGAACCCGCTCTCCACAAGCGCCAGGTAATACATGTCTTCGGGCAATCCGCCCGCCTTCATCTTGGCCCGGATCATCGGCTCGTACCGGGTGCCACGCTCCAACCGTTCGGCGATCCGCTCCTTCGCACGCCCGGTGAACATGTTGACGTAGTACGCCACCCGGTCCTGGGTCTCGTACGAGCGCACGTCCATGTCCCACGTAGGCTCGGCGGGCACGGCGCCAGTCGGGCGCGCCATCACGAGCGAGTCGCCGAACATGTCGGCCGCGCGGCGCGCGACCTCGAGCGGCGTGACGGGAACGATCTCCTTCACCGATACCGCCGAGGCGGCCGTAGCGGCGGCTTTGGCCGCGGCGTTGATCGCGCTCGGTGGCCTGGTCGAGTCGGGTCTGGAAGCGCTCGGGCTTCCGGCGACGACGACGTTGTGCGGGCGTGGCGCGGGCTCGGGCGTGCCGTAGCAGCCGGCGAGAAGAAGGGCGCCTAGAAATGAGGGCGTGAGTCGCAACTGCATTCTCCGGTGGGGCGACGACGGCAGCGGGAGGGATGCGGCGGTCGGCTTGCTCGATTGTTCCCGGCGGGGAGGAATGTCCCGCAGCTTAACGGGTGGGAGACCTCGCGCCTACCCCGGAGTGGCGCGCTCGTGCCGATCGATCAGCGAGTCGTGATGTAGTTCCCGAGCACGCGGTTGGTCGCGTTCAGCACGGCGATGGCCGCGCCCCGCACCATGTCGCCGTCGGCGAGGTAGCAGCCGAGCAGCCTGTCCGGTCCGGTGTCGCCCCGTTGGATGAGCGACGCGATCACCACATTCGCGTCGAAGGCGCGAACGACCTTCACGCCGACGAGCTCGAAGGTGATCGACCCCTCGGTGAACGACTCGAGAGCTCGGATGGCTGCTTCGGCACCGAGACGGGCGTCGCCTGCGGGGCTGGCCTGCCCCTGTACGCGCCCGATCACGGTCTCGCCCGGCGCCCATTCGAGGGAGACTTCGCAGGTCACCTGACCAGACGGGGAGCGCGAATAGGAAAAGCCGGTGAACCGCAGTCGCTCTCGGCGAGTGACCGAGCTGTCGGCACGCGGCTCGGTGGGCGCGTGGTCGCTTGACGTCGAGGGCATCTCGGTAGCGGGTCTCAGGATCCGAGAAATGGAGGGAGGAGCGTCAGCGCCCCGTGCTGTTGAACGAGCCAAATCACAAAACGCAACTAACGCCGACTTTCCCCACCGATCGCCGGCCGCGGATGGACCTATATTCGTCGGGTCGCTTCTGGGAGGACTGATGAAAGTGGCCTTTGGGTGTGACCATGCCGGCTGGCCGCTCCGCGAGCGGATCGTGGCCGAGCTGCAGGCCGGCGGATTCGAGCTCGTGGACTGCGGCTCCGACGCGCCCGTTCCGGGCGACGATTATCCCGATGTGGCGGCGGCGGTCGGACGGGCGATCGTCGCCGGACGCGCGGATCGAGGGATCCTCGTCTGCGGGAGCGGCGTCGGCGCGAGCATCGCGGCGAGCAAGCTGTCGGGGGTGCGGAGCGCGCTCTGTCACGATTCCTTCTCCGCTCGGCAGGGCGTCGAGGACGACAACATGAATGTCCTCGCGCTGGGAGCCCGGGTGATCGGGCCGGAGCTCGCCGCGGACCTCGTCCGGGACTTTCTCGGCGCGCGCTTTTCGGGTGAGGAGCGTCACCGCCGGCGACTGGCGAAGGTTGACGAGCTGGAACGTAGAAGGGTCTGATCCAGTGGCGCGCTCGACCGCGGGCATCCCCCTTGCGCTTGGTAGCCGTCGCAACGAAGGCTTTCTCTCGCCACCGGGGATTCGTGGAACGAGCCGCTGCTCCGTCTGGCCATACCGTACTCCTCGTCGAGGACAACGAGGATAATCGGATCATCTACTCCACCGTGCTCCGGCACCTGGGCTACACGGTGGTGGAGGCGGAGGACGGCGCGCAGGCCATCTCGCTCGCGCGAAGCGTGCTTCCCTCGCTGATCCTGATGGACATCTCGATTCCCGAGGTGGACGGCTGGGAAGCGACGCGTATCCTGCGACGCGATCCGACCACGCGCCACATCCCCATCATCGCCCTCACGGCGCACGCTCTGGCGGACGATCGCGAGCGCGCGACCGAAGTTGGATTCAATGCCTACCTTGCGAAGCCGATCGAGCCGCGCGCCGTCGTGGCCGAGGTTCGGCGGTGGCTGGGCAGCGAACCTGCGCCGTCCGGACCGAGCACTTGAGTGAGCAGTCGCCGCAGGACGTGAGTCGGCCCGCCAAGCGCCGGCTCGCCATCGACGTCGGAATCGCCTATCTCGGCGCCTGGGTCATGGGCACGGCGTTCGGCTACGGGCTCCGCCGAGCGGGAATCTGGGACGTCGGCACGCCCTGGGAGCGTGCGCTCCTCCGCTGGTTCCACGCGCGCGCACTCCCGGCGTGGCTCGATGCCGTCGTCCTGCAGATCCCGCTCACCGGCACGAACCTCACGATCCTTCCGGCGATCGTGGTCATCGGATGGTGGCTGTGGAAGCGGAAGCAACGGCCGATCGACGCACTGCATCTGCTCGTGGTCTCGATCGGCTCGCTGTCGCTGAACCCCACGATGAAGTACATGCTCGGCCGCGACCGTCCCGACCTGTTCCCACGCCGCGGGATGTACAACTGGGCGTCGTATCCGAGTGGGCACTCCATTCTGACCGTCGCGCTCTACTTCACCGTCGCGCTCATGCTGTACCGGGAGCGGCAGTGGCGCTGGCCATTCGTCGTCGCGGCGGCCGTCTCTCTCGCCAACGCCTATTCCCGGCTGTACCTCGCCGTACACTGGCCCACCGACATCGTCGGCGGTCTCCTGATCGGGCTCGTGTGGCTGATCGGCACCTGGCGCGCTTTCGAGCTGTTTCGGCTGCGTCGAGCGCGCGAGGCGCCTCGACCCGCACCCGGCAGCGCGAGTGCGAGCTATGCGAGCTGAGCGAGCGGCACGCTGGATGGCGGCACTCGCGAAAGCGCATCCGCGAGATGATCGAGCACCGGATGCGATTCGCCGGGGATACGACCCCACACGCAGATCGCTGCAGCCGCAGCGATGAGGCCATCGGCGTCGGCACGAGTCATCGGCGCCGGCACGAGCCCACTGCTTCGCAAGCTCGAGACGATGCGTTCCGCTTCGGCGAACGCCACCTCGAGCGCGCACGTGCGCAGCTCGGCGTCGGGGCGCGTCCACCCCGGATGCGGAATTCCATCCTCCATCACCGCATCGACGGCATCGAGGACGAGGCTGAGCGCTTCGCGACGTCGTCCGGTGACGAGACGCGAGCTGTCTGAACGTGCAGCGGCGGAACGGTGCGACATACGGCTGTTCTCTGCAGACATCGCACCGCGACGCGGCGCGACGACAATCTCGATTCTGTTCTCACCACGCGCTGCGATGCGCATCACTTTCTCATCGCCTCATCGCAGCGTGGTCATGTCGAAGCCCTGCATGTCGGCGAACTCCTGGTTCTCGCCGCCCATGGCCCAGCAGAAAGTGTAATTCGTCGTACCGCATCCGGCATGGATCGACCATGACGGAGAGAGCGCGACGTCTCCGTCGCGTACGACGACGTGCTGCGTCGCGTCCGGTGGGCCCATCATGTGGAACACGACCGCGTCGGCCGGAAGATCGAAGTAGAGATAGATCTCGGTGCGGCGCACGTGGGTGTGCGGCGGCATGGTGTTCCACACGCTGCCCTCGTGCAGCGACGTCACCCCCATCACGAGCTGCGCACTGTGCGCTCCGTTCGTGTGGATGTAGCGAGCCAACCGGCGGCGGTTCGCACGCTCCTGAGTGCCGAGCTCGGATGCGTCCGCCTCGTCCGCACCGATGCGCGTCGTTGGAAAGGGCGCGTGGGCGGGGTAGCTGACGAGGAAGTAACGCGCCGGCGTCGATGCTTCGTCGCTGGCGAAGCTGATCTCCGGCGCGCCTCGGCCGACATACAGCATGTCGCGATTGGCCAGCGCATGCCTCTCGGTGCCGACGGTCACGACGCCCGCGCCGCCGATGTTGAGCACGCCGACCTCGCGTCGCTCCGTGAACGACTGCGCGCGCAGATCCTCGGGCGCGACGAGAGCGATCGCGGAGCCGAGTGGCACCACTCCACCGAGAACGACCCGATCGAGATCGACCATCTCGAAGCGCGCCTCACCCGGCGCGAACAGCCCCGACACGAGGAAGTGCGCGCGCAGCTCGTCGGGGGTGAGGCGGGCCGACTGCTCTGGCGTAGGGAGATATCGCATGATGGATGGAAGAAGCTAGCCGACCGACGCGCCGTTGACGCGCACGCCCTTGCGTTCGAGATGCGTCACGTGGTCGGTGACGTCCGGCTTGGCGACATTGTCGAACGTACAGTCGATCACGCGAATGTCGTCGATGGTGCCTTTGTCGAAGCCGCGGAGATAGATGGCATAGTTGCTCCTGCCGCTCGTGACCCGCAGCATCTCGACGTCGCGCACCACCGGCGGAAAGGCGCCGTTCGCCCCCTCTTCATAGAGGTAGTCCAGGTGGAGCACCGCGTCGGCTACCTGCCCCACCTTGACGTCGCGCATGTAGATGTGCTCGAGCGTGCCGCCGCGCATCGCATTGCTCTTCAACCGCAGCGCCCGATCGAGGTGCGGGCTGTCCATCGTGCACCGCTCGGCGTAGACGTGACGCACGCCACCGGAGATCTCGCTGCCGATGGTGACCCCGCCGTGCCCATCCCGCATCTCGCAGTCGCGGATGATGATGTTCTCGCTCGGCACGCCGATCCGGCGCCCGTCGGCGTTGCGCCCCGACTTGATCGCGATGCAGTCGTCGCCGGTGTCGAACACGCACTTCTCGATGAGCACGTCGCGGCTCGACTCCGGATCGCAGCCGTCGTTGTTCGGCCCGTGGCTGTCGATCTTCACTCCGCGCACCGTGACGTTGGTGCACAGCACCGGATTGATCTCCCACATCGGCGAGTTTCTGATCGTCACTCCTTCGACGAGGACGTTGCGGCACCGATAGGGTTGGATGAATGGAGGGCGCAGCGCATCGTTCGGCGTGAACACCCGCGTGGCGACTGGCACACCCTCCTCGACCATCTTCATCAGGCGGTCGCGAGCGGGCTGCTGATGGAGCGTTCCTGGCTTCTCACCCGGCCGCGCGCTCCCCTTCCACGCCCACCAGTTGTCGTTCGACGCACGGCCGTCGAGCGTGCCGGTGCCGGTGACTGCGACGTCCACCGCGTCGAGCGCATAGATGAGCGGTGAGAGCCCCATCAGCTCCATCCCCTCGAAGCGCGTGAGCACCTGCGGGAGATACGCGGCAGGATCGGTGTGGAAGAGAATGGTGGCCCCTTCCGCGACGTGCAGGTTCACCCGGCTCTTCAAGTGAATCGGGCCGGTGAGGAAGCGGCCGCCGCTGACCACGACGCGCCCGCCACCGGCGGCGTGGCAGGCAGCCACCGCCTGGCGGAACGCGCTCGTGCAATCCGTGGTACCGTCTCCCTTCGCACCGAATCGCGTGACCGGGAAGTCGTGCGCCCTGAATGTCGGTGGCTTGATGCGCGCCAGGATCGTGGGCACGCGAGCCCAGCCATGCTCGTCGTCGGCGCTCGTGCCGCTCGCGGATCGAAGCGCGTCTCCCGCGCTCGCGCTGGCCAGACCCGGAAGCAGCACCACCGCCCCGGTGGCGGCGGCGGCCTTCATGAACTCGCGGCGGGACGGAGTGGACATGTCGTGTCGTGGTGTGAGCTCAGAGCCGTGGGTGCCGGCGACAGCTCGACCCCCGATGAATCACCGTGCGGGCGCCAGCTGCAGCGACTCGATCGCCCCGACCGCTCCCCGCGCACGGATCGTCGCGATGTATTCCGCGACGATCGCCGTGAAGCCGGGCACCGCGTTCAGATCGGCGCCCCACAGCTCGGTGTCGGCCAGCACGGACTGCACGAACGCCACGAGCGAATCGGGCGACGGGCCGACTGCCTTCCATCGATCCTGCAGTGGCCCTCCGGTCGCGTCCGCGGGCACGGACTGCCCGGCCTGACGCCGAGCCGCCTGAAGCGTGCCGTCCTGGAAGGTGAGAAAGCCGGCCAATCCAAGCGCCAGCGCGCGAGGCGTCTCACCCGTGCGCCGCACGTAGTCGAGGATGCTCGGCACCACGCGCACCTTGAACTTCGTGGTGCCCTGCAGCGTGATGTCCCACAGCTGATGCTGCAGGAAGGGGTTCGCGAAGCGATCCATGACTTCGCGCGCGAACTCTTCGGCCCCGGGCACGTCGACGCTCGGGACGATCTCGTTGAGCAGCGCGCTGCGAAGAAAGCCGCCGATCACCGGGTGCTCCACGGCCTCGCGCACCGTGGTGCAGCCCGCGAGAATCGCCAGCGAAACGAACGTCGTGTGGGCGCCGTTGAGCAGACGCACCTTCCGCAGCCGGTACGGCGTGATGCTCTCGGCGACGATGATCCCCGGATCGGCAGCAGGAAAACGCAGGCGCGCACGAAGCTCGGCGTCACCCTCAATGGCGAACAGGCGGTACGGCTCGCACACCGTGATCATCCCGTCCGTGTAGTCGAGCACACGGTCGAGCTCTGCCGCGTACTCGGCGCTCGGGGCGCCCGGCACGATGCGGTCCACCAGAGTGTTGCAGAATCGCACGTGGCCCAGCCATGGAATGAACTCCGGCTCGACCGACCAGTGCTCGGCCAGACGGAGCACGATCTCTCTGAGCTTGTCGCCGTTTCCTTCGATCAGCTCGGTCGGGATCACCACGGGCGCGGACGCAGCCGAGAATCGACTCCAGCGTGCGCGGTGCAGCAGGAATGCGGTGAGCTTGCCCGGAAACGAGCGCGGTGGAGCTGCCGCCGCGCCGTCCGCCGCGTCGGTCTCGTCGAAAGCGATGCCGATCTCCGTCGTGTTCGAGAAGATCAGCTCGAGATCCGGATTCTCGGCGCAGCGCAGCACCTCGTTCCACTCGGTGGCGGCGGAGAGCGCGCGGCTCACCGAGGAGATCACGCGGAACTCGCGCCTGGCCGCGCCGTCGACGAGTCCCTGCACCACCAGCGTGAAGAGGCCGCCCTGCTCGTTGAGCGCGCGGTCGCGACCACTTCCGGTCGACCCGATCATCACCACGCGGCCATCGAACATCGCACCGCGGTTCGCGTCGTCGAGCAGCGCGTCCACCAGTCCGCGGAGCAACGCGCCCGTGCCGAACTGCACGGCTCGTTCGGGGAGCGCGAGCTGCGCCCGCACGGGAAGAGTCAGGTCGTCGCGCGCGGCGATCGAAGACAGGCTCGCCGGCGACAGTGTCGGACGCTCGCTCATCTAGAGCGTGACTCCTTCCTTCCAGATCGCGATCTCACGGATTCCGTTGCGCTCGTTGTTGGTGATGGCCGTTCCACTGGCGATGTCCAGCACGTACGAGAGCATCTCGTCCGTCATCGCGTCCATCGCTGCGGGGTCGTCCAGCAGTCGTCCCGCGTCGTAGTCGATCCAGTGCGGCTTCTTCTGCGCGATCACCGAGTTCGACGAGACCTTGACCGTCGGCACGGGGAAGCCGAGCGGAGTGCCGCGGCCGGTGGTGAAGAGCAGCACCGTCGCGCCGCTGGCGACCATTGCGGTGCACGATACGCCGTCGTTGCCCGGAGCCTCGAGTAGCGCGAGGCCCGGCGTCTGCACTCGCTGCCCGTAGCGCAGCACCGACGTCACCGTCGAGCTCCCGCCCTTCTGCACCGCGCCGAGCGACTTCTCCTCGAGCGTCGTCAGTCCGCCGGCCTTGTTGCCCGGCGACGGGTTCTCGTAAACCGGCTGACCGTGCGCGAGAAAATAGTCCTTGAAGGAGTTCACCATGCCGACGACCTCACCGTACACGCGCTCGTCGGCGGCGCGATTCATCAGGACGCGCTCCGCACCGAACATCTCCGGCACCTCGGTGAGGAGCACGGTGCCGCCCGATGCGGTGAGCCGGTCGGCGACGCGCCCGAGCAACGGGTTCGCCGTTATGCCGCTGAAGCCGTCCGATCCGCCGCACTTGTTGCCGATCACGAGCGCCGAGGCGGGTACCGTCTCGCGACGGTCCTCACGCATCCGCTCCACGAGCTCGTCGATCGCGGTGACGCCCGAATGCAGCTCGTCGACGACGTCCTGGGTGTTGAAGAAGCGAATGCGGCTGCGATCGACGTCGCCCGCTTCGGCGAGCAGCGCGTCCATCTGATTGTTCTCACAGCCCAGCCCCAGCACGAGCACGCCGCCCGCGTTCGGGTGGCGCATCAGACCGGCGAGCACCTGCCGCGTGCGACCGAGATCGTCACCGAGCTGGCTGCAACCATAAGGATGCGCGAACGCATGGACGCCGTCGATCACGCCGGCCAACCGGTCGTTGGCCGACCGAGCGATCTTCTCCGCGGCCCAGTTGACGCACCCCACGGTGTTGATGACCCAGATCTCGTTGCGCGTGCCGACTCGCCCATCGGCGCGCCGATAGCCTTCCCAGGTGCGCGTGGTCGCGGCAGCGGACGACGCACGCGCGACCGGCTCGTACGCGTATTGGAGCGTTCCCTCGAGTTGCGTCTTCAGGTTGTGCGAGTGAATCCAGCCGCCCGCGGCGACGTCGGCCGTCAGCTTCCCGATCGCCCACGAGTACTTGTGCACGACGTCGCCGGCGCGCATGTCGTGCAGCGCCACTTTGTGTCCGGCACCTACGGCCTCGCGCACCACCACCGGCGTCTGTCCGACGGTCACGACGTCGCCGGGCTCCAGTGGATCGACGGCGACGGCGACGTCGTCGCTCGGATGGACGCGGACGCTGCGCGCCAGGCGAGCGGGCGCGGCGGTCACGCCAGGGCGCCCGCGAGCGCCGGCCGAGCGGTGGACGGCTTGCTCCCGTTCGAGCCGACCGATGTGAAGTTGTACGTCTCCCGCGCGAGCTCGTAGGCCAGCGAGCGCGCCATCTCGTGCGCCTCGTCCAGCTCCACGACGTGTCGCGCAACGAGACCAGCGAGCCAGTTCGCGTCGACGCGGCGCGCGAGGTCGTGGCGCGCGGGGATGGAGCAGAACGCGCGCGTGTCGTCGTTGAATCCAGCGGTGTTGTAGATCCCCGCGGTCTCCGTCGTGAGCTGTCGATAGCGCGTCATGCCGTCGACCGAATCGTGGAACCACCACGCGGGTCCGAGCCGCAGCGCCGGATAGTGTCCGGCCAACGGAGCGAGCTCACGCGAGTACGTCGTCTCGTCGAGCGTGAACAACAGCATGCGGAAGCGGGCGTCACTTCCATACGTGTCGAGCAGGTTGCGCAGGTTGCGCGTGTACTCCGTGCGCAGCGGGATGTCGGCGCCCTTGTCCGGCCCGAACTTGGCGCTCACCGCCGAGTTGTGATCGCGCAGCGAGCCGGGATGGATCTGCATGACGAGACCGTCCTCGGTGGACATCTCGGCCATCTCCATCAGCATGTGTGCCTCGAAGCGGCGCTGATCGGCGATGTCCGCTTCTCCGCGGCGTGCCTTCGCGAAGAGGCCTTCGACCGCACTGGGCGCAAGGCGCTCGGTGTACGGCTCCTCGACGGCGTGATCGGTCGCGGTGGCGCCGAGCGCCTTGAACGCCGCGCGCCGCGCGACCAGCGCATCGCGAAACGCGGCGTAGCCCTGAATCGGCGCACCCGTCACCTTCTCGAGCGCGGCGAGCTCGCCTTTCCACGCCGGATTCGCGAGTCGGAAGAGTGCGTCAGGGCGAAAGGTCGGGACGACGCGTCCCTTCCATCCGGAGGCGCGGATCGCCTGATGATGACGCAGCTCGTCCGTCGCCGCGTCCGTCGTCGCCAGCACCTCGATATTGAAGCTCTCGAAGAGGGCGCGCGGACGGAACTCGGGGGACTTCAACCGCTCGGCGATCTGATCGTAGATACGGTCCGCGGATTCCGCGCACAACCGCACCCGGACGCCGAACAGCTCGTGCAGCTCGTAGTCGAGCCACGCGCGCGATGGTGTACCGCGGAACAGGTAGTAGTTCGCGGCGAAGAGCCTCCACACCTTGCGCGGGTCGCGCTCGATCGCGGCGGCGGGATCTCGCGCGGGGACGCCGAGTGACTCGAGCGAGACGCCCTGCGAGAAGAGCATGCGGAAGAGATAGTGGTCGGGCGTGATCAACAGCGCCGAGGGCTCGGGGAACGCGCGATCCTCGGAGAGCAGCGACGGATCGACGTGGCCGTGCGGGCACACGAGCGGCAAGCCGGCGATCTGTTCGTACAGTTCGCGCGCGATGCGCCGGACGCCGGCCTCCGCGTCGAAGAAGCGATCAGGGTCGAGCGAAAAGGCGGGCGCTTCGGAGGAACCCATGGTCGTCAGGAGCGGAGGCGGGGGGACGATCGTGACGGACGCGTACGAGAGGCGCGCTCATATTGCTCTTTGAGCGAGCAATGTCCAGCGCTCAACGTCATCTCGGCGCCGAACGGGGTGAGTCGAGCTCTTGTGCGGCGCGGTGATTGATACGAATGTTCGCGCAAAGAACAAACTCGGTTTCAGTGTACGCGTCCCCTGAGGGGAACGCAATATCTCCCCCGCCCGGCTGATGAGGAAGATCAACACCCGCAGCTTCGTCCGCGCAACGCGCTGGACGCCTCGCGAGATCAACCTCCAGATCCTGCTCAACCTCGTCCGCGAGCACGAGCCGATCTCCCGCGCCGAGCTCGCGCGCCGGATGAAGATCGGCCGGGGGATGGTCACCTACCTCACCGCCGAGCTGATCGCCCAGGGAGCGCTCTACGAAGGCGACACGGTCGATTCTCCCCGCGGGCGACGTCCGCAGATGCTCTACGTCCGCACCCACGACCGCCTGGTGGTCGCCGTGGACATCCGATTCAGCAGCACCTTCATCATGCTGACCGATTTCAGCGGCCACGCCATCGCGATGGAGTCCTTCGACACCGTCGACGACCCGGCCGAGCTGATCGTCGAGTTGAAGACGCGCGTCGCACGCCTGCTGGCGTCGCACGGTGAATCACGGCACTGCGAAGGCCTCGGCCTGGTCGTTCCGGGCATGGTGGACGCCACTACCGGACGCGTGCTCAACGCGCCGCAGCTCGGCTGGCGCAACGTGGACATCCGCAAGCCGCTCGAGGAGGCACTCGGCATGAGCGTGCAGGTGGAGAACGCGCCGATCGCCTGCGCGCTCGCGCGCATGTGGCTCGGACAGCCGGGCGCACCGGTACCCACGGACTTCGTGTACGTCACCGTGTCCGACGGCATCGGCTCGGGAGTCGTCGTGAACGGGCAGGTCGTGCGCGGCCAGACCAACTCCGCCGGTGAGTTCGGCCACGTGCCGCTGATGGACGGAGGACCGCTCTGCCTGTGTGGAGGGCGCGGATGCCTCGAGGCGTTCACCTCCAACCTCGCGACGGTCGCACGCTATCTCGGTTCGGACTTCTCACCCGACTCCGTGCGAAGCCTGGTGCATTCCTCGAGCGTGACGATCGGCGACGTCGTCACCCGCGCGCTCGCGCGCGAGCCGCAGGCGATGTTCGCTCTCGACGAGACGGCGCGCTATCTCGGCGCCGGTCTCGCCGTGATCATCAAGACGCTCAGCCCCACCCAGATCGTCGTGGGCGGCGAGATCACGGAAGCGTGGGAGCTGCTCGCGCCGACGATCCGTCGGGAGATCAGTGCCCGCGCGCTCACCGATCTCGCCGCGGCGACGCCGATCGTCCCCGAGCTGGCGACGACCTATCCGCGGCTCCGCGGCGGCACCGCGCTGATCGCCGCACCGAGGTTCGCCGCGCCGAGGATCGCCTAGAGGTTCACTGCGCGTGAGGAGGGGCCTGCATCGCGCGGTGCGTCACGACAGGACGGCGCTCCGCAGGAAGTCGCCCGCATCCTCCTCTCGTGGGTTCCACTCGGCGAGCAGCTCGGCAACGTGTGCTTTTCGCGCCTCGCGCAGCCGGCCGAGCACCTCGCATCCGGCCGGCGTGAGGCCCGATTGCCCGTCGATCAGAGCACGCGCTCGCAGCTCTCCGAGAGCCGCGTCGACGCGATCGGGCGCGATGACCGCCCGCTGCGCCAGCGCGCGGAGATCGGCGTCCGGGGTTCGCTCGAGGCGAACCAACAGCCATGCGGCGAGCGGGCCGAGCGTCTCGCCGGCGCGGTCGACGATCGCGCGAATGTGCTCGCGCTGCACGTCGCGGTCGGCGAGCGCGCGGAACGCAGCAATCAGCTGAGCCTCGCCCGCCGTCTCGTCCTGCGGCCGTCCGAACGCACCTGCTGCCTCGTCGCCGGCATTGCCCGCCGCCGTCGCCAACGTCTTCCGCAGTGGCCGCTCGGGCATCGCGAGCGAGATCGCGAATCCGATCGTCGAGATCGAGGCCGCCACGATGAACACCGTTTGCAACGCCGACGTGAATGCTCCTGCGTACGCCGTCTGCGCAGTCGCGGGCAGCCGAGCGATGGCTTGCGCACTGAGCCCGCTGTGCAGCCCAGCGCTCGTCAGCTCCGTCGCGAGCCGGCCGGCGAAGATCGCGCCGAGCACGGCGGTCCCGAGCGAGCCACCGATCAGCCGGAACAGCGTCGCGCCCGACGTCGCGACGCCGAGATCGCGATAGTCCACCGCGTTCTGCACGGCGATCACGAGGACCTGCATCACGAGCCCGAGGCCAAGGCCGAGCACCAGCATGTCGATCGATGCCGACGTCGTGCTGCTCGCCGGCGAGAGGCGCGAGAGCAGCCCGAGGCCAAGCGTGATGATCGCCGTGCCGGCGATCGGAAAGAGCTTGTATCGCCCAGTGCGACTGATCACCTGTCCCGCGGCAATGGATGTCGTGAGCATCCCCGCCATCATCGGAAGCATCTGCAGACCGGATTGCGTGGGCGAGGAGCCTTTCACGACCTGAAGAAACAGCGGCATGTAGGTGACCGACCCGAACAGCGCGAACCCGACGATCAGCGCGACCGCCGACGTGGTGAGCACGGTTCGCTGCACGAGCAAGCGCGGTGGCAGGATAGGCTCCGCCGCGCGTCGCTCCACCACCACGAACACGACGATCGCGATCGCCGCCGCGGTGATGAGGCCGAGCATCGTCGGAGACGACCACGAATAGGCGGTGCCTCCGAGGTCGGAGATCAGCACGAGTGCGCTCAGAGCCACCGCGAGCAGTGCGGCGCCCGCGTAGTCGATCGCGTGCGTCCGACGAATCGTCTGCGACGGGATCGTCACCACCAGCACCGCCAGCGCGATGATGCCGAGTGGAACGTTGATGTAGAAGATCCAACGCCACGACAGGTGCGTGGTGAAATAGCCTCCGATCAACGGACCGGCGATGCTCGCCAGCCCGAACACCGCACCGAACACGCCCTGATAGCGTCCCCGCTCCCTGGGCGGAACGATGTCCCCGACGATCGCCTGGGTCGTGACATTGAGGCCGCCGCCACCGAGTCCTTGTACGGCACGGAACGCGATGAGCTGGGTCATGTCGCGGCTGATTCCGCACAGCACGCTTCCGGCCAGAAAGAGGACGATGGCCGATTGGAGCACGATCTTGCGCCCGTACAGATCGCCGAGCTTTCCATACACCGGCGTGACGACCGTCTGCGCGAGCAGGTAGCCGGTGACGACCCACGCGAGGTGCTCGAGCCCACCGAGCTCGTTGACGATCGTCGGCAGCGCGGTGGAGACGATCGTCGAGTCCAGCGCGGCGAGGAGCATCACGAGCATCAAGCCGCTGAAGGCGACGAGGACCTGGCGGTGTGGAACGGCGACGGGTCCCGTGCCGGCTCCATCGTGTGCGACGTCGATCGATTCCATTGCTCGCTCCGCCTCACGCAAGAGCGCCCGGCATGCCGAGGAACCAGTGCCGGGCGCGTTGATGCGCGAGCGAAGGGCAGAATCCGTGCGAGCGGGAGGCTACGAGTGCAGCACGCTCACACAGGCGCCGGGTCCGCCATCGTATCCGCTGCGGAAATTGGAGAGCCGCTGCTCGCGGGTACCGTGACCCATCAGCGACGCCCGGACGAGGATGCGGTCGTCGAGCCGGCGATTGCCAGTGAGCTGAGGGGTCGGATCCCCTGCCGCGGCCAACCCGAAGAAGGCCTCCTCGAGATCACCTGCCTCCAGTGAGCCGTCCCGTGCCGACTGCTGAGTGAACGACCTGGCAAGGCAG
>Ga0308176_10001445_pt1 | contig 14907 bp, 17 predicted proteins | sample PhyCR2_3_FD_203890 | JGI IMG/M metagenome (GOLD analysis project Ga0308176, IMG submission 203890) | Soil microbial communities from UC Gill Tract Community Farm, Albany, California, United States - DLSLS.C.R2 | ecosystem: Environmental > Terrestrial > Soil > Agricultural land | place: USA...
TCCCCCACCCGAGGGCGGGCCGGCGGGAAGGGGTGCACCGCCCCGGTCCCCCGCGGGCGACGGGTTGGGCACCTTGGCGAAGGTCTCGGTGGGCGTCGACAGCCAGTCCAGGTGGTCCAGCGGCCAGACGATCGCCACTGCCCGACCGACGATGAGCCGTTCGTCGACCGACCCCTGGGTGCCGTTGTTCTCGGGCGCGTCGCGGAAGCGCGAGTCCGAGGAGTCGGAACGGTGGTCGCCCATCACCCACACGCGGCCGCGTGGCACGGTGATGTCGAACTGCGACTCGCTCGCGGCGTTGCCGGGCATGAGGTACGGCTCCTTGACCGGCACGCCGTTGACGGTGAGCCGTCCACCCTCGTCACAGCACTTGACGTGGTCTCCCGGCAGGCCGATGACGCGCTTGATCAGGTGGTTCTCGGAGTTGTCCGGCAGCAGCCCGACGAACATCATCGCGTCGCGCATCACCGTGACGACCGATCCGTGCGACTGCTGCACCACCGGCTCCAGCCAGTCACCGGGGTCGGCGAACACGACGATGTCGCCGCGCCGCAGGTCGATCGGGCCGGGCGTCAGCTTGCTGACGATGACCCGGTCGTCGATCCGCAGCGTGTTCTCCATCGACCCGGACGGGATGTAGAAGGCCTGCAGCAGCCAGGTCTTGACGATGAACGACAGGACCAGTGCCATGCCGACCACGATGGCCAGCTCCTTCACGGCGGCACCGAGCACGCCGAGCGCCCCGACGGGTTGGTTGGAGGCGTCCCGCTTCCTCCCGCGTGGCTCCTGGTCGTCGCTCCCCCCGCCATCGCGCCGCTGGTCGTCGGGCAGGCGCGGGGTGCGGTGCGGCGTTTCGTCACGGGTGCCGCGCGGTTCCGGTTCCGGTTCCGGTTCCACGAGGGTCGGCGGGACGCCGGTGTCGTGGTCGTCCTCGAAGGCGTCGTCGGCGGCGGTCCGCTCGGGCGGGTCCACCGGTGACAGCTCGGTCTCGAGCCATGCCGGGTCGCGCGGCGGATCCTCGGCCGCACCGTCGTGCTCGGACCGCTCGAAGCGCAGCCAGGGCCCGTCGTCGACGCTGGTGGCGTCGGGGCCCTCGGACCGTCCGGCTGCGTCGACCTGCTCGGCCTCGGCCCCCTCGGGGTGGGATCCGTCGTAGGGCAGCCACCCGTCCGGTCCCGCGCCCCTGTCCGTGCCGTTCCCCTGGGAGGAGGACGTCATCGGGTGGCCACCCGTGGGATGTCGGCCAAGGTGTCCGGGGTGCCGAACCCGCCGATCCGGTTCAGGGGCCAGTACCTCGCCACCGTGCGGCCCACGACGTCGTCGACGCTGACCGTGCCGCCGCCGGGGTCGCCGAGGTGCGAACGCGAGTCGGCGCTGTCACCGCGGTGGTCACCCATGACCCACAGCCGACCGGCGGGCACGGTGACGTCGAAGGTGAGCTCGCTCGGCTTGTCCCCCGGCTGGACGTACGGCTCGCTGACCGGCGTGCCGTTCACCTCCAGCCGACCGTCGGGGGCGCAGCACACGACGTGGTCGCCGGGCAGCCCGATGACCCGCTTGACGAAGTCCTCCTCGCCGAGCTGCACGCCCAGCAGGGACGCTGCGCCGGCGAGCACCCGGCCGATGATCCCCTTGTCCTCGTGGGGCTTGCGTTCGGCTGCCGCAAACGTCGTGGTCCCGTCGAAGACCACCACGTCACCGCGCTGCAGGGCGTCGCCGTCCACGAGCTTGTTCACGAGGATGCGGTCGCCGGGGACGATGGTGGGCTCCATGGAGCCGGACGGCACGTAGAACGACTGCACGAGGAAGCCCCGGACCAGCGCCATCACCAGCAGCGCGACCGCGAGCATGAGCAGCCACGACGGGCCGCGCCTGGGGCGCCCCGACGCGGCCGCCGCCCCCCCCGGTGCGGGCGCGGCGGCCGCGTCGTGCTGGGACGGGTCCGGTCCGGGGTTCATGTCGCTCCGGAGCCTAGCCCCCGTCGCTGGGTCGCCCGTGTGGGACACCAGCTGTGTGGTCGATCGTTCCGCCGCCTCAGCGGGCAGGGGTCGTCTCGCGCTTCTCCTTGATCTTCGCTGCCTTGCCTCGCAGGTCGCGCAGGTAGTACAGCTTCGCGCGACGGACGTCTCCGCGGGTGACGAGCTCGATCTTGTCGATGATGGGGGTGTGGAGCGGGAAGGTGCGCTCCACGCCGACGCCGAAGGAGACCTTGCGGACGGTGAAGGTCTCGCCCACGCCACCACCATGGCGACGGATCACGACGCCCTGGAAGACCTGGATGCGGGAGCGGGTGCCCTCGATGACCTTGACGTGCACCTTGACGGTGTCACCGGCGCGGAAGTCCGGGATGTCATCGCGGAGGGAGGCCTTGTCGACCTCGTCGAAACGCTGCATGGCTGCTTCGCTTTCCTGGACGCCACAGGTCGCCCACGTCTGTGCGTGTGGAGTTGGTGAGAGCCGTCCGGCGGGGCCACGCGTCGCCGCTCCCCCTGTGGCAGGGGCCGGGTCTGCCGGACGCAAGGAGACAGTCTGCCAGAGCAGGCCGGTGAACCGAAAATCGTGGTATGCCGCGTGGCCGCCCACGCGGCATACCCCGCTTGTCGAGTCTTTGAAGGGTTTGGCGCGTCAGGACGCGCCAAACCCTTCAAAGACTGCGGGCACCAAGGGCGAACCGGCGGGCACCCGGCGCCAACCGGCCCTCAGGCGCAGGCCGGGTCGATCCGGTCGGCCCAGCGGCGCTCGGCCGATGCCGCGGCGCGCAGCGTGGCAGCCAGCGACCGGCGCACCGGACGGACCGCGCGAGCCGGACGCCCACGGAAGCCGTCGTCGACGACCGGCGCGTCAGGCCGCGCCGACTGCGCGAGGCTTCCCTCGGTGTTGCGGTTGATGGCGAGGGCGATGTAGTCGCTCATGTCCTGCTCCTTTCGGGGTGAGTTCGTGCAGGTCTGTGGGGCCCGGGACGGGCTCAGCGGGCGGCCGGACCGGTGCTGGACCGGACCACCAGCTCGGTGGCGAGCACCACGCGGCGCTCGGTGTAGTCGGGGTCGAGGAGCATCCGGCCGAGCAGGCGCCCCTTCTCCGCGATGGGCTGCCGGACGGTGGTCAGGCCCACCGCCGCCGCCCGGGGCACGTCGTCGAAGCCGGTCAGCGAGACGTCCCGTCCCACCACCAGGCCGCGCTGGTGGATAGCTTCGCGGGCGCCGAGGGCCAGCACGTCGCTGATGCACGCGATGGCGGTGGGCCGCTCCTGCTGGTCCAGCACGTGGGCCGCCGCCGCCTCGCCCGCGGCGAGGGAGTTGTGGCCGGCGAAGTAGGCCCGGATCCGGGCGTCCGGCCCGAGCGCGGCACGCAGCCCCTCGAGCCGCAGCCTCGAGTCGGCGAACAGCTCGACCTCGTCCTCGGGACGCAGCTCGCGCGGCCCGGTGGTCTGGATCCGCGTGTCGACCAGGACGGCGACGTCGCGGTGACCGAGCGTGCGCAGGTGGTGTCCGAGCGCCTTGGCCGCGCCGTCCTCGTCGATCAGGACGTACCCCTGCCGGTCGTCGTCGAGGTCGATCGTCGAGACGATCGGGAGCCCGCGGTCGACGGCCACCTGACGGGCCGGGTGGTCGGCGTCCACGCAGTAGGCCACCACGCCGTCGACCACCGCCTGGCGCATCGTCTCCGTCGCGGCGGCGACCTCGTCGGGCTGGTCGGGGTCGTTCACGGGCAGAGGGATGAGCAGCAAGCCGGTGCGGAACTGCTCGGCCACCTCCGACAGCCCGGCGAGCATGCCCACCGAATAGGGGTCCGAGAAGGCGTAGGACAGCTGCTCGGTGAACAGCAGCCCGATCGCCCCGGCCCGCTGCGACCGCAGGGTGCGGGCGACCGGGTTGGGTCCGGCGTACCCCAGCGCCTTGGCCGTCTCGAGGATGCGCTGGCGCGCCTCGGCGGAGAGCTGGTCGGGCTTGTTGTAGGCGTTCGAGACGGTGGAGACGGAGACGCCGCACGCCTCTGCGACGGTCCTGAGGGTCACCGTCCCCATCGTCGCCACCACCTTCTGAATCGATCTTCTAAAACGTTCGAGAAAAACGATACAGAAGGAGTGGTGGGTCGTCAAGCGGCTTCGTTCCACGGCGGCTAGGTTGGCGCGGTGAGCATCAACCCCGGCTGGCCGGTCGGCATCGCCCTGGTGGTGCTGCTGGCGCTGGCCCTGCTCGCGCACCGCGCCAACGGGTACGGCTTGGAGCGCCCGGTGCTGGTGGCCGCGCTCCGGGCCTGCCTCCAGCTCGGTGTCGCTGCCGTGCTCATCACCGCCGTCGTCGGCAGCCTCCTGCTGTCCGCGCTGCTCGTCGTGGTGATGTTCGCGATGGGGGTGCTGACCACGACCCGGCGGGTGGAGGCGCCTCGGGCGTGGCCGTACGCAGCGGTCGCCATGGCCTGCGGCGTGCTGCCCGTGGTCGTGATCGTGCTGGCGACGGGAACCATCCCTGCCAAGGGGATCGCGATCATCCCGATCGTCGGGATCATCGTCGGCAACGCGATGACGGCCCACACCCTCGTCGGCCGTCGCGCGTTCGCCGCGCTGCGCGAGGAGCACTCGCAGTACGAGGCGTGCCTGTCCCTCGGGCTGCTGCCCTCCCAGGCGATCTTCGAGATCATCCACCGCCGGGCGCCGGAGGCGCTGCTGCCGGGCCTGGACCAGGTGAAGACCTCCGGCGTGGTGACCCTCCCCGGGGCGTTCATCGGCGTCATGCTCGGCGGCGGTTCCCCGGTGCAGGCCGCCACCGCCCAGGTGCTGGTGCTGTTCGGCATCATGGCGGCGCAGACCATCACCGTGGGCGTCGCCGAGCGCCTGATGGCTGCGCGACTGCTGGTGCCCCGCGACCTGGCCGTCACGCTGGTCGACTAGCGGGCGGCGCGCTTCGCCAGGTCGACGGTCCCGGGGTGGGCGCCCTCGCCGGGCCGCACGCGGTAGCCCGCCTTGCGGTAGATCCGCAGGCTGCGTTCGCTGGCCGCGCCGGTGTTGAGCCAGTATGCCGCCGTGCCCGACGGCGCCTGCCGCTCACCGAACGCGAGCAGCTCGCGGCCCAGGCCCCGGCCCTGGAGGTCGGGCGCCACCATGAGCCGGCCGATCTGCCAGGTCGTCCGGTCGTCGGGGTCGAGCCGGCCGCGCACCGACGCGACGAGGCGGCCCGCAGCGCGGAACGTCCACGTCGTCCACTCCTGCAGCTCCGCAGCAGCCTCCTCGACCGTCGCCGTCCCGGCCCCGAACAGGCCGTACCGGGCGTACTCCGGTGCCCAGCAGGCGCGGGTCAGCGTCAGGATCTCGGCCGCGTCGCCACGAGTCGCGACCGAGAGGTCGAGGTCGGCGAGCGCGGCTGCCGGCTGAGAGGCGTGCAGGAGGTCGGGGCGCCGGGCGGCGGTGCGCTCGAGGCGCTGCTGGTGGCGCCAGGCGGCGATTGCGGCGTGGTCTCCCGAGAGAAGGACCTGCGGGACGTCGCGGGTGACGTCCTGTGCCGAGGTCCACCGCGCCGGCTTGGTGTAGACGGGGTACTCGAGCAGCCCGTCCTCGTGGGACTCCTCGACGAGCGACTCGGCGTTGCCGATGACGCCGGGCAGCAGCCGGGCCACGGCCTCGACGACCGCGAGGACGGCCACCTCGCCCCCGTTGAGGACGTAGTCGCCGAGGGAGACCACGTCCACGCGCAGGCCGAGGTCCTGCGCCGCATGCTCGTGGACGCGCTCGTCGATGCCTTCGTACCGCCCGCAGGCGAACGCCAGCCACGGCTCGTCGGCGAGCTCGCGGGCCATGGCCTGCGTGAACGGCACACCTCCCGGGCCCGGCACCACGAGCCTCGGTGAGGCGCCCTCGCCACCGGAGGTCATCAAGTGGTCGAGCGCCTCGGCCCACGGCTGCGGCTTCATCACCATGCCGGCTCCACCGCCATATGGGGTGTCGTCGACGGTTCGGTGCCGGTCGTGCGCGAAGTCGCGCAGGTCGTGGACCCGCACGTCGAGCAGGCCGTCGCGCCGGGCCCTGCCGATCAGCGAGAGGTCCAGCGGGGCGAGGTACTCGGGAAAAATCGTGACGACGTCGATGAGCATGGCGCGGCGACCGGTCACTCGGCGGCGAGCTCGAGCAGCCCGGGCGGGGGGTCGAGCACGACCCGGCGGCCGGGGATGTCGACGACCGGAACGATCGACTCCACGAACGGCACCAGCGCCTCGCCGCCCGTGGTCAGCCGGACGACGAGCAGGTCCTGTGCCGCGCCGGTCTGCAGGGCGGTGACGGTGCCGACCTCCTGGCCGTCGACGGTGACGGCTGCGAGGCCGGCGAGCTCGTCCTCGTACCAGCCCTCGTCGTCGTCCTCGGGCAGCCCCTCGACGGCGTCGACGAACAGGCGCGTGCCGCGCAGCGACTCCGCACCGGTGCGGTCCGGGATCCCCTCGAAGGCCACCAGCCAGATGCCGCGGTGCACGCGGGTCGACCGGACCGTCAACTGTCGGGGCACTCCCGATCCGGCCGCGGCCTGTGTCGCCAGCACGGCGCCGTCCGCGAAGCGCCGCTGCGGGTCGTCGGTGTGCAGCTGGACGGTCACCTCACCGAGGAGCCCGTGGGGCTTGCCGATCCGGGCGACGAGCAGCTGCGAGTCCTCGGGCACGTGCCGATCCTCTCAGGTTGACGCACGGGCGCGTGCGAGGCGTCACAGGACCACACGCGAAGGGGCGCCGGGATCACTCCCGGCGCCCCTTCGGCGTGTGGTGCGGACTCCGCGCGGTCAGCGGACCTTGTCGGTGTCGACGATGTCGACCCGGACGTTCTTGCCACCGGCAAGGGCGCCCACGACCGTGCGCAGGGCACTGGCGGTGCGGCCCGAGCGGCCGATCACCCGGCCGAGGTCGTCGGGATGGACCCGGACTTCGAGGATCTCACCGCGGCGCAGGTCCTTGTGTCGCACGACGACGTCGTCCTTGTGGTCGACGATGCCCTTGACGAGGTGCTCGAGCGCCTCCTCCAGCACGGTCAGGCTCCGGCCTTGGTGAAGCCCGCGGCCTCAGCGGCCTCGGCGGTCTGGAACCACAGCTCGGCGACCGTCTGGTCGTACCACTGGCCGTCCGGCTCGTGGTACTTCATCGAGTCCTTGTTGCCCTTGATGGTGTAGCCCTCCGGGGCGGCGCCGTCCTCGAGCGCGGCGGCCGCACCCTCCGGCAGCTCCGCGGTGGAGGCGGCGGCGGCAGCCTCGGCACCGGCGTCGGCCTCGGTGCTGACACCCTCTGCGGAGGCGGCACCGGAGTCGGTGTCGGCAGCCACGGGCTCCTCAGCCTTGGGCTCGGCAGCCACGGGCTCCTCGGCCTTGGGCTCCTCGGCCTTGGGCTCCTCGACCTTCTTCGCCGCGCGCTTCTTGGCGGTGGTGGCGCCGGAGGCGTCGTCACCACTCTTGCCCGCGGCGGCCACGGCGGCCTCGTAGAGGTCCTTCTTGGACGCCTTGGGGGCCTTGGTCTGGACCGTGCCCTCGGCGTACTTCTTCAGCAGCGCCGCGACGGCCTCGGTGGGCTGTGCACCCTGGCCGATCCAGTAGTCGGCACGCTCGACGTCGATGTCGATGAGCGAGGGCTCCTCGGTGGGGTGGTACTTGCCGATCTCCTCGATCGCCCGACCGTCGCGCTTGGTGCGCGAGTCCATGACGACGACACGGTAGAACGGGGCGCGGATCTTGCCCATCCGCTTGAGACGAATCTTGACGGCCACGAGTGTGGACCTCTCCATTTCTGTGTGGTGAGCACGGCAAGACCGGGTGGGGAACACGCGGGGAGCCGAGACGCTCGGGGTAGGCATCCAGCGCGGGTAGAGGGCCGCGCCGAAAGGTGTACAGCGGACCATTCTGCCAGACCCCAAGAGGTGCGCCGACCACGTGCGGTGCGCACGCGGCATACCTCACACGCAGGCAAGCCGCGGGGGCGCCGCAGCGGCGCCGCTCACCACGGAATGAGCTCGCCGGCGCGGGCGCCCCCGGCCGGGGAGAGCAGCGGGATGCCCTCGGTCTCGTCGTCGATGCGTATCGGGAGCCCCTGGCCGTCCCGGGCGAGCACCGCCTCGTCGTGGCCGATCCGCGGCTGCTTGGGCTCACGACGGCGCGCCTTGCGGATTTGTTTGCATGCGGCGACCGGTCGCATGTGGGTTGGTCAGCTGCCCGGGGACCCGGAGTTCGGTCGCGAGGTCGCCGGGGTCGATGCCGGGTCCGAGGTCCTCCAGCGAGGGTCGGTCATCGGCTGACCCAGGCGTCGGGATCGGCGGCCATCGCAGCCACGCGCTTGGGGAGGCTTCCCGTTAGCACGTCGGCGAGGCTGGTCTCGTCGAGGACTGAACGCAGGCTCGCGCGGACCGCCACCCACACCCTCGGCAGGTGTTGGGCCACGCCCTCGTACGCCGTCTCGTGCGGCCTTAGGCCGCGGACTTCGGCCAGGGGGCCGTCCACCGCCCGGAAGACGTCACCCAGCGAGATGTCTCGGGGCTCGCGGGTCAGCGAGTACCCACCTCGAGCGCCGCGGGTGCTCTTGACCAGCCCGGCGGCGCGAAGATCCGCGACGATCGCCTCGAGGAACTTGCGCGGCAGGCTCTGCCGATGGGCGAGCGTCTCGACGCTTACTGGGGCCGCCGCTGCGGTTGCTGCTTCGGCGAGGATCAACATGGCTCGGACTGCGTACTCCGTGCGCGCCGAGATGTCCACGGCGGCATTGTCTCCTAAGCCGGGCCGCGCGCCGGAGTCGGCACCTGCGTCACACGGCAGAGGGCCGCGCCAGGGGTCCTCACACGGCAAGCGCCGGCGCGACCTTGTGGGCACCGGTGGCCGGGGCCGGTCGCGCGTACACGGTCTCACCCTTGGCGAGGCCCAGGGCGTCGGCCTGGGCCCGGGTTATCTGGGCGGCGAAGAGATCCCCGGAGTCCGCGCGAAGGTCCACCCGGACCTCGAAACCGAGCCGCACGACGCGTTCGACCACGGCGGTCACCACACCTGAGGTCGAGCCCGTCGCTGCGTCCAACCCGGGGGGCCGCTCACAGCTGCGGTCCAACAGGATGTCGTGGGGACGCACGAGGTGGTCACCCAACCGTGCCACCGAGCCGAGGAAGGACATGACGAAGTCGTTGGCCGGGCGGTCGTAGAGGGTCACCGGGTCGCCGACCTGCTCGATCCGGCCCTTGTTGACCACGGCGATCCGGTCGGCGACGTCGAGTGCCTCCTCTTGGTCGTGCGTCACCAGGACGGTGGTGACGTGGACCTCGTCGTGCAGCCGACGAAGCCACTGCCGGAGGTCGGCGCGGACCTTGGCGTCGAGGGCGCCGAACGGCTCGTCCAGCAGCAGCACCTCGGGGTCGACGGCAAGGGCTCTGGCCAGAGCCATGCGCTGACGCTGACCACCGGACAGCTGGGCCGGGTAGCGGTGCTGGAACCCGTCGAGGCCCACGATCTCGAGTAGGTCGTCGACCTTGCGCGCCACCTCGGCCTTCGGCCGTTTGCGGATGGTGAGTCCGAATGCGACGTTGTCGCGGACCGTCATGTGCTTGAACGCCGCGTAGTGCTGGAACACGAACCCGATGCCCCGCTTCTGCGGCGCCACTCCCGTGACGTCACGCCCACCGATCACGATGGTTCCGCCGTCGAGCTGCTCCAAGCCGGCGATCGACCGCAACAGCGTGGACTTGCCGGAGCCGCTGGGGCCGAGCAGGGCGGTCAGCGCGCCCCCCGGGATGTCGAGGCTTACGTCGTCCAGAGCGGCGAAGCTGCCGTAGTTCTTCCGGGCACCGGTCACGGTGATCATGGTGTGCTCCTCTTGCGGTCCAACAGGGTCATCAGCAGCAGCGTCACGACGGCAAGCCCCATGAGCAGGGTGGCCGCGGCATACGAGCCGTAGGCGTTGTGGTCGTCGATGTAGCGGGAGTGGACGAGCAGCGTCAAGGTCTGGGACACCCCGGGGAACCCGGAGCTGACCATGATCACTGCCCCGAACTCGCCCAGCCCCCGGGCGATGGTGAGCACGACCCCATAGGTCAGGCCCCACCGGATGGAGGGCAGGGTGATCCGCCAGAACGTCTGCCAGGTGCTGGCACCGAGGGTCGCAGCGGCCTGCTCCTGGTCGATGCCGATCTCGTGCAGCACCGGCTCGACCTCGCGCACGACGAACGGCAAGGTCACGAACAACGTCGCGATCACCATGCCGGGAAGGCCGAAGATGACCTTGACTCCGAGGTTCTCCACACCACCGAACCAGCCACCCGCCCCCCATAGCAGGATCAGCGAGACGCCGACGACGATGGGCGACACGGCGAATGGCAGGTCGACCACCGCCTGGACCAGGCCGCGCCCCCGGAATCGGCCCCGGACCAAGGCCAGGGCCGTGCAGATCCCGAACCCGACGTTCAGCGGCACGACGATGGCGACGATCAGCAGGGACAGGTTGAGAGCGGAGATGGCGGCCGGAGTCCTGACCGACGCCACGAACGCACCCACGCCCGGGCTGAAGGTCCGCCACAGGATCAGGACAATCGGGACCGCGAGAAGGAGCAAGAGGTAGCCCAGGGCCACCGTGCGCAGTCCGATCCGCGCCGTGGTCGAGGTCTTCATGCCTCCCCCTCCTCACGCCGCTGGCTCCGGCTCGCGAACACTCGCAGCGCGAGCAGGGTCAGGAACGCGATGGTGAGCAGGGCCACCGAGACGGCGGCGGCGTTGGTCGGCCGGTCCATCTCGATCTGCTGCTGGATGTACTGCGAGGCCACCTCGGTCTTCCGGGGGATGTTGCCGCCAATGAGCACCACCGAGCCGTACTCCCCGATGGCACGGGCGAAGGCAAGGCCGGTGCCGCTGACCACGGCCGGGGCCAGGGTCGGCAGAACCACCCTCCGGAAGGTGGACCAGGAGGAGGCGCCGAGCGACGCGGCCGCCTCCTCCACCTCGCGGTCGGCCTCGATGAGCACCGGTTGGACCGAGCGCACCACGAACGGGAGGGTGACGAACGCCAGGGCAACCACCAGGCCTGGGCGGGTGGCGTTGAGGTGGACGCGGACGGGGCTGCTCGGTCCGTAGAGCGAGAGGAGCACGATGCTCGCGACGATGGTGGGCAGTGCGAACGGAAGGTCGATGAGCGCGTTGACCACCCCTTTGCCGCGGAAGTCGTCCCGGACCAGGACCCAGGCTATGAGCGTGCCCATCACCGCATTGAGCAGGGCGACGATGACGGCCACGAGCACGGTCACCCACAGCGAGGCCAGCGCCACCGGCGCGGTGACGGCTTCCCAGAAGCCCGACCAGCCGTCGTCGAACGAGGTCACGGTGAGCGCGGCGAGCGGCAGCAGGAGAATGACGCTCAGCCACAGGCCCACCAGCCCCACCCCGAGGGGCCGGGCGGACAGGTGCCGCGAGGACTTCGAGGGCGCGGGCAGCGACGGCACCTGTGCTGTGTCATCCCGGCGCGCGATGACGGTGGCAGTCATGGTCACGTCGTGGCCTTGTCGTAGATGACGGCGATGGCGCCCGTCTCCTTCTTGAACAAGGTGCTGTCGACAGTCTTCCAACCGCCGAGGTCGGCAATCGTCCACAGCTTCTCGGGCTGGGGGAACTGCGCCGCGAACTCGTTGGCCACCGTCGGGTCCACCGGGCGGAAGCCGGCCTCGGCCCACAGCTCTTGGGCCTGCGGCGTGAACAGGAAGTCGTTAAAGGCCTTCGCCTTCTCGAGATTCTTGCTGCCCTTGAGGACCGCCGTGGGGTTCTCGATCTTGAACGTCGTCGGTGGCGTGACGTGCTCGACCGGGTCGCCCTTGCGCTCGGCGAACAGGGCCTCGTTCTCGTAGCTGAGCAGGACGTCGCCGGTGCCCTGCAGGAACGTTTCGGTCGCCTCGCGGCCGGACTTCGGCTGGACCTTGACGTGGCCCGTGACCAGCTTGTCGATGAAGGCCAAGCCCGCCTTGGGGTCCTTGCCGCCGTCGCTCTTGGCGGCGTAGGGCGCGAGCAGGTTCCACTTGGCGCTGCCCGAGCTGAACGGGTTGGGGGTCACGACCTCGACGCCCGGCTTGAGGAGGTCGTCCCAGTCGTGGATACCCTTGGGGTTGCCCTTGCGTACGACCATGGTCACGACCGATCCGAACGGGATTCCCTTGTACTTGTTCGCATTCCAGTTCTTGTCCACCAGCCCGGCCTCCACCAGGCGGGTGATGTCGGGCTCCACCGAGAAGTTCACGAAGTCGGCGGGCGCCCCGGCCGCGACCTTGCGCGACTGGTCGCCCGAGGCGCCGTAGGACTGCTGGAACTGGACCCCCTTGCCGGCGGACGTCTGCTGGAACGCGGGGATCACCTTGTCGAAACCGGGCTTGGGAACGGCGTAGGCGTAGAGGTTGAGGGTGGTCGTCCTGGCCCCTGCGTTCTCGGCCGCGGCCCCCACCACGTCGCTGGACCCGCCTCCGCCGCAGGACGACAGGATCAGGGCCGCGGCGGACGCGATGCCCGCCAAGGACACAGCGCGCGTTCGTCGCATCTTGTTCTCCTAGGTTCAACTCGTTATCCCACAAATCTGACAGGATTAGTAGGAGTTTGGTCATCGACGACGCTGGGGTCAATCGAGCGGATGACGTATCTCGGATCGTGGCCATGCACGAGGTACTCCTCGAGCGGCTGCACGACGACCCGCCCGCAGGGAAGGCTCGGCCAGCACTCAGACCGGACAGCGGGAGGGCTGGCTCAGGCGATGTCGCGGCCGCGCAGCACGACGTGCTGGGGGGCGTCGAGCACCCGGATCTCGAGCCGCGGGTCGGCCGGGTAGACCACCAGGTCGGCGTCGGCACCCTCCTCGAGCCCTGGCCGGCCGAGCCACTCGCGCGCGCCCCAGCAGGCGGCATACAACGCCTCGCTCTCGGTGAGGCCCGCCCGGGTGAGCTCGATCGCCTCCTCCGCCACCAACCCGTGGCGCAACGAGCCGCCCGCGTCCGTGCCGACGTAGATGGGGATGCCGGCGTCGTGGGCCGCGCCGATCGTGGCGTAGCGCCGGTGGTGCAGGTCGATCATCCGCCGGTGGTAGTCGGGGAACTTCTCCCGCGCCGGCTCGGCGATGGCTGGGAACGTGGCGATGTTGACCAGGGTCGGCACGATCGCGATCCCCTGCGCGGCGAACTGGGCGATGGTCTCCGGCTCGAGACCGGTCGCGTGCTCGATGCAGTCGGTGCCGGCGGCGGCGAAGTCGTAGAGCGACGCCTCGCCGAAGCAGTGCGCGGTGACCCGGGCACCTTCCTCGTGGGCGGCCGCGATCGCGTCGGTGAGCACGTCGACCGGCCAGCAGGGGGTGAGGTCCCCCGCGTCGCGGTCGATCCAGTCGCCCACGAGCTTGACCCAGCCGTCGCCCGCCTTCGCCTCGATCCGGACGTGGTCGACCAGCTCGTCGGGCTCGACCTCCCACGCGTAGTTGCGGATGTACCGCCGGGTGCGGGCGATGTGGCGGCCGGCCCGGATGACCTTGGGCAGGTCGGGGCGGTCGTCGATCCAGCGGGTGTCGGCCGGGGAGCCGGCGTCGCGGATCAGCAGGGTCCCGGCGTCGCGGTCGGCGAGAGCCTGTGCCTCGGAGGTCCTGTCGTCCACCGCGCCGTGGGCATCGAGGCCCACGTGGCAGTGCGCGTCGACCAGCCCCGGCAGCACGAAACCCGCCAGCGTCTCGACCGCACCGCCCGGTGCCGTGGGCGGCTCGAAGGTGAGCCGTCCACCCACCACCCACGCCTCCGCCCGGACGTCGTCAGGCCCGACCAGGACCGGTCCGGTCAGGTGCAGCACCGTTGCCGTCATGGAGCCGACCCTAGCGGCGACTCCCGTCTCAGCCGGCCGCAGCCTTCGGCGCCACGAACCGGCGCAGCGCCTCGATGACGACCTGCGGCGCATCGGTGTGCACCCAGTGGGAGGCGCCCTTGACGGTGAGCTGCAGGACCCGTGGAAACAGCGCCCGCATCGTCTCGGCGTCCCCGTCCTTGACGTAGCGCGACTCCCCGCCAGCGATCCACAGGACCGGCCCGTCGAAGGCCTCGACCTTCCCGGGTGCGACCGGCCAGTCGGCGATCACCGACCCCGTCCCCTTCTCGGCGTCCGCGGCGAACAGCTCGAGGTTGGCCTGCCAGCGCCACCCGTCGCCGTCGCGCCGCAGGTTCTGCAGCAGGAACGCCTTGACGCCCGGGTCGGGCTCGTCGAAGCGCGCCTCGGCGTCGGCCCGGCTGGTGAGCTGGTCGAGCGGGAGCGTCTGCATCTCGCGGATGTAGCCCTCGAACCGCTCGAGCGAGCCGTACGACTTCGGCGCGATGTCGACGACGGCCAGCCTCGCCACGAGGTCCGGGTGCTGCAGCGCCAGGAGCATCGCGGTCTTGCCGCCGAGGGAGTGCCCGACAACGGTCCACGCGGCTCGGTCGTCGACCCCCCGCAGGGTCTGTGCGACCGCGTCGGCGTACCCCTCCCACGAGAACTCCCGCGTCCACGGCGAGCGCCCGTGGTCGGGCAGGTCGACGAGGGTGCAGCGCGCATCCGTCCCGTCCGGGCCGGCGAGGGCCTTCGCGACCTGCTGCCAGTTGCGCCCCTGGCCGAACAGGCCGTGCAGGAACGCCACCCGTGGCCCTGCCGTGCCGACGGACAGGGTGTGCAGGCTCACCGGCCGAGGAACTTCTCGAAGCCCTTGGGCAGGTTCGCGGGGTCGAGGTCAGCCGGTATGCCGCCGTTCCCGGCTCCCGGGGCGCCCGCACCACCGCCACCGCCCCCACGGCCGAAGGCCGACCCGGAACCGGCTCCGGCGCCGCTGCGCGCCGCCTGGGCCTTCTCCGCGGCGGCCCGCTCCTCGGCGGCCCGCTTGGCGGGGTTGCCGGACTTGGACTTCTTGCGCTGGGGCGGCTGCTTGCCGCGCTTGCCACCG
>Ga0308176_10001447_pt1 | contig 14894 bp, 12 predicted proteins | sample PhyCR2_3_FD_203890 | JGI IMG/M metagenome (GOLD analysis project Ga0308176, IMG submission 203890) | Soil microbial communities from UC Gill Tract Community Farm, Albany, California, United States - DLSLS.C.R2 | ecosystem: Environmental > Terrestrial > Soil > Agricultural land | place: USA...
CCGTAGACGGCGGGGATCGAGTCGACCGCGAACACGATGTCGGTGGCGAGGATGGCCACCGTGACCAGAGCCAGCGGCGTCAGGGCACGGCGTCCACCGTGGCGGTCGGCCCGGCGGACGGTCATGGCGGTGGAGTGGTAGTCGTCCTCGACGGGCATCACCTTCGACAGCAGCCGGACGCTGCGCATCCGGGAGATGTCGATGGTGTGGTCCTGCCCGGACAGGGCGTCCTTGAGGAGCTTGACGCCGGTGACGAGCAACACCGCCCCGAAGAGGAGGAACGTCCAGTCGAACGTCTGCAGCATCTGGGCGCCGAGGGCGATGAACACGCCGCGCAGGGCGAGCGCGCCCACGACCCCGATGAGCAGCACCCGCTGCTGGAGCTCGCGGGGCACCGCGAACGCGGCCAGGAGCAGCATGAACACGAACAGGTTGTCGACCGACAGCGACTTCTCGACGAGGTAGCCCGTGTAGTACTCGACGCCGACCGTGCCGCCGTGCTGGGACCAGAGGTAGCCACCGAAGCCCACGGGGAGGGCGACGTAGAAGGCCGACCAGCCCACCGCCTCCTTCATGGAGACCTCGTGGGGCCGGCGGGTGATGAGGAAGTCGAGCAGCACGAGCAGCAGCACACCGGCGATGCTCACGGCCCACAGGGCGGGGGTGCCGATCGAGGCGCCGGCAGCCGGGTCGGCCGCAGCGGTGAGGGTGTGGGGAAGGGCGGAAGACATGGGACTCCTCGGGCGGGTTACCGTCCGAGGTCTCCTTCACCGCCCCCGTGGGATGCGGCGCCGTCCGGGAGCACCATGGGGTGCTCGTACTGACCGGACCGGCTCTGGGAAGTACTCCCCTCGTGGCGACGAGGATACCGGCGCGCGGCGGCGTCACCAACTCGGCGGGTTGTCCGCCCTCAGCGGACAAGGCTGACTCAGGCCCGACTCGGCGGTTTCAATGGAGCGTAGGTGGCCCTCGGCGCTGTAGCGTCGGGGCCGGTGCTGCTCGTCCTGGGCAGCATGCGAACGGAACGGACCGGAGGACGCCACGTGGCACGCATGGGAGAGAGCGGCGACCTGCTGAAGTGCTCGTTCTGCGGCAAGAGCCAGAAGCAGGTCAAGAAGCTCATCGCGGGTCCGGGTGTCTACATCTGCGACGAGTGCATCGACCTCTGCAACGAGATCATCGAGGAGGAGCTCGCCGAGTCCTCCGAGCTGGGCCTGGACGAGCTGCCCAAGCCCCGGGAGATCTTCGACTTCCTCCAGAACTACGTGGTGGGGCAGGACGTCGCGAAGAAGGCGCTCGCCGTCGCGGTCTACAACCACTACAAGCGCATCCAGGCCGGTGAGTCCACGGCGAAGAAGGACGTCGAGTCCGTCGACATCGCCAAGTCCAACATCCTGCTCATCGGCCCGACGGGGTGCGGCAAGACCTACCTCGCCCAGACCCTGGCGCGCATGCTCAACGTGCCCTTCGCCATCGCCGACGCGACGGCCCTGACCGAGGCCGGCTACGTCGGCGAGGACGTCGAGAACATTCTCCTCAAGCTCATCCAGGCCGCCGACTACGACGTCAAGAAGGCCGAGACGGGCATCATCTACATCGACGAGGTCGACAAGATCGCCCGCAAGAGCGAGAACCCCTCGATCACGCGCGACGTCTCCGGCGAGGGCGTGCAGCAGGCGCTGCTCAAGATCCTCGAGGGCACGACCGCCTCGGTCCCGCCGCAGGGCGGCCGCAAGCACCCGCACCAGGAGTTCATCCAGATCGACACGACCAACGTGCTCTTCATCGTCGGTGGCGCGTTCGCCGGCCTGGAGAAGCTCGTGGAGTCGCGCAACGGCAAGAAGGGGCTGGGCTTCGGCTCCGAGCTGCACACCCCCAAGGACCTCGCGGACTCCATCGGCGAGGTCATGCCCGAGGACCTGATGAAGTTCGGGCTCATCCCCGAGTTCATCGGCCGCCTGCCCGTCATCACCACGGTGAGCCCGCTCGACCAGTCGGCCCTGGTGACGATCCTGTCCGAGCCGCGCAACGCCCTCGTCAAGCAGTACAAGAAGATGTTCGAGATCGACGGCGTCGAGCTCGAGTTCACCGACGACGCACTGCAGGCCATCGCCGACTCGGCGCTCAAGCGTGGCACCGGCGCCCGTGGCCTGCGCGCCATCATGGAGGAGGTGCTGCTCCCGGTGATGTTCGACGTCCCCAGCGACGACGGCATCTCCCGCGTGGTGGTCACCAAGGAGGTCGTCCAGGACAACGTCCTGCCCACCATCGTGCGGCGCGACGAGGAGCCCAAGCGCACGCGCAAGCGCTCCGCCTGACCCCACCGACACCCGTGAGGGGCCGCCCGGACCTCCGGGCGGCCCCTCTCGCGTCGGCAAGGGACGGCCCCTCACCCGTCGGAGCCAGGGCCTGAACGCGCCGCGGGAGCCGCGCGTCCTCAGCCGCGGTCGTCGCGTGACAGGAGGTGGACGGCCAGGGCGAGCACGGCAGCGGCTGCGATCGCGGCATACGTCAGGCCGACCTCGCCGCCCACGCCCTGCTCGCCGGCGACGAGGGCCAGCGCCCACACCGGGAGGATGACGCCGGCGACCACTGCACCGCGGCGGCCCCACCGGCGCAGGGTGGCCCGGGGAAGGGGCGCGCTGGGCGGCAGGCTGGCGGTCAGCGCCGCGGACAGGTGGACGACGAGCAGCAGCCACGCAGCGGCCAGGAGCCTCAGCCACGCGCCCGTGCTCGAGGGGACCGGCACCGTCGCGACCCAGTGCAGGACCAGGCCCGCGACGAGCGCTGTCGCCCACGGCGACTCGGGACGCCAGGCGGTCCACAGGGCGAGCGGCACGAGCACGACGGCGGCCACGACGAGCCCGTGCGGCGCCGCGACGAGCGTGAGGGCGACGAGCGCGAGGGACGCCACGACGAGCAGGCTCCGCACGGCGGCCTGCGAGCTCGACAGGCCCAGGGCCCCGGCCGGACCCGGGGACGGGCGTCTCGGCGACGCGGTGGGAGCGGTCACCGGCTCACCACCCGGGGAGCGCGGGAGCGCCGACCGAGGTCGCGCAGCACCAGGTCGAGGGTGCCGGGGCCGGCCCACGGCACGATGGGGACACCGGCCTCACGTGCTCGCGCCATCTCGCGCGAGCGCTCGAGCAGCCGCAGCCGCCAGGCCAGCCGGGTCTCGGTCGGGTGCTCAGAGGCCGTGGCCGCGATGTCGGCGAGGCGCTCGGCGGGGATGTCGGGCATCGCCAGCTCCGCGGGGAGGGTGTCGACGGTGACCACCGAGATGCCCCGCCTGGACAGCCCGATGGCATGGGCGAGGACGTCGGGGGAGATGGCCGGCGTCAGGATGACGGCCAGCGTGCCGGCGGAGACGTGGTGGCGCAGCTGGGACCGCAGGCGCTTCTCGTCGCCGACCGTGCCGTCGGCCACCGTGGTGCGGGCGAGGGCGTCCAGCAGCCGGCGCAGGTGGTGGGGGCCTGCGGCGGCGGTCACCGGCGGCAGGTCCCGGGCGCCGAGGACGATGAGCCCGACCCGGTCGCCGGCGCGCAGGTAGTGCTCGGCCACGGCGCCGGCGGCGCGCACCGCGTTGTCCAGGCTGCTGCCGGGGCCGTCCACGCCCTCGCTGCGGCCGATGTCGTGCATCGCGTCGACGAGCAGGAGGATCTCGCTGTCCTGGTCGGCGTGGGTGGCGGTGACGTGGAGCTGGCCGGTGCGCGCGGAGACGGGCCAGTGCACCCGGCGCAGGCGGTCGCCGAACCGGAACGGACGGATCTGGTCGAGCTCACCGCCGTCGCCGGGGTGGTGGGAGCGGTTCTGGCCGACGAGGCCGTCGGGTCGTGGGACCGCCACCCGGGCCGTGAAGGTGTCCGGCAGGGGGACCGTCGGGACTGCTGGGAGGGAGACGGGCTCGGGCTCCCATCGGAACGCCCCGAGGGCGCTGGTCAGCGCCACCGTGGCCGGGCCGAGGCGACGGTGTCCCCAGCGGGTGCTGCGGCAGGCGATCGAGAGGACCGTGGGCTCCTCGGCCTCGGGGTCGACCGCTGCGGCGACCGACCGCGAGCCGGGCTCGTACGCGGTGTGCGGGGTGGGCAGCAGCGTCAGGCCCGCCTCCTCGACGTCGCGGGTGGGCTCGAGCGTCGCGCGCCAGGCGGTGGCCTGCCCCTCGCGCAGGAGGGGCTGGGTGGTGCGGACGCGCAGCACCGGGGTGGTGCTGGGTCGGCGGGCGCTGGACCACAGGGCGACCACCAGCAGCGGCGCCCCCAGCACGAGCGCGTCAGGGCGGCGCAGGACGACACCCAGGGACACCAGCAGGACACCGAGGCCGAGGGCTCGGACGTGGGCGGGGGTCACCCGCCACTGCGCGGACACGGGCATCCCCGCGGACTCCGCCGGGTGCGCCCCGTGAGCTGCGTGCGCCCTACGGGGTGCGTCGGCACCGCTCACGGGCGCTCGAAGCCCGTCCGTGTCGAGGCGCCGACCGGCGCGGGCGTCGGTACCGACGACAGCACGCTGTCGACCACGCTGGCCGCCGAGACGTCGTTCATCCACAGCTCCGGGCGGACGGTGACGCGGTGGTCCAGGCACGCGTGCGCGACGGCCTTGACGTCCTCGGGGGTGACGTAGTCGCGACCGCGCAGCACGGCGTAGGCCCGCGACGTGAGCAGCAGGGCCAGGGAGCCGCGCGGGGAGGCGCCCATGAGCAGGTTCTGGTGGGTGCGTGTCGCCGCGGCGAGCCGCACGCAGTACTGGCCGACGCCCTCGTCCACCGTCACGGTCTCCACCGCCTGCTGCATCTCGAGCAGCCCGGCGGCGTCCGTGACGCGGGTGACCTCCTGCGCCTCCTGGCGCCGCTCCATCCGTCGCTGCAGGACGTCCCACTCCTGCGGGGCGCTCGGGTAGCCGAAGCTCACCCGCAGCAGGAACCGGTCGAGCTGGGCCTCGGGGAGTGGGTAGGTGCCCTCGTACTCGACCGGGTTGGCCGTGGCGAGGACGTGGAAGGGCCGGGGGAGCCGGAACGTCTCGCCCTCGACGGTGACCTGGCCCTCCTGCATCGCCTCGAGCAGGGCGGACTGGGTCTTCGGGGGCGTGCGGTTGATCTCGTCGGCGAGCAGCAGGCCGGTGAAGAGGGGACCGTGCCGGAAGGTGAACTCGTGGGTGCGCTGGTCGTAGAGGAACGAGCCGGTCAGGTCGCTCGGCAGCAGGTCGGGGGTGAACTGTGCGCGGGAGAAGTCCAGCCCCAGGGCCTGGGCGAACGAGCGCGCCGCGAGCGTCTTGCCCAGCCCCGGGAAGTCCTCCATCAGGACGTGGCCGCCCGCCAGGACCCCGGCCAGGACGATCTCGAGGCTGCGGCGCTTGCCGACGACGGCGCGCTCGACCTCGGCGAGGATGTCGCCCGCGCGGGCCGAGACCTCGTCGAGGGTCAGCGTGGTGGTCGGGGACGGGGACTGCGTCACTAGAGCTCCTCCAGGGTGGTGGTGAACGCCTCGAGCCGGTCGCCGGGCAACCGGCTCGGCGGGGGCTGCGTGAGGTATGCGGTGAGGTCGGGTCCGAGGGCGGCGTGCGCCGCGTCCGGGTCGTCGGCGAGGGACAGGCCGCGGCGCAGCCGGAGCTGGTCGACGGCCAGCAGGGACAGGGCGGCGTGCAGGCGCCTGCCGGCGTCCGCGTCGCCGGCGGAGGCCGCGCGCACGTCGCCGGCGAGCCGGCCGAGGCGCGTGTCGACCCCGCGGGGCTGGGAGGGGGCGGTGAACGTGTGCGACCAGTCGGTCTGGGTCCGCGACTGCCACAGTCCCTGCACCAGCGTGGCCAGCGCGACGACCAGGGCGACACAGGCGAGGAGCAGGCCCGCGCTCGACAGCACGGGGACGCTGACGGTGACGGCCCCGACGGCGAGCACCAGCGCGAGCGCCAGCACGAGCTTGCGCCCCGCGTCGAGGTCGGCCAGGTTGCGGATCACGTGCGCCTGCCCCGGCGTCCCGCCACGACCGGTGCCCCTGCCCGGGTGCCGCTCCCGTGCACGCGGCGCAGGTCCGACTGCACCTGCTGCAGGGCCTGCCTGGCCCGGGTGCGCATGTCCTCGCCCACCGGGTGGGTGGAGAAGCGCGCTTCGCGGTACAGGGCGGCGAGGGTGTCCAGGGGCTCGCGCTCCACGGAGTAGGAGCGCAGCACCGTGGTGACGAGCTCGGCCGAGGTCAGGGCGCCGTCATCGCGGATGCCCACCGAGCGGACGGCCGACTCCAGGGCGACCCAGGCCGCGACGACGGCGTTGGCCGGGGTGCCGGTCGCCAGCAGCTCCTCGCCCTCCTCGGCGCCGCGCAGGACGGCGTCGGGCAGCACGCTGCCGGCCGGGACCGCCTCGGCGGGGGTGTTGCGGTTCTGCCACCACTCGCGCAGGGCGCGAGCCCCGGCCACGAGCACAGCCAGCACGACGAGGGCGAGCGCGACCTTGAAGGCCCAGGTCATGACGGTGACGAACAGTGGCTGGTCGTGCCCGGGGACGCCGGACGAGAGCTTCTCGCCCTCGGAGCGGGCCGCCTGCGTGGTGCCGTAGTCCTCACCGGGCGCCGGCGCCTGGTAGCCGGACAGGTCGCGCCGGGCGAAGATCGCCACCGGTCCGGAGGCGGAGACCCAGGCAGCCAGCAGCAGGGTCGCCCCGCCTCCGGCCAGCAGCAGCCGGTCTCGACGCGTCATGGTGACCGACCCTAGGCAACCTCGGCGGGTGCCTGCAGGCAGGGCGGGGAATGGGTGACATTTCGTTACCTTGGCCCCTGCGGTGCCGGCCGATGAGTTTCGACAACGGTCGGAGTCTGTCCTCGTGTGGTCCTCCTGTGCCTAGGGTGGGACCGGAGTACCAGCCCGGCGCGGCGGCTCGCGCAGGGGGGACCGACCAGGAGGATGCGATGACGCAGCGCAGCGACACCGATGTCGCCACCACGGAGCGCCCGGCGGGAGGTCTGGCACACCGCGCGGGGCGAGGCGAGGAGGAGGCCGGCTTCCCGGAGCTGACCGACGGCTACCGCCGCGAGCTGACCGCCCACTGCTACCGCATGACCGGCTCCATCCACGACGCCGAGGACCTGGTGCAGGAGACCTACCTGCGCGCCTGGCGGTCGTTCGAGGGTTTCGAGGGTCGGTCCTCGGTGCGCACCTGGCTCTACCGCATCGCGACGAACGTCTGCCTGACCGCGCTGGAGGGCAAGGACCGGCGGCCGCTGCCCACGGGGCTCGGGGGCCCCGCGAGCCGCCCCGGGGACCAGCTCGCCCAGTCGAACGAGATCACCTGGCTCGAACCGGCGCCGGACCCGCTCGTGTCGGGCGAGTCCAGCGACCCTGCGACGATCGTCGCCGAGCGCGAGAGCATCCGGCTCGCCTTCGTGGCGGCGCTGCAGCACCTGCCGGCGCGCCAGCGGGCGGTGCTGATCCTGCGTGACGTGCTGCGCTGGAGGGCCTCGGAGGTGGCGGGCGCCCTCGACACCACCGAGGCGGCGGTCAACAGCGCCCTACAACGTGCGCACGCCCAGCTCGTGAAGGCCGACGTCAGCCAGGACACCCTCGTGACGAACCTCGGCCCGGACAAGGAGGCGATGCTCGAGCGGTACGTGAAGGCCTTCTGGGAGAAGGACATCCAGACCATCGTCGGCATGCTCACCGCCGATGCCGTCTGGGAGATGCCGCCCTTCACCGGGTGGTACTCCGGCGCGCAGGACATCGGCCGCCTCATCGACACGCAGTGCCCCGGGGGGGTGCACGACATGCCGATGGTCGCCACGACGGCCAACGGGCAGCCGGCCTACGGCCTCTACATGCGTCAGCCGGACGGGACGTTCGCGCCGTTCCACCTGCAGGTCCTCACGCTGCGCGGCGGCAAGGTCGAGCACGTGGCGGCGTTCTTCGACGCGGACCTGTTCGCCACCTTCGGGCTGCCGGCATCGCTCCCGGCGGACCACGTCGTCGGCGCCGGGGCGCCGTGACGCTGCTCGGGGTCCCAGCCACGGCCCCGCGGGCAGTCGAGCTGCTGGACCGGGCCGTCGGCTATGCCCGCGGCTGCCTGGCCGGCGTGACCGAGGCCGACCTCGACCGTCCCACCCCGTGCACCGGGTGGGACCTGCGCGACCTGCTCGTCCACATGGACGACTCGCTGGCCGCGCTGGCGGAGGCCGCCGGCGCGACCCGGTTGGCCCTCGCCCCCCTGCCCGGTCTCGGCGAGGCGGGCGCGTTGCTCGCCAGCGTGCGCCAGCGCGCCTGCAGCCTCGTGGCGCAGTGGGTGCCGGCGCAGGACGGGCCGGTGGCGCTCGGCCACGCATGGCTGGCCCGTGAGGTCCTCGGCGCCGTCGGTGCCCTGGAGATCACCCTGCACGCGTGGGACGTCGCCCAGTCGCTGGGGGCAGACCTCCCGATCCCGGCAGGGCTGGCGCTCGACCTGTGGCCCTCGGCCCGCGACCACATCACCGATGCGGACCGACCTGCCCGGTTCGGGGAGCCACCCGCGGTGCCGTGGTCGGCGTCGCCGCAGGCGCACCTGCTGGCGCGAGCGGGCCGACGGGAGACGGCAGCACCGCGCTGACCGCACGACCGCTGTCCGGCCGGCGGTGCCGGACGGGGACGGGCCGATGCTGGACGCCGTGTGCCGCCACCGGCGAGGATGGGGCCATGGCCTCGGGTTTCCGGTTGCGCGTCGGTGACACCGGGCCCGTCCAGCAGAGCCCGGTCACCTGCGGGTCCGCCTGCCTCACGGTCGCCCGGATGCTCGCCAACCCTGCCTTCGCGCGGTGGATCACCACGGGGGAGGGGCCGCGAGGCGACGCCCCGGCCGGGGCCACCGAGCAGGAGCGCTTCGCTGCGTACGAACGGGTCGTGATGTCCCGGACCAACGCGCTGCGCGGCGCGGGCGGGCGGCTCAACCTGCCCTGGCCGCGGGCCCTCGGCACCCCGCCGTGGGGCGCCCGGGCCGAGCTGGAGTACGGCGCCGCCCGCAAGGGGACGACCTACGAGCTGCGGGTGGTGCGCCCGCTGCGCGCGGCCGCCCTGAGGGCAGCGCACGGCTCCCTCGTCGACGTGGTCGCCGACGGTGAGCCGGCCCTGCTCTACATCGGCAGCTCGACGCTGCCCCGGCACGTCACCCTCGTCCTGCCGGGCGACGGTGACCGTGTGCTCGACGTCTACGACCCGGCCAGCGGGCACGTCAGCACGCTGGACGAGGCGCGGTTCGCCGGTCACGAGCTCGGCATCGCCGGGTGGGACGTCCCGTGGTTCACGGTGCAGCCGGACGGGCTGCGCCGGGTTCAGGCCTTCGGCTTCTCCACCGGGATCAGCTCGGCGTCGCGCACCTCGGGGGTCTCGGCCTCGGCGTAGGTCGGCGTGGCGGTGATGCGACCGGCTGCGCGCAGGTCGGCCTCCGCCTGCTGCACGCGTGTCACCCACTGCGCAGGACCGGCGAGCACGAGCGAGGCGACCTCGGCACGCATCCCGACCTTGGCCTCCGACTTCGCCTTGCGGACACCGGCGAGCGCCTCGCCCACGGCACCGAGGACGGCGGGGTCGCCGCCCTCACCCGCGGTGAGCTCGTCCGTGGTCGGCCACGCGGCGCGGTGGACCGAGCCCTCGTGCCACCAGGACCAGACCTCCTCCGTCACGTAGGGCAGGAACGGGGCGAGCAGCCGCAGCAGCACGTCGAGGGCGATGCGCAGGGCGGCACGGGCGGATGCCGCGGCCTCCTCACCCTGCCCGCCGTAGGCACGGTCCTTGACGAGCTCGAGGTAGTCGTCGCAGAACGTCCAGAAGAACGTCTCCGTGGTCTCCAGCGCGCGGGCGTGGTCGTAGGCCTCGAAGCCTGCGGTCGCCTTGGCCACGACGTCGCGCAGCTCGGCGAGCACGGCGACGTCGAGCGGGTTCGTCACCGCCGCCGACAGGTCCCCGTCCACCTCGCCACTGCGCTCGCTCGCTGCTTCGGCTTCGCCGAAGCCCAACGCGAACTTGCTGGCGTTGAGCACCTTGATCGCGAGGCGCCGGCCGACCTTCATCTGCCCGGTGTCGTAGGCCGCGTCGGTGCCCAGCCGCGCGGACGCGGCCCAGTAGCGGACGGCGTCGGCGCCGTGCTGGCGCACGACGTCCTCGGGTGTCTCGGCGTTGCCCTTGGACTTGCTCATCTTCTTGCGGTCCGGGTCGAGGATCCAGCCACTGATGGCGGCACCCTTCCACGGCAGCGACCCGTGCTCCAGGTGCGCGCGCACGACCGTCGCGAACAGCCACGTCCGGATGATGTCCTGGCCCTGGGGACGCAGGTCCATGGGGAAGACCTTCTCGAACAGCTCCGGGTCGCCACGCCAGCCGAGGGCGATCTGCGGTGACAGCGACGAGGTCGCCCAGGTGTCCATGATGTCGGGGTCGCCGACGAACCCGTTCGCCTGGCCGCGCTGGGACTCGTCGAACCCCTGCGGCGCCTGCGCCGCAGGGTCGACGGGCAGCTGGTCCTCGCTCGGCACGATGGGTTGGTCCCACAGCGGCTCGCCGGAGCCGTCCACGGGGTACCAGACAGGGATCGGGACGCCGAAGAAGCGCTGGCGGCTGATGAGCCAGTCGCCGTTGAGGCCACCGACCCAGTTCTCGTAGCGCGTGCGCATGAACGAGGGGTGGAAGTCGAGCTCGCGCCCACGCTCGATGAGCTCGGCGTTGAGCGCCGCGTCACGGCCCCCGTTGCGGATGTACCACTGGCGCGAGGTGACGATCTCCAGCGGCTTGTCGCCCTTCTCGAAGAAGTTCGCCTTGCGCTGGGTGGCCTTCGGCTCACCGTCGAGGTCCCCGGACTCCCGCAGCGCGTCGACGACCGCGGCGCGGGCCGAGAACGTCGTCTTCATGGCCAGCTCACCGAACAGCGTGCGGCCCTGCTCGGACGTGATCCACTCCGGCGTCTCGGACTGGATGCGGCCGTTGCGGGTGATGACCGAGCGGGTCGGCAGCTGCAGCTCACGCCACCACTGCACGTCGGTGAGGTCGCCGAACGTGCAGCACATCGCGATCCCGGCGCCCTTGTCCATCTCCGCGAGCGGGTGCGCCAGGACCGGGACCTCGACCCCGAACAGGGGCGAGGTGACCGTGGTCCCGAACAACGCGGAGTACCGCTCGTCGTCGGGGTGGGCGATCAGGGCCACGCACGAGGGGATGAGCTCGGGGCGGGTGGTCTCGATGTGCACCGGGCCCGAACCGTCCGTGCGGTGGAACGCGACCCGGTGGTAGTGGCCGGGGTAGTCGCGGGCCTCGAGCTCGGCCTGGGCCACCGCCGTCTGGAACGTGACGTCCCACAGGCCCGGGGCCTCGGACTGGTAGGCCTCGCCGCGGGCGAGGTTGCGCAGGAACGCCTGCTGGGCCGTGGCTCGCGAGTGCGCGTCGATGGTGCGGTAGTTGACGTCCCAGTCGACCGACAGGCCGAGCCGGCGCCACAGCGCCTCGAACGTCTCCTCGTCCTCGACCGTGAGCACGTCGCACAGCTCGATGAAGTTCTGGCGGGACACCGGCACCTGGTCGGCGGCCTTGACGCTCTTGCCCTCGGCGCCCTGCAGCGGCGGCACGAAGCCGGGGTCGTAGGGCAGGCTCGCGTCGCCACGGACGCCGTAGTAGTTCTGCACGCGCCGCTCGGTGGGCAGGCCGTTGTCGTCCCAGCCCATCGGGTAGAAGACCTCGAGGCCCGTCATCCGCTTGTAGCGGGCGATGCAGTCGGTGTGCGTGTAGGAGAAGACGTGACCGACGTGCAGCGACCCCGACGCCGTGGGCGGCGGCGTGTCGATCGCGTAGACCGCCTCACGCGGACCGGCGAGGGCGCGAGCGCGGTCGAACGCGTAGGTGCCCTGCTCGCGCCATACCCGCGACCACGTGTCCTCGAGCCCGTCGATGGAGGGCTTGTCGGGGATCGTGGCAGCGCGAGGCGTGGTGGGTGCGTCGGTCATGGCGTGATCTTCCCATCCCGGTTCGTGCGCTGACCAACCGGTTGTGCGGGTGCGGGGGTGGTGAGGGGCGCGTGGCCGGGGGAGCGGCGCGTGCCGTGCCGTGACGCGGCGCGCGGTGGCTCAGGCGGCGCGGTGCCGGCGGCCGCGCCGCAGGGCACCGCCGAGGGCCAGGGCGAGCAGGGCGCTCACCCCGAGCAGGGACCACCACAGGGCGGCGGTGCGCTCGGGGGCGTGCGGGTCGGCCACGGCGCGCAGGTCGATCGCGGGCTTCGGCGCGACGGCGAGCGGGGGGCGGGTCGAGCCGGGGGCCACGGGCCCGCTCACCGTGCCGTCGGTGAGGGCGGTCAGCGCCTCGTACGGCTGGATGAGGCCCCAGCCGGCCGAGTCGTCGCGGCGGTCGCGCTGGTCGCGCGAGGCGGTGGCCTCGAGGCGGTGCTTCCAGCCGGCCGGACCCTCCGTGGGGAAACGCTCGGCCAGCAGGGCGGCAGCGGCGCTGACGTAGGCCGTCGCGAAGCTGGTCGACTCCTCCTCTTCCTCGAGGACGCAGTCCCCGGCTCCCTTGTAGGTGGTGAGGATGCTCGTCCCCGGGGCCGCCACGTCGACGTGGGGACCGTGGATCGAGCCCTGGCCCACGAAGTCGCCGCGGTCCACCGCCGCCACGGCCACTGCCTGCGGGTAGGCAGCGGGGTAGCGCGGCCCGTCGCTCTTGTTCTCGGACACGTTGCGGTTACCGGCCGACGCGACCACGAGGGCGCCCTTGCGGGTGGCGTACTCGACGCTGGAGCGCAGGGCGTCGTTGCTCGTCGGCGTGCTCATGGAGACGTTGATGACCTTGGCACCGTGGTCGGCGGCGTAGCGGATGCCGGCCGCGATGCGGTCTGGGCGCGGCCCCACCCCCTGCTGGCGGCTCTGCTCGTCGTCGGCGTAGAACACCTGCACGGGCAGCACCTTCGCTTCCGGCGCCAAGCCGATGACGCCCGATCCGGGGACCGGCCGGGCGGCGATCTGCCCGGCGATGGCTGTGCCGTGGCCCACCGCGTCCGTGGTGGGCTTGAGCCCGGGGACCAGCGACCTTCCCGCGGTCAGGGCGCCCTTGAAGTGGGCGTTGCGCGCGTCGACCCCTGAGTCGACGACGGCCACGGTCACCCCCTTGCCCGTGGCGAGGGTCCACGCGAACCGGGCGTTGAGGCGCTGCAGTGCCGGCGGCTCCTCCTTGACGTAGACGGCCTTCTCGTCGGTGCACTCCGCCGCAGCAGCCGGGGCGGCGGTGGCCACGGCCAGTCCGCTGCCTGCCAGGAGCATGGAGACGATGCCGCCGACGAGGGCCGGCGCGGGGCGACGGGTCGTACGCGTCATTTCGAGCCGGTGGAGATGGCGCCCTGGGCCGCGGCCACGCTGAGGGTGGGACCGGAGCGGAAGAGGTCGACCCACGGCTGGGGCACGGGCACGACGTCCTTGGTGGAGTAGCCGAGGCGACCGAGGATGTCGTCGCCACCCTCGACGCTGTAGGCGGTGGCGGTCTGGTCCACGACCAGGACCGGGCCGCGGTTGATGATGTTGTCGCCGATCGCACGCACCAGCGCGCCCGAGCCCGCAGCCACCTCGGTGACCCGGCCATCGCCGGGCTCGGTGGTCGGCGAGGTGCTCAGCGCCGTCTGGGGGAGGGTGTTGGGGCCCGACGTCAGCGTGGCACAGGGCGCGGCGTCCAGGGCCCGGGGGAGCTGCTCCGGCCACTGTGACGGCACGATCGAGCGGTCGGTCGTCTTCAGGGCGGCGATCTCGGCGGGCGAGACCTGCAGGTCCGCGCCGACCTTCTGCCCGGTGCCGATCTGGTAGAGCGCGTAGGCGAACGGCGACAGGAGCGCGAGCTCACCCGACTGCAGCACGACGTAGCGACGGGGGGTCTCCCCGCTGTCCTTGACGGCGAGGACGGAGCCGACCACCGCACCGGGCGGAAGGCCCGGGAGCGCCTTGCCTGCGTCGGGGATGGTGAGCGGACCGAGCGTGGGGCCCTGGGGGAACAGGCTCGTCCAGGACGCCGGGGCAGGGATGGGCGTCGAGGCGTCGAGGCGCAGCTGGCGCAGCACCGAGGCGGTGGAGGCGGCCGCGACCGGCAGCCGGGACTGCCCCGTCACGACGAAGACCCCGCCGGCGGTGGTGACGACGGTGGCGGACCCTGCGGCCGGGGTGCTCTTCGCGGCGGGGTCGACGACGGTCCTGGTCGCGCCGTCCTGCTTCAGGCACGAGACCCACCCGCTCCGGGTCAGCCGGGAGGAGGGGGTGAGGGAGTCGGGGGCGCCGAGGATGCCGATGGCGGCGCCGCGGGGGGTCGTCGCGATCTTGTCGTCGTCGACGGTGACGACCTGGAACGAGCCGGCGGCGATGAGCAGGCGGGCGCTCGTGGTGTTGATGACCGGGTACAGGGTCTTCTTGATCGCGACGTAGCGGGCGCCGCTCTTCTTCGCGATGACCAGGTGGTTGTCGTCCCACCCGTTGGGCAGGCTGGGCTTGAGTGCGCCGGTCACCAGGCCTGCGACACCGAGCAGGACGGTCACCGCGATGCCGCCGACGATGGCGCGCAGCGGCCGCTGCGGCTCCACCTCGCGCCCGCCGGGGGCACCGGCGACGAATGCAGTGGTCAGCCTGCGCCGGCTGAAGGCCTGGGCCTCGACCAGATCCTTCTTCGTGGCCACGCCCGGTTCCTGCCTTTCGCCGTGGTTGGTCCGACCCGGGCCACCCTAGGGGTGCGCGCCGGAGCGGGGTCGGGGTGGTCCGTCGAGGCGGCGGGGCCCCGGTCAGTCAGTGGGAGTCGATGTCTCGGTGACCGCTCAGTGGCGGCGCGCGTACCCGGGCACCAGCCGGCGTCGGGTGCCGAGCAGGAGCGCACCGGCGATGAGCAGGCCGCCGGAGTAGGTGGCGAGCGTCGAGATGTCGGAGCCGGTCCGTGCCAGGGCCGGGGCG
>Ga0308176_10001449_pt1 | contig 14882 bp, 11 predicted proteins | sample PhyCR2_3_FD_203890 | JGI IMG/M metagenome (GOLD analysis project Ga0308176, IMG submission 203890) | Soil microbial communities from UC Gill Tract Community Farm, Albany, California, United States - DLSLS.C.R2 | ecosystem: Environmental > Terrestrial > Soil > Agricultural land | place: USA...
GGAAGGGGGGGAAGCCGGTGCCGAAGATCAGCGAGAGGTCGAGATCGGCGGCGCTCCGCACGACCTTCTCCTCCAGGCAGCGGGCCGCCTCGTTGACCATCGGCAGCACCATGCGGTCGACGATCGTCCCCGGATCGGGGTGCTCGACCCGCGGCTGGAGCCCCAGGAGCGGGTAGACCGAGGGGTCGGGCCCCTTCCGCTCGCGCCCCTCATACAGATAGAACCCCTTGCGGTTCTTCGTGCCCAGCCGGCCGCTCTGCGGGGCCTTGTCGAGCCACTCGGGGAGCGGCAGGCGGTCGCTGAAGGCGTCGTGCAGGATGTGGGCGACCTTGGTGGCCACGTCGATCCCTACCTCGTCGGTGAGCGCCATGGGCCCCATCGGCATCCCCCAGTCGGCCATCGCGCGGTCGACGTCCTCGATCTTGTAGCCCGCGTCGAGCAGCCAGAGCGCCTCGGTCGAATAGAACATCAACAGCCGGTTGACCAGGAAGCCGGGGGTGTCCGAGACCAGGACGGGGGTCTTGCCGAGCTTGCGGGTGAAGGCGAAGACCGTGTTGACCGCCGCCGGATCGCTCCCCTCGGGGGCGATCACCTCGACCAGCGGCATGCGGTGGACGGGATTGAAGAAGTGCATCCCCACCACCCGCTCGCGGTGCGGGGTCCTGGCGCCGATGCCGGCGATCGAGAGCGAGGAGGTGTTCGAGGCGAGGACGGCCCCCGCGGCCACGTGCCTGGCCGTCTCGGCGAAGACCTCCTGCTTGACGTTCATGTTCTCGACGATCGCCTCGACCACCAGATCGGCCCGGCCGAACCCCGAATAGTCGAGCGTCGGCAGGATGTGATTCATCTTCCGCCGTGCCTCGGGTTGGGTGAGGCGCCGCCGCTCCACCTGTTTGGTGAAGAGCTGCGCCGCGTGCTGCATGCCGCTCGCCAGGGCCCCGTCGTTGACGTCCTTCATCCGTACCGGCAGATCGGTCTCGGCGGCGATGAGCTGGGCGATGCCCCCTCCCATCACCCCCGCGCCCAGCACGGCCGTCGAATGGACCTCGCGCGGCGCCGCGCCGGGGAGGCCGGTCTCCTTTTTGGCGTCCTCGGTCAGCCGGAAGACGTGGATGAGGTTCTTCGCCGTCCGCGAGGTGGCGAGCTCGGCCACCGCCCGCGCCTCGGCGTCGAAGCCGGCGCGCGGGCCGTCCTCGATCCCCACCTTCACCACCTCGATGGCGCGCAGCGGCGCCGGATAGTGCCCGTGGGTGGTCTCCAGCGTCTTCTTGCGCGCCTGATCGAAGAGGATCTTCCGCCCCAAGGGGTTCTTTTCGAGCAGCATCTCCTTGAAGTCGAAGTCCCCCTCGTCGCGCCGGGGCCTGTCGATCCGCGCCAGGGCGAAGTCCCGCACCTGGTCGAGGAAGCGGGCGTCGGGCAGCAGGGCGTCGATCAGCCCGAGCTTGAGCGCCTTGCGGCCGGCCACCGTCTTGCCGGTGAGGATGAGGTCGAGCGCCTCGGCGATGCCGATGCGGCGCGGCAGGCGGGTCGAGCCCCCCCAGCCGGGGAGGATGCCCAGCCGCACCTCGGGGAGGCCCATCTTGGTGTCCGGCCGGTCGCTCGCCACCCGGTAGGTCGAGGCGAGCGCGATCTCGAGGCCGCCGCCCAGGCAGACGCCGCGGATGGCGGCGACGGTGGGGAAGGGGAGCCCCTCCCAGGCCGAGAAGAGCCGGTGCCCCACGCGCGAGCCCGCCTCAGCCTCCACCGGATCGGTCACGCGGGCGATCTCCTCCACGTCCGCCCCGGCGATGAAGCTCCCCAGCTTGCCCGAGAGCAGGATCAGGCAGCCGATGTCCTTGCGCCCCGCCAACTCGTCGATGAGATGCTCCAACTCCTGGAACGCGGCCCGGGTGAAGACGTTGACCTTGCGGTCCGGCGAATCGAACGTGAGCGTCGCCAGGCGGTCGGCGCCGGCCTCGAGATGAAATATGGATCCCACGCGCTACCCCCCGTGCTTGTCCGCCTCGGCATAGAGGCGTTCGATGATCGACCCGTACTTCTGATTGATCACCCGGCGCTTCACCTTCAGCGTCGGAGTGATCTCTCCGTCCTCCAGGGTGAGCTCCTTCGGCAGCAGCTCCCAGGCCACGACCTTCTCGAAGCCGGCGAGGTGGGCGTTGACCGCCGCCACCTCGTGAGCGATCAGCTCCCGCACCTGGCGGTCGGCCACGAGCTGCTCGTTGCCCGCGGCGTGGACCCCCTGCTTCTCCGCCCAGGGCTTCAGCGCCTCGAAGTCGGGCACCAGCAGCGCCGAGAGGAACTTCCGGCGGTCGCCGATCACCACCGCCTGGCCGATGAAGCGGCTCCCCTTGAGGGAGTTCTCGATCGGCGCCGGCGCCACGTTCTTGCCGTAGGCGTTGATGATCAGCTCCTTCTTACGGTCGGTGATCCGCAGGAATCCCTCCGGGTCTACCTCGCCGATGTCGCCGGTGTGGAACCACCCCTCGGCGTCGATCGCCTCGGCCGTCTCCTTCTCCATGTGCCAGTAGCCCTTCATGATGTTGGGACCCTTGGAGAGGATCTCGCCGTCCTCGGCGATCTTGACCTCGACGCCCGGGATCGGCTGGCCGACGCTGCCCATCTTCACGTTCTCACGGGTGTTGACCGAGATCACGGGGGACGTCTCGGAGAGGCCGTACCCCTCGTAGATCGGGAGCCCCGCGCCCCAGAAGAACTCGGCGATGTCGCGCCCGAGCGGCGCGCCGCCCGAGATGGCGAACTCGAAGCGTCCGCCCAGCCGCTCCTTGATCTTCGAGAAGACCAGCTTGTCGGCCAGGGCGAGCTGGAGGCCGAGGAATCCCGGCGGGCTCTGGTGCTTGAGCCGGTAGGGGAGCGCCTGGCGGCCGAGCCCGACCGCCCAGGCGAAGAGCTTCTGCTTGATGGGCGAGCCCGCCGCCACCCCCTCCTGCACACGGCTGTAGACCTTCTCGTACACCCGCGGCACGGAGACGAAGACGTGCGGCTTGACCTCCGCCATGTTCTGGGCCACCACCGCCACCGACTCCGCGTAGGCGATGCTGCACCCCTCGATGAAGTAGCAGTAGTCCACCAGACGCTCGAAGGAATGCGACAGCGGCAGGAAGGAGAGCGCCACGAACTTTCGGTCGAGATGGAGCACGGAGAGGCCGGAGGTGACGTTCGAGGCGATGTTCCGATGGGTGAGCATCACCCCCTTGGGGGTGCCCGTGGTGCCGCTGGTATAGATGAAGGTCGCGAGGTCGTCCGGCTGGATCGCCCGGGCGCGCGCCTCGAAGTCCGCGACGTCGACGCCGGCCCCCTGCTCGATCAGCTTGTCGAGAGCGATCACCCGCGGATCGCTCGACGTCCCCTTGATGAGCACGAACTTTTTGACGTCCGGCAGCTCGTCCACGTGGGAGAGGAGCCCCTCGAGGTGGGCCGTCGTCTCGGCGACTACCACCTTGGCGCCGCAGTTGCCCGCGATGTAGGTCGACTGGTCGGGGAGCAGCGTGGGGTAGATCGGCACCAGCACGGCGCCCGCGCAGAGGGTCGCGAAGTCCACGGTGGGCCAATGCGGGCCGTTCTCGGACATCAGCGCCACCCGGTCCCCCTTGTCGACCCCCAGATCGCGAAGGGCCTTCGACAGCCGGCGGACGCGGTCCACCAGCTCCGCCGTGGAGATCGGCTGGTAGGTGCCTCCTACCTTGGAAAGAAGGCAATCCGGCTTGTTGTAGCTCGCCGCCTTCAGGAAAAGCTCGGTTAGGGTTGCGACCGAAGTGGCCATGAGAGCGCCCTCCCCTGGGTTAGGCCCGGATTCTATCCCAAGGGGGGGCCCCCAGCGGCTCTCCTCGGAAGGCCCACCCGACGGCGCTCGGCCCCGTCTCTTGGGGCGGGATCAGGAATCCGAGCGCGGTTTTTCCATCTGAGGCAACCTTCTCTATGGGAGAGACGGGCTCCGCCGGCATATTGCCGCGCCCGAGACCCGCCCCCGAGAGGAGCCGACCATGTCGTCGAAATCTGCCTCGCACCGTGTTTTCTGTGCTTTCGCCCTGCTCGCCGCCCTCGTCCTCGTCAGCCTTCCCGCTGAAGGCCGGCCGGTTCGCCGTCCCCCGGCAAGCCGCAATTCTGTTGCCGTTTACGGTGATACCGTCCTGTCCAGGCTCCGGCATTTCGTCGTGAGACTCTGGCCGCACGGGGCAACGAAGGAGGGGACGTCGATCGATCCCGACGGCAACCACGCAGGGACGTCGACTACCCCGTCTGGAGACTTGATTGACGAGGGGACGTCGATCGATCCCAACGGCAGCAACTAGCGGGAGCCCACGGGCCGGGGATTTCTCCGGCCCCGTTTTCGTCGTTTTCAGGTGTCACGAAACGGTCTCTTCTGGAGACTCTACAACGTGAGAGTTGCCAAATTCGAGAATACCTTGGGAGGGAGACCGGAGTGGAAGATTCGCATCTGACGGAGGAGACGCTGGCCAAGTGGCTCTCGGGGACTCTGGAGCACGACGAGGTGCTCCGCCTCGTGGTCCCGCACTTCCTGGCGCTCTGTCCGGTTTGCCGGGAACGGCACGCGGAGATCCTGCGCCTGCAGAAGGAGGTCGGCCATTGGGATCCGGAGATCGCCGTCATCGAGGGCCGCCAGGCTCCGGAGCTCTGGGACCGGCTCGCCGGGCGCCCCTATGCCGAGCAGCTCCGCGAGGTGGAGGAGAGCGAGGATCTGCACGCCTGGGGCCTCTGCCAGCTCCTCCTCCAGAAGAGCCGGGAGGCCACCTTCAGCGATCCGGCCCGCGGGGTGGAGCTGGCGAACCTGGCGCTCCGGGTCGTCCGTCATCTCGGCCAGGCGTACGATCCGAGCTGGGTGACCGACCTGCGCGCCCGGTGCTTTGCTTATCTCGGCAACGCGCGCCGGGTCCTCGGCGAGCTGAGGAGCGCCGAGGACGCTTTCGTCAAGGCGGAAGATTGTCTGGCGCGCAGCAGCTCGGGGAACGTCGAGGTCCAGGCCGAGATCCTCGATCTGAAGTCCTCTCTTCGCAGGGCTCAGCGCAGGCTCGACGAGGCGCTGGATCTCATCGATCGAGCGTTTACTTTGTACCGCGAGGCGGGTCAGGAGCATGGGATCGCAAAATCGCTGCTCAAGCGGGCCAAGATCCTGGAGGAGAGCGGGGACTTAAGCGGCGCGATCGATCTGCTGCGCCGGGCCACCGAAGAGATCGATCCTGTCCGCGAGCCGCAGCTCGTCTCTTATAGTCGTTTCAACCTGCTGAGCGGTCTGGTCTGGGCAGAGCGCTTCGAAGAAGCAGAGGTGCTCCTGCCGGAGATCCGGGCTGCTTCCGAGCAGGCGGCTCAGCCTCTCGACCGTGTTCGTCTGCGCTGGATCGAGGGACTGATCGATCTCGGCCGCGGCCGGCGAGGTCCCGCGGAGGCCGCTTTCCGGGAGGTTCAGAAAGAGTTTCTGGAGCGGCAGATGGGCTATGACGCCGCGCTCGTTTCTCTGGACCTCGCCAGGCTCCTCGCCCAGGAAGGATGTACCGACGACCTGAAACGGTTCGCGGCGGAGATGATGCCCGTCTTCCAGTCGCGCGACGTCCACCGGGAAGCCATCCTCGCGCTGCTGATGTTCCAGCGGGCTTGTGAAGAGGAACGGCTCACCGTGGAGCTCGTCCGTCAGATTTCGGACTATCTGCGGAGAGAACGGCGGGGAAACGGGATCTGAAAAAAAAGCCCCCCGGGAGCGGAGGGGGGGAGATGGGCTCCCGGAGGGAAGGGCGATCCGATCAGGGCCGGATCGCCACCTTGAGCACACCATCCCGCCGCTGCTCGAAGAGGTCATAGGCCTCCTTGATGCGGGCGAGCGGGAAGGTGTGTGTGATCAGGGGGGTGAGGTCCACCCGTCCGCGGCGGACGGTCTCGATCAGCCGCCGCATCCGCTCTTTCCCGCCAGGGCAGAGGGTGGTGATGATGCGGTGATCGCCGAGGCCGGCGGCGAAGGCGTCGTACGGCATCTGCAATTTGCCTGAGTAGACTCCGAGGCTGGAGAGGGTGCCTCCCGGCCGCAGGCTGCGCAGGCAGCTCTCGAACGTCTGTTGCGTGCCCAGAGCCTCGATGGCCACGTCCACGCCGCCGCCGGTCAGCTTCTTGATCTCCTCGACCACGTCCACCTTTCGATAGTCGAGCACCACGTCCGCGCCCATCTTCCGGGACATGGCGAGGCGGTGGTCGTCGCCATCCACGCCGATGATCAGCGCGGCGCCCATCAGCTTCGCGCCCGCGGTCGCGCAGAGGCCGATCGGTCCCTGGGCGAAGACGACGACCGCATCGCCGATCCTCACCTGGCCCGACTCCGCGCCGGAGAACCCGGTCGAGGCGATGTCGGCCAGCAGCACGACCTGTTGATCGGTCAGCTCGTCGGGGATCTTGGCCATGTTGGCCTGGGCGTTGGGCACCAGCAGGTATTCGGCCTGGGCACCGTGGATGGTGTTGCCGAATCGCCAGCCGCCGAGGGCCTCGTAGCCGTTACCGTGACCGCACTGGGACTGATGGCCGGAGAGGCAGGCCATGCACTGGCCGCAGGGGGTGATCGCCCCCACCAGCACCCGGTCGCCGACTCTGTAGCCGGTGATTCCCGGCCCCAGCTCCTCGATCACGCCGACCGGCTCATGACCGATGATCAGCCCGGGGCGGACGGGATACTCCCCGCGCACGATGTGCACGTCCGTGCCGCAGATCGTGGTCAGGGTGACCCGGATCACCGCCTCGCCAACCCCGGCCCTGGGGCGGGGGACCTCGTCCAAGCGGATGTCGTTCACGCCGTGGAACACGGTCGCCTTCATCGTCTTGACGCCGGTGCGAGCCTCGGTGCGCTCCAGGGTTTCGAACGCTGTGGTCATGAAATTCTCCTCCTTGCTTCCGGTCCTCAGGCTATCGAGGACGGGACGCAAGACCGATACCCGGCAGGAGGGCTGCGCTGCGCGGGCGGGTGGGGAGGGGACTACGCGGCGGGGTGGGGTGTCAGGCGTCGGGCCGCTGCGGGTCGATCCAGGTGCGGTCGAGATAGGCGGGATAGAGAGGGTCGAAATCTTTGTCCGTGGTCAACAGGTGGGCTCCGGAGGCGATAGCGGTCGCCGCGATCCAGATGTCGTTCTGCTGGATGGGATTACCGGTCCGGACGAGGTAGGTGTCGAGCTGTGCGTAGAGCTCCAGAATCTCATCCGAGATCTTTACAATCACACAATCTTCGAACAGCTTTTCTAAGGCAGCTATCTTCGCGGCCCCCCAACTCAGCCGCTTGGAGAGCGCCAAACCTTCACCTACCGTGACAATGGAGAGCAATGGTCTCTCGGGACGACCACGTAGCTGAAATCGAAAGTCTATAGCTATCCCGGTCCGGTTTTCCCGGACCAAGTGGATCAAGATGTTGGTGTCCAGAAGCAGAAGACGTGGAGACGTCAAGACATTTCTTCAAGAAGAGCGAGGATTTCCTCCTCGGTCTCATCCCCTGGCCACTTGCCCATAATCGCGTTGATGCCGGAGTCGGGGCCTTGAGGCTGGTGAAGAGCTTTGAGGTCCAGCTTTCCAACCAGGGGACGCCGCCGGACCGGCTGCTGGTCCTTAGGCTCTTCAGAAGGCTTCGGTTTCGGGATCGCCATGGGCTTCATCTCCTCGCCACATCAGGATACCAGAATCGCCCACCGTGTCGCAATCCCGAGCCCTTGTCGCGAGAGCTGGGTACGAACACGATCGCCAGCTCGAGCAGCACCAGCCGGGTAGAGGAAGACCTCGCCCCCCTCCGCCCGCGTCAGCCGCCACTCGTGCACGCTCCCCCGCGCCTCGGGAAACGCGGGGGAGATCTGGATACAAAGGTGTAAACTCCACCTCTCCACCACCTCGGGAGGAACCGCCTTGAAAGCTCCGGAAGATCCCGACACCCTGCGGGAGCCGCTGTCCCCCGTCGATCATGCCTGGTTGCGGATGGACGAGCCGTCCAACCTGATGATCATCAACGGCGTCCTGGTGATGGACGAGCCGGTCTCCTTCGAGCGGCTCAAGGCCCTGTTCCGGCGCCGGCTCCTCCCCATCCGCCGCTTCCGGCAGCACGTCGTCCACGTCAAGGGCGATCCCTTCTGGGAAGAGGACCCGGAATTCGATCTCGATCACCACCTCCAGCGCATGGAGCTGCCGCGGCCCGGGGACGACCACGTCCTGCGCGAGATCATCAGCAGCCTGATGAGCGAGCCGCTCGACCTCAAGCGCCCGCTCTGGAGCTTCTACCTGCTCGAAGGGTACAAGGGGCAGGGGTGCGTCCTCATGGGGCGCCTCCACCACTGCATCGGCGACGGCATGGCGCTCCTCCTCGTGCTCCTCTCGCTCACCGACGTGGAGCCGGGGGGGACCGGCGGAGCCGAGATGCTCGACGAGCTCGACAGCCCGTTCACCGACCTCTTCCGCGAGGCTCCGCAAGGGACCGTGGCCGCCCGCCAGCTCGCCGAGCGCATCATGCCGGACGGCATGCGCCTGATGCAGCAGTCGGCCGAGGCGTTCCGTTCCATGGGCACCCTGGTCACCGGCGTGGCCTCGACGGCCGCCTTCAGCCGTCTGGTCCTCCGCCTCCCCGATCCGTCGACCGTCCTCAAGGGGCCTCTCGGCGTGCCGAAGCGCGTCGCCTGGTCCGAGCCGGTCGCGATCGACGACGTCAAGGAGGTCGGCCGCGCGCTCAACGCCACGCTCAACGACGTGCTGCTCTCGGCGATGACGGGCGGCTTGCGGCGCTATCTCGGCCACCGGGGGGAGCGGGCGAACGGCGTGACCTTCCGGGCGGCGATGCCGGTCAACCTGCGGGTGATCGACGACATGGCGGACCTGGGCAACCAGTTCGGGCTGATCTTCCTCTCTCTGCCGATCGGGATCGAGGACCCGGTGGAGCGGCTGGCGGCGCTGCACGAGAACGCGAAGGCGCTGAAGCGCTCGGCCGAGCCGGTGGTGGTCTTCGCCATCCTGAAGCTCCTGGGGATGTCACCGCTCGCCCTGCAGAAAGTGGCGGTGACCATCTTCGGCTCCAAGGCGACCGCGGTGATGACCAACGTGCCGGGCCCGCGGGAGCTGCTGCATCTGGCGGGCAAGCCAATCCGGGAGATCTTCTTCTGGGTCCCGCAGTCCGGCCACCTGGGGCTCGGCATCAGCATCTTCAGCTACGCCGGCCACGTCCGCATGGGCCTCGCCACCGACGCCGGCCTGATCCCAGACCCGGAGATCATCGTCCGCGGCTTCCACGAGGAATTCGAGGAGCTCCAGGAGCGGGCGCGGCGGGCGTAGGAAGCCTCAGGCCGGTTTGTAGATCGCGGCCCACGCGGCGACCGCGCCCAGCAGGGGGAGCAGCCACCAGAGCAGCGTGCTGAGCTGGGGGGCGCGGCGGATCGGCACGATGATCCCGCCCAGCACGAGCCAGATCAGCGCCTTGATCCACACCCACAGCGGCCAGTGCGCCGGGTTCGGCATCCCGAGCCGGGCCATCGCGCCGAAGCCCGCGATCAGCACGACGAGCAGGGCGATCCCATGCGTCATCCCCGCGAGCTTGCGCCCCCTCCCTCCCCACGCTCCGTCCCGGGACGCGAGAATCAGTGCTCCCAGCGAGGCGAAGACGAACAGCACCCCCAGGATGTGAACCACTTTGTACGCGGCGAAGCTGATCATGGGCTCCCCTCCAAGGAAGATTGGACGCGGGGGATTGTATCTGAACCCTACCCCAGCACCTCCCGCCGCGCCGCCTCGATGTCCTCCAGCGCCATCTCGATCCGCTCCCGGTGGGTGCGGAAGGAGAGGACGCAGATGCGCAGGGCGAATTTCCCGCGCAGGCGCGTGGGGGTGAGGAAGACCCGCTGGCGGGCGTTGATGCGCTCGCGGAAGCGCTGGTTGAGCGCGTCGAGCTCCGCCTCGGAAGCGCCCGCCGGGGCGAGGCGGAAGGCGAGGAGCGAGAGCTGCGGCTCGGCCAGCATCTCGATCCCCTCCATCGCGCGCAGGCGGTCCGCCGCCAACCGGGCGAGGGCGAGCTTCTCCTCCAACTGCTCCCGGAAGGCGCCGGCGCCGTGCATCTTGAACGGCAGCCAGACGCGCAGGCCCCGGAACGGCCGCGAGAGCTCGGGAGAGTACTGGCTGAAGTCCACCCGGTCCGGATCGTCCTGCATCCCCGGCATGTAGTCCGCGGTCAGGCTGTGGGCGCGGCGCAGCGCCTGGCCGTCGCGCACCAGCACGGCGCCGGTGCCGTAGGGGAGGAAGAGCCCCTTGTGGGGATCGAGGACGACCGAATCCGCCCGCTCGATCCCCCGCATCGCCCGTTTCCCCTCATCGGTCAGCAGGAAGAAGCCGCCGTAGGCCGCGTCGACATGCAGCCACAGCCCGTGCCGGGCGGCGAGGTCCGCGAGCTCCGGGAGGGGATCGACGGCGCCGGTGTTGGTGGTGCCGGCGCTGGCGACGATCAGGAAGGGGGTGAGCCCCCGGCGGCGGTCCTCCTCGATCAGGGCTTCCAGGGCGTCCGGCCGCAGCCGGAAGAGGCCGTCGGTGGGCACCTCGCGGACGTTCCCCTCGGGGAAGCCGGCCAGGATCGCCCCCTTGGTGACCGAGTAGTGGGACTGGTCGGAGGCGTAGATCGTGCCGCGGAGGAAATCCTCGGGGAGCCGCTCCCGCCGGGCGGTCACCAGGGCGGTCCAGTTGGCGAGCGAGCCGCCGCTGGTCAGCGTCCCCCGAGCCTCGGGGGGATACCCTGCGATCTGGCAAAACCAGTCGATGACGTTCATCTCGATCCGCGCCAGGGCGGGCGCCGCCATGTAGACCGAGCTGTAGCGGTTCACCGAATCGGCGATCAGGTCGGCCACCGCCGAATGGAACAGGCCGCCGCCCGGGATGAAGGCGAGGTAGCCCGGGCTCGCGGTGTTGAAGGTCGGCGGGACCGCCCGCTCGAAGAAGAGGTCGAGGAGCCCGGCAACCGGCGTGCCCGTCTCGGGCAGCGGCTCGGCGAGCGACTCCGCCACCTCGAAGCCGCCCCGGGTGTCCGAGACCGGCTGCGAGGGGAGAGACTCGATATGGGCCACGATCCGGTCGAGCGCCGCCTCCACGAGCGAGCGCATCTCCGGGGCGGAAAGCTCCAGGGGGTGGTTTTCGGTCATGGGGGGAGCAGAACACGGACGAACACGGACTTTCAAGGACGAACACCACCCTCGTCCGTGTCAGTCCGTGTCAGTCCGTGCTCGTCCGTGTTCCGCTCCCCCCGCGCCAGCCGGTCCAGCAGCGCCAGCCTCGCGCCGGGCTCCTCCGGCAGCGGCCCCGCGTCGAGGCAGCGCCCGCCGCGCACGGCGAGGGCCCGCGTGGCTCGCGCGACGAAGGGCTCGATTTCGTGGGAGACCACCAGCACCGCGGCGCCGGATTCCACCAGCCGGCCGGTCCAGGCGAGGAGGTCCTCGCGGGCGCCGCGGTCCATGGCTTCGAGCGGCTCGTCGAGCAGGACCTGGCGGGGCGTGCCCACCAGCGCCGCGGCCAGCACGGCCCGGCGGCGCTGGCCCATTGAGAGCTCGCGCACCGAGCGGTGGCTGAGAGTGGCGAGGCCGACCCGCTCCAGCGCCTCGCGCCCACGCTCCCGGGGCTCGCCGCGCAGCCGGCAGACGAGGTCGAGGATCTCGCGCACGGTGGCGTAGGGGGTCAGGTCCGGCTGCTCGGGGACGTAGGCGAGATCCCGCCGCGCCGCCACCTCGTCGGTCCACAGGTCGTGGCCGTCGATCTCGATACGGCCGGAGTCCGGTCTTTCGATCCCCGCCGCCAGCTTGAGCAGCGTGCTCTTGCCGCAGCCGTTGGGCCCCAGCAGCAGCGTGAGGCCGGGGGAGATCTCCAGGTCGACGCCGGAGAGCACGGGCTCGGCCTCGCGGTAGGCGAAGGAGACCTGATGGAGCCGGATCACGAGGCGCTCCAGGATTGCGGATCGCCCGCCGCCAGATGATGGAGCTCCAGCCAGCGGCTCACCTTCTGCCGCCGCTCCCGCTCCGCCGCGGCGCGCAGGGCCCAGGGGAGGGCCGCGAGCGGGAGGATCGCCGCCCAGGGGAGCAGGGCCGCCAGCGCCGCGAGGAGCGCGCCCTCGAAGAGGATCTCCCCGGCGGCGCCCGTCCGCCGTTCCGGCGCCCGCCGCATCGCCCCGGCCGCGCGGACGGACAGGAAGGGGAGGATCGCCAGGATCACCAGCGCGGCGGGATCGATCCGCGCCGCCAGCAGGACGAGCGGCAGGACGTGAGCACCGAGGATCAGGGCGTCCGCGCCGGCGCGGCGGGCCGCGGACCACGGGAGCGACCGCGACCAGGGCCACGCCGGCCGGCGGACGGCGAGCGCCTCGCCCATCTGCGCCAGCGCCAGGACCACCGCCAGGCCCGCGCCCAGCCGGGCCGCCAGCCGGACGTGCTCCGGCGCGAGGCTGTTGTTGGCGGTGAACGCGAAGGCCGCGCCCAGAGGGAGGAGCCCGAACGTCCAGGCGCCGAAGAGGGAGGTCCCCAGGGCTCGCCAGACGATCCGGAGCTCGAGCAGGGTGCCTCGCGATCCACGGGGGAGATGTACCGCCGGAGCTCCGGACCGTGCCAGAGGTCCCGCCACAAGATCGGCGGCCACGAGCAGGGCTGCGGCGAGGCCCAGCGTCCCCCAGCCGCCGGAGCCCGCCAGGACGGCGGCGGTCAGGGCGGGCGGCCGGGCCGCCCACCGCCGCTCGGCCGGAGTGACGCACAGGGCCGCCGCCAGGGCGGTGACGGTCAGCTTGAGAGCGTCCGCCAGGAAGGCGGCGGGGGAGAGAGACGCGAAGGCGGCCAGGAAGAGCAATCCCAGCAGGAGCGGGATCTGGGCGACGGCGATGGCGAGGCCCGCGGCGCGGCGGTGGGCGAGCCCGCTCACCGGCAGATGCCGCAGCCAGCCGCTCAAGCCCCGGCAGACCCGCGGCGCCGCCTCCGCCGCCGTCCCCAGCATCACCGCCGCGAACAGGACCGCCGTGCCGCCCGAGGCCCCGGCGCCGAACAGGACCCGGGACAGCGAGGTCACGAAGTCGGTCCCCAGCAGCATCCCCGCCCCGAACGCGGCGGCGATCAGGGGCACCAGGAGCCGCATCGCCAGCCGGGCGCCGACGGCGAGGTGGAAGCGGAGGAGCGCAATCAACAGATCTACTCCTCCTTCCTCACCGGCTCCGTGTCCGCCGGACAGGCGTCCGGGACGTTGGTGATGGCGTGTACCTTGCGCGAGCGGCGGGCGACCTCGGTATTGGCGCAGCAGCTCTGGATGGCGTGGTAGAGCGGCCGGGCGCCTTGGGGATCCCTTCCCTCGACCCAGTTGCCGGCGGTGGCCAGCAGGCGGGCCCGCTCCTCGCCGGGAGGAAGCAGCTTCGCCGCCTCCAGCCCGAGGTCCATCCCCTGATAACGGTAGTGAAAGCGCTTGGCCGGCACCGCCTGGCTGTGCTTCACCCGCCGCCGCTCGTCAGCCATGGGGCGGAGGTGCTGATGGGTCCGGGGATCGCTCCTCTCCTCGACGAAGGGAGGCGACTCAAAGTCCCCCCCGTAGAGGACGTGCCAGTCGGGATCGACCTCGGTGCCGAGCAGCTCCATCCCCTGATAGCGGGTGAGGCAGGCGGCCCGGAAGAGCGCCTGCGACCGCCCGGCGGCGGGGCGGCCGGCGTCCCGGCCCGCGGTCAGCGAGCGGGCGAGGTCGTCCAGGGCCGGCCGCAGGGTCTCGGGAAAGTAGGGGCGCGCCTCGGCGAGCCGGCCTTCCCGGGCGAGCCGCCGGCCGAGCAGATACCGGATGTCATAGGCGGCGCGGCCGTCCGGCGGCGGCGCGATGCCCGCGTATTGGATATCCCAGAAATTGCTCGGCTCGTAGCGGTTGCGAGGCTCCTCGGGCTTGTGGGCGGCCAGCCCGGCGGACCAGGTCTTGTCGACGTAGGCGCGGAGCTCGTCGATGGTGAGCACCCGCTCGGCCACGTAGGCGGCGTCGGTCCACCAGCCGCCGCGCAGGAGGTCGTCGAGAGCGGCCTCGTAGTCTCCGCGCGCCAGGCGGACGGCTCCGAGCTCGCCCGCGGCCTGGGGGCGGAACGCCAGCCGGACCTGCGCCTCGTAAGGCCCCCAGAAGGGGTGGCCCTCCGGGGGAGAGGCCGGCAGCGCCGCGCGGACCCGGGCCAGCAGCGGCTCGGCCTGGGCCAGCTTGCCGGCGCGCAGCAGGAGCTTGGCGCGGACCCAGAGCGCCATGGGAGCGTCGGCCGGCGCCCGCTTCAGCCACTCCCCGGCGGCTTCGAAGTCCCCGGCCCGGTAGGCCAGCCAGGCGAAGCGGTCGGCCTCCTCGGCCCGCCTGACCCCGGCGGCGCGGATCGCCGCCAGCCACTTCCGGGCCGGCGTCGTATACAGCGGCGGGAAGTCCGGATTATGCTGGCCCTTCGGGAGCGCGAGCTCCTCGTGCTCCCAAATCGCGGTCACAAAGGCGGTGAAGATGGGCCGCGCCTCGGGGGAGCGGGCCACCTGCTGGAGCGCTTGCGGGTCGTACAGAGCCTTGTTGCCGACGTCGCGGATCGACTGCAGGGCCGCGGGATCGCCAGCCTGGTGCGCTTGGGTGTAGAGCTTGAGCGCCTCGTCGAAGCGGCGGCGGCTCATCTCGGCCCGCGCCTGCCAGCCGACGCTGGCCGCGGCGAGCCCGAGCGAGTCGGGGAACCCTTGAGAGGCCAGCTCGCGGGTGCGCTCCAGCCAGCGGATCGCCGCCGGCGGATCGCTGTCCACCAGGGTCTTGCCGAGCATGAACGCCGCCCAGGTGGATCGCCGCCGGCGCTCCCCTTTGGGACGGGCCATCAGCTTCTCCCAGGCGGCGCGGGCGGCGTCCGGCTTCCCCTG
>Ga0308176_10001450_pt1 | contig 14878 bp, 11 predicted proteins | sample PhyCR2_3_FD_203890 | JGI IMG/M metagenome (GOLD analysis project Ga0308176, IMG submission 203890) | Soil microbial communities from UC Gill Tract Community Farm, Albany, California, United States - DLSLS.C.R2 | ecosystem: Environmental > Terrestrial > Soil > Agricultural land | place: USA...
CGCAGCTTCCTCGTCCGCACCCACCTCGGCAACTACGCGCTGTGGCTGAGCGGGCTCTTTCCCGACTACATCGAGCATCGCCGCTGCCGGCGCGGGGGCCCGGACCTCGACTACTACGAGGAGATGGGGCGGCGCGGCTTCCAGCTCGCGGCAGGCCACCGGCTCGCCGACGACCACGGGTTGACGACGCTGTTCGCCACGGCCGCCGAGCGATTCGGGTTGTTGCGCGCGGCACTGAACGACATGAGCGACTCGCTGCTCTTTCCCGATCGCCATTCGCCCGAACGATTGATGCGCCAGGTCACGTCCGAGGCGCGCTGGCGCCGGGTCAGCTGACGGCCACGCCGCGCCGGACCACCTCGGTGAACGCGGTGAAGAGATTCCGGTCCCAGGGCTCGCTGCTCGCCCACAGCTCCTCGGGATGCCACTGTACGCCGACCATCCACCAGTCGTCGGTGGGCCATTCCACGCCTTCGACGATCCCGTCGGGAGCGCGGGCGACCATGGCGAGCGACGGCGCGACGGTGCCGACGGCCTGGTGGTGCATCGAGTTCACGACGGGCCGCTCCGACCCCAGCGCGCGGGCGAGGCGGGAACCGGGGGTGACTTCGACCTCGTGCACACGGTCCGTGCGGGCCCACTCGCCGTCGTGGACGATGGGGTTCGTCCACTCCGTGCCGATGTCCTGCACGAGCGTCCCGCCGAGTGCCACGTTCAGGATCTGCACGCCGCGGCAGATGGCGAGCGTCGGGAGGGCGCGCGCGTGGGCGGCCCGGACGAGCGCCATCTCGAACGCGTCGCGGCCCGCGTGGACGTCGCCGAGAGCGGGGTGCGGGTGCGCGCCGTACCGCGAGGGATCGACGTCCTCGCCGCCCGTGAGGACGAGCCCCGACACGCCGTCGAGCGCCGCGTCGGCATCTTCCGGGTCGAGCACGGGTAGTACGAGTGGAAGGAGTCCCGCGGCTCGAAGTGCCTGCGTGTACGCCACGTTGACGCGCAGGCGCAGGGCGCCACGGATGATCTCGGTGGTCGCTGTGACGGCGACCGGTACAAGGGGGTGCATGGCGTGCGAGGTTGCGAGGTCAGGAGCGCGTTCCTTATCCTAAGCTCTGCAAGTCCCACCCGCAGCGCCCCCCTCCCCGCGCTCCGATGTTCGAAAATTTCCGCCAATCGCTGCGCGATCTCATGGATCGTTCCACGACTCCAGAGGCGCGGCGCGCCGGTCTGGCGCAAATGAAGCAGACCCTCGTGCAGGCCCGAATGGGTCTGGACGACCTGCGTGGCGGCATCGAGCAGACACGGCAGCGTCTGGCAGCCGAGCAGCGCGAGCTCGAGACCGTGCGCCGGCGCAAAGGGCAGGCAGCGGGAATCAACGACCTGGAGACGGTAGCATTGGCCGAGAAGTACGAGGTCCTTCACGCGGAACGTACGGACGTGCTGACGCGCAAGCTCGCCGTTCAGGAGTCTGAGCTGGCGATGGTGGAGCGCGAGGTCGCCGAGATGACGACGGCGCTCAAGTCGGCCATGTCCGGCGCCGGCGAGACGCCGCTACAAGCCGAATCGGCATCGGCGGAGCTCGACGCGATGCTGGACAACAGCGGAGCGAACGTCGCCCAGGAGATCGATGCACTCGGGCGAGCGAGTGCCCGCTCGGCGCGCGAGGCGGAAGCCGAGCGGCTTCTTGCGGAGTTGAAGCGCCGCATGGGGAAATAGGGCTCGCTTGCGCCCGCTCCAGCTGCTCCAAGCGTTGGCGCTCGTCACGGTACCTGCCGCATCGCTCACCGCTCAGGGCAGAGAGGCGCCCGAGTCGCCATCGGGACGACGAATCGTTCCCTGCGTCGGACAGCTGATCGAGCAGATCGTGATCTACGCCGAGGCGCCGTCGGTGGCGGCGCTGCGACGCGTGCCGATCGTCGCCAAGATCGCGCAGACGACGCACGTGACGACTCAGCCCGACGTCATCGACCGCTTTCTGCTCTTCCGGCCCGGCGAGCGCTGCTCCGAGCTCAGACGCGCGGAGTCCGAGCGCATCCTCCGCGCGCAGCCGTTCATCTCGGACGCCGACGTCTTCATGGTCGCGAACGAGAACGGGACCGTCGACGCGGAGATCCGCACGAGCGACGAAGCCTCGATCGTGCTCGGGGGAAACGTGCGCGCCCGCGCGCCGAACGTGTCGAGCTTTCTCATCGGCAACGCGAACCTCGGCGGACAGGGGATCTACGCCTCCGGCGCGTGGAGGACGGGAGACGGGTTCCGTGACAACTGGGGTGGGCGGCTGATCGACAACCAGTTCCTCGGCCAGTCGCTCGTGGCGGGCGTCGAGGGGGAGCGCTCTTCCGTCGGAGGAAGGTGGCGTGCGCAGGCGGGACGGCCCTTCTACACCGATCTGCAGCGAGTCGCGTGGCGCGCACGCGCGGGTGCCGCGAGTGGTCTCATGCAGCTGCGCAATCCAGACGGGACGCGTCCGAGTATCGCGGTCAGCCAGCGCTACTTCGACGTGGGCGGCATCGCGCGCGTCGGTGTGCCGGGTCGCCTCGGGCTGATCGGATTCTCGCTGACCGGAGACGACGAGGAGCCTGGCAATCGCCTCGTGGCGGCCGATTCGGGTGTCGTGCGCGACATCGGCGCCGTCCCGACGCTGTACACGTCGCACCGGATCGCCCGACTGAATCTCCTTCTCGGCGTGCGCGACATCAGGTTCGAGCGCCGCACGGGGCTCGACGCCCTCACGGCGACGCAGGACGTCCCGCTCGGCGTGCAGCTCGGAATGCAGCTCGGCCGCAGCTCGCCGGCGCTCGGTGCGCTGGAGAAGGACGTCTTCCTGGCGGGCGACCTCTATGTCGGTCTCTCCCATTCGCCGCACACGACGACGCGGCTCCAGATCCAGGGAGAGGGGCGTCGCGTCGCGGGGGAAACCGCGTGGGACGGTGTGCTCACGACTGGCCGCCTGACGCACCAGCTGATGATCACTCCCTCGCAACTCGACGTGTTCGTGCTGGATTGGGCGGGCGGGTTTCAGCAGCGCACGCCGTTTCAGCTACTGCTCGGCGTGCCCGAGGCGGGAGTGCGCGGCTACGAGAATGCCAACCTGCCCGGCGGCCAGCGGCTCGTGGCGCGCGTGGAACATCGCTACACCTACGGCTCTGTCATGCGGGTGGCCGATATCGGCTTCGCGGCCTTTGCCGACGCGGGCCGCCAGTGGGAGGGCGACGTGCCGTTCGGCGTGACCACACCGGTGAAGACGTCGATCGGCTTCAGCCTGCTGGCGGCAATCCCGCGCCACTCGGCGCGGATGTGGCGGGCGGATTTTGCCATCCCGCTGAACAAAGAGGCCAACGCCGGCTTCACGCTTCGCTTCACCAACACCGATCGCACGGCCTTCGTATTCCGCGATGCCCGCGACGTGGCGAAGGGGCGCGAGCTGACGATGCCGTCGTCGATCTTTGCGTGGCCCTGACGCCCCGCCGCGCGAGGAGCGTCAGCGGGTCCGCCGCTCGATCATCCGCCTGATCGGAATCACGAGTACGAGGAGCAGCACCGCGGCCGCGAACAGCGAGATGGACGTGCGCTGAAACAGTGCCGGCATCTGGGCAAGCTTTTCGGGGTCGACGTTTCCGCCGACGATTCCCGCGATGAGGTTGCCGAGCGAGATGGACGCGAACCAGGCGCCCATGGTGAGTCCGGCGAACCGCTTGGGCGCGAGCCGCGTCATGGAGCTCATGCCGACGGGGCTGAGCGAGAGCTCGCCGATCCCCTGGAAGAAATAGCTCGCGACGAGCCAGAGCATCGACACGCGAGTCGCCGCGCCACCGGCGATGACCCGGTTCGACGCCGCGAGCATGATGAGAAAGCCGAGGCCGGCGCACAACAAGGCGAGCACGAACTTGGTGGGACTCGATGGGTCGCGTCCGCGGCGCCCCAACGCAGCCCAGAGCGCGCCGAGCACGGGGGCAAACAGGATCACCACAGCGGATTCGGCCGACTGGAACCAGCCTGCCGGCACCTCCCAGCCTCCAACGCGCCGGTCGGTGAAGTCGCGCGCGAAGAGGTTGAGCGACGTCGGTTGCTGCTCGAACGCCGACCAGAAGACGACCGAAAAGATGAAGAGCACGAGGACGACCGCGATGCGTCGCCGCTCGTCGCCGTCGAGACCGGCGAAGAAGAACAGGTAGAGGAAGTAGCAGAGCGCCATCGCGAGAATCACGTACGTCATCGCGCCGGCGACCGCGCGCGGCTCGATGTGCACTACGCCAAACATCGCGAGCACGACCACGACGGCGATGGCGCCGAGGAGCGCGAGCGTGATGGTGCGGGCCTGGCGCTGCTGCGCGGGTGATCCGGACGGCGACACGCCGAGCGCTCCCAACGTGGCGCCGGCCCGGGCGCGAAAGGTGAACAGTCCGATGAGCATGCCGACGCCGGCCGCGCCGAAGCCCAGATGCCAACTCACCTTCTCGCCGAGCGAGCTGGTGATGAACGGCGCGATGAACGCCCCAGTGTTGATCCCCATGTAGAACACGGAGAAGCCCGCATCGCGGCGCGGATCGTCCGCGGTGTAGAGGTCGCCGACGATGGCCGACACGTTCGGCTTGAGTAGCCCCGTGCCGATGACGATGAGGATGAGGCCGAGGAAGAAGGTCGTCCGGGCGAAGAAGGCAGAGAGTGCGATCGAGAGATGGCCGAGCGCGATAAAAACACCGCCCGTCCAGATCGCGCGGCGGAGTCCGAGCCAGCGGTCGGCGACCCAGCCCCCGGGAAGTGACGCGAGATACACGCTCGCCGCGTAGATGCCGACGATGGCCGACGCCGTCGGACGATCGAAGCCGAAGCCGCCACGCGCGATCGCGGCGGTCATGAACAGCACGAGGAGCGGGCGGATCCCGTAGTACGAGAACCGCTCCCACATCTCGGTGAAGAACAGTGTCGAGAGACCGCGCGGGTGGCCGAAGAAGCCGCGGTCGTCCCGAGGATGCATTGCGCCCGTCTCGGGTTGCGGCGTTGGGCTCGCGGTCACGCGCTACGGTGCAGCGCGGCGCGCGGCAGGAAGAACTCCGGCTGGTTGGTCGCGCCCGCGGCGCGCTGGTCCTCCCAGCTCACCGCGGTGGGCGGCTGCTTGATGCATGCCGCCCAGTGGCCGGGCGCCTTCTCCTCGAGGGGCGGGACGATTTTCGCGCAGGCGGCGTCGCGCGCGGGGTGCTGGCAGCGCGGATGGAAGACGCATCCACTCGGCGGATTGGCCGGAGAGGGGACGTCGCCGGCGAGCAGGATGCGCTCGCGCTTGACACCGGGCTCCGGAGCGGGCACCGCGGAGAGCAGCGCCTGCGTGTACGGCATGATCGGCTCGCCGTACAGCATCTCCACGGGCGCGAGCTCGACGACGTGGCCGAGATACATCACCGCGACGCGATCCGCGATGTGCTCGACGACCGAGAGATCGTGCGCGATGAACAGGTAGGCGAGCCCGCGTTCGCGCTGCAGGTCCTGCAGCAGATTGACGACCTGCGCCTGCACGCTGACGTCGAGCGCGCTCACCGGCTCGTCGCAGACGATGAAGCTCGGCTCGACGGACAGCGCGCGCGCGATGCCGACACGCTGACGCTGGCCGCCGGAGAACTCGTGCGGGTAGCGCGTGGCGTACTCGGAGCGCAGCCCGACCTCCTCGAGCAGTTGGCGCACGCGGTTATCCGCCGCGCTGCCCTCGGCGAGGTGATGGATCGTGAGTCCCTCGCGCACGATCGCGCCGATGGACATGCGCGGGTTGAGCGAGGAGAACGGATCCTGGAAGACGATCTGCATCCGGCGCCGCAGCTTCCGGAGGTCGGCCGCATCGAGGGCGAGCACGTCCTGTCCGTCGAAGTGCACGCTTCCCGACGTGGGCTCGATGAGACGGAGGATCGCGCGGCCAGTCGTGGACTTGCCGCATCCCGATTCGCCGACGAGGGCGAGCGTCTCGCCGGGCGCGACGTCGAACGTCACGCCGTCCACGGCGCGCACCGCGCCGTCGACGCGACCGAAGATCCCGCGCTTGATCGGGAAGTGCTTGGTGAGGTCGCGGACGGCGAGCAGGGGCGACCCGTCGGCGCGTGCGGATGTCGTCATGCCGCGGTGGCGCCGCGCTGGGCGGCGAGCGGCGGGTGCGGATGCTGCCGGCGCTCCGGCTCTTCGGCGAGATGGCAGCGCGAGGTGTGGCCACCGCCGATCTGATAGAGCGGTGGATGCTCCGTCTCGCAGCGCTCCCACGCGTACGGGCATCGATCGCGGAAGCGGCAGCCCTTCGGCCAGTTCGTGGGCGGCGGGACGGTGCCCGGAATAGTCGCGAGCCGATCCTTCTCTCCGCCGACGCGCGGCATCGCACCGAGGAGTCCCTCGGTGTAGGGATGGTGCGCGCGCGCGAACAGATCGGAGGTCGATGCTTCCTCGACGACCTCGCCGGCGTACATCACGATGACGCGCGTGCAGTTCTCCGCCACGACGCCGAGATCGTGCGTGATGAGGAGGACGGAGGTCCCCAGTCGCCGCGTCAGATCGGCGAGCAGCTCGAGGATCTGCGCCTGGATGGTGACGTCGAGCGCGGTGGTGGGCTCGTCGGCGATGACGAGCGCGGGGTTCATGACGAGCGCCATCGCGATGACGACGCGCTGGCGCATCCCGCCCGAGAGCTGATGCGGATACTCGCCCGCGCGCTGCTCGGGCGCGGGAATGCCGACCAGCTTGAGCATCTCGACCGCCTTGGCGAGCGCGTCGCGCTTGTTCATTCCGGCGTGCACCCGCGCCACCTCGCCGATCTGATCTCCGATCGTGAAGACCGGGTTCAGCGCGGTCATCGGTTCCTGGAACACCATCGCGATGCGATTGCCGCGGACGTGCTGCATCTCGCGCTCGTCCAGCGCCATGAGATCCTTTCCCTCGAAGCGCATCACGCTGCCGGGCTCGATGCGGCCGGGCGGGCGCACGAGGCGCAGAATCGAGAGCGCGGTGACGCTCTTCCCGCAGCCCGATTCGCCGACGACCCCGACCGTCTCGCCGACGCCGACGGCGAACGACACGCCGTCGACGGCCCTCGCCACGCCGGCATCGGTGTAGAAGAAGGTGTGGAGATTCTCCAGCTCGAGCAGCGGTGTCGTCATGCCTCGGCGGCGAAGGTCGGATCCGTACCGCGGGGAAGCTGCCGGGGGTCCAACGCATCCCGCAAGGCGTCGCCCAGCGCGTTGCACGCGAACACCGTCACGAGGATCGCCAGTCCGGGAAAGAGGGTGAGCCACCAGAGATCCGAGACCCGTTCGGCGCCGTCCTGGATGATGGCGCCCCAGCTCGCGGTCGGCGGACGCACCCCGATGCCGAGGTACGACAGCCCCGCCTCGAGCAGGATCACGTTGGCGATACCCAGCGTGGCGGCGACGAGGGCGGGTGCCGCGACGTTCGGTAGCACATGGCGGACCAGCATGCGCAGCGGCGACGCGCCGAGCGCGCGCGCCGCGACGATGAACTCACGCTCGCGAAGCGCGAGCGTTTCGGCGCGCACGAGGCGACTCACGGCGAACCACCCCGTGCCCGCCATCAACAGGGTGAGTGGCACGAGCCCGAGGCTTCCCCAGAGCGAGGTGACCAGGATCAGCACGAGAAGGCGCGGGATCGACAACGCGGCGTCGACGAACCGCATGAGCACGGCATCGACCGCACCGCCGACGAAGCCGGCGACCGCGCCGACGGCGATGCCGAACGACATCGCGAGGAGGACCGCGCCGAGTCCGACGGCGAGCGAGATGCGCCCGCCGTAGAGAAGTCTCGACAGCACGTCACGGCTGTACGGATCAGTACCCAGTGGATGCGCGAAGGAGGGAGGCTGGCTGGGAAGCCGGACGATGTCGAGCTGCGCGCTGGGGTCGTACGGCGCGAGGAGCGGCGCGAACACGGCCGAGAGCGCGACGACCAGCAGCACGACGATCGCGATGCGGGTGCGCGAATCGCGCAGCAGTCTGGCGAGCGTCCGACGCGGACCGACGAGCGGCGCGGAGGGCGTCACGTCAGCTCACCCGGATGCGCGGGTCGGCCGCGGCCGACGCAACGTCGGCGAGCAGGGCACCGAGAGCGACGGCGACGCTGATGACGAGCACCGCCGCGGTGATGAGCGGGTAGTCGCGGGCGCTGATGGCGTTGGCCGCGAGCAGGCCCATGCCGGGCCAGCTGTACACCTTCTCGACGAACAGCGCTCCCGCCGCGAGCGCCGGCATGTAAAGGCCGGCCAGCGTGATCGAAGGGAGAAGCGCATTTCGCAGCGCATGCCGACGCACGGCGCGACGATGGCTCATTCCCTTCGCGATCGCCGTGCGCATCCAGTCGCTCGGCATCACCTCCATCAACGCGCTCCGCTGATGGCGCGAGATCGCGGCGGTCGCGAGGAGGGTGAGCGTGGTCACCGGCAGCACCAGGTGGCGGAGCCGATCGAGCAGACGACCCCACGACGACAGGTAGTCATGCATGACGGGATCCACGATCCCGCTCGGCGGGAAGATCGGCAGTCGATACGCGAAGATCAGGAGGATCCGCCCCAGCCAGCGATCGCGATGCCCCCCGGGTCGCTCGGTCTGGAGCACCGCGACGACGATGCCGAGCACGAAGCTGAGCACGAACGACAGGCCGACGAGGAGCAGCGTGCGCGGCAGCGCCTCCGCGATGACGTCGCGCACCGGCCGCCGGAAGGAGAACGACCAACCGAGCTCTCCACGGATGGCATTGTCCATCCAGCGGACGTACTGCTCACCGACCGGGCGGTCCAGGCCGAACGACTCGCGCCACTGCTGTCGGACCGCCTCCGAGACGCCCGGCCGATCGAGGGCGGTCGCGATCGGATCGCCCGGCGCGAGGTGGACGAGAACGAAGGTGACCGTCGTGACGAGGAAGACGACGATCGCCGCCTGGACGAGGCGACCGGCGACGAACCGTCGCACGCCTTACGGCGTTGCCGTGGGCCGGAGACCGATCCGGTCCCGCGCCGTGCGCTCCGACGCGGGGATCCACCAGTCGGCCATCCCCGCCCAATATTCGTCGGCGCGCATGCCGGTCGTGTGGATGCGCTTGTGGACACCGGCGACGGTCGGCGTCTCGTACAGCCAGATGCCCGGTGCGTCCTCGATGATGACTTCGAATGCGCGGCGCGAATATGCCCGCGCGCGTGCCGGATCGAAGGAGAGCGTCGCACTGTCGAGCAGGGCGTCGACCGTCGGATTCACGTACGAGGGATAGTTCATCCCGTCCTTGCCGATCGCAGCGCTGCTCCACGACTGCCGGAGGCTCGACACGTTGGGATCGGGGCCGAAGGTGAAAACCGCCGTCTCGAAGGAGCGCTGCAGCATCGACGAATTGAAGGCGGCGAAGTCCATCGCGTCCACTCTGGCCGCCGCGCCGACGCGCTTGAACGCCTCCTGGAGCAGCACCGCGTACTGCTTGCGGAACGCGCTCGACGCCGGCGTCGCGATCGCGAACTCGAGGCGCCGGCCGTTCTTGCTTCGCACGCCATCCGCCCCGAGGGCCCAGCCGGCGGAATCCAGCAGCGCGCGAGCCTTCGTGGTGTCGTAGGGAAGCTGCGGAAGCGTCGTGTCGGCGACCGCGAGCGAGCGCGGGAAGGGGCCGTATGAAGGAGCGCCCACCGCGCCGAAGACGTTGCGCAACATGCCGCGCCGATCGACCGCCATGCTGAGCGCACGACGCACGGCACGGTCGCCGAAGATGGGGTTCGGCTGGCCGGGGTGTGCGGGATCGATCGTGTTGAGCGCGAGATAGGTGTACTGCAGCGAGGGGTAGGGGACGGCGCGACGCGCCGTGTCGTGCGCGAGCCGCGCGACGTTCTCGGGGCGGAGCTGCTCGAAGAAGTCCGCGTCGCCGGAGAAGAAGCGGGCGACCGCCGCGTTGAAGTCGAGCGACGGGGAGTACACGATGCGATCGAGCTTGGGGCGGCCGCGGTAATTCAGCGTGTCGGCCACGAGCTCGAAGCGCTTCCCCTGCTCCCAGCGCGCGAGCCGGAAGCGTCCCGATCCGATGCCGCGGCGCGCGACTTCCGCCGTCTTGAGCTGCGCGGGCGGCGTGTTGCCGAGGATGTGCTCGGGGACGATCGAAACCTGATAGACCAGATCGAAGAACTGCTCCGGCATGTGCCGCTTGAAGTACGCCACGGCGGTGACCGAATCCCGGACGGCGACGGAGTCGATGTTCCCGACCAATGATGCGATCGGTGATCCGAATGTCGGATCCTTGATGAGATTCAGGCTGTAGCGCACGTCGCTCGCGCGCACCGGCTGCCCGTCGTGCCAGCGCGCCTTCGGGTCGAGGTGGAACACGATCGACAGGCTGTCGGGCGCCCACTCCCAGCGTGCGGCCAGCTGCGGCTTGAATCCCTTGTCGCCAACGGAGTTCAGGTCATCGCCGATCTCCGCGAGCCGATCGAAGAGCAGGTCGGTCACCTGGCGCTCGATGATCGACGTGTACAACGCGGGCAGGATCACCCCCGGCTCGGCAGGAGTGGCCACGACCATCGTCCCGCCCACGTCCGCCGGCCCGGCGGCCTGCGGCTGCTGTTTCACTTCGGTGCATCCGAAGAGCAGGAGTCCGGCGATGACGGCGGGAGTCCAGCGCGTCGCGCGGAAGCTCAAACGGAGGAGAGAGCGGGGCATTGTGTATGGGAGGGTGGCGGTCAACGATGGAACTGCGCCCGCACGTGGTCAAGCGATTTCGAGACGACGTCGTGCGTCAACGACGCCACGTCCACGTGTCGTCGCGGAATCGCGTCACCAGCCGCTCGGCGTCCTGCGTGAGCGCTTCTTCGTGGCCGAGCGGCAGCGCTCGAGGATCGAGAAGCGCGCGCACCGCGGCGAAGAGCGCCTCCGCTACCTCGTGCAGGACGGGCGCGCGTCCCAACGCGTCACGCAGCGTCGCCGGCCGGCCAGAGAGCGGGACGGGCTCGCGCATCAGGGATGGGATCGATGCCTGGTCGTCGTCCACGAGGATCGAGCCATGCTGCAGCAGCGCGCCCTCGTGTCGCCACTGCGCCGAGCCGACCAGCTTGCGGCCGTCGAACGTCAGCTCGCCGCGCGCCGGCTCGGCGAAGCAGGGTGTCGCGCTCGGCGGCGCGCTGCGCGATGCCGGCGCGGCCACGTCGACGGGAACCCCGAGCGCGTCGAGCGCACTGCCCAGGAGCACGTTGATGCGTCGATATTCGGCCGTCAGGCCGGAGTCGGCGCAGGGTGCGGTGACGCTGTAGGTGATCTCGCGATGATGGAGCAGCGCCCGTCCACCCGTGGGGCGCCGGACGACGCCGATCCCGCGTCGCTCGAGCTCGTCGGCGCGGTAGACTTCGTGCGCGCGCTGATTCCGGCCGAGGGAGAGGGTGGGCGCCGACCAGCCGTACACGCGGAGGACATGCTCGCCCGTCCGACGCGCGCGCGCCATCAGGGCCTCGTCGAGCGCCATGTTTTCGGCCCCGCCCAGGGGCGGAGTGAGGAGCAGACGCCAGGGCAACGTCAGGGGGCTATAATGAATGATCGCGCGAACCCGCGCGCCTTCGAGGAACTTAGCCGGATGGGCGACGCGCGACATTCGGACGACATACCGGCGCCGCCCGGCGCCTGAGGCCTTTTGGATGACGACCACGACGAGAGACACCACGATCAATCCCGCGGACAGCTTCATCCCGCGCCACGTCGGTCCGAACGAGGCGGAGGTGGCGGAGATGCTGGCGCTGATCGGCTACGCCACGCTCGACGAGCTGATCGACGCGACCATCCCCGCTCCCATCCGCCTCCGCCGGCCGCTCGCCATCCACGAGCGCCGGAGCGAGCACGAGGCGCTGGCCGCGATGCGCGTCATCGCCCGGAAGAACCGCATCTTTCGGTCGTACCTCGGCTACGGCTACCACGACACGTACACGCCGCCCGTCATCCAGCGGAACATCCTGGAGAACCCGGGCTGGTACACCGCCTACACCCCGTATCAGGCGGAGATCTCGCAGGGACGGCTGGAAGCGCTGCTGAACTTCCAGACGATGGTGATCGACCTCACCGGGCTCGAGATCGCGAACGCGTCGCTGCTCGACGAGGGCACCGCGGCGGCCGAAGCGATGTTCATGGCGTACCAGGCGCGCGGGAACGACGGGAAGTCGACCTTCTTCATCGACGCACGGTGCCATCCGCAGACGATCGACGTCGTCGAGACGCGCGCCCGCGCTCGCGGGATGAAGACGGTCGTGGGCGACGCCGAACACGCCGAGTTCGGGGCGGAGACGTTCGGCGTGCTGCTGCAGTATCCGACGACCGACGGCGCGCTGGTGGACTATCGCGAGACGGCCGAGCGGGCGCACGCGGTGAATGCGCTCGTCGTCGCCGCGGCCGACCTGCTCTCCCTGACATTGGTGACGCCACCCGGCGAGTGGGGCGCGGACGTCTGCGTCGGGAACAGCCAGCGGTTCGGCGTTCCACTCGGCTACGGCGGGCCGCATGCGGCCTTCTTCGCGACGCGTGACGAGTTCAAGCGCATGCTGCCCGGCCGGATCATCGGCGTGAGCCGCGACGCGACCGGCCGTCCCGCGCTGCGCATGGCGCTCCAGACGCGCGAACAGCACATCCGGCGCGAGAAGGCGACGTCGAACGTCTGCACCGCGCAGGTGCTCCTCGCCGTGATGGCGAGCATGTACGCGGTGTGGCACGGGCCCGAGGGGCTGACGACGATCGCCCGTCGCATCCATCGGCACGCGGCGACGCTCGCGGCGGGACTCGAACAGCTCGGCCACACGCTGGCGAGCGACGTCTACTTCGACACCCTGTGCGTCGAGCTGGCGGGGCGCCGGGCCGAGGAGATCGTCGCGGCCGCCGCGGCGCGCGAGATCAACCTGCGCGCGGCAGGGGACGCGCGCATCATCGTCGCTCTCGACGAGACCGTGACCGACGACGACGTGCAGGCGCTGCTCAGCATCTTCGCGGCCGGGGAGCCCGCGCCGGAGACGAGCGGGCTGGCCGCCGAGGTGGACGATCGCTACGACGAGCGGTTCGCGCGCACCACGCCCTTCCTCACGCATCCCGTCTTCAACACGCATCACTCCGAGACGGAGATGCTGCGCTACATGCGCATGCTGGAATCGCGAGACCTCTCGCTCGTGCACTCGATGATCCCGCTCGGGAGCTGCACGATGAAGCTGAACGCGACGGCCGAGATGTTCCCGGTGACCTGGCCCGAGTTCGGGCGGCTGCATCCGTTCGTGCCGCTCGATCAGGCGCAGGGGTATCAGGAGCTGTTCGGGAATCTGGAGCGCGCGCTGGCCGAGATCACCGGCTTCCACGCCGTGTCACTGCAGCCGAACGCGGGCTCGCAGGGCGAGTACGCCGGCCTGCTGACCATCCGCGCCTATCATGAGTCCCGGGGAGACGAGGGGCGCACCGTGTGCCTCATCCCGCAGTCGGCACACGGCACCAACCCGGCGAGCGCCGTGATGGCGGGCATGACCGTCGTCGTCACGAAGACCGACGCGCGCGGCAACATCGACGTGGCGGACCTTCGCGCGAAGGCCGAGGCGAACCGCGACAAGCTCGCCGCGCTGATGGTCACCTATCCGAGCACCCACGGCGTGTTCGAGGAGTCGATCCGCGAGATCTGCTCCGTGGTGCACGAGCACGGTGGGCTCGTCTACATGGACGGCGCGAACATGAACGCGATGGTCGGTCTGTGCCGACCGGCGGACATCGGCGCGGACGTGTGCCACCTCAACCTGCACAAGACCTTCTGCATCCCGCACGGCGGCGGGGGCCCGGGCATGGGCCCCATCGGCGTGGTGGAGCGGCTCGCGCCCTTCCTGCCGAGCAATCCCGTGATCCCCGTGGGCGGAAGGGAGACGGAGGGAGCGGTGAGCGCGGCACCGTGGGGAAGCGCGAGCATCCTCCCGATCTCGATGATGTACATCGACATGATGGGGGGCGAGGGACTCACGTATGCGACGAAGATCGCGATCCTCAACGCCAACTACATCGCGGCGCGCCTCGAGGAGTACTACCCGGTGCTGTACAAGGGCGCCAACGGACGCGTCGCGCACGAGTGCATCATCGATCCGCGCGGCCTCAAGGCCAGCGCGGGCGTGGAGGTCGAAGACATCAGCAAGCGACTGATGGACTACGGGTTCCACGCGCCGACGGTGAGCTTCCCGGTCCCGGGGACACTGATGATCGAGCCGACGGAGAGCGAGTCGAAGGCGGAGCTCGATCGCTTCTGCGACGCGCTGATCGCGATTCGCGAGGAGGTACGCGCGATCGAGCGCGGCACGTCCGACCGGGACGACAATCCCCTCAAGCATGCGCCGCACACGATGCGCGCCGTGGTCAGCGACGACTGGTCACACGCCTACGGCCGCCAGCAGGCCGCCTTCCCGGCGCCGTGGAGCGCGACCCACAAGTTCTGGCCGTCGGTGGGGCGCGTGGAGAGCGCCTACGGCGACAGACACCTCGTGTGCTCCTGCCTCCCGACGGACGCGTATGCGGAGGAGAATGCGCACGGCGCGTGAGTGCGTGAGTGCACCAGCGCACTCACCGGCTTCTCACCCCACCTTTCCCTTGTACGCGGAAGAATCGAGCAACGCCGACCTTTCACCCTCGTCGCTCATCCGGAGCTTGATCATCCAGCCGTTGCCGTAGGGCTCCGTGTTGACGAGCGCAGGCTCTGCGTCGAGGCGTCCGTTGATCTCCAGCACTTCGCCGCTCACGGGGGCGTAGAGCTCGGACACGGCCTTCACGGCTTCGATCGTGCCGAACACGTCGTGCTTCTTGAACTTCGCCCCGACCTTGGGGAGCTCGACGAAGACGACGTCGCCGAGCTCACGCTGCGCATAGTCCGTGATCCCGATGAA